>Ga0335085_10017418_pt1 | contig 10354 bp, 12 predicted proteins | sample Lox_Sample_45_FD_206712 | JGI IMG/M metagenome (GOLD analysis project Ga0335085, IMG submission 206712) | Soil microbial communities from Loxahatchee National Wildlife Refuge, Florida, United States - Lox_Sample_4.5 | ecosystem: Environmental > Terrestrial > Soil > Wetlands | place: USA...
GTTTCTTGTCGCGCTCCATGCACCGGAGCATCACGAGCTCTCGGGGAGCTTCGTCGTCACCCCGCACCGGTAGCAACGAGCGACGCACGGGATGCTCCCGCAGACGGGGCACATCCGGAGCAAGTGCCCCCGATACGTGAACCCGCACGAACACCGCCAATATCCGATGAGAGAGACCGTAGCACCGCATTCACAACGCATCGCAGGCTCCATGGCGAGACGGAAGAACTGATAACGTGCGCGTGCCCTCCGCAAGGCAAGCGCCGTGAGTACCGGGCTCGACAGGAGGAAGAGCACGCAGTCCAAAACGATGCCTTTCTTCATTGCCATGAAGGCCGCTCCTCCTCGTATCTCTTTTCGAATACCTGACACATATCCGACGCCGGCACCTCGGCCGATTCCAGCCAGTGGCTGTCGCGCTCCGTGATCCGAGCCTCGTATTCGTCCCGGCGGATGCGCCCCCCGAGATTCGCGTCGGAACGAGCGGCCTCGACCATCCTCCTGAATTCAGCCGGTTCCGGAAGTTCCACCGTCCGCGTCGCGATTCTCAGCGCTTCCGCTGAGCGAGTCTTCAGCCACAGATAACCCGTCCGGTCCGGCAAATTCGCGATCTCATCGAGGAGGAGCGCACGCTCTTCTTCGCGCGTGTGGTTCGTGCGTTCGCGATACGGGTGTGACTCAGGACGCGGGCGCCGACCCGTTACCGGGAGCGCCGACCGCAGGAATCGCGCATCGTTCGGGGTGCCCCGCAGCGTGAGTGACCAGCGGATATTCGTGTGCAGGATCTCCAGGATGCGAGAGTCTGGAACGGCCGTCGTGAGGTTTTGGCAGAGGAAGAGGAAAAAGCTTCCGAACGAGCGCGCCATCGTGAGGATGTCGGCCATGTTCTCCTGCTGCTGCCGGTTGAGAAAGAAATTCTGGGCTTCGTCCGCGAGCCACAGGTAGCTCACGGGAGGATTGTTCGGCCGGGAGAAGATCGCTTGTCTGATGTCCGCGAGCACGAGCCCCTGGAGCAGGAGCCGCACCCCGCGCGTGATCGAGGGACCGGCGCAGTTCACGAGCACGATCTTCCCTTCGTTCTGCAAGCGGCGGAAATCCGGGGCGGCGGAGCCGGAGAGCGCGAGCCTCACGCCATCAGAGGCCACGAGCGACTCCATGCGGGCGCGCAGCGCACCGATCGTCTGCTGGCCTTCTTTCGCGAAGTGCCGCCCGAAATACGCCCGGAGTTCCGAGTTCTTCGTGCGGGAGAGGAGTTTCGCTTGGAGCGTCTGCGAGTCGAGCAGACGATTCAAGTACGTGAGCGGCAGATCGAATTCGGAAAGGAGCGCCAAAGCGTTCTTGAGCACCGTCGCCCCGCGCAAGGAGAGCTTGTCTCCCGAAGGCAAGAGTTCTCGCAAGGTTTCGAGCCTGCTCGTCACGAAGAAATCCCGTTCCGTATACTCCCAGCGGGAGAGGATGTTGTATGGGCTCACGGCCGCTCGCGACGAGAAGTCGATCACGACGACGCGATCCTGGAGCTCCCGCCTGGCCGAGCCCTGGAGCTCTCCCAATCGTCGAGCGATGAGAAAGAGTGCCCGCTCGAAAAGTTCTCCCTTCGCGTCGAGCACGCCGAAAGACATAGACCGGAGCTGCGGCATGCGCTTCACCAGGGCATCCAGCGTGAGGCATGCCGCCATGGTCTTCCCGGAACCCATCCCGCCTGTCGTGATTCCGCAGGCGTTCACGAGTTCGGCGAGAGGAACGTCGACCGATTCTCCCCATGTCGTTTCGCCCAAACTGACGTGAGGGCCAGGCGCGTTCCGTAACTTCCGGAGCATCTCGCGCGCCTGAGTCTCCGAGACCCGCGCGGGCTCCTGACTCAGCGTCTCAAGATGGCGAACCGTCTCCCGTCCAATCCGCCTATCCGAGAGTTTGCCCGCGAGCCATGCAAGCTTGCTCATTCGACCTCCTCGTGCTGAGGCAAGAGTGGCGTCCGTTCGGCACCGCGCCTCGCTGTGTGTGCCGGCCTTCCGCCTCGGCGCCATTCACGAATGACATATGCCAAGGGGCTGAGAAGCAGGAAGATGCAGAACAAACCGAATTCCGCTAGAGGAGAGCTCTGCCGCAAAGTGCACCAGAAGAACTGGAGAAGGACCGCGGCGAGAATCAAATAAACAGCGAACTTCATGAAAAACGAGAGGGCCCGCTCGGGATCGAGGAAATCGCGAAGAAGCATTCATCACTCCATGATTTGAAAATATGGGGGCTCGTTAGGCCCCCACGATAGATGACGCCACGAACTATTCCGCATGGCTTTTATAAAGTGGCGGAGGACTAGCGCCGTTGAGCGGTCAGAATTGGGATTGTTTCGGGGATGCCCCGGTCACGTTTTGTGTCGCGCCATTCCCAGGAACGGGGCAGTACGGTTCGAAATGAACAGTCGCCGGTTCCGCGAAGAGTGAGCGCCACACCTCCTGCATACGGTGCACCTCACTGGAATCACGCCTCACGAATTTCCATTCTCTTTTCTCGCTCGTGTCGTGCACGCGTCCATTGGTCACGGCGACGCCACAAAAGAGGACGTCGATGCCGCTGTTGCCTAAGCGCGGAAGCGAATTCCATTTCTCGCCATCCTTCTTGCTGAGTGCCTTCTTGAGTACGGGCTCGACGTTTTCTTCGAGATCGGTGTCCACGAAAAGGTCGCAGTGAGAAGACACACTGCAGCCGCGAGCGCGCAGGTCAGCAATAGCCTGCGTGACACCCATGAAAATCGGGGAGATTGTCGTTCGGCGAAGAGCCTGGCATTTGCCTGAGACATCCCGCAAGATCTGCTCTTGCTGCCGCAGTTTTGCCGAACGGCCTTCGAATACCTTACGGATCGTGGGGACCGAATACGTTCCCATCCGCCACGGTTGGCCAGCGGTCGATTGGTCACCGAGAACGAGCACGGTTACCGTCGAACCGGGGCCTGCGGCGTTCGTCTCAAGGGCCTGTCCGGTGAGGCCCGCCAAAGATTCGCAACCCCCTTCATGCGATGCAGAGGGATCTTTGACGATCTCAAATTGTGGGGCCTCATATGTATGCACTGCATAGACCCGCCAGGCGACGAAACCTGCCGAGGCGAGAAAAACGAGGAGAACGCAGAGGAGTTGCCGCGTCATGCCGTCCTCCTCGTGACGTAACGGACGCCGCGCAAAATGCCAATATTTTCCGAGAGACCCGAGTTATATCCATCCATCACTGATTTGACGGCAACGGCTTCGAGCTCCGGAAGATGTGTGTTCCGGTTGTGCCGGTTCTCGACCATGGAGATCTTCGCGGCAATGGCTTCGTCCAGTTCCTTCACCTTGCCTTTCCAGCGTGAAAGATTGGCGAGGGCAGCATCGCGTGCGCCAGTCGCTTGCATCTCGGCGGCATGCTTCGGGAGCCATTCCGCATCTCTCGCTCGCAGCCCACTCGCCAACCACTCCAGGAGCAACACTGTGGCAATTTCTACGATCGTAAGACCGACCGCGATCCCCTTGTCGCCGCCGTCGCTCGTCGCAGAGAGCCTCACGACGCAGAGGCCGATTCCCAGTGCCACCCCGGCCACGACGCCGATCAGCTCCCATTTCGAGCGCCGGCCGCTCAGAATAGCCCACGTCACCATGAATCCTATGAGCGCAGAACTGAGAGTGGCGAAGAACCATGCGAGGAGGTCGTCGTTCATTGTCATGAGGTCGTGCAGTGTCGGCGCTACCGTTACCGTGATCGCTGCGGCAAACGCGACAATCAGCAACGGATGTGCCTGAGGTTTCGAGCCGGCTTTGGGCGTGACTGCAAGTTTGTTTTCGGCTTCGCGGAGGTTCGCAGCCGCATGCTGCTCTGTGGTCTCAGCATCCGTGCGCTGCCCCAGAAGTCGATCGTATTCAGTCTGTTGCATGGCGTCATGCGCATTCGCGGAAGGATCGTACCGGTCGCGATACGTTTGCTTCGCCATCGCTCGCGCGTTGTCCGTAAGCGCTGCGACGTCGTCGGGCCGCGATTCCGTCGTACCGCTTTGGAGAGCGCGGTTCCGCCCGAGGTTCCAGAGTCCCGTTTGCATCTCAAGCACTGAGCCACCTTGAACCGGCGAGACTACGTCGCTCAACGGCTCAAGCGGCACCTCGGCGCTCACGTAGTTCGGAACGTCGAGATGACCATTTGCCCGATTATTCTCTTCGTGTCTCATACTTTCTTTCTCCTTTTGGGAATGACGACGATGCTCACGCGCCCTTGGAACCGCGCGAGAGATGGAATGCCCGCTGCAGCGGCATCGAGATCCGTCTCCGGCCTGCCGGCCACGATCCGGAAAAGCTGCTCAAGCGCTGCGGACTCGATCGCACGGAACGCCTCGGCTCGCTCTGGGTACGTTGCCGCAAGCGACGAGGCGGTACGTGCCCGGCATTCGACTGCGAGGGAATTCCGCAACGCGAGAGCAGTGAGTGTCTCCGCAAACGATCTTTTGCATGTTTGGGGCATCTCGAACCTTCCTGCACTGGCATTCGGGGGCGCCATCGCTCCCTAAATCCAAAGACGGCGAGAAGTTCGAAGAATGGAGAAAAAAAGGGCCGCTCGCTCCGGGCGGCCCTTTGGGGTTATATATCGGAGCGCGTGAATCTGTGGCGGTGCTTGGCGATGATGCGGAACCGCTGCTTTGATTTTTTCAGCCGATAACGGACCTTGGGCTCCTCGATCCCGAGCTGGTCAGCAATTTCATCCACGCTGAAATCCATGCTGAGCTTGAGGACAAGCCAATCCTGGTCGTCATCTTTGGAACCGTTCCCGTTACAGACCTTGTCGAGGATGTCTCTATAGGCGAGCTGCTTCAGGTCCGGAGCATAGCTTAAGCCATGCCCCTGCTGCATCGCCTCGCGGCTCGTTTCCTCATCGAGGATGTTTCCATCTTCGCTGAAGTGCATGGTCTCGATCGTTTCCCATTCGCAATAGCCTTCCTTTTTGCGCCGGGTAAACTGCCGGAGTTCGTCGTACAATGAGGAGGACACCACCCTGCCGAGCCACGAATTCAGCTTTGCGGGATTTCGGAGAGAGCCGATACCCGCCGAGAATTTCACTAGAGCGAGGTTGAACACATCGTCTGCGAACGTTGCTGGCGCCAGGAACCGCGGGCACTTGCGCCGGTAGACGACGTGATAGTTGACCTTTTTTCTGATTATCCTGACGCATTCCCCGAGAAACTTTTCTTTTATGTCCCGATTCTCAGGATCGCTCAGGTAGCACTCACAGAGCCCGATCAATTCATTACAGATGCCACTACGTACTGCTTGCCGCGGGCCCTTTCCGCCCGCGGCCCCTATACTGTCCATACGATTCGCTCCCGATTTGTAGAGTGCTGGCAGACACACAGGCCTGTCAGGTGCGCTCTATCGGGACGGTCCACGGGAGCAGCGATGCTCACACCGAGGAGGCGAACCCAACTTCAAAAAAATAGCCTCGCGTTAGTTCGAGGCTTCTATCGGAGAAATCGTTCGAAGGCTATAAGCGACCGACAGAGCGACTGCGGTTCCTCGCTGCCTATTGACGGAATCGGTTCGACGACCGATTTTGGGAGCAAGATTGGCAAATCGAGTGCTCCTCACGGAGAGAGAAACCATTCGGCGCGGTCGGGCGCAAATGGATTTTCGACAGTCGGTCATCGAATTTGGGACCCTGTCGGAAACAGAGGGCGACGTTTTACGAAGTACTGCCCCTCTGCGATCGAGTGAGCCTTGAGAGCGGAATGTGGAGCGCGGCTCTACACTCGCGGGCATCCGGCCTGCGGATAGCGAAGTCCCGCAGGTTATCGGAAACGGAATCGAAACGAACGAGTTGTGACGGAAAGAATCGAGCTGAGAAGAAAACCCACCGATCTCTAGCCTTATCTTGGGGTTATCTCCAAGATTGACCTTATATGGCGGGTTAAGGTACATACTAACTACTTACTCCCAACGTTTTCAGAATATGGAGCCTGGCACGAAAACGTAAAGGATAATTTCCAGGAAATTTTATCCAGAAATTCTCGACTCCAGGACCACGCTCAAACTCCTATCGGAGACGGAGATGGCTGAACATAGGGCGAGTCAGTCCGAGCAATTTCGCAGGGTCGCCAAGCGAATCGTCGACGAGAAGACGCGCAGTTCAGAACTCACTGCGAAAACCGTCGCAGACCGCCTCGGAGTCTCCCATCAAATGTTCCTGCGGTGGCTCCGCGAAGACAACTACCACATCCATGCCGAAAAACTCGCGGACCTGTGCGTGACTCTCGACGATTTCACGCTGCTTGATCTCCTCGAAGAGAAGGCAGGCCGCGTCGCATTCACACTCCCAAACGTAAAAGAACACCTGGCTTCGGATGAAGTGATCGCAGTGCAACGGCTTGTGAAAGAAGTCGGTGAGGCACTCAAATCGCTTGCAGACACCCTTGAAGACCACATTGTGGAGGATTGGGAGGTCGAGAGAACTGTACCCGAATTAGATGACGTCATCCGTGAATGCGTGCGATTGAAGTATTGGCTGAGGGAACGAAGCCAGACGGATCGACAAAAAAAACCACCGAAGCAAGGGGCAGTCTAATCTTTTCATTTTCGCGGAGAAGCCCAAATGGCCGAGGATGAATCAAACAAATGCCAAGACGAGTTTGGGAAAGGTGTGGAAAAAGGCTTGCGCGGGGAAGGCTGGCTGGAAGCGGTCCTCGACGAGACTATTGGCACAATCGTTTCTGGGACCAAAGAATGGAAATCCCACATCGCGGGTATTCACGCCGGAAGGCAGCAACAAGACCCACAGGGAAGTAAAAATGTTTCTGAGAAACATTCGGGGGGAGGGTCATCTTCCTATCAGTCTTCCAATGCGAGTTCACCGTCCGCAGGGAATTCCTTTGGCCTCCTTATAGGAGGCGCTATCTGCGCTATGGTGCTCTTTCTAATGATCATTGGAATTTCGGCTTTGAGAAATGGTCAAATGACATTAGGCGCTGCAAACAATGGCATGACGGTTGATTCCGCAAAGGCACTAATTCCGGCCTTCCTCAACCGGCTGTACAAAAACCTGAATGAAGGAAATCCCGCAGCAGCAGGCGCTATGCTTTCGTCTGAGTTGGCGAGAGACCCGCAGAAATTGGACTACATTTGCCGGCCCTTCGCCTATCGCGCGCATTACGTCGAGGCAGTCGTCGGACGCACTGACGGAGATTTCCAAGCAAGAACACATGTGCTCTTCAAGCCGATGGAAGAGCGAATCTACGTTCTACATTTCCGCATCGTTCGTGGGAAGTTCATTTTGGCAGATGTCTCGGGCGCGGATGGAGATTGGCTTCAGCTCAAGAGGGCAATCGCCTTGGACTTGGGCCGGAAGTTCGCATATGCGGCGAAGGCTGGTCGCAAAGATATCCTTAGAGAAATTACGACCCCAAGCCTCGCTCTCTCCAAACTATCTGACCCGGAGTATCAGTATCGGTTGGAAAAGATGGGCGAGGTGTCACAGGAACAGGTCGACGTGAAGTCGAGCCACGGATTGAAATTGAATGTCAATTTTTATTCACAACGAGGCACGCTCTGCCAGGACGAATGGAGTTTTCTCGTCGACAACGTTCGCGGCGAAGACAAGATCGTGTCATGGGACTTCAAGCCGATTGTGGGCTGCTATTCGTTGTTTAAGTCCTACAGCTCCACAGAGGACCCAAACCTTGACTCATATACCCTAGAACGATTTGGGATAAAAGCAGCCGCCACGGAGACGGTTGAGCAGCCCGTCCCCGAGTAAGCCGACTAGAGAGATCTCACGAATTCTTCTTGGCTATCGATATCCGAATCCATTTCACCGATTTTCCGCAATGTTCCTTTTCCAAACGTGCCATCGATCAATCTACCCAATGGCAGGATGTTGCCCGTTATCATGCCCTCGGTGAACAGGGCGGCAACCTCGTCCGCGCTGTTGAATTTTTCAACATTGCGCTCGAAGAGTTTTTCGATCAGGTCGTTCAAGATCTTTCGTTCCCGCTGATACGTAAAATGCGCGACTGATATTTGTCGATCTCTTTCTGTCCCGAGAAAACGCCCGACTTTATCGCTTAACGTAGTCTTGTCCGCAAAGCGGGCATAGTATGTATCATCGTCGAATAACGGTTCTCCGTTTGCCCTCACCGCATTAGGATAGCGATTCCACAGATCTTCTGTTTGCCTGACTTCCTTTTCAAAAAGAGGATCGGGGAGAACTTTGCTCAGCAGTTCTATCACAAGTTCCTCCGTAACTGCTTCGTTGAGATTTCTGAAATGCGTTGCATTGCCATCGCGCGTATTCATCTGTAACCCACCTCGGTATTCCAGTAGTGTGGGATCCTCTGATTTTGTCACCTGAGCCGAGGTATAAGACTTAAAATGCAGCATTTCGTGCAATATTCTCGCCATTGTAACGAGATTTGCTTCGTGTTCCCTGGACAACACTGCCTGTATCGAGGACATATATATGCCATCTTCCTTTTCCCTACGCTTCGGCCATTCGTCTCCTTTGATGATGTGGAAATTCTGCGCGGGGATATCGAATTCATCCAAGCCGTGCTCTTTCCGAAGTTCGTTTGTGAGTTTATTGGCCAGAGCGATGATCTGCAATTCTTCCTGAGTTTTTTCTCTTTCCTTCCCAATGAGAGCTTTAAAGAGCTGATCATCAAATTGATCGTCAAATTCTTTCTTTATCTTTTTTTTCTCGGCGGCGGATACGTTTCCGACGATCCGTTCAAATGAAGATTGCCCCATTAGGAGTATTACTATTCATATAAATATACTTATTGATATATTGCAAATGCAGACGCTCCCACTCGCCGATAGGCGAGGAACAAAAACTGCCCATGAAGCAGGGCCTTTAGCGAATGAACTCGTCAGCGTCGAAAATGTTGCGTACACTTCTCGGGAACATGGTGAACATTGCCGAGGAGCACTACGCGCCATGGGTAAAGGCGTGGCAGATTTTTTTGGAGAAGCCGTGAAAGCTGACGGGCTAGGCAACGAGGACATGATAGGCCGCTGCCTTTGGCCGCTCATTTCGGACAATTCGAGAGGATGACATGATTGGGTGGGAGATTCAGGTGTTAAAGCAACCGGATGGAGGCCATGCCCCTTCAACAATGGAGTCCCCTAAAGGGACTTTGCTCGCTGCATGGACGATCGCGGGAATCTCAGGAATATCCTGGCTAGACAACCTTGCGAATGAGGGGAAGGCAATCGCTCTTGGAGGTGACGGTTATCCAATTCGCTTTACTGCAACCGCTGAGAATTTATTCCCGCGCATCTTTGAAGAGCGAATTGATGCGATATCCGGTCAACTCTGCGATGGACTTCAAATTCATGCTCACGACTGGAAAGGTCAAACAGTAACCGACCTTCTCGCTGCGGCGAATTGCCGACCGGGCGAGTGGCTTCTTGTAGAGGCATGGGACCAAAGCTAGGTCTCGGATTTTGGCGGGGCGGGTCTCGGGTTTTTGGGGCACGGCAGGCCTCGGAAATTGACGGGGTTCCGGCCTGCGCTGCCGGGAAAGTGGGCGAATGCGGTCGGATGTTCTTGCGACTTACGTCACCGCGTTTAGTGCTTGCGGCTGGACGGTAATCAATTAGAGAAGTACGATTAGAGCATTCTATATATTCCGAATCCTATGGCCGCCCTCACCGAAGCTGATACCTGTCGAAAGTACGTCTTGCCGAAGCTCTACGCTGCCGGCTGGGACGATGATCGCATAAACGAACAAAGGACTTTTACCGACGGCCGGATCGTTGTCGCTGGTAACCGAACGATTCGACGACCGCAGAAACGTCTTGATTATCTCCTCCGGTACCGTCCGGATTTTTCGATTGCTGTCGTTGAAGCAAAACCTGCTTACAAGAATCCCGGCGACGGCCTCCAACAAGCCAAAGAGTACGCGCAGATCCTCGGACTCAAGTTCGCGTATGCCACGAATGGCCACGGAATCGTGGAGCATGACTTCACGACGGGCAGGGACAACGATCTCGAATCGTTCCCCTCGCCCGATGAACTGTGGCAGCGGCTCAAGAATGCCGAAAACATCCCGAGCCAGGTCGTCGAACGATTCCTTACGCCGTATTACCACCTATCAGGAAAATCACCACGCTATTATCAAGAGATCGCGATCAATCGGGCTGTTCAGTCTATCCTCCAGGGCAAACCACGCGTCTTACTCACGCTTGCGACCGGTACAGGGAAAACCGTTGTCGCGTTTCAGATTTGCTGGAAACTCTGGAGTTCGCGTTGGAATCGCACGGGAGAAGCGCAGCGTCGTCCCCGGATTCTCTACCTTGCGGACCGAAATATTCTGGTTGACGACCCGAAGGATAAGATCTTCGCGCCATTC
>Ga0335085_10017419_pt1 | contig 10353 bp, 7 predicted proteins | sample Lox_Sample_45_FD_206712 | JGI IMG/M metagenome (GOLD analysis project Ga0335085, IMG submission 206712) | Soil microbial communities from Loxahatchee National Wildlife Refuge, Florida, United States - Lox_Sample_4.5 | ecosystem: Environmental > Terrestrial > Soil > Wetlands | place: USA: Florida...
GGCGGGAACCGCCAGCACCACGCCGTCGAAGCGATATCCCTCGACGATCCAGGTCTTCCCTTCCGGCTCGACCGCCCTCACCCGCGCGCCCAGGCGCACGCGTCCGTCCAGGGTGCGGGCCGCCGCCTCCGCCAGCATCCCCAGCCCCCCGCGCAGCGTCCAGATCCCGCTCCTCGGCCCCTTCTCCCGGCGAAAGGCGTTGACGATCAGCGAGCCCTTCTCGCCCAGCGCTCCCAGCGCGGGGAAGGCGTCCCGCGCGGAGAGCGCGTCCGGGTCCCCGGCGTAGACGCCGGCGCTCATCACCTTCGCCGCCAGGCCTCCGGCGCGCTTGCCCAGGCGGCGCTCGAGGAATGCGCGCAAGGGAACGTCCTCGCGCAGGGGCTTCGCGAAGAGCGGCTCGAGCAGCGCCCGGCCCACGCCGGCGCGGGCGAGCAGCGGCAGGCTGGGCGCCTTGAGCACGCGCCCGTCCAGGTGCACCCAGCGGGTCATGGGCGGCGAGGGCTTCACCACCTCGTCGCGCAGCCCGCTCGCCTCCAGCAGCGAGTCGAGCGGCCGGGCGAGGAAGTTGGGGCCGTCCTCGGTCAGGTAGCCCCGCTCGGAGCGCGTGCCGACCTTGCCGCCAGCGCGGTCGGCGGCTTCGAAGACCACCGGATCGGCCCCGCGCCGGATCAGCTCGTGCGCCGCGGAAAGACCCGCGATTCCGCCCCCGATCACTGCCACTCGCATCGCCGACGTCCTCCTGACGCAATTCTTGCGCGCCGTGTTCCATCGCGCACTTCCTGCGCGCGAGGCGCCTCGATGGCGGGTGTAGAGGCCCGGAAGCAATGGGCATTCCACGGCATGCTTCGTGAACTGTGACCGGACATGTCCGCCTTTCCCCCCGTGACCGAAGAGCTGGTCCGCCGCTACGACGTCCCCGCCCCCCGGTATACGAGCTACCCGACCGCGCCGGAATGGTCGGAGCGGATCGGGCCGGCGGACCTGGCCAATGCGCTGCAAGCCGCCGGCGCGCAAGGGCCTTCCGCGCCCCTCTCGCTCTACGTGCACATCCCCTTCTGCAAGGAGCGCTGCACCTTCTGCGGGTGCAACGTGGTCATCGCCCGCAACCAGCACACCGCCGACCGCTACATCGCCATGCTGGCCCGCGAGCTGGACAGCGTGGTGCAGCCGCTGGACGAGCGCAGGACGCTCTCCCAGGTGCACTACGGGGGCGGGACCCCCACCTTCCTCGACGAGAAGCAGCTCACCGCGCTCTGGCAGAGCATCACCCGGCGCTTCTCCATCGCTCCCGACGCGGAGGTGGCGGTGGAGGTGGACCCGGTGGTCACCACCCGCGGGCAGCTCGCGCTGTTGCGCTCGTTCGGGTTCAACCGCATCTCCCTGGGCGTGCAGGATCTCGACCCCACGGTGCAGAAGGCCATCGACCGCATCCAGACCGAGGAGGAGACGCGGGCGGTGCTGGAGTACGCGCGCGGCCTGGGGTACGGCGGGATCAACGTCGACCTGATCTACGGACTGCCCTACCAGACGCAACAGAGCTGGGCGGAGACGCTGCGCAAGGTCATCGCCATGCGCCCGGACCGCGCGGCCGTCTACGGCTTCGCTTACGTCCCTGAGCAGCGCACCAACCAGAAGCGGCTGCCGGTGGCGGGAATCCCCCGGGGGGCGGCGAAGCTCGACCTCTTCCGCACCGCCTGGGAGGCCTTCACGGAGGCGGGGTACCGGCCCATCGGGATGGACCACTTCGCCCTGCCGGAGGACGAGCTGTCCAAGGCGCAGGAGCGGCGCACGCTGACACGCAACTTCCAGGGGTATACGGTGAAGGCGGCGGGGGACGTGGTGGCCATCGGAGCTTCCGCCATCAGCGACGTGAGCGGGCTGTACGCGCAGAATGCGCGCGGCCTGCCGCACTACTACGCGGCCGTGGGCGAGGGCCGGCTGGCCACCGAGCGCGGGTTCCGCTGCAGCGACGACGACCGGCGGCGCCGGGGCATCATCAACAGCATCATGTGCAACTTCTGGGTGGACCTGGGGACGACGGCCGGGTGGGAGCGGGAGCTGGAGCGGCTTTCGGCGCTGGAGAAGGAAGGCCTCCTGACGGTGCGGGGCAGCGAGATCGAGCTGACGCCGCTGGGCCGGATCTTCGTGCGCAACGTGGCCTGCGTGTTCGACGCGTACCTGGGGCATGGCGAAAGGATCTTCTCGAGGGCGGTGTGATGAGCGACAAGGCCATCTACCTCTTTGGCGGCGGGGTGGCGGACGGGCGGGCGGAGCTGAAAGAGCTCCTGGGCGGAAAGGGCTCGGGCCTGGCGGAGATGGCCAGGCTGGGGGTCCCCGTGCCACCCGGCTTCACCATCACCACCGAGGTGTGCGCGGCCTTCCAGCAGGGCGGCGCCATCCCCGGGGCGGTGATCGCGGAGGTTCCCGGGGCGCTCGCACATCTGGAGAAGATCACCGGGCTGCGCTTCGGCGATCCTGCCGCGCCCTTGCTCGTCTCCGTCCGCTCGGGGGCGCGGGTGTCCATGCCCGGGATGATGGACACGGTGCTCGACCTCGGGCTCAACGACGTCACCGTCCGGGGCCTGGCCGCGCGCAGCGGCGAGCGGTTCGCCTGGGACTGCTACCGGCGGTTCGTCTGCATGTACGGCGGCGTGGTGCTGGGGCTGGGCGACGAGCCCTTCGACCGGATCTTCGAGGAAGTGAAGCGGGAGCGGCACGCGGCCACCGATTCCGATCTCGGCACCCGCGACCTGGCCGCGGTGGTGGAGAAGGCCAAGGCGTTCATCGAGGAGCGCACCGGCAAGCCCCTGCCTTTCGACCCGCGCGAGCAGCTCCTGCGGGCGGTGGAGGCGGTCTTCCGCTCCTGGGACAACCCGCGGGCGGTGGCCTACCGGGCCCTGCACCACATCCCCGGCGGCTGGGGCACCGCGGTCACGGTGCAGGCGATGGTGTTCGGCAACCTGGGCGACGACTCGGGGACCGGGGTGGTGTTCTCCCGGGATCCGGCCAGCGGAGAGAACGTCCTCTACGGGGAGTATCTCCAGGCCGCCCAGGGCGAGGACGTGGTGGCGGGCATCCGCACCCCGCTGCGCATCGCCGAGATGGAGCGGAAGTTCCCCGAGGCGTACCGCGGGCTGGTGGAGACGTTGCGCAAGCTGGAGAGGCACTTCCGCGACCTGCAGGACGTGGAGTTCACCGTCGAGCGTGGCCGGCTCTGGGTGCTGCAGTGCCGCTCGGGCAAGCGCACCGGGACTGCCGCGGTCCGCCTGGCGGTGGAGATGGTGGACGAGGGCCTGATCGACCGGCGCACCGCGGTCTCCCGCGTCGAGCCCCCGGCCCTGGAGCAGCTGCTGCGTCCGGTCTTCGACTTTGATGCGCGCGCGAAAGCGGAGGTGCTGGCGCGCGGCTTGCCCGCAGGTCCCGGTGCCGCCTCCGGCCGCGCCGTGTTCAACGCCGCCGAGGCGGAGTGGTCGGCCGGGCGGGGCGAGCGGGTGATCCTTGTCCGCGAGCAGACCAGCCCGGAGGACATCCGCGGAATGGCGGCGGCGGAGGGGCTGCTCACGCAGTTCGGCGGCATGACCTCGCACGCGGCGCTGGTCGCCCGGCAGATGGGCAAGGTGGCGGTGGTCGGCGTGGAGACGATGAAGATCGACGCGGAGGGCGCCCTGTTCGGCGCCCGCCGCCTCAAGCCCGGCGACTGGATCTCGCTGGACGGCAGCGCCGGCGAGGTGATCCTCGGCAAGCTGCCCACCCGCGAGTCGCAGGCGCTGCGGGGCCTGCTGGCGAAGGATTCCACCTCCCCGGTCGTGCGGCTGCTCTCCTGGGCGGACGAGCTGCGCAGGCTGGGAGTGCGCGCCAACGCCGATCAGGGCGACCAGGCCGCGTTGGCGGCGTCGCTGGGCGCCGAGGGCATCGGCCTCTGCCGGACCGAGCACATGTTCTTCGGCCCGGGGAAGATCGAGCCGATGCGGGAGATGATCCTGGCCCGCAGCGAGGGGGAGCGGCGGGTGGCGCTGGAGAAGCTCCTGCCCCTGCAGCGGGCCGACTTCGCGGCGATCTTCCGGGCGATGGGCGGGCACCACGTCACCATCCGCACCCTGGACCCGCCGCTGCACGAGTTCTTGCCCCACGACCCGGCGGGGATCGCCGAGGTGGCGCAGGCCAGCGGCCGCAGCGCGGAGGAAGTGGCGGCGCGGGTGGAGGAGCTGGCCGAGTCGAACCCCATGCTGGGGCTGCGGGGTTGCCGCCTGGGGATCTCCTGGCCGGAGATCACCGAGATGCAGGCGCTGGCCATCTTCGAGGCGGCCTGCGACGTGGCCCAGGAGGGGATCCCGGTCAGGCCCCAGGTGATGATCCCGCTGGCCGGCACCCGCGCGGAGCTGGAGCACCAGGGGAAGGTGGTGCGGGAGGCGGCGGAGCGCGTCTTCGCCCGCCGGGGGCGGAGGGTGGAGTGGAAGCTCGGGGCGATGATCGAGGTGCCCCGGGCGGCGCTGCTGGCGGGGGAGATCGCCGAGGTGTCGGAGTTCGTCTCCTTCGGCACCAACGACCTCACCCAGACGGTCTACGGACTCTCGCGCGACGACGTGGGGCCGGTGCTGGCGCGGTATCTCGAGCTGGGCATCTACCCGCAGGACCCGTTCGTCTCCCTGGACCCGGCGGGCGTGGGACAGCTGGTGCGGCTGGCGGTGGAGCGCGGCCGGGCGGTGCGGCCTTCGCTGGAGGTGGGCATCTGCGGCGAGCACGGCGGCGACCCGGCCTCCATCGCCCTCTGCCACGAGCTGGGCCTGGATTACGTCTCCTGCTCGCCCTCGCGCCTTCCGGTCGCGCGCCTGGCGGCGGCGCGGGCGGCCATCGCTTCACAACGAGGAGCAATCACAATGAAACGGATCCTGGTGGGAGTGGACGGTTCGATGGAGTCCCTGCAGGCGGCGCTTCTCGCCGCGAACCTCGCGCACCAGACGCACCGCACCATCGAGCTGGCCCACGTGCTGCCCGACGCGGTCCCCATGCCTCCGGAAGCCTTCTCCACCGAGCTGGCGGTCTGGAGGAAGGAGATGGCGGAAGAGGGCAACAAGTTGCTGCAGGAGATCCGCAGCCGCGTGGACCGCCCGGACACCGAGGTGCGCAGCACCCTGGTGGAGTCGGCCCGTCCCGCGGAAGCCCTGGCCGAGCTGGCCAAGGAGCCGGACATCGACCTGGTGGTGGTGGGCCACCGCGGCCGCAGCGTGGTCACCCGGGCGCTCCTGGGCAGCGTGGCGGACCGTTTGGTGCAGATCAGCCCCAAGCCGGTGCTGGTCGTCCGGTAGGCCCACCCGGCCAATTCGGCCGGGTGAACCAGTCGGCCGGGTGAACTGATTGTTGGCTGCTGAACAGCGGCATGCTCAAAAGGGGACTCCCTGCGCAGCCGCTTCGCTGCCACAGATCAAGGTGTTCAGGCGTGCGGCCCCTCGCGGCTCACTCGCACCACCGCCGCGATTGCAACCAGCGCCACCGGCGTCAGGATGGCCGTCGTCACCCCGAAAGCCCATGCCCATCCCAGGCTCACGGCGGAAATACCCAGAAGCCCTCCCGCGAGCTCGCGGCGCGAGAGGCGTCCGCCGAGGATACCGAAGAAGCACGCGGGCCCCAGTGCCGCGGCCACCAGCGCGCCGAGCGGCGGCGCCTCCGGCACCGGCCCCGGCACGAGGATCCTCCGGAGCGGCACCCCCAAATGCGCCATGCCGGCGACATGGGCCGCCGGCGCCTCGCCCTCGCCGACCAGGATCATCCAGCCGTCCGCGGCTCCCAGCAGGTATCCGAAGGTGCCGGAGGCGGCCGCAAAGGCCGCCAGAAACAGGACCTTCCTGCCCAGGGCAAGTAATCCATTCGCCGCCTGCTTCACCATGCCCCCAAAAGAACACGGCGTGCGCGTCTTGCGACGCACACGCCGGTCATCTCCCGAGATGTCCGCCCCGGGTGCCGCTAGGCTGCCGGCGGCGCCTGCTGCGCGACTTCCGCCTGGTGCTGCCGGTCCAGCTGCGCGTACTCCTTCATCCGGTACTGGATCTTCCGGGCAGAAATCCCCAGCATGTCCGCCGCCCGCGAAGTCGATCCGCCCACCAGCTCCAGGGTGCGCAGGATGGCTTCCCGCTCGATCTCGTACAGCGTCGCCCCGGGGATCAGCGAACCGGCCTCGCGCCGGTCCGGCCGGGCGCCCCGCAGCGAAGGCGGCAGGTCGTCCGCGGTGATCTCCCGCCCCTGCGCCAGCACCACGGCCCGCTCGATGGCGTTCTCCAGCTCGCGCACGTTCCCCGGCCAGTCGTGGGCCAGGAGCGCGTTCAGCGTCCCGGGGCCCAGCCCTCGCACGTCCTTGCCGTAGAGGCGCGCGTACTTCTCGATGAAGTGCGAGGCGAGCGCGGGCAGGTCTCCCTTGCGCCGGCGCAGCGGGGGCAAAGTGACGGCGACCACGTTCAGCCGGTAGTACAGGTCCTCGCGGAACTTGCCCGCCTTCACCTCGGCGGCCAGGTCCCGGTTGGTGGCGGCCACCAGGCGGACGTCGACCTTCAGGGTCTGCGTCCCGCCTACCCTCTCGAACTCCTTGGTCTGCAGGACCCGCAGGAGCTTGATCTGCGTGGCCGCAGAGATCTCCCCGATCTCGTCCAGGAAGAGCGTCCCGCCGTCGGCCAGCTCGAAGCGGCCTTCCCTGCGCCCGATGGCGCCGGTGAAGGAGCCCCGCTCATGCCCGAAGAGCTCGCTCTCCAGCAGCGTCTCCGAGAGGGCCGCGCAGGACACCTTGACGAAGGGCTTGTCGCGCCGCGGGCTCTCCTCGTGCAGCGCGTGGGCGATGATCTCCTTGCCCGTCCCCGACTCGCCGAGGATGAGCACGGTGGCCTTGGTGGGGGCCGCCTGGCGCACGACGTCGTAGACCGCGCGCAGCTCGGGGGCATCGCCCACCAGGCCGTCCAGGCGGTACTGCTCGCGCACCCGGTCGCGCAGCGAGAGGGTCTCCCGCTGCAAGCGCCGCTTCTCCAGCGCCTTCTCCAGGAACACCAGCACCGCCTGCAGGTCGAGCGGCTTGGTGAGGTAGTTCTCGGCGCCGGCCTTCATCGCCTCCACCGCCGCTTGCACCGAGGCGAAGGCGGTCATCATCACGAAAGCGGCGTCGCTGCCCGCCTCCCGCGCCTTGCGGATGAGGGTGATGCCGTCCATCTTCGGCATCCGCATGTCGGTGAGCACTACGGCGGGGTCCAGCTCGGCGATCTTCGCCAGCGCCTCCTCGCCGTCTGCGGCCTCGGCGATTTCGTAACCCTCCTCGCCCAGAAGGGTTCGGAGCGCGGTTCGCGCGTTCTGCTCGTCATCGACGACGAGGATCCGTTCCTTCATTGCCATGGCCCCATCCTTCGCAAGTGTCGTGCCGCAGGTGGGGTCCCCGGCGGCTGGGGGAAGTGCCGCCAGGGGTGCCCCAAGCGCTCATTTCCCGAATGAGCGCACCAGCTTCACGAGGTTGTCGATCTCTTCGCCGGACAGCTTGTCCTTGTACCCTTCCATCTCACCCTTGTCGTTCTTCGCCCCGTTGCTGATGGCCGACTTGAGTTGATCGTCCGTCTTCGACTTCTGGAAGCCGGCGTCGGCGTAGTTGGGAATGCCCAGCTTCTTCCCCTGGTCCGTCTCGGCCTTGCCGTCGGCGCCATGACAGGAGGCGCACTTCGCCTTCCAGTTGCGCTCCGTCTTCTTGTCCACCTGCGCTCGCGCAGCCAGCGGGAGGGCGAGGGAGAGAATGGCGAGAATCATCTTCTTCACGGGCTTTTCTCCTTGAGGAGTCAGTGGAACAGCGGTGCGCAGGCCAGACCGATGAGGATGGCGCCCATCCAGACGAGCAGGAACGCTGTTGCCCGGGAACGCGGATTGGGCCTCGCCGTCGATGGACGCATACGAAAGACTCCTTTACTAAAGACGTCTGCGTGTTGAGCAAGACGCATGCCCCTCTGCCGTCGAGCGTCAAGACGAGGTTTGCACGCACGAAATGCACAGCGGAATGCCGCAAATCCCCCCTCTGCGCAGGGATTGCGCCTCCTCGACTGCGCAGGGCTTTCGCATCGGGCCAGGAGTTGCTCGAGGCCCTGCCGTCGGAAGGACGGCGCGCTGGAACGAGCTGGCAGAGCTACCGGACCACCGTCACCGGCTTGCTGCAGATCTGCACCAGCCGATCAGCCACGCTGCCGGTGAGGAAGCGCGAGATCGCTCCCCGCCCGCGGTGCCCGACCACCACCAGGTCCACGTCACCGATCTTCGCCTGCTCCGCCAGCGCCTCGGCGGGAGGTCCGCTCAGCACCGCCGTCTCTACCCGCACGCCCGGCCGGGCCGCGCCCGCGGCCGCTTCCTTGAGGGCGCCCGCGCAGCGCACCTTCTCTTGCGCCTCCCACTGGGCCACCTTGAGCTGCAGTTCGGGAGCGCCGAACGCTTCCTGGAAGTAGACCGACGTGGCGATCGTCAGCTGGCAGTTGAGAGCCTGCGCAAGGTCGGCGGCGAAGCCCACCGCCACCCGCGACTCGTTGGAGCCGTCATATCCGGCCAGAATCCGCTTCATGGTACACCTCCGGTGCAGAAGTGTTCATAAAGCATGCCGCCTCCATCCTCGCGACTTGTCGAAGCAGCAATCGCAGGAACTGCAACCACGGGGGGCGCATCGCGCACCCGCGCCTTTTCGGCCACCCGAATCTCGCCCGACGCATTTGCAGCGGCCTTCCCGTCGAGGGGCGCAACTCTTGCGCCCCCTCGTGAAGGCGCAGGGAAAGGCCCTCCGCGGCTCGCCCCTTGCAGTTTCTACGACAGAGGAGGCGCACATGACCCACGAGGAGCGTCGGCAAACCCTGCACTCCCAGCACCAGCAGCTCCGCACGGTCATCGCCGGCGTCCGGGAAGCCGCCCTGGACATCGTCGGCCGGGAAGGCGGCGACTCCACCGGCCTGCGCATGCGCATCTCCGTGCTCCGCGACGACCTCGAGCGCCACCTTGCCACCGAGGAGGCACTCCTCGGTCCGGTGCTGGAGCGGATCGACGCCTGGGGGCCCGTCCGCCTCGACCTCCTGCGCGCCGAGCATGCGCACCAGCGGGCCGTCCTCAGCCTGCTGCGCTCCGACCGCGCCGCCGCCTTGCCCTCGCTGGGCCTGGCGCGCAGGGTGCTGGCGCTGCTGGACGACATCTGCGCGGACATGGACGCCGAGGACCGCGATCTGCTCGACCCCAGGGTCCTGCGCGACGACCTCATCCAGCTGGACGCCAGCGACGCATGAGGAGCCAGCGGCCACCCCGATCCAGGGCGCCTCGCGCCAAGGTAGACTGATTCGATGCCCAAGGAACGCATCCTCGTCGTCGACGACGAGCAGAACGCCCGCTCTGCGCTCCGCCTCATCCTCAGCGAGGAAGGCTACGAGATCGCCGAGGCCGAGGACGGAGAGGCCGCGCTGGCCCGGCTGGAGGAGTTCGCCCCCGCCGTGGTGCTGGCGGACGTGCGCATGCCCAGGATGGACGGGCTGACCCTGCTGCGCACCGCCAAGGAGCGGGGGAGCGACGCCATCTTCATCATGATGACCGCCTTCGGCACGGTGGAGGCGGCGGTGGAGGCGATGCGCGCCGGCGCGGAGAACTTCCTCACCAAGCCGCTGGACGTGAACTCGGTGCTGGTCTTCCTGCAGAAGGCGTTGGAGAAGCGCAAGCTGGTGCGCGAGTCGCAGGCGCTGCGGGAGCGGGTGCGGGAGCGCTACCGGATCAGCGGCATGGTGGGCGAGGCCCCCGAGCTGCAGGCCGTCTACCAGGTGGTGAAGCAGGCCGCGCCCACCCGGGCCACCGTGCTCATCCTGGGCGAGTCCGGCACCGGCAAGGAGCTGATCGCCCAGGCGGTGCACGAGGAGAGCGACCGGGCGCAGAAGCCGTTCGTCAAGGTGAGCTGCGCGGCCCTCTCCGAGACCCTGCTGGAGAGCGAGCTGTTCGGGCACGAGAAGGGCTCCTTCACCGGGGCGATTGCGCGCAAGGAGGGCCGCTTCGAGCTGGCCGACGGCGGGACGCTCTTCCTCGACGAGATCGGCGAGATCACCCCTTCCACCCAGGTGAAGCTCTTGCGGGCCCTGCAGACCCGGGAGTTCGAGCGGGTGGGCGGGACGCAGACCATCAAGGTGGACGTCCGCCTGGTGGCCGCCACCAACCGCGACCTGGTGGCGGAGGTGAAGGCAGGGAAGTTCCGCGAGGACCTCTTCTACCGGCTGAACGTGGTGGCGGTGACGCTGCCGCCCCTGCGGCGGCGCAAGGGCGACATCCCCGCCCTGGTGAGCCACTTCGTGGAGAAGTACGCGGCCAACTACGGCAAGGAGGTGAAGG
>Ga0335085_10017420_pt1 | contig 10353 bp, 5 predicted proteins | sample Lox_Sample_45_FD_206712 | JGI IMG/M metagenome (GOLD analysis project Ga0335085, IMG submission 206712) | Soil microbial communities from Loxahatchee National Wildlife Refuge, Florida, United States - Lox_Sample_4.5 | ecosystem: Environmental > Terrestrial > Soil > Wetlands | place: USA: Florida...
CGTGCGGCGAGTAGGGGCCGGATGCGGATTGAAATGTAACCGGCGCGTCGAGAATCGTATCTTCCGGCGATGCGCCTTTATCGATGGCGGCAGTGTATACATAGGGCTTGAACGACGAACCGACCTGGCGCAGCGCCTGGGTGGCGCGATTGAACTTGGAAAGATTGAAATCGCGCCCGCCGACCATTGCCTTGATTTCGCCGCTGGCGTTGTCGATCGCCACCAGAGCGCCCTGCACTCCAGAATCCTGTTCCAGACTCACTTTGGCTTTCCCGTCGCCGGAAAGCGAAAGCACCTTTACGTACACAATGTCGCCCGGCCACAGGATTTCCTGAATCCGGCGGCGGGTCCAGGCAACGTCAGCGGGCGAAAGCAGGGCCGTATAGTTGCCGAATTTCACCTCTGCCGACGAAGGCGAAACCGCGGTGACCAAGGCGTGCATGTAGCCGTTGACCTCGGGATCATCGGCCCAATCCGGATGCTGATACCCGGTGAGCGTCGCACCCTGTTTCAATACATTCTCGAGATTGCCCTTCCATCCGCGACGGCGTTCGTAGGCGGCAAGACCATCCAGCACGGCCTGATTGGCGGCGCGTTGCAGGTCCATGTCAAGCGAGGTGTACACTCGAAGCCCGCCTTCGTGCACCCGGTCGGTGCCGTACTTGGCTTCCAGATAGCGGCGGATCTCTTCGACGAAATACGGCGCCAGCGAATTGGGGTCGTGCGCAAGATTGAGGCCGAGAGGTTCATCGCGGGCGCGATCGGCTTCGTGCGCCGTGATCTTACCGTCCTCCAGCATGCCGTCGATCACCAGATTGCGGCGCTGGAGTGCGCGGTCGGGATGGTTGATGGGCGAATAGTAGGCCGGGGACTTCGGCAATCCCGCCAGCAACGCGGCTTGCGGCAGCGTGAGCTTCCGGGCCGGCTTGCTGAAATAGTATTCCGAGGCGGCTTCAAAACCGTAGACGCCGTGGCCGAGATAAATCTGGTTGGCGTAGAGGGTGAAAATCTGCGGCTTGGTGAAATGGCGCTCAATCTGGATGGCCAGCATCGCTTCCTCGATCTTGCGGCGCCAAGAACGATCTGGCGAAAGAAACAGATTGCGCGCCAGTTGCATGGTGAGCGTCGAGGCCCCCTGCACCTTGCCGCCGGATTTGATGTCGTGATAAGCGGCGCCGGCGATGCGCCACACATTGATCCCCCAATGGCGGTAGAAATCCTTGTCTTCAATGGAGATCAGTGCCTGACGAAGAACTGGCGGAAAATCATCGTAGGAAGCGACCACTCGCCGTTGCAGGGCAAAGGAACCAATCACGCGGCCCTGGTCATCATAGAGTTCCGTGATGGAACTGGGGCGGTAGTGTTCCAGGTCATCCACCTGCGGCAGGTCAGTGGAATAGACCAGCAGCAGGCCGGAAGCCGCGCCGACCAGTGCAGAAAGCAGCACCAACAGAGCGAAGATCACGCGCCCCATCAGCTTCCGGTGGGCAACTTCCTCCTCCACCCGCGAAACGTCTTCGAACAGAGACGGCATGGCAAACCAGGTTCAGGATAGCAGGGCGGCCACGGTGCCAAGCCCGTTCGAAGGCGGGCCCGTCATCGCTCCCAAAAGAAAATCGCGCGCCCGAAGGCGCGCGACCAATGGCGCAGACCGGTTAGCTGCTGCGGCTCTTAAGTAGTTGAACCGCCTTTCGCAAAACGTCATCCTGCTGCGGAGCAGCGGGCTTTTGCGGCGCAGGCTGGGTCGAATCGTCGTCGTCGCCGCCCGCCGCGTCGTCGGTGTTGCTGGCGACCAGAACATTCGGCGTAACCGCGGCATCCTCGATCGCTTTTCCGCTGGGCGAGTAATACTTGGCGATCGAAAGAATCAGAGCGCCACCGTCCGGAAGGTCAATTTCCTTCTGCACGGTGCCTTCGCCGAAAGTCTTGTCCCCGACCACATCGCCGCGGGCATTCTCCAAAACGGCCGCCGCCACGATCTCCGCGGCTCCCGCCGTGCCCTTGTCAACCAATACTTCCAGAGGCAAATTCGTGATGGCCTTCGAGGGATCCGCATTGAAACTCTGGCGCGGCACTTTCTGGCCCTGCAGGTAGGCTATTGTCCCGTGGTTGAGAAACAGGTTCGCAACCGCGACGCCTTCCGATTCCGGACCCTCGGCGCAATCCCGCAAGTCCAGGATCAGCTTCTTGGCCCCTTCTTGCTCCACCGCCTTGATCTTGGCGGCAATGTCCTCGGCCTTCCCTTGATTGAGGGCGTCCACCTGAATGTAGCCGATGCCATCTTCCATCATCTTATCGGCCACCGGCGGAATGGTGACGGTGTCGCGCGTGACCACCACCTTCTGCGGTTCTGCCTGGCGGGCGCGCACCACCGAAACCGTCACAGTGGAACCCGGCTCTCCGGCCAGCATGCTGCGAATCTCGGCCAGCGAGAGATCGTGTGTGCTCTTGCCCTCGATGGACTCAAAAATATCGGTGGATTGCAGACCAGCCTTGTCGGCCGGGCCGCCCGGAATAACTGCCACGACCGTCGCATATCCGAAGCGCTTGGAAACCGCTGCTCCAATACCGGCCTTGGCGTTCACGTCGCGCTCTTTGTATTGCTTGAACTGTTCCGGAGTCAGGTAGCTGGAATCCGCATCCAGAGAATCGAGTAGTCCGTGCAGCGCGCCCGCGGTCACGCGCGGGATATCCGGTTGTTCCACGTATTCGCTTTGCACTCGCGCCAGCACTTCGCTGTAGACCTCGATCTGGCGATAGGCGCCGTCGTTGTTGGAGGCGCTTACCCCGCGCATTCCGCCGGCGACGGCGAACAGGAGCACAGCAACAGAAGCGATAAGAATGGCGGCCTTGGCTTTTCTTGACATCAGAATGTTCTTCTTGGAACTGAGGTTACTTCCCGAGGAAGTTGTCTACATTATAAACCTTCGATGTGAATCCCGGCGTCGGGAGCGAGCAGGAAGTGCATCCTTCGGTAACCAAAGAGCTTACGAGCCCGGCGGTGAGGCGGCGGGCGCTCGGCCCCTCAGCGATAAGGACTTAAGCCCTTCCTTAAGCCTCCGATGACCGGGCGGTAAAGGCGTTAGAGGGGGGATAGCTCATCTTCCTTTTCTTCTTTCTTCCCGCGCACAAATCTTTTCTCCAGAAATTGTCGAGCCAGTTCCCGTCCGCCAATGCCGAAGGCCAGGGCCATCCCCAGCATCAGCGCCCCGAAGACAATGCTAAACGCGACCAGAACCGTATTCTCTGCCAGCCCCAGTTCTTCAAAACCCATCGAAACCGCGCAGAACACAATCAGGGTGTGGACCGTCGCGCTGATGAGGCGTGGCGAAGGCACATCGGCGTTCACCGAAGCCAGCAGGGCGGCGCGGGAAAAGAAGCTGGCCGCCAGAAGTCCGAAAAAGAATACGAAGAGGGCGGCAAACAGGCGCGGCAAAAAGGCAAAAAAGCGGGCCACGTGTTCCTGCAGGCCGCCGATGCCGAGCACGCTGATGCCCAGCAGAATGAAGCCCAGCCACGCCACCCAGAATACGAAGCGGCTGAGCAACTCCGAAGAAGAGGGCAGGGCTGCCTTGTGCAGCAACTGCGCCGCTCCGGCGTGCTCGGAAAGCTTGTCAAACTTGGCGATCCGCAGAATGCTGCGAAGGATGGAGCGCAAGAGAAAGGCAATGCCCAGCCCGATCAGCACGATGGCCAGCATCACCACCAGACGCGGCAGAAAGCGCGCAATACTGCGCAGAATATCGTGCGTGGCTTTGGTCAACTCACTGACAATTACCTGCCACATTTCGACCTCACTTTCTTCCGTCCCACTGTTCTACCAGGTACGGTTTGAGCTGTTCGAAAGCCCGACAGAGGGCCTCGACGTTGTCTTCCACCTGAGCCCCGGACGCATCACGGTTCAGCGCGAGAAAGGTATGGGCCTTGCCGCGATACAGCGGAGCTAAAGCCTGCACGATGTGGTCGCGGCTGATCACCGCCTTGTGGTGCGCAGCGGCAAATTCATACACGGTCTGGACCCAGAGTTCGTCGGAGTAGCAGAACTCCGGCTCAGGAACCCCGGCAATGTGTTGCAGAGCCGAAAGAGTCGCCGGAGCCAGAAGTGACTTGAGCACAGGCTCTAGTTCGGAAACACCACGCACGAACATTTGATGCAGGCGTTTGCGATTCACCCGCAAAGGCTCGAGGTTGAGATCCTGTTCCGTGCCCAGCGTCGGCACCGGCTGGGTGTCGGTGCAGGCGCTCCAGATCGCGAAATCCCGATCGAGCGACCAGAACAGCGTCCCTACGGTCTGCCGCATGGCGCGCACCAGATCGGCTGGGGCGTGGTCCACGCGCGCCTTGTCTCCCAGGAATGATTGCACCAGCCGGAACCCGCCGGTGATAGCGGAAAGCGTGAGACACATCTCCGCACCGGTGCGGGCGACATCTTCCGTCCAGATTTCCTGGTTGAGCAGATAGTTGCCGAGGCGACTGGAGAAGGCGAACTCCGCAGGATATGGTTCGCGCACCAGACGGCCGTACAGGGCGCGGGTCATGGGATAGATCAGGGTGCGCACCAGCAGGCCGTCGAATTTGTGGCGCCGGTACAGGGGCGTCACCAGATCGAAATTGTCGCGGAAAACCGGGCGCAGCAAATGCTCCAGCCAGCCGGCCTCGATGCTGATCGAATCGGGTGAGATAACTGCGCATGCCGTGGCGCGCAGCAGATCGCCGGCCGCCAGAATGGTGTGCAAGGCATTGCCCTCGGCCGAGGCGCCTCCGGAATATTGTGTGCTGATGCAATGCAGAGTGCGCAGGGCATGAGTACCGGCCGCCTGCCGCATATCGTTGATGGAGGCGGCGCGGACGAGATCCTGAGTGCCGTCCCGCGACCCGCCATCAGCGTTGATGATCACCGAACGCTGCCGCGGGAAATACTGCAACAACCCGGCACGCACCGCCTGGACCACCTGGCCGATCGTCTTGGCGTCGTTGTAGGTGGGAACGCCGACCACAATATCCACCTCGCCAACGTTCATCAATTCGCGAAGAAAATCATCCGTCAGAATGCTTTCTTCGGGCAAAATGCAGCCTCCGGGAAGGTCGGAAGGAAGAAATCAGAATGCAGAATTAGAATGCCGAAAACAGGAATTCAGATTGCGGAAGCAGTTCCGCATTCGGATTTAGCAATTCTGCTTTCATAATTCTGCCTTCTGCCTTTCTCCTAAATTTTTCTCAGGCGGAACCAGAAAAACTGGTACGGTCCCAAGGTTAACAGGTAAGGCAACTCGCCTACGCGGGGAAAAATGTTTCTGCCGAACATCTCGATCAGAATATTTCCCTTGTAGCGCCGCAAATCCAGTTCGACCGCCTGCGCGGAACTGGAAAGATTGTTCACCGCCAGAAACGTTTCCTTGCCCAGTTGCCGCACATAGGCCAGCACCCGGTGATTTGCCGGGTAAAGAAACTCCATCGATCCCCGGCCGAAAATCGGCGTGGACTTGCGGACCCGGACCAGACGCTTCATCCAGCTCAGCAGCGAGTGATCGAAGCGCTTCTGGGACTCCACGTTCACCGCCGGATAGCCGTATACCGGATTGAGCATGAGCGGAGAAAACAGGCTCTCTGGATCGGCGGCGGAAAACCCACCGTTCCATCCCCCGTCCCACTGCATGGGGGTACGCACGCCGTTGCGGTCGCCCAGATTCACGTTGTCGCCCATGCCGATTTCGTCGCCGTAGTAAATAATGGGCGTACCGGGCAGCGACATCAGCAGGCCATTCATGAGTTCCATACGGCGACGGTCGTTGTCGAGCAGGGGTGCCAGCCGCCGCCGTATGCCCAGGTTCAGGCGCATGCTTTTGTTCCGGGCGTATTCGTCGTACATATAATCGCGTTCCATGTCGGTGACCATTTCCAGGGTCAGTTCGTCATGGTTGCGCAGAAACAGGCACCACTGGCACGGGGCGGGAATTTCCGGCGTCTGCTGCAGGATTTCCGTAATCGGCTTGCGGTCCTCGAGTTTCAGTCCCATGAACATGCGAGGCATGAGGGGGAAGTGAAACGCCATGTGAAACTCATCGCCCTCCCCAAAATAGGCGCGCAAATCGGCAGGCCATTGATTGGCCTCCGCCAGAAGCATACGGCCGGGAAACTCACGGTCGATACGCGATCGCAGGTCCTTGATCACGGTGTGGGTTTCAGGCAGGTTTTCGCATGAAGTGCCTTCCCGCTCCACCAGATAAGGAACCGCATCCAGACGGAAGCCATCCACCCCCATTTCCAGCCAGAACTTCATGACATTCCACATTTCTTCCCGCACCGCCGGATTGTCATAGTTCAGGTCAGGCTGGTGGCTGAAGAAACGATGCCAGTAGTACTGCTTGGACACCGGGTCCCAGGCCCAATTGGAGAGTTCGGTATCGAGAAAAATGATGCGAACGCCGCGGTAGCGTGTGTCGGTTTCACTCCATACATACCAGTCCCGGCGGGCATTGTCCTGCGAGCTGCGCGATTCCTGAAACCAGGGATGCTGGTCCGAAGTATGGTTCAACACCATTTCGATGATGATGCGGATGCCGCATTCGTGTGCGGTAGCCAGAAAAGCTTTGAAATCATCCAGCGTCCCATAGTTCGAATGGACCGAGCGGTAATCGGAAATGTCGTAGCCGTCGTCCCGCAGAGGGGACGGAAAGAAAGGCATAAGCCAGATTGCGGTGATCCCGAGGTCCTGCAGGTAGGGTAGCTTGTGCGCCAAGCCGCGAAAATCGCCTATGCCGTCGCTATTACTGTCGTGAAAAGAGCGTACGTGGACCTGGTAAACAACCGCGTCTTTATACCAGAGCGGGTCCTGGGGCACGCTCAATGTATTCTCTCCCCCAGCCTGCGGCGTGAGCCGCCAATCAAAGCCGCGGATTCACCAGCCCACGAGCCGCGTTAATCTGCGGAAACAATAGGAAATTCAAGAGATAGCAGCAATCATCAATCTACCATACTTACCCGCGAGGTTGGCCGTCCCGCAGAACGCGATTCGCGGTCCTGAGCCCTCCAGAGAGGAAAAGCAAATTACCTCCGTACTCTTGGCTGGGCTGGCACGAAGTGTGAGTCTCAATGTGGGTATTCCTATTTCTCAGCCCAGCACTTGTGCACGGGCGTGGTGTAGAGGAGTTGCGGCGTGCCGGGTTTACCGCCGCAGGCAGTCTTTCATGGCCGATCATCGTGGTCTCAGGTCCGGCCGCTCGGGCGGGCGCACTGACCCTGCCAAACTGGAGGAGAGGCTCAGTCAAAGCGAAGCCTCGTTCCAGTTGCTCTTCACCAACAATCCGCAACCCATGTGGGTGTTCAGCGTGGGCACCCTGCGCTTTCTCGATGTGAACACCGCGGCGATCGCCTTCTATGGATACTCTCGCGAGGAATTCCTCAACATGCGGATTACCGAGATACGGCCTCCCGAGGATGTCCCTCGCCTGCTGGAGGAGGTTGCCCACCTCCCCGCCGAGTTGAACTATTCCGGCGTCTGGCAGCATCGCCTGAAAGAGGGCTGCATCCGCGACATGGAAATCGCTTCTCATGCCCTGGTGTTCAACGGCGAAGACGCGCGCCTGGTGACTCTGCATGATATTACCGACGGCCGGCGGGCGGAGGAAGCTCTGCGGCAGGCGGAACAGAAATATCGGCAGATCTTTGAGCAGGCGATTGTGGGCATCTATCAGAGCACTCCCCAAGGGCGCTTCCTGAGCGTGAATCCCGCGATGGCCGCGATGCTGGGCTACGATTCGCCGGAGGACTTGCTGAGTTCGATCACGGATATTCAACAGCAGCTCTATGTCGATCCCAGGCGGCGCGAGGAGTTCAAACGCCTGCTGGAAGAAGAGGGAATGGCACAGCATTTTGAGTGCGAGTTTCGCCGCAAAGACGGCAGTCATATGTGGATCGCCACGAATGTGCGGGCCATTCGCGAGAATGGCCGGGTGATCCGCTATGAAGGGACGCAGGAAGATATCAGTGAGCGCAAATTGCTGGAAGGGCAGCTCCAGCAGGCCCAAAAAATGGAAGCCGTCGGACTTCTGGCCGGCGGCGTGGCCCACGATTTCAACAACGCCTTGGGAGTGATCACCGGCTACAGCGATCTGCTGCAGATGCATCTGCCTGAAGGAGACCCTCTACGGCGGTATCCGGAAGAGATTGCTAAAGCTGCCAACCGCGCCGCTACCCTGACCCGGCAGTTGCTCGCCTTTAGCCGTAAGCAGGTGATTCAACCGGTGATCCTTAATCTAAACTCGATTGTCTCGGACATGGAGAAGATGCTGCGCCGCCTGATCGGCGAAGACATCCAAATCACCATCGCACAGGGCGCCAATCTCGCACAGGTGAAGGCTGACCCGGGGCAAGTCGAACAGATCTTGATGAACCTGGCGGTCAACGCGCGCGATGCCATGCCCCACGGCGGGTCGCTTCTGATCCGGACGGCGAATGCAAATCTGGACGAAACCTACGCCCGACAGTATGCCTATGTGCAACCCGGTCCCTATGTGACCCTGCGCTTCAGTGACACCGGCCATGGCATGGACAAGGCCACTCAGGCTCGCATCTTTGAACCTTTTTTCACCACCAAGGAGGCAGGCAAGGGAACGGGCCTGGGGCTTTCCACGATTTATGGCATCGTGAAGCAAAACGCCGGGTACATTCAAGTCTACAGCGAAGTCGGGAAGGGCACCACCTTCACGATCTATCTGCCGCAGGCGGTGGGGACAGCGCAAACCGTGAAGCCGGTGGAGGAGGCAACCATCCTTCCCCGCGGTACAGCCACCGTGATGTTGGTGGAGGATGAAGAAGCCCTGCGCACGCTGGCTCGCACATGCCTTGAAACATACGGGTATACGGTCATTGAGGTCGGGGACTCGCGGGCCGCGATTACGACAGCCCGGCAATACGCCGGTCCGATCCAGTTGCTCCTGACCGATGTCATCATGCCGGAGCTGAATGGCCGCGAACTGGCCGGCCAATTGACCCAAATTCGCCCCGAGATACGGGTTCTCTACATGTCCGGATACGCCAATGACTTGATCGCGCAATACGATGTGTTGGACCCGGACACGCAGCTCCTGGAGAAGCCGTTTACCCTGCAATCCCTATTGACCAAGGTCCAGCAGGCGTTGCATGCACCGGCGCGGTCAAAGGCGGCCGGAAAGGAATAATCGCGTCCGGCCTGAGTCTTTCATTCTCTCCATACGAACAGGGGTGCGCCGCGTGAACGGCCACCCCTTCTCGTTTCGCACCGGATTCCTGCGGCTGGCTGCAGCCTACCCGGGTTATTCCGGTTGTACCACCACAAACGCCGTGTTGCCGCCGCGGTTCACCAGCAGCACCAGAGGCTGCTTGCCTGCCTCGGTAACCAGTCGATTGTAGTCGCTGACGCTGGCTACATTCTGACGATTGATCTGTTCGATCACATCGCCGCGCTGTAAGCCGGCATCGGCCGCCGGCGAATCCTGCGCCACGTCGGTGACCACGACTCCCTTGGTTCCCGGTTGCACGCCGATTTGGCGCGCCACGTTGGGAGTCAGGGTATCCACTTGCACCCCGCGCATGAGGCTGCTCTCCCCGGGGTTCAGCGGACTTGCCTGATTTGCTTTCTCCGGTAATTCACCCAGGGTGACGTCAACCTCTCGTTCTTTGCCGTTGCTGAGTACCTTGAGGCGGGCCACCGTGCCCGGTGCCATAGAAGCAATTTGCAGGCGGAGACTATTGATGTCTTCCACCGTCTGCCCGTTCAAAGCCTCAATCACGTCTCCCTTCTGCAGGCCGGCTTTGGACGCTGGGCCGCCCGCGGTCACATCACCGATCAGTGCGCCTTTATTGGCGGGAACATTGAAAGCCTTGGCCAGGTTCGGTGTGACTTCCTGGATCACCACCCCAAGATAGCCGCGCACAACCTTGCCGTTCTTCAGGATCTCGTCCATCACACGGCGCGCCATGTTAATGGGAATCGCGAAACCAATTCCCTGATTCCCGCCGCTGCGGGAAATGATGGCGGTATTGATTCCGATCAGGTCGCCATGCGCATTCACCAGCGCGCCTCCGGAATTGCCCGGATTGATGGAGGCGTCGGTCTGAATGAAGTCTTCATAATCCTCGATATCGAGTCCGTTGCGGCCGGTCGCGCTGATAATGCCCATGGTCGCAGTCTCCCCGATCCCGAAAGGATCCCCGATGGCGAAGGCTAGGTCGCCAACTGCAATCTTAGAGGAATCCCCGAACGTAATCGTGGGCAATTCGGTTGCTTCAATTTTTACCACCGCGATATCAGTCTTGGGATCAGTGCCCACCACCTTGCCTTTGAATTCCCGCTTGTCCGGCAGAAAGACTTTG
>Ga0335085_10017421_pt1 | contig 10352 bp, 7 predicted proteins | sample Lox_Sample_45_FD_206712 | JGI IMG/M metagenome (GOLD analysis project Ga0335085, IMG submission 206712) | Soil microbial communities from Loxahatchee National Wildlife Refuge, Florida, United States - Lox_Sample_4.5 | ecosystem: Environmental > Terrestrial > Soil > Wetlands | place: USA: Florida...
CGCGGTATCTCGACCGTACTCTTTCCTCTTTCCCCCGGAACCTTGGGACACTATTACGTTGAGGAGTCTCCCTTGGCTCGAAGTCTCCGCGTGCTGGGGGATTCTCTTAGGACGGAATCGGGACGGCTGAAAGTCCATACCGGATGTGTCGCGCCTGAACTTGGGCTGGCATAGTGTCGCTCCTGGGCATCGAAAAGGGGCCCGCTCAGGATGCCCCTGCTCGATGCGAGGAGATTTTGCTGCAATCCCAAGAAATGGAGGCTATCGGTCGCCTCGCTGGGGGAATAGGGCACGATTTCAATAATTGCTCGCAGTGATTACTGGCTACAGCGACTTATTCATGCAGTCCGTGCACCCACTATTCACACGCTTTTACCGCTGCGCCTGCAGTGTCCATACGCTGTTTTTGCTGGCGTTAGGTAACTTTGTCGTCATATTGAACGTGGTGGCACTCAGATGAGACGCTATAAATCGGCAAAGCTATTGGTACAGATGGTCTGGGCGGAGTATTGGATGCCCATTTTATTGCACCGCCAACGTAAGCGAGGTTGCCTCCGTCGTAGAACCCGAAGTCGCATTCACGGTTAAAGTGTAAATTCCGACCGGGGTTCCGTTGGGGTTCGACTGCTGACCACCCGTAGCGCTACTGCCACCTCCGCCACAAGAGCCCAGGAACACCGACAAGGTCAACGGCGCGAGGCGAAGATACCGCCGCACCGACCGCTTGGAGCAGCGTGTTCCAGGCAGAACTACGATCCCCAACATGGTCATGGCCAAGCGCCACCACCAAGGCGTTGGCGCGGAAGCGGGCGAATGAAGTGCCCCAATGGTGCGTGATGTGGTCTTCACAGTGACGCTGAAGGTTACGGGGACATTGGCGCTGAACGTCTCGCTGGCGGGTACCGAGCAGTTCGCACCTGTCGGTGCGCCGGTGCACCTTATAGCTGCCGACCCACTCATTCCTGCCCCTCCGAGAGAGAGCGTATATGACGCAGCTTGTCCGGCAATTACGGTTGCCGAATTTGGATCCCCCGTGGCCACCTCGAGTCCCAGGCTCGAAGTATAGGTATAGCCATTGGCCAAGGCGCCGCTTTGACTGTCGGTATTCGTGACCACCACACTGACTGCACCCGCCGTGTGTGCCGGAGTGGTCGCGCTAATCGACGTGCTATTCGCCACCGTCACACCGGTCGCGCTGGTTCCGCCGATACTTACCGTCGCCCCTGAAAAGAAGCCAGCACCAATGATGGTCACTGCTGTGCCGCCATTGGTTGGCCCCGAGGTGGGTGAGATCGATGTCACCGTCGGTGCCGGCTTGCCCCCGGAGGAGCCCAGCTTGGTAAATTTCGATATTGAAGGCACTCCGCTGCTGTTCAGCAGGAAAAGCATGTAGTATCCCGGCGGCGCGATGTTGCCATTGGGCGGCGCGGTTACCGTCAGCGTCCCGCTTCCGGTGCTGAAAGACAAATTCACCAGGCGCTGCTCCATGTCAAAGGAATGCGTCGGCGCCCCGGGCCGCATCAGCACGACCGAGGAAATGTTTGCCGCGTCCGGAGTGGAAACCGTAAATGATCCGTTCCACGAGATCGTGGCCGGGACGCTGGTAATCGCCGGCCGTGTGGCTAGTCCTCCCTTGGAGTCGAACAAGTACGCGGGCTTGTAAATCTCCATGTGCTGCTCGTAGTTGCCGCGTGAAGGATTCCCTCCAGCGAACCAGACCGTGGCATCGGGCAGAAGCAGCGCCACCGAATGGTAAAGTCGAGCATACGCATTCGCACCCGCAGACGAGAACGAGTCGGATACAGGATCATAGAGATCCGCATTGAGACTCGTGGTAGTGGTGTCTTCATCGTTGAGAGAACCGCCCACCGCCAGAATCTTGCCATTGGGAAGCATGACCGCATTCATCTCGATGCGCGGCTGGCTCATACTGGGGCCCGGCTGCCAAGTGGGGGAACCCGCTCCGAGATCAATGACTTCGGTGGTTGCCGTCGCGGGATTTCCACCACCCATGATGATCACCCGCGGGTCGTAGTTGTTGGCGGGCGTCAACGGCAGAAGGACCGAGCTGCCGTATGTTCGGGTTCCGCTGTAAATAGTGGTGGCCACGGTTGTCCAGGTATGCGCATTCGGATCAAACAGCATCGAGGTCGTGCTGGAGCCGGAATAGAAGACCTTCCCGTTAGGCAGCAGGTGCATGCGGGGATAGAGCGGTGGCGTCCAGGAGGCGACGTATTGCGTGCTCCATCCCGAGCCTACGGTATAGATCTCAACGGCTTTGTTCGTACTAGCATCAACCTCATCCTGGCCGGAGAAAGTCATTAACCGGCCGTCGCCGAGATTGGTGACAGTGGGATACCAGCGGCCGTGTGCCATGTTCTGCACATCGGTGAACGTGTTCGTGGATGGATCGAAAATGGATGACTTCAGTTCCCCTAAAAATGGGTCGTACTGGACGGAGCCTCCATTGATAAACGCCCGCCCATCGGAGAGGACCACCATTCCATTGCAGAACATATCCCACGCCGTCGTGAATTTGGTGATGGTGCCTGTAATGGGATCGAACAGGAGAGCGCCGGAGTTGTTCGCCGGGCCATAGGGCGGCCCCGACGGGCAACCTGACTGGGAGGCCGGACAGTTTCCCGAGCCTGCGACCACCAAGATTTTGCCGTTGTAGAGCAGTGCCGAATGTATAGGATTAATTGGCATCAGGGTGGACATGGTGCTCCACTGCACCTGGATATTCACCTGAGCGCACACACCAGGAGCGAGAGCTCCAAGGACTACGATTAGTCCCAGGACGGATTGGACTGCACGAGCAGACATACTGCGGGAGGACAATGTCGACCTCATTTTCACTTCACAAATCTGGAATCACCGGAGGCGCGTTCGGGCTGAACAATCGATCCACCATTTCTTCGGGGTGGACGCATAAACCCGGCGACTTAGGCAATAGGGGCAGATCCTTACACTGACCTTGCGCAGAATGTGGATTCGGGACCGCAACTTTGTACTCCCCGAAGTTATCGATCAGGACTTGTTAAACACAAGAGCATGGTTCATGCCCGCAAATTGAATTTCAATCAGCGTCTGTGAGCCGTCATCATTGTTTCGGTACACAAAGGCATCACGGTCATATCTGATCCCGCGTTTCACCCACTTCCCGTTTACTGTGGCAACGATGCTATTTTCTTGCGCAAATCTAACCATCGCAAAAGTGCTGTACGTTTCCCAACTGATGGCACAGTCTTCCAGCTGCATCTGCAGGCCTCTTGGCGCCTTAGCAGAGCGCAACAGCCGGCCCATAGCGTCGCACCCCCCATAAATAGTTAAGTTCCGCGATCCCCTTTCAAAAACTTGGGGCTCGAAACCGCTGGACGTTAGTTTCTTACGTATTTCCTCGACCTTGTCATCAGCGTAGGGTCCCACGAGGACATGGTAGGAATTCGTCCAAAGAAGGCCTTTCTCAACGACCGTCGCGCGGAACCCGAAGCGCGCCAGATTGTCGCTTGCCCGATAGGCCAATACTGGGTTCTTGAATTTGCCCACTTCGAGGTACAACTGCGAACCCGCGTTTGAATTCTCTGCACTGGCTTTCTGAATATTATGGTTACGGTCTGCTGGTTCGAGTGGGGGAAGCGGTGCAGGTTTAGTGGGAATGACATCGGAGCTAGCCGCGACCGGAGGAGCTGGCAACGAAGTCTTCGAAGCTGTTGTCGCAATTGCCGCGGCGGCAACCGTGCCGGAAGGCTTCGGCGCAACAGCAGGAGTCGGAGTCGATGTCGCGGGAGTCGGCGTTTCGGGCGCAATCTGTGCTGGTTGAGGTTTAGTGGTCTTTTTCACCTGCTCCGGTGAGAGCTTGTCGGACGGTAACCTCGAAAGCGACGGCGCTGCTGATAGCACCACTCGCGAGGTCACCACCATTTTCTGCGGTGCCGGTGATTCTTCCTTTGGTGCTGAAACTATGGCCTGCTCCAGCTGCGACCCCAGTGGCGGCGCGTTTTGCACCTGCGAATGCGGCCTTGCCGCGAATCGTTCCCCCCAATGGATCAACGACTCACCGAGCTGACGCTTGTAGCTTCGAAGCAAGAATGGCGCGGCTAGGAGAGCGGAAAGAAGAAGTCCAGTAGCCAAACCTCCAGAGAAGGTGGTGAATGGCGGCTGTGCCTTCGCATCTCTCGAGACCAACGCTGGCTCTTCAGAACCGTTGGAAGCGGATTTTGCCTCGGGTCGGCTGATCTCAAGCGTAGGGGTTGCATGCCGGAAAAGGGTCGACAACGGGGACAGTTCAGAGGCGACTGGCGTAGGGAGGCTTGTCCACCTGCGTATTGGTTCGCAACCTTCTTCGGGCAGATTGGTAAATCGCAATCCGGCGGTCTTCTGCGCCTTATCCGTCCATACTAGGTGGCCTTGGACCTCGATTCGACGATCATGTTCTCGGAACCAGAAACGGATTGTCTCACTTTGCTGAATGGGAGCAATGGAATGAAAGCAAAGCCCCCCTTCAGAAACATTCACCACACTGCCGCCGTTACTGGGCTCAATATTGATGTAGGCGAATCTTTCTACGGTCTTCCGTTGAGTTAGACGACGTTCCGGGCCGTTCATTTGGGGTGCACCCTGATGGAGTGTAGTAGTTCGTTTCGGCGAATAAACCTTGACCAGCCAGATGACGCAAACCTGGCGGCCGTAACTGTGTTTGGCCAGGGGCCAAAAGAATGCAACGAGGTGACATCGTTGGCAACCCGCGAGAATGCGGAGGGAGACCTGATCAAGCCGCCGAGACGTCAGCACGTCGCGGAGCTCACGAAGTGCCTCGATTCTAATCAGCGGGCGACCCAACGTGAACCGCGCACAGTCTGCGCTGAACATCCATGTCGGTAGAGCGCAAGTGGTGTCATTCGGCAGCTCGCAGAAAACCTGTTCTCCGCTACGGTTCTTCATGCGCCTGTGCACGCGCAAAGACCGGCCAAATAGCGGATGCCAACGGTAATGGACTGTGACTATCTCGAAATGATGTGCACTATGTTTCTGGTTCGCCAGGAACCGGCAAAAGCCATCTGGCTCAGGCAATCGGCCAGGCCGCCATTCAGCAAGGCTATCGCGTGCTCTATCGCGAGACCCACAAACTGCTCGATGACCTAGCCGAAGCCACCATCGACGGCACCCGCAAGGAGCAAATGGAACTGTTCGCTTCCGTTCCGCTCCTCATCATTGATGATCTCGGCATGCGCAAGCTACCCGTCGCCGCCGCCGAGGAACTGTTGGAGATCGTGATGCGACGCTATGAGCGCACCAGTACTTTGCTCACCTCAAACCGACCCGTCGAGGACTGGGGCAAACTGCTCGGAGACAGCGCCGCCGTCACCGCCATGCTCGATCGCCTCCTCCATCATGGTCATGTACTCAAATGCGGTCCTCGGAGTTGGCGTACGAAAATCGACTTGCCTCCGCAGCAAGCCGCGGGGTAAAACAACTTAGTCCCCGGCCCCTTCCGTTGGCCGGTTTTGCCCTGACCACCATTGGCCGGTTTTGGGGTGACCACTGAGGCAGACTGGGTTAAGTCATGGGACGTTCGTCGAACAGCCCTCCCCAGGAGTCTGCTCACAATTAGCCTGGCGGTGGGGTGGGTGGTCCGTATATGGCTTGGATGGGCTACTCTGGAAATCCGGCAAGCGAGCGCTAAGAGGTTGGCTGGGGTGGTCAGGCTATTGTGGGACCTGTAAACCCTGATTACAACAGCCACCTGACCGTCAGGTAGTCCGAGAGGAGTCTGCCCCTAGAAAAACTCGCTCATTTCGGGAGCAGTGCTCGCGGCGGCCGGGTAGGTCTGTATTCCCAAACTATGGAGAATCAGCCGCAGAGCGCTCTGGTGCTGATATATGGCTGTGGACTGATGACCCTGTTTTGCCTTAGGGCTAATGATGACTGCCGCTACGTGACCTCCGCCATGGGCCGAATCATTGGTCCCCGACTCATCGAAAACAATGATCAGCAGACCATCCGTCTGAAATGTCGCACTGGAGATGAGCGGCGCGATGTTTTGCTGCAGCCAGGCGTCAGCCAACTGGAGCGGGCCATCGTGGGCGTCGTTCAGAAGATTCGGCAACAGGTAGGAAAAGGTCGGCAACTGGTCATTGACCAGATCCGAATTGAACTGAGACAACGAAACAAGATTGTTCACCTGGGTGCTGCTGTTTACGACGTCAGTAAAGTACGAAAAAGGGTTATGACGCTTCGCGTATGGATACGAATCACCCCCCGTGTAGCCTGTCGAAGGGATGCTCTCGGCATATGATTTCCAGGTTTTGCCGGCCGCAATAAGATTGCGAACGATATTGTCCACGCCAACCGTGCCCGTAAACCCATCATCGTTGGTAACCAGTTGCCCAGTCGTGAGCATGAAGTAGTTTCCGATGGAGGGATGCGTATTGGCAAAGTACTGGGTGGCCAAGCCGTACTGCGACGCCAAACTGTTTAGATAAGGCATGGCCGAATTTCCGATCACTTCGGAATAACTGTGGTTTTCCTCGACCACGATAACCACATGGCCAAACTGCGGAACCGAACCGGAGGAAGACGGCGATGGCCCTGGTGGGCTTGGGCCGCTAGCAGACGAAAGACCACACCCCGCCCCTGCCCCCAGGGCAAAGATGCAGGACAGCAACAGCGATTGAATCCTTGCAGCCTGCTTATAGAAGGATCGCATTTTGTTTTTATAAAGCTGGTTCCAGTCATTAGCTTCGATGCTGTCGCGCACTGTCAGGATGTGCTGGGAGAAGAGTTGAACCGCATGCAAGCCGGCTGAACGGCATTGCGCTCTACGCCGAGGAGCCTAATGGCGGCTTTCAGTTCTCGTAGGATCGCATCCAATTCCGTCTGAGTCTTGGCGGCGATAGCTTTATCGCTCAGGACCTGAACTCGCTCTTCAAGACTGGGCGGCGGCATGGCAACGGGGACTTCTAAAGAATGGCAGATTTCAGGGTGGCAATGCCATACGGTGTTTCCCGTAAGAGTTCTCGGGTTTCCCGTACACGCCGCCACTGTTCGGGCACTCGCTCCAGTTGCTTTTTCCATTCAGATGAGATGTAGGGGTTCTGGCATGAACCCTATTCTATCGGCAACCCGTGATCGGCCGTCGTGACCGTGGGTAGAACTGCGTTTTTCAATTGTTCAAGTTCGGCTTGAACCTTCGCCCAGTCTTTTGGCTTGCGCTTAGTGGCATAAGGCGCATCCGGATGCCCAAAGAATTCCAGCAGTTCGGCCTGAACTTCCGGCGATACACCACGGAAATCCTGCTTCGCCAAGGCTTCGAGCAACTTTGCATGCGTCTCGTCATTGAGGCGATATTTTCCAGGCCCGGTAATTTGACCCGTGTCAAAATTGTCGTTCGCTAGGTGAAGGCGGTCGGTGCCCACCTGGCCCAGCAGCTGTCGATAACGATCCAGGGTCGTGTTGAAGCTCGCTTCGAACATTCGTTCCGTCTCAGGCGTAGGCGTTTTCAGTTGCAGTACCTTTAGCGGCCCGAATTTGGGAAGGATACGAACGAGGAAAGCGAGGAATTCCTCGCCGAGAGTGGGCGGCTGATAGTCACTTCCCCAGCTCTTCTGGTAACTTGCGCGAGAAAGATTGTAGAGAAATTTCTTTTTCGTCATGCCAGGCTGATCCTTCATGATCTCGTCCTTTTTCAGACTCCAGGCAACACGCGTCGCCTTGGGAAGAAGCTGGCTGACATCGTGACGATACGAACCGATTACCTTGTCTTCGTCAGCAAGAACGCCTTTCAGATCTAAACCATATGTCTCCTGGAACGCTTGTTCCAGTAGCGGAGCCGCGACCCCGAAGCCGATAAAATCATGGTAGCTATCCGGAGCGTATCGTCCGCGCGCTACTTCCAGCACATCGAATCCAAACTCCGTCTTTACGTGCGCCAGCTTGTCTTGTTCATACGTAATGGAGTCACCATATCTCTTTTTCAACTTGGGATACAAGATCGGAACTGCGCGATTGGTGCCCATGGGATGGCCATCGGTGTCTGCTATATAGTGAGCAAGAGCGCCAAGCGCAAACGCGAACCCGTTGATGTCTTTGGAATCGCGGATCAGAGCTAGAACAAAATCTCCGCTACGCACATAGTGCGTCAAGTCGCTAAAGAAAAAACTTCCGTGTGGGTAGTAACCCATGTCCTGGATGATGGCTCCGCCGTATGCGTAACCGTGCGCTTCTTTGACTTGCGCTGGTGTCACACCAGGGAAGCGCTTCAACAGTAAAGGGCGTATGTTGGTATCCCAGACACTATCAACGATGGCCTCGTGCGCAAGGACAGCGTAAGCCTCGGTCTCGCTGGGATAGCCCACGGCCAATACAAGCACGATGATGATGGCCAAGGTTCGCACAAAAGCTTCCTCCGCGTCTTCCATTCTGCCCTCGCTGGGGTTTTACCTCCAGAATCGTGCACGCTTTGGATGCGGGCAGACCGGACATAGGACGTATCCGGGACTGCCAGCCTGCGGATTTCGAGTGGCACAATGCCTCAGTGCCGGTGCATTTTGGGCTGCCTGCTCTCCCGAAGAACACTCTAACAACCCAGAACACACAATGCGCCTCCAAGCATTGGCAATGTCTCAAGTGTCCCCACAAACTCCTGCGCGCCAGCCACGATGGCTTAACTCAACAGGATTGCCCGGGTTGGGACTGGGCAGTGCTGCGGTCTTCTTATTGGCGATATTCTTGTTGGCTTTCTTTTGGCCTTTTCGGCTTGAAACTGTCACAAGAGAGTTGGCGGACGAGAGCGACAGCAAAGTGACTGCAGGCTCCTTTCACGCGACTTACTTCCCCCATCCCGGCTGCGTGCTAGAACAGGTCGTTTTCCAACACAATCCAAAGAGTGGCGCTCCACCGCTGATCACCGTCAAACGAATAACGATTAGAGGCACCTTCACAGGCATTTTTGCTAAACACGTAAGGCTGGTCCTGGTGGAGGGCATGCATATTCTGATCCCGCCGCTGGGAAGCGAGCATTTCCCCCCCCCCAAAAGGTCGTCGGTTGTGATTGATGACTTGGTAGCAGACGGAACGATTCTGGAGGTGGCGTCACGCGAAGCGGGCAAACCGCCGCTTGAGTTCTCCTTCTATGAACTCGACATCAGCGATGTGGGCAGTAATGCTCCCGCAGGATTTAAAGCCACGCTCTCAAATCCGGAACCGCCGGGAGAAATCACTACCACTGGGAAGTTTGGTCCGTGGAACGCTGACCATGTAGGCAGGACCGCGGTATCCGGGGACTATCGCTTTGAACACGTGGACCTGGGCGCCTTCCACGGAATTAGCGGGATACTTGCTTCCTCGGGAAAATATACGGGTACATTGGAACATATCGAGGTTGAGGGAAGTACTGACGTTCCGCTTTTCACCGTAGCAAGAAGTTCACATCATGCACCACTCCGGACCCAGTTCCATGCCATTGTGAATGCGAAAAACGGAGATGTTTTCTTGCAGAATGTAAATGCGAATCTTCGCCAAACCACCATTTGGACTCGGGGCAGCATTGCGCGGGAAGCCGGTCATGCAGGCAAAACAGCCTTGCTCACCATGAGCAGCAAAGACGGGAGAATTCAAGACCTTTTGTTACCGTTCATCAAGTCACCGCAAGCACCGATGTCCGGTATCGTCTCGTTCAAGGCCAGAGTCACACTTCCACCGGGAGAAGAGTCCTTTCTGAAAAAAATGGCGTTGCAGGGCGACTTTGGAATTGATGCTGGTAGTTTTACCAGCTCCGATACACAACAGGGAGTAAACAACCTGAGCGAGGGTGCTCTCGGTGATAAAAGCCATAAGGCTGAAGACGATGGCACCGATTCTCGGAACGTGCTTTCCGATTTGAAGGGTCACGTTCTCCTTAGAAATGGCATGGCCACGTTCTCCAATCTTTCCTTCGGGGTGCCTGGCGCATTGGCGCAGATGCAGGGAACCTACGACTTGATCAGCGAGAAAATTGATCTTCATGGAACATTGAAAACCGAGGCCGAGGTTTCCAAGACAACTCACGGTATCAGAGCGCTAATGCTGAAAATGCTGGATCCGTTTTTCAAGAATAAACCCAAAGGCTACTTGGCTCCGGTCAAGATCACTGGCACCTACGACCATCCTGCATTCGGCTTGGACCTAGGGGATACAAACAGAGGCAATCAGCATGCAAGAATACCCACACCCCATCTTCCAGACCGGGCAAAGCAGTGATAATTCCGCTTAAAAAGAGGCACCGCAGCCTACCTTGGGTCACAAAACTATATCAAAGGCCCACTATGACCGAGCTATCTCGATTTCTCGTCATACTTTTTGTAGTTGCTGCT
>Ga0335085_10017422_pt1 | contig 10352 bp, 8 predicted proteins | sample Lox_Sample_45_FD_206712 | JGI IMG/M metagenome (GOLD analysis project Ga0335085, IMG submission 206712) | Soil microbial communities from Loxahatchee National Wildlife Refuge, Florida, United States - Lox_Sample_4.5 | ecosystem: Environmental > Terrestrial > Soil > Wetlands | place: USA: Florida...
CGGGCCACGGTGTCGAGCACCTGCGGGCGCGCGCCGCGATGATCGGCGAACATATCGGAGCCGCGCTGAGGAATGATCTTGGGCTCATTTTGCATGTCCTGGCGGCAGCCGGCGATGAGAAGCAATGCTGCTGCGCCAGCGAGCAGGGCGATGTTGCGAGAGCGCCGGTTCGTCAAGTTGAGGCGGTTCGCTTCCATTTAGTACTCCACCTCCACGACCGATACGGGCTCGAACTTTGTCAGATAAGCCTTCGTCTCTTCCAGATCGAACTTGGGGTCGAGGGCCTCGAGACAGAGGAAGAACTTGTCAGTGGTTGCGCCGCTGCGGAAGTTGGGCGCATTGAACAGCGGGTGATACAGCTGGGGCAGACCATTGAGCGCGAGCATGCCGAAGGCCGCCGAGAGACCCGCCCAGAGAATCGTCCACTCGTAGGCCGGCACCACGAAGGCGGGCCACGAGTAGGTGGGACGGCCCGCAATATTCAGCGGGTAGGCCACGGTCGAGATCCAGGTCTCCATCGAGAACATCGCGGCGCAGCCCATCAGTCCGCCGATCAGGGTGAGAAGCGGCACCTTGTTGCGATGAAAGCCAATCGCCTCAGCCGCTTCCTCTACAGGATAGGGCGTGTAGCAATCCAGGCGGCGCCAGCCATCCTGGCGGGCCTGTTGGGCGGCTCTGACCAGATCGCCCGGCGTATCAAATTCGGCCAGCAGGCCGTAGGTTCCTTCGCGTGATGGCATTTAGTCACCACTCCCTGCTACCGCTTTGGGCTTGATCTTGGCCCCGGGCAGCAATATACGGATTTCATTCATCGGAATCATGGGCAGGAAACGTACGAACAACAGGAACAGCGTGGTGAACAATCCAAGCGTTCCGACGAAGGTCATGTAGTCCCACTTGGTGGCGCGATAGGTTCCCCACGAGGAGGGCAGGAAGTCGCGGTAGAGGCTGGTGACGACGATGACGAAGCGCTCGAACCACATGCCTGTGTTCACGACCAGAGAGAGCAGGAACATGAATGTCATGTTGGTGCGCCATTTGCGCACCCAGAGCGTCGTCAGAGGAATGGCGAGGTTGCAGGTAATGAGCACCCAGTAGGACCAGCCCATCGGCCCGAAGGCGCGATTCCAGAACATGAAGGCTTCCCAGTGCGAGGCGGAGTACCAGGCCATGAAGGCTTCCATGCCGTAGCCGTAAGCCACGATGAAGCCGGTCGCGAGCATGACCTTGCCCATGTTGTCGATGTGCCGCTCAGTGACCAGCGCTTCAAGGTGGTAGAACTTGCGCAGCGGAATGGCCAGTGTGAGCACCATGGCAAAACCGGAGTAGATGGCGCCGGCAACGAAGTAGGGCGGGAAGATGGTGGTGTGCCAGCCGGGCAGAACCGCGACGGCGAAGTCGAAGCTGATGACGGTGTGCACGGAGAGCACCAGCGGCGTCGCCAGGCCTGCGAGGAGCAGAGAAGCGGTCTCATACCGCATCCAGTGACGGACCGAACCGCGCCAGCCCCAGGAGAGAATGCCGTAAATGTACTGGGCAATCCTGGAGTCGGCTCGATCGCGGAAGGTGCCGAAGTCCGGAATCATGCCGAGGTACCAGAACACGACCGAGATGGTGGCGTAGGTCGAGACCGCGAAGACGTCCCACAGCAGCGGCGACCGGAACTGCGGCCACACATCCATGGTGAGCGGCAGCGGGAAGAGCCAGTATCCCAGCCACGGACGGCCGACGTGGATCAGGGGGAACATGCCGGCGCAGACCACGGCGAAGATTGTCATGGCTTCGGCAAAACGGCTGATGGAGTTACGCCAGGTCTGCTTGAAGAGCAGCAGAATGGCGGAGATCAGCGTGCCGGCGTGGCCGATACCGATCCACCAAACGAAGTTGATGATGGCGAAGCCCCAGGCCACCGGCTGGGTGATTGCCCAGATGCCGACGCCCTTGAGGAAGAGCCAGGTAACCGCAACAAGCAGAACGGTTGCGCCGGCGCCGGCGATGCCAAAGAGCGCGAGCCAGCCGAGCGGCGTGTGCGGGGTGAGCACAATCCGCGAGATCTTTTCTGTGACCGACTTGAAGGTTTCTCCGAGGCCTACAACTCGGAATTCCCCTGTTGCCGGGTCGATACCAGGGTTGTTTGTTTTCACTTCTCTGGTTGCCATTGTGCCTTCAACCCTTTGCCGGCGCATACTCCACCGGCGTTTCTTCGAGTTCCGAATTCAGGTTCAAAACTTCGGCGACATAGGTCGTCCGCGGACGAGTGTTCTGGTCGGCAATCACCTGATAGCTGCGTTCCTGGGCGCGAAGCCTGGTAACGCGGCTGTTCTTGTCGTTGAGGTTGCCGAAGGTGATCGCGGACGCCGGGCAGGCCTGCTGGCAGGCGGTGACAATCTCGCCGTCGCGGACAGCGCGGTTCTCCTTGTCCGCTTCGATCTTGGCGGCCTCGATGCGCTGCACGCAGTAACTGCACTTCTCCATGACGCCGCGCGAACGCACCGTGACGTCCGGGTTGCGCATCAACTTGAGGCTGTCTGTTTCGTAGTCCGAGTAAAGAAGGAAGTTGAAGCGGCGCACCTTGTAGGGGCAGTTGTTGGAGCAGTAACGAGTGCCCACGCAGCGGTTGTAAACCATCATGTTCAACCCTTCGGGCGTATGGATCGTCGCACCGACCGGGCAGACCTGCTCACAGGGAGCGTTCTCGCACTGCTGGCAGTTCATGGGCTGAAAGTGAGCACGCGGCGCCGCCAGATCGCCCTCGTAGTAGGTGTCGATACGCAGCCACTGCATATTGCGGCCGATGCGCACCTGCTGCTTGCCGACGACGGCGATGTTGTTCTCGGCGTAACAGCTGACGATGCAGGCATTGCAGCCTGTGCAGCTGTTCATGTCGATCGACATGCCCCACTTGTTCTCGTTGTACTGCCAGTTGGGGAAGAGCGTGGTGTCCATCGACGGCGTATCGCGGCCTTCGCCCTCGTGCGCGAAGTTCGGATTAGCCTTGAACTCTTCCAGAGTGGCGTAGCGAATAATGCCGCGGGGACCGAGGGCTTCGACGCCTTCGAGCGACCAGTTCTGGTTGCCGTGCTCGGTCAGGTTCGAACCGCGGTGATCCTGGTAGTGGCTCTTGGTAATCGCAACGCCCCACTTGCCGTCGACGTGCGCAATGGAACCGGTGGCATAGAACGGCGCCGAACTCGGACGGATCAGGTAGCCGTCGAATCCCGCACCCGAACCCACGCGGCCCGCGAATTGGCGTCCGTATCCGAGATAGACGGTGACCGAGTTATCGGGGTGACCGGGAGCGACCACGATCGGCGCCTTCACCTTGCCGCTGCCCACGGTCAATTCCACGATGTCGTCTTCTTCGACGCCGAGTTTGGTCAGCGTGGCGCCGGACACGATGGCAGCGTTGTCCCAGCTCAGATTCGTAATCGGCTTGGGCAGTTCCTGCAACCAGCCCACGTTGGACCAGCGGCCGTCGTAAACATTCGGATCGGGCCGGAAGATGATTTCGAGAGCATCCTTCGCGTTGGGCGCGGGCACCTTGGGCAGCGCTGCCGGCTTGACTGCTCCGGTTGTCGCATACGCCGTGTCGGCAATCCAGCCGTCATGCAGCGCCTTGCGCCAGCCCGTCTCGAAGTCGCCCTTGATGGTCGCCTTATGGGTCGCGCGCACCGCCTCATAGGCGCTGAGCAGCGGCTCATCGAGGAGAACCTGGAGGACATCGTGCGCGGATTTGCCGCCGTAGAGCGGATCAATCATCGGTTGCACGATAGATACCGTGCCGTCGTAGGCGCGCGCGTCCGACCAGGACTCAAGGTAGTGCGCCGACGGAATGTGCCAGTGCGCCACCTGCCCCGTCTCATCGACGTGCGAACCAAGATGGGCCACGATGTTGGCCTTATTGAAGGCGGTCGCAAAGTCGAGATCGGCGGGCGCGGAGTAGATCGGATTGGAATTAAGAATGACAAGCCAGTCGACCTTGCCCGCATTCAGATCGGCGACCAACCCCTTCATATCCGCAATCTGATCGCTGGGGAGCGGAATCGCGGGCTCGGACGAAACGAGAACCGTCTTGCCGACATTGCCCAACACAGTATTGATCGCAAGAGCGAGCGCGCTGACCGACTCATCCTGATAGAGGCCGGGAATCACGGCGCTCTTGCCGGCGTTGGCCTTGAGGTCTTTGGCGACCGCGGCGAGGAATTTCTGCTGATCGGGCGTCCAGGAGTAAGATGGCGCGTCGACGCCGGCGACACCGACAGCCTTGGCAAGTTCCGCGGCAAACGCCGGAACTTCGCTGGCGCGAAGACCCAGACGATGCTCGGCCTTCATACCGGTGGTGGTCGTCGAACTCTCGGCCGAGTAGAGCCGGTTCATGCCCTGCGCAGGATCCTTGCGCCGCGCGGCATAGTCGGCCACAAGCTTGTGGAAGCCGGGGAACGCCGAGCCGGAGAGGAAGTCCGCATCGAGCGAGACAATCACGTCGGCGCCGCCGAGGGCGTATTGCACGTTGAGACCCTTGCTGAGCGAGGTGCCCGCAAGTGCAGGATCGTACTGGATCAGCTTCGCCTTCGGATAGGCAGCCTGCACGCCCTTCCACTGGCGCGCCAGCGTGGGCGAGGTGATGGTCGCGGTAAGGAAGTAAAGGCCCGTGCCGTCTTTTGTGGCTGCGGCCTTCAGACGAAGGGCCTGGACAAACTCGGCCCAGGAACGGCCGTCGCCGCGATAGATCGCACGCTTGGAGCGATCCGGATCGTAGAGATCGAGCAGCGTGCCCTGCGAAAAGACATCGGACGAGCCATGGTTGTACGCGTGCTCAGGGTTGCCATCGACCTTGATGGGCCGGAATTGATCGCTCTTGATCAAAAGCGGCACCGCGCCCGTCGAGAACGGATGCGCAGTAGCGAAGTACATTGGCTTGCCCAAGATGAGATCTTCGGGCGCCTTGACATAAGGGTAGATGGGCTCATCGGGCTGCTTGGTGCAACCGGCCAGGCCGGCCAGCGCCATGGAAGCGCCCATGAGCTTGAGGAAGCCGCGGCGGGATACGGGATCGACCCACTCCTGCGCGGAGCCTGGGAACTCGCGCTCGACCGCGGCCTGAAAATCTTCAGTGTTGGCCAGCTCGTCAATGGAGCGCCAGAAGCGCTTCCCCTTCACGCCCTTCAGCTCCTGCCGCACCTGGGCAAGAGTCATCGGCGTGGCCTGGGTTGTCGGAGCAACCGTATTCGTCTCGTTTTCCAAGGTGGTTTCCGCCGGTTTCAATGTGGACTTGTGAACGCTGCGACTCATCGATGGCAGACCTCGCAGCTGGTGAGATCGCGCGGCGTGCGGATGTTGTAATGCTTCACCAGGAAGTGACCCATGTCGATCTGGCTGGTGAACTTCTGATACGCCACCGGAGTGGGCACCGTGGCGGCGGATACATCAGAAGCAGGGCCCTGCCGCCCGGCCGCCAACGGAAGATTCAGAGAAGCCATCTCGGGCCCGGCCTCCGCCGGATCCTTTGTGACGCAGTTGACTTCCTGCGCGGTGGGCAGCCCGGACTGAGAACCCGTCGCCGCACACCAGACCGGATGATCCTCGGTGGGCCCTTCCCAGGCCATGTTGTAGATCTGGCTCGTGGGCCGCAGATTCTTGGCGGGATTGCGGTGGCAATCGAGACACCACTCCATCTGCAGAGTGTTCTGCTCATACATCAGCGGCATCATGTCGACACGTCCGTGACAGGTGGCGCAGCCAATGCCTTTGTTCACGTGAATCTCATGATTAAAGTAGACGAAGTCCGGCAGATCGTGGACTTTCGTCCAGACCAGCGACTGCCCGGTCGCCCAGCTGTTGCGCACCGGCTCGAGCAACTGCGCATTGGTCCAGATCTGCGCGTGGCAGTTCATGCAGGTCTTGGTGGGGGGAATGCCGGCATAGCTCGACTTCTCCACGGTGACGTGACAGTACTGGCACTGAAGGCCGAGCCCCTGCACGTGATGTTTATGGCTGAACGGCACCGGCTGCTCAGGGCGTTGACCCTGCCGGGTAACCCAGGGAGAGCGCTGCAACTGGTCCAGCGTGACTCCAAGTGCGATCACAATCAGCCCCGTCAAGACCAGGCTCGCGCGAGCCAAGGCATTGGAGCTGCGATCAAATATCTGCGCCATGAATGCTTTCCTGCGGTGTTTGCTACGTGCGTCGTTTGTCGCGAGGCATGTGACATGTGCTGGAGATCACAGACCAGGCGGTTATTTTCTATTTCAATGCAGAGAAGAGCTGTGCCTCGGAAGTCCCGAAAATTCAATATAGCAGCCGGATGCACATTCGCAACGCTTTGACGCGTGCAAAATGCAAAAAATGTTCGTGCAGCAAAACATTTGTATTGTGCTGAAAAGACTATGTGTTGTGACGAAGTCGAGAGAAGGGAAAACACCACCCCTTCCCCGGCACCGCGAGTACCAGAGAATGGGATATTGAATCCAAAGTAGCACGCCAAACTCAACAGCGGCTACCCGATCAAGAAGAGAGCGCGATTCGCTCCTACACCTGCCACAGCGCGATCACAAGCCCACCGCTGACGATGAGAGCGCCGCCCACGTAGATGGGCAACGTTGGCGACGACCCGAAGCGCACCTTCGCCAGAATCTGCGCGACCACGAAAAACAGGGTCACGTAGACGCCCAGAAGCCGGCCGAAGTCCCAGCGCGGCAGGTTGACGACCGAACCGTACCCCGCGAGCACGATGGCGCCGGCCGCGAAGGCCAGCCCTCTGCCCAGCCCCGAGGATCGATAAAAGCTGACCTGGAAGAAAGAATCGCCCCACGCCTCGAGAAAGGCAGCGGTTGCAAGGACACCGATAGCTCCGAATGAACTGGATACAAGCCGGTCGAGCGCGTTCATGCAGTTTCTCTCCAATGAAAGGGAAGATGGGTTGGAAGCCGGACATCGGGCGCACTCGCCGCTCGAACGGGTGAGTGCGGCTGTCCTCCTGATCGTAACAATCGATTGCTTTAGAATTCGTAAAGGCAATTCGGCCTGATTTTCTTCTGGATGAATCCTGGGGGCAGTTGGCGGCACGCGCGTCGCCCGGGGACCGTCTATCTGGCGAGAGAATCCGTTGTCGGAGAGCGCCGTTGATCACTGACCGAGGGAACGAAGCATGAAATATGCGGGGCTGCTTGTCATGCCGGCAGGATTTCTCCTATCCATTGCCGCGATCCTGCTGTTTCCCGACCCGGCGCTGCGCTCCGCATTTGCGCTCTGCGGGCTGGCAGTGGAGGCTATGGGCCTTGTGGTCGCGGTGAAAGGCCATATGCAGGCACGCGGAGACCGCCGGCCATGACGCAAGCACCCGCAACGCAGCTCTCGGAGACGGTTTTCGCCCTTGCGCTGGGACTCACACTTGTTGCGCCGCTCGCCATCGCGGGTCTGGCGCTGGTGAATACGGGCCTGGGACGGTCGCGGTCGGCGGCACAGTCGTTTCTCGGTTCGCTGGCGATGATCTCCATCGCAGTCATCGGGTTCGCGCTGGTGGGGGCGACGCTGGCCGATGGCGCTTCAGGCGCGGGCCATATCTTTCATCTCTCAGGCAAACCATGGAACTGGGCAGGCACCGGTCCGTTTTTTCTGAGCAGCTTTGCCGATGCGCACGCTCACGCGCAGCTTGCGCTCTGTTTTGAGTTTCTCGCGGTCGCGCTGCTGGTTCTGATTCCCTGGGGCTCGGGCGCTGACCGCCTGCGGCTCGCGGCCGGAGTAGCGGTGGCCGCTGTGCTCGCGACGCTTGTATTTCCCTTCTTCACGCACTGGACCTGGGGCGGCGGCTGGTTGGCGCAGCTTGGCTCGAGCTTTTCACTCGGCGCAGGATTTCTCGACGCGGGCGGAGCGGCATCTGTTCACGTGCTGGGCGGCCTGAGTGCGCTGGCGGTGGTGTGGATCGCGGGACCGCGCCGGGGAAAGTTCCCCAAGGAAGGGCTGTCGACAGCAATGCCCGGACACAATGCGATCTACGTGCTCTTCGGGTGCCTGATCGCGCTGGTGGGCTGGCTGGCGTGGAACATGGCAGGGGCTCTGCTCTGGCTCAACGCCCAGCCTGCCGCCCTTCCGGTAACGGCCGTGAATACCCTGCTCTCAGCCGCGGCGGCGCTGACGGCAACATTTGTCGTGACGCGGGCGCGATTCGGCAAGCCCGACGCAAGCCTCTGCGCCAATGGATGGATCGCGGGCCTGGTGACGTCGAGCGCCTGCGCAAGCCTGGTGTCGCCCCTGGCTGCGATCTTCACCGGGCTGGTGGCCGGCGTTGTCACGCCGCTGCTGGTCGAGTTCCTCGAACTGGCGGCTTCGATCGACGATCCTTCGGGCGCCATCACCGTGCACGCAGCCAATGGCTTGTGGGGCTTGCTGGCCGTGGGTGTGCTGACGCCGCAGCACGGTCAGTTTCTGGCTCAACTCATCGGCGTGACGACCCTGCTCGGAGTTGGGCTGCCGGTTGTCTATCTGTTGTTCAGCGTGCTCGACCGCTTTCTGCCCTTCCGTGTCGAACCGGATGGAGAGCGCATTGGCATGGATCTGCACGAACTGGGTGGCGGCGCGTATCCCGAGTTTGTAGTGCACCGGGACGACTCGTACCGCTAATGGACGGCGGTTTTTCAGAGCCGGGAGTTCATGGCTTTTTGGCAGGTGGCTCCGGCGGGTAGTCGCGGTCGATCGCTCTCTTGAGGTCGCGAAACAGCGGCACACTCGGGCTGGCGAGACCGTCGCTTTCTGAACGCTCCCAGATGGGATTGCCGAGCCGGCTGCCCTCTTCGAGCTGGCAGACCTGCAGCAGATCGTCGGGTGGCCCCACTTCGGATCCCATCACCACGCCGGGACCGGCCGGCGGCTGTTGCTGGCCGGAATAGGGATTGGCCGCTGGCCCAGGGGTGCGCGTGCCAATACCGACGCCCATCTTCCCCTCCGCGAGCCTCCCTGTGCGCACGACAAAGACAAGTTGCGCCTCAGAACGCCTCGCCGTAAGAATGTAGCGGCCCCAGTCGCGTAGGGCATTCTCGACGTCGGTGATAGCCTGGCGGTCCGCCGGAAGCAGGTCTGGCCGGTATTCATCGCCGTCCATCGACTCGACCCACACATACTGGGCGGTATTGAAGACAGCGGGCAGCGTGTGTTTCTTGTGCTGCGCGAAGACCAGCGTGGGCAGCAGAAAGAGGAGCAATAGCCGAGCCGATCTCATGACATACCTCTCTCTTGCCGAATGTCGCTCCAACTCTACGCCTATCGATTCAAGAGCGCCAACTGCCCTCTTGCAGCGCTTCCCTCGATTGACTCGCCTGATAATCTGACACTCACAACCGCATGGGATTTCTCAGCCACCTCTTCTACCCGTGGGGCCTGTTGCTGCAGGCCGCGGCCATCATCCATTTCATCCGGCGCCGTCCCGACTCGTACTGGATCTGGATCATCCTTTTCCTTGGCCCCGTGGGCGCGCTGGTATATCTGTTTGCCGAAGCGGTGCCCGACGTTGGTTTGCTGAACCAGTCATTCAAGGGCGTCTCGCGGAGGAAGCGCATTCACGCGCTCGAACTCGCAATTCGCGACAATCCATCGCCCGGCAACTACGAGGAGCTGGGCGAACTGTGCTTTGAAGACGGCAACCTGCAACAAGCTCGGATCGCGTACAACAACGCCATCGCCGCGCGATCGAACACGCTCGACTGCTTTTACCGGCGCGGGGTGTGCGCGCTCCTGCTCGGTGATGCGGCAGGCGCGTTGCCCGATCTGGAGATGGCTGTTGCGAAGGACCAGGGTTACGACTTTCACCGTGGAGCGGGCCTGCTGGCGCAGGCGTACGCGATGACAGGGCAAAAAGAGAAAGCCGAGGGCCTGTTCCGGCAGGTGACGGTGCTCTCGACCTTATCAGAAACCTACCTCAACTTCGCCGATCTGCTGGCTTCGGAAGGCCGCAACGCCGAAGCGCGCCAGTGGGCGCAGAAAGTGCTGGACAAGGAGCCGACGATGCCGCGCTATCTGCGGCGCCGCGAACGGCCGTGGTCGCAGCGGGCGCGGAAGCTGCTGAAACGCGTCTCGGCCTGAGCGTGCTTCGTCCTGGGTCTCAGTGCTTTGCCAGCACAAGCATCAGCACAAAGAGCGCAAGAGGCACCAGGGCCATACCCGCATAAAGCAGCACGCGCTTGTTGATGCCCCGCCGGCCGGGGCGGCCGGTGGGGGATGTGCCGCGCTCCTCCACACCGACCTGCTCCTGGTGCTCCAGATCCCAAATCATCTCGTGCGCTGTAGCGTAGCGGTGGCGCGGGTCGCGCTCAAGCGCGCGGAAGATGATCTCCTCCAGTGCGGGCGTGATGGCGGCGTTC
>Ga0335085_10017423_pt1 | contig 10351 bp, 5 predicted proteins | sample Lox_Sample_45_FD_206712 | JGI IMG/M metagenome (GOLD analysis project Ga0335085, IMG submission 206712) | Soil microbial communities from Loxahatchee National Wildlife Refuge, Florida, United States - Lox_Sample_4.5 | ecosystem: Environmental > Terrestrial > Soil > Wetlands | place: USA: Florida...
GTTCCCGCCGATTTCTTCAGCGTCGCTCCGCTATTCACCGTGATCGTCGCCAACGCGCCACCCACGCCGTTGTCTGTTGTGTTGTCGTTCTGCTCGTCCCACACCCCTCCCGACAGGATGTTCACCATCGCCCCGTTCCCCATCCGCAGGTTGAATCCCCCTCCCGTGCGGATTGCCGTCCCGCCGTTGTTGATCGTGATCGTCCGCGTGTCCAGCGACATGATGTTTCCCGAGCTGTTCAGCGTCAGCACGCCGCCGGCCGCGACCACCGTCGTCCCTGTCCCGTTCATCGTCGGATTTCCGCCCGATCCGGCCCAGTTAAACGCACCACTGATGGTCAGCGTCCCCGTGCCTCCCAGCACGCTGGTCCCCGTCAACGTTCCCGCCACCGTTGTCGCCGTGCCATTGAAGTTGGCCGTCCCACCGGTAATGGAGAGAGTGGTGGTAATGCTGGTGATTCCGGAAAAAGTGATCGTTCCGCCGGTCACATTCAAGGTGGGTATGGACGCCACGGTGGCGACGGTGAGCGGCCCCGTAGCAAACGCCAAAGTCGAACTCCCCTGGACAGTCAGGGAGTTGATTGCCTGGTTGGCTGCAACCAGCGCGCCAACGTTTACCGTGAAGCCCGTGGGGATGCACACGTCGTCGGTCGCGACAGGCACCGCTGCTGGACTCCAATTCGCCGCAGTGCCCCACTGCCCCCCGCTCACGCCCACCCATGTAATGCTTCCGCATGTGCCGGCGCCCGTGCCGATGCCGCTGAGCGAGACGGATTGCGGGCTGTCCGCCGCATTGTCGGTGAACGTCAGCGAAGCGGAGCGCGTGCCCGAGGCCGTGGGCGTGAATGTGACGTTGATCGTGCAAGAAGCGCCTGCGGCGAGCGAGGTGGCACCTGTGGGGCAGTTATCCGTCTCCGAAAAATCGCCCGCGTTCGTCCCTGTGAATCCGATGCTCGCGATGCCCAGCGGATTCGTGCCGGAGTTGGTGAGCGTGACGGGCTGCGATGCGCTGGACGAGCCCTGCGCCGTGCCCGGAAACGCCAGGCTCGTAGGAGTGAGAGTCACCGCCGGAGCGGCCGCCCCTGCGCCGCCACTAACCGTGAACACCTGCGCGACGATGTTGCTGATCAGCGGGCTCGACTGCAGACCGGTAAGCGTCGAAGTCGCTTCCTGGCCGTCCGTGGCGTAGGCGTAGACGACGTGGGTGCCGAACGAAAGCGCGGAAGGCACCGTTCCGGTAAAGCTTCCGCCGCCAGCGGACGTAGCGGCAATCCAGGGCCCCTGCCACGTGTCCAGTTGGAAGTACACATTTTGGACTGCGGGAGCACTGGGCGAGAAGGCGCTCGCCGCCGTGAAATTGAAGGTCGGCATGGAGTTGGTGGTCACGCCGCCGGGGATGGGCGCGATGGTTGTGGTCAACGGGATCGCCTGTAGCTGGTCCTCAGCCAGCACCGTCACGTTGTTGCTCCCATTGCTCACGTAGATTTTGCTGGTCACCGGGTTCACCGCCACGGTGTTGGGTCCAAGCAGAGATACGGTGCTTGTGGTGTTGGTAGCCCCGTCGATGACTGTCATGTTGTTGCTATTCCCATTGGTCACGTAAATTTTGTTTGTCGCCGGGTTGACGGCTACATGAACGGGCTGCGACCCCGCAATTACGGTGCTCGTGGCGTTGGTGGCCCCGTCGATCACCGTCACGCTGTTGCTTCCAAAATTGACCACATAAATCTGATTCGTCGCCGGATTAACCGCCAAGACAACGGGCGACATGCCCGTTGCTACAGTGCTCGTGGCGTTGGTGGCCCCGTCGATCACCGTCACGTCGCCTCCAAAGTTGACCACATAAATCAGATTCGTCACCGGGTTCACCGCCACGGCATTGGGTGCCGAGCCGGCGGGTACGGTGCTCGTCGAGTTGGTGGCCCCGTCGATCACCGTCACGTTGTTGCCGTTCCCATTCGTCACGTAAATTTGGTTCGTCACCGGGTTCACCGCCACGGCATTGGGGATGTTCCCGGCGGTTACGGTGCTCGTGGTGTTGGTGGCCCCATCGACGACTGTCACGGTGCCATCGCTGTTGGCCAGGTAAATCTTGTTCGTCACCGGGTTTACAGCCACGGCATCGGGAAAACTCCCGATCGGTACTGTGCTCGTGATGTTGGTGGCCCCGTCGATCACCGTCACGTTTTGACTGCCCCCATTGGCCACGTAAATCTTGTTCGTCACCAAGTTCACCGCCAGGCGATAAGGTCCCGTGCCGGGCGTTACGGTGCTCGTAGAGTTGGTAGCCCCGTCGATCACTGTCACGGTGTTGCTGTTCTGATTGGCTACGTAAATCTTGTTTGTCACCGGGTTTACCGCCACGTCATTGGGTCCCGCCCCGACGGTTACCGTGCTCGTGGTGTTGGTAGCCTCGTCGATCACGGTCACGTTGGCGCTGTTCTGGTTCGACACGTAGATTTTGTTGGTCACCGGGTTGACGGCGATGCCGCGCGGCAGGACCGCATTTGCATCTGTCACCGTGGTGGTCAGATTCGTCGCCCCGTCGATCACCGTCACGTTATTGCTGCTCGTGTTCGCCGCGTAGATCTGGTTCGTCAGGTCGTTGATCGCCAGCACGTTCGGCGCGGTCCCCACCGTCACAGTCGCCGTCGCCGTGTCCGTGGACCCGTCGATCACCGTCACGTTGTTGCTTCCCGCGTTCGCCAGGTAGATTTTGTTGGTCACCACGTTCACAGCCAGCCCGTTCGGCGTCGTTCCCGCGGTCACGGTGGTCGTCACTGTGTTCGTGGCCCCGTCAATCACCGTCACGTTTCCGCTGCCGGAATTCGCCACGTAAATCTTGTTGGTCACCGGATTCACGTTAACGGAATTGGGAAAGGTGCCCGCGGCGACGGTGGTGGTTCCATTCGTGGCGCCGTCAATCACCGTCACGTTTCCGCTGGCGTTGTTGCTCACGTAAATCTGATTGGTCACCGGATTCACGGCGATGCGCGAGGGCGTGGTCCCCACGGTGACCGTGGCGGTGGCCATGTTGGAGCCGCCGTCGATCACCGTCACGTTGTTGTTGCTCGGGCTGACCACGTAGATCAGGTTGGTGGCCGGATTCACGGCCAGCGAGGAGGGATGGAGCCCGGTGATGACGGAAGTGACCACGGAATCCGTGGCCCCATCAATCACCGTCACGGTGTTGCCGCTGGAGATGGTCACATAGATTCTGTTGGTCAGCGGATTGACGGCCACGAACTGCGGCGCGGTGCCCACGGTGATGTTGCTCTCGGAATTGGTGGCACCGTTGATCACAGTCACGGTGTTCGAGCCCATGTTGGCCACGTAGATTTTGTTGGTGACGGGATTGACCGCCGCGGAATTCGGCCCGAGGTCCACGCTGACCGTGGCCGTGACTGTCTGCGCGTGTGCGGGAAGGGCCGTCCCGGCCAGACACAGGAGCACTACCAACGCGAAAACGATCCGGGAAGGCGTCATTTTCCGCTTCTCCCTGCCGCGTCTGTTGCCCAGCGGCGGTCAGCTCAAGACGGCGAATTTTCCCGGCGGGGAATGGCGAAACGAGCCAATGGCGTGCGATTTGGAAATTTTTCGACCTGAACCATTCCGACCCCGGGGCAGGGGGCAGACTACTACTGGCGCGGTATTACGACAAGCGATAAAGATTTGGACAGGAGGCGCCGGGACGAAGGGTAGTGGAACGCCCGGGACGAGCCATGCGCCGGGAAGGCGATGGGCGCACGCCGTGAGTTTAGGCCCTCAGCGCATGGGCGGAACTATTCCGCGGTGCGCAGGTGCATCCACACCAGCCAGGCCATCGTAGCCAGCATGCCGCACCCGCCCAGCCAGCGCGTGGTGCCGCCGATGCGCGTGTCCTGCAGGAGCACACCCCATTGGCTGAACAGGATGTTCCAGTCGTGGTCCACCGTGTCGCCCACACCCACCAGAGGCAGCGCCTCTGCTCTCGCGTCGGCCATGTACGTGCCGATGTAGAGGAAATTCTCGAAGAACCAGAACGAGGCAAAAGCCACGCCCGCGGTTTCACGCCGCAGGTAGAAATAGATTCCCACGCAGAGCGGCACGATCAGCTCCCCCAGCGTGCCGCCCAGAATCATGAGGGTGTGGCCAAACCAGGAGAAAAACATGTGCCCGGCCTCGTGAAACACCAGATTGGCGTGGTCGATGAAAAGGAACCCCTCGGTATCCCGCGCCGCATACCAGAGAAACAGGGCATAGGCCGCGAGCCAGGCGGCAAGCGCGCCGCGCGAGACCGGCTTCCACTCCCCGGCGTCATCCTGCCCGCGCATGGCTTGATTCTAGAGTGGTGCGGGGGCCACGCGCACCCGCGGTTTCGCGGAATTCCACGCAGGAGTTACTTGGCGCGGGCCCGGTGGCAGCGCGCGCCGCCCGCAGGTTTTTGCCGCCGGCCGGGAACGCCGTTATAGAATGACCCGGGAAGAATTCATGCAGCCATGGCTCCAGCGCGCCGGGATTGCTTTCGCTGCGGTTCTCGCGGCGCTGTGGGCCGCGGTTCCCGCTGCGCCACAGGATAAGCCGGCCGCAAACGCGGAGCGCAAAGCGGCCGCGAAAACGCAGAAAGCGGCCGGAATCCAGCGTGCCCCCGTATCTCAGCTCGTCCAGCGGGTGCTGGAGGAAGAGGCGCGGCTGGACATGGCGCGCCGGCTCGCTCGCACTGCCGCCACTCCCGATGAATTACGGCTGGCGCAAAAGGCGGTGCGCCTGGCCGACCACGAGCTGGACCTGACCTTCATGGTCGGCCTGCGCCGCGCTGCTGAGGATCCGACCCCGCCCACGCCGGAAGCAAAGGCATTCCAGGACCGCGTGAACTCCCTGCTGGCCGAGGCCAGCCAACAGCAACGCGTGGTGGACCAGCTCAAGAAGAAACTCGTGGGAACGCGCGGACGGCGGAAAGAAACGCTGCAGGGACAGCTCGACCTGGAAGCGGCGAAGCTGGAACTCTCCAACGATGAATTGGCGGACGCGCGCGAGGATCTGATCAATGCCGGGGGCGACCTGAAAACCCAGATCGAACGCCTCCAGGCGGAGCACGATGCCGCAGAGCAACACTCCGCGGCGGCCGCGGCCCAGGCCGGCCCGGCCCCGGGAGCTCAGGGGCAAACCTCCGACACTCTGCTGGCCGCGCTTCAGGGCTGGTTCCAACTGCGCGGCGTGCACAACCAACTGGAGGCGGCGCTGGAGGATGCCTCAGCCGCCGTGGAGACGGTCAAGGAGCGCCAGGCGGATTTCGAGAAACGCAGTGCCGCCGGCATTACTCCTGCTCCGGCAGCGTCCGCGGCGGGCACGACCTCTTCGGCGGCCCTGGACGCCATCCGCCAGCAATCCCGCAATGCCAAAATCCAGGCGGCGTACAAGTTGCGCGTCCGCGATCTGAGCGAGCTGGCCATTACCTACCAGAAGTGGGGAGACCTGGTGGCCCTCCGCCAGAGAGTGGCAGGCCGCGCCGTCCTGGAAGGTCTGCTATGGATCGCCCTGATTCTTCTGGTGGCCTTCGGCGCCCATCGCATGGTGCAACGCTTTGTGGTACGGGCCACCCAGGACCGGCGCAGGCTGCACACCATGCGCACGCTTTCGCGATTTGTGATTCAGGCGTTCGCGCTGGGCCTGATTCTGCTGGTGGTGCTGGGCCCGCCCAGCCAACTGGCCACGCTGGTGGCGTTTGCCGGCGCCGGCCTGACCGTGGCGCTGAAGGACTTCATCGTCAGCTTCATCGGCTGGTTCATGCTGATGGGACAAAATGGAGTACACGTGGGCGACTGGGTGGAAATCAACGGAGTGTGCGGCGAGGTGGTGGAGGTCTCGCTCTTTCACACGGTGCTGCTGGAGACGGGCAACTGGACCGACCCAGGGCATCCCACCGGCCGCAAGGTAACCTTCACCAACAGCTACGCCATCGAGGGCCACTACTTCAATTTCTCCACCTCTGGGCAATGGCTGTGGGACGAATTGCAGATCCTGATTCCCGCCGGAGACAGCCCCAATGCGCTGGCCGATGCGCTTTTGCGCATGGTGATGGAGGAGACGCAGGCCAATCAGCAACTGGCGGAAGCGGAATGGCAGAAACTTGCTCCGCAGGCGCACGGCGCGCGTTCCGTTTCTGCGGCGCCGGTGGTGATGGTGCAACCCTCCGGGGCCGGGGTCACCGCCCGCGTGCGCTATATCACCCGCGCCCACGAACGCTTCGATCTCCGCGCGCGGCTCTACCACCGCGCCGTCGAGCTGTTGCAGGGCGGCGCGGCTCCAGCCGCGGGAAAGAGCCTGGCAACCAGCCCCGGCTAGCGGCGCGCCGCGGTCAGATCCGGTCGCGGCGCGGCAAGATGGACACCCAATCCCCCGCCACGTGCTCGAGCGTGTTCTCTGGAATCACCAGGAAACAATTCGCGCGCGCCAGTGCGGCTATGTCTCCGCTGCCCTGCCAGGCCAGCTCCGCCACCTGTGCCTCGCCCTCCTGCCAGGTAAGCTCGGCGGGAAGAAAATGCGTGAGCGGAGCCTTCAGCCGGACCGCATGGCTCAGCCGCGCCTTCAGCAGCGGCAATGGCCGCGGCGGCGCTCCGGAGAGAATATCCAACAGCGGCACGCCGAACAGTTCAAACGTGACCATCGTGGACACGGGATTGCCCGGCAGCCCGAGCACCGGCTTTTCCCGGCACATGGCCAGCACCGCTGGCCGGCCGGGCCGGATGGCTACCGCATCGAACAGCATGGACGCGCCCAGTTCGCGTAACACATCTTCGACTAAATCGTATTTCCCCGCGGATACGCCGCCGGTAAGCACCAGGGCATCCGCGGCCAGACCCTCTTCGATATACAGCCGCAGGCGGGCGGAATCGTCTGCCACGGGGCCCAGCGGCACGGGAATTCCTCCGGCCAGCGCCACCTGGGCGGAAAGCGAACTCGCATTACTATTGCGGATTTGAAACGGCCCGGGAGTGGCGCTCACCGGAACCACTTCGTCGCCGGTGGAGAGCAGGGCCACGCGCGGGCGCAGGAACACGGGCAGGTGATCGTGGCCAAACTGCGCGGCGATGGCCACCTCGGCGTATCCCAGGCGGTGGCCGGCGCGCAGAATTTCCGAGCCGCGCCCGGCTTCGCTGCCACGCGGGACAACGTTTTCACCCCGGGCCACGCGGCGACGGATGACTACGGAGTCCACGGCCGGTTCGGTATGTTCAATCATCACCACGGCGTCCGCCCCGGCGGGCACGGGCGCGCCGGTCATGATCTGAACGCATTGCCCCGGGCCCACGGTTGCGCTGAACTGGCCGCCGGCGCGCACCTCCCCGGCAAGAGTGAGCCTGGCGGGAACCGCCGCAACATCGGCCGAGCGCACGGCAAAGCCGTCGCGCGTCGAACGGTTGAAGGGCGGAGCATCCCGATCCGCGAGCAACGTCTCCGCCAGCACCCGGCCCAGAGACTCCGCGAGCTCTACTTTTTCGTGCAGCAGGGGCACGGCGCCGGCTCGCGCCTCCGCGGCCTCGATGAGGATGCGCCGGGCCTCGATGTAGGAAATCATGGCTGGGATTGCCGGGGCGGCTTAGCCCGCCGGTTTGATGCCAGGAGGTCGGCCGGAAGCCGCGGCGGTGCAATGGTGCGGCATCGGCTCAGAGCCAGGAGGCCAGCTTGGTGCCGGGCAGGAGAAATGTGGCTTCGCGTTCGGGTCCCGTGGAGATCATCCCGATCTCCGTTTCCAGCGCGTCGGAAATGAATTTCAGATACTCCCGCGCGGCCACCGGCAACGCCGCTGAATCGCGCAAGCTGCTGGTGGGCGCCATCCAGCCGGGAAGCATCTTGTATTCCGGCGTCACCTTCTCGAGAGTCTCCACGTCCGGCGGCATTTCCGCGAGCGGTGTGCCCTTGTAACGATAGCCGGTGCAAACCTGGATTTCCCGCTGCGCGTCGAACACATCCAGTTTGGTCACCACCAGGGAATCAATCCCGTTGATCTCTACCGCGTAGCGCAACATCACCAGGTCCAGCCAGCCGCAGCGCCGCGGGCGTCCGGTGACTGCGCCGAATTCCTTCCCGCGCTGGCGGAGCGCGCTGGCCTCCAGATCCGGCATCTCCGTGGGAAATGGCCCGCCACCCACACGCGTGGTGTACGCCTTGGTGATCCCGGCAACGCCGGTGATGCTGCGAGGCGGTAGCCCCGAGCCGGTGCACGCGCCGCCCGCGGTCGAATTCGAGGAGGTGACAAAGGGATAGGTGCCGTGATCAATGTCCAGCATGGTGCCCTGCGCGCCTTCCAATAGCACGGGCTGCCCTTCGCGCACGGCGTGCAGCAGCAACGCGGTTGTGTCCGCCACAAACGGCCGCAGGCGCTCCGCATACTGTTCGTACTGCGCGGTGAGACCTTCTACCTGGAGCGATTGCCCGAAGGCCGCCCGGCAAATGGCGTCCTTCTCCGCGGCCAGGCGGCCCAGCTTCTCGCGGAAGCACGGGCGGTCCATGAGGTCGCACACGCGCAGGCCACGGCGCGACATTTTGTCTTCATAGGTGGGGCCGATGCCGCGCGAAGTGGTGCCGATTTTGGAGGCGCCGCGGGCGGCCTCTGCCGCCACCTCCATCTGCCGATGAAAGGGAAAGATCACGTGCGCGCGGTTGCTCAGGAAGAGCCGCCCGGTGGCGTCGATTCCGGCTTTCGCCAGCGTGTCCATTTCCGCAACCAGCGCCGCGGGATCCACCACCACTCCCGGGCCGATCACCGCGCGCTTCCCGGGCCGCAAAATGCCGCAGGGAATCAGTTGCAGGATGAAGCGGTGCCCGTTGAAGATCACCGTGTGGCCGGCATTGTGCCCGCCGCTGTAGCGCGCCACCAGGTCGAAGGACGCGGCCAGGTAGTCCACCACCTTGCCTTTGCCCTCATCTCCCCACTGCGCCCCGACGATCACCACCACAGACATACCGGCATTCGCTCCTTTTCTCCAAAGGATACCCGCACACTTCCCGCTCAGTACATCTCTCTACCCAACATAATTCCGGAAATGCGGGTAAGGCAGGAAATCGGTACGCACTATCCTACCGTCTGCTCTTCGCGCTGGCAATCTGGATTCTCTAAATCTCGGCACCTTCTCGGATCGCAGTCTCGGGTATTGATTCGGCTACGTACTTGTAAGTAAAATAGGCGCCGTGAGGTATAGGCTTCCGCCGCAGACTGCTCTGGAAAAGCTCAAATTAGCTGCGACTTTTCTCTCGCTGAAGAAGGGCCTACGTTATTCAGGGATGTGGGGCGTTGGGTGGGGGTTGTTCACGGTAGGTGTGGGTTTCCTCGCACGCCCGAGTTCCCTGCTGGATTACGCCTGGTTTGCGATCGGCCTTTTCGTCCTCATGCAGGGTGTCTGGATTCTCCGCGCTCCATCGATCGTTCCGAGGATGATTGTTTCCGAGTCGATTGCGCTATTGGCGCTCGGACTCTGGAATACAGTGGGCATGTATCTGATCGTTCAAAGCGGTGGCAGGCCAATCCTCGGCGGCCATGCCTTTATCTGGGGCATTGCTCAACTTTTGTCCGCCTACTCCACTTATAAGGGTTATCCGGGCCTCAAGCTCGTTTTGCAGAACCTGGATCCTGCGTCCGCGGACGAACTCGAAAATGCTTCGCGCGGAGCCTGGAAGCTTAAATCTAGTGAAAGTCCCGATACCGTTGAACTCAAGACGGCCGGATTCTTGGACTCCGGCCAGAAACTCAAAATAAAGTCCATGCCGGAGTATTTGATCTTGCTCGCTGAGAAAGGGCGGAAGACAAGCGTCTATGGCAAGGATGAAATCGAGGCTACCCAACTCTCCGAGAAGCGCTTTTCAAAGCACTTGAACCTAACACTCCGCATGGACGACGAAGAATACAAGGCTGAGCTCGAGGCACCCGACCTTGAACGTCTGCGGGCCTGGGTGCCGTCAGCCTTTCAAGGCGTGCAGCGGCAGTTTCCGAAGGACGCTGGCTGACTGATACGCAGAATCCTCCGCAATTTCCAGATCCGCTGGCGGTCAGAGAACCAAGTGGGGCGCGGCCGTCCGAAAACTATTGCGTGTGCGTGGTGACGAACTTGGTGACTTCGTCCTTGGGCAGGTTGCCCACGAGCTGGCCCACCACCTGGCCGCCCTTGAAGAGCAGCAGCGTGGGGATGCCGCGAATGTTGTATTGCGAGGGGGTGACCGGACTCTCGTCCACGTTCATTTTCACGATTTTAATTTTGCCGGCGTTTTCCTGAGCGACTTCGGCCACCGTGGGGCCGAGCATCAGGCAGGGGCGGCACCACTCCGCCCAGAAGTCCACCATCACCGGCTGGGTCTTGCTGGCTTCAATCACGTCG
>Ga0335085_10017424_pt1 | contig 10351 bp, 5 predicted proteins | sample Lox_Sample_45_FD_206712 | JGI IMG/M metagenome (GOLD analysis project Ga0335085, IMG submission 206712) | Soil microbial communities from Loxahatchee National Wildlife Refuge, Florida, United States - Lox_Sample_4.5 | ecosystem: Environmental > Terrestrial > Soil > Wetlands | place: USA: Florida...
GACCGCGGTTGCCGGCGGCGATCTGTCCAAAAAGATCACCGTCGACGTACGCGGCGAAATCTTGGAATTGAAAGACACCATCAACACGATGGTGGACCAGCTCAACGCCTTCGCCGGCGAAGTCACGCGCGTGGCGCGCGAAGTCGGCACCGAAGGCAAGCTCGGCGGGCAGGCGCTGGTGCGCGGCGTCGCCGGCACCTGGAAGGACCTGACCGACAACGTCAATTCGATGGCTTCGAACTTGACCGGCCAAGTGCGCAACATTGCCGAGGTGGCGACCGCAGTCGCCCAAGGCGACCTGTCGAAAAAGATCACCGTGAATGTGTCGGGCGAAATCCTCCAGTTGAAGGAAACGCTCAACACCATGGTGGATCAGCTCAACTCGTTCGCTTCGGAAGTCACGCGTGTCGCGCGCGAAGTCGGCACCGAAGGCAAGCTCGGTGGCCAGGCGCAAGTGCCCGGTGTTGCCGGCACCTGGAAGGACCTGACCGATAGCGTGAACTCGATGGCCGGCAACCTGACCGGGCAGGTCCGCAACATCGCCGAGGTGGCGACGGCCATTGCCGGCGGCGACCTGTCGCGCAAGATCACCGTCGACGTGCGCGGCGAAATCCTTCAGTTGAAGGAAACGCTCAACACCATGGTGGACCAACTCAACCGGTTCGCCGGCGAGGTGACGCGCGTCGCGCGCGAGGTGGGCACCGAAGGCCGTCTCGGTGGTCAAGCCAACGTGCCGGGCGTCGCCGGCACCTGGAAAGACCTGACCGACAGTGTGAACTCGATGGCGGGCAACCTGACCGCCCAGGTCCGCAACATCGCAGAAGTCACGACCGCCGTGGCGCGCGGCGACTTGTCACGCAAGATTACCGTCGACGTGAAAGGCGAAATCCTCGAGCTGAAGAACACCATCAACACGATGGTGGACCAGCTCAACTCTTTCGCTTCGGAAGTCACGCGCGTCGCGCGCGAAGTCGGCACCGAAGGCAAGCTCGGCGGTCAGGCCGAAGTGCCGGAGGTGGCCGGCACCTGGAAAGACCTGACCGACAACGTCAACTTCATGGCGTCGAACCTGACGGCACAGGTGCGCAACATCGCCGAGGTGGCGACCGCCATCGCTGGGGGCGACCTGTCGAAGAAGATCACCGTCGACGTGCGCGGTGAGCTGTTGCAGCTCAAGGAAACGCTCAATACCACGACAGACCAGCTGCGCTCGTTTGCCGGCGAGGTGACGCGTGTCGCGCGCGAGGTCGGTACCGAAGGTCGTCTCGGCGGTCAGGCCAACGTTCCTGGCGCCGCCGGCACGTGGAAAGACCTCACCGACAACGTCAACCTGCTGGCGGCAAACCTCACCACGCAAGTCCGTAACATCGCCGAAGTGACCACCGCGGTGGCGCGCGGCGACCTGTCGCGCAAGATCACGGTCGACGTGAAGGGCGAAATCCTCGAGTTGAAAAACACCATCAACACGATGGTGGACCAGCTCAACGGCTTCGCGTCGGAAGTCACCCGCGTCGCGCGCGAAGTCGGCACCGAAGGCAGGCTCGGCGGCCAAGCGGAAGTGCGCGGGGTTGCCGGCACGTGGAAGGATCTGACGGATACCGTCAACGTCATGGCAGCAAACTTGACGGAACAGGTGCGCGGCATCGTCAAGGTCGTGACGGCCGTCGCCAACGGCGACCTCAAGCAGAATCTCACGGTGAAGTCGAAAGGCGAGGTCGCGGCGCTCGCCGAGACGATTAACAACATGACCGGCACTCTCGCGACCTTCGCCGATCAGGTGACGACAGTCGCGCGCGAGGTCGGCGTTGAAGGCCGCCTCGGCGGCCAGGCCAACGTGCCGGGCGCCGCCGGCACCTGGAAGGACCTGACCGGCAACGTCAATCTGCTTGCCGCTAACCTGACGACGCAAGTGCGGGCTATCGCCGAGGTGGCCACCGCTGTGACGAAGGGTGACCTGACGCGTTCGATCCAAGTCAATGCCCGCGGCGAAGTTGCCGAACTCAAGGACAATATCAACACGATGATCGGCAACCTGCGTCTGACCACGGACCGCAACACCGAACAAGATTGGCTGAAAACGAACCTCGCCAAATTTACCAACATGCTGCAAGGGCAGCGCGATCTTGGAACAGTCGGTCGCCTGTTGCTGAGCGAACTCACGCCGCTGGTCAACGCGCAGCAAAGTGTCATTTACCAGATGACGGCCGACAGCGCCTCAACGTTGCGGCTGTTGTCGTCCTACGCCGGCGCCGACGACGGCAGCCACCCAACCGCATTGAAGCTTGGCGAAGGGCTCGTCGGGCAATGCGCGATGGACAAGCAGCGCATGCTGATCGCCGACATTCCGGAAATGGCGGTGCCGATATCCTCGGCATTGTTCAAGGCGATGCCGCGCAACATCGTCGTGCTGCCGGTGCTTTTCGAGAATCAGGTCAAGGCAGTCATCGAACTTGCCTCTATTGAGGCGTTCACGCCGCTGCAAATTACGTTCCTGGAACAGCTGACCGCGAGCATCGGTATCGTGCTCAACTCGATCGAAGCGACAATGCAGACGGAAGGATTCTTGAAACAGTCGCAGCAACTTGCGATCGAACTGCAGAGTCAGCAGCGCGAGCTGCAACAAACGAACGAGCAGCTGGAGCAGAAGGCCCAGCAGCTAGCCGAACGAAATGTCGAAGTCGAACGCAAGAACCAGGAAATCGAGCAGGCGCGCGGAGCCCTCGAGGAAAAGGCCGCGGAACTCGCCCTCACGTCGAAATACAAGTCCGAATTCCTGGCGAACATGTCGCACGAATTGCGCACGCCGCTCAACTCGATCCTCATATTGGGTCAACAGCTGGGCGATAATCCGGAGGGCAATCTGACGGCAAAGCAGGTCGAGTTCGCGCACACGATCCATGGCGCGGGTACGGATTTGCTCAACCTGATCAGCGATATTCTCGACCTTTCCAAGATCGAATCCGGCACGGTCACCGTCGAAGCAGAGGAAATATTCTTCTCCAACGTGCTGGATGCGGTGGCGCGGCCCTTCCGGCTTGAGGCCGAGTCTAAGCAATTGTCGTTCGACGTCAGTTTGGAACCCGATCTTGGCCGCAGCATCATCACCGATTCCAAACGCCTGCAGCAGGTGCTCAAGAATCTGTTGTCGAACGCGTTCAAGTTTACGACGAGCGGCGGTGTCCGGCTGAAGGTGTCGCGCGCCACCAGCGGTTGGACGCCGACGCATCCCTTGCTCAGCCAGGCCTCGGCGGTTGCGGCGTTTGAAGTTTCGGATACTGGCATCGGCATCCCGGGCGAAAAGCAAAAGATCATATTCGAAGCCTTCCAACAGGCGGACGCATCGACCAGCCGCAAGTATGGGGGCACCGGGCTCGGCCTTGCTATCAGCAGGGAACTCGCCGGTTTGCTCGGCGGCGAAATTCAGCTCCGCAGCAGCCCGGGTGTCGGCAGCACTTTCGTCCTCTATCTGCCGGTCCAATACGCCGGCTCGACGCTCACAGCGCGAGGCGAGGGCGAGTCTGACCGGGCGCGGCAAATAGGCAAGCCAATTCTGCTGCCGGATCGCGCGGTCGAATCGATTCCGGACGACCGGCATACGCTACAGCCGGGAGATTCGATTCTTCTGATTGTGGAGGATGATCCGCATTACGGCGGGATTCTGGTCAACCTTGCGCACGACAGAGGATTTAAAGTTCTTGTCGCGAACACCGGCGCGCACGCGCTCGAACTCGCCAAGCAATATCAACCGACAGCGGTATCGCTCGACGTCTTTCTGCCCGATATGCTCGGCTGGAGCGTGTTGAGCCAGCTCAAGCAGAATCCCCTCACGCGTCACATTCCGGTGCAAATTATCACGCTCGACGAAGACCGCCAGCACGGTCTTGCGCGCGGGGCATTCTCCTTTGTCACGAAGCCGACGACGAAGGAAGGCGTGGACGAGGCGCTCGGCCGCATCAAGGACTACGCCAACCGGCGCCGCAAGAGACTGCTCGTCGTCGAGGACAATCCGGCCGAACGGATGAGCATTGCCGAACTGCTCGGCCATGACGACATCGAAATTACCGCCGCGGAAAGCGGCGGCGAGGCGCTCGATATCTTGCGGCGCGAGCCATTCGATTGCGTGGTGCTCGACCTGCGCCTGCCGGACATGTCCGGCTTCGACGTCCTCCAGGAACTCAAGCAGGAAACCGCGTTGTCGGACGTTCCAGTCGTCGTCTTTACCGGTCGCGAACTGACGCCCGAAGAAGACGCCCAGCTTCATACGATGGCCCGCAGCATCGTCGTCAAAGGCGTGGAGTCGCCGGAGCGGCTTCTGGACGAGACCGCATTGTTCCTGCATCGGGTGGTGGCCGAATTGCCGACCGAAAAGCAGCTTATGCTCGAGCGGCTGAACAGCTCGGACGAAGACCTGATCGGCCGATCCGTCTTGCTGGTCGACGACGACGCCCGCAACATCTTCGCTTTGAGCAGCGTTCTGGAGCGGCATGGGATGCGGGTTCTGACCGCGGCGACCGGTCGCGAGGCAATCGACACAATCTCATCGAACTCTGACCTCGCCCTCGTCCTCATGGACATCATGATGCCGGAGATGGATGGCTATGAGACGATCCAGCAGATCCGTCAATCGGCATCGTTTCATCGCTTGCCCATCGTCGCGCTGACCGCGAAAGCGATGAAGGGCGACCGGGAAAAGTGCTTGCAGGCGGGCGCGTCCGATTATCTCGCAAAGCCCGTCAATACCGAGCAGTTGTTGAATGTGCTTCGCATGTGGCTTCATCGCTGAGACGGCCCGTGGAACAGGAAGATAAAGTCAATATCCTGCTTGTCGACGATCAGCCGGCCAAGCTGATGAGCTACGAAGTCGTGCTGCGCGATCTCGACGAGAATCTGATCAAGGCCGCGTCGGCGACGGAAGCGCTGCAGATTCTGTTGAAGAACGACGTCGCGATTATCCTCGTCGACGTCTGTATGCCGGATCTCGACGGCTTTGAATTGGCGGCAATGATCCGCGACCATCCGCGGTTTAAGCGGACAGCGATCATCTTCATCTCCGCGATCCACCTCGCCGATACCGATTACCTGCGCGGTTATGAAATGGGCGGTGTCGACTATGTGCCGGTTCCGGTCGTGCCGGAACTGCTTCGCGCCAAGGTTAGGGTCTTCGCGGAATTGTACCGGAAGACCCGGCAGCTCGAAAAACTCAACCAAGAGCTGGAAAGGCGAGTTGCGGTGCGCACCGCGGAGGTCGAGGCATCGGCCGCGCGACTGCGCGAAAGTGAACGCAGCCGCAGTATCGCTCTCGCCGCCGGCCAGATGGGATCGCTGGAGTGGGACATCGAGAGCGGAACTTGCGCTTGCGACCCTGGACAATTCCGGATTTTCGGCCTCGAGCCAAGGAACGAAGCGTTATCGATCGATGAGTTACGCCCTTTGATTGCAGAGGACGATTTCAATCGCATTGTATCGCTTATCGCCAACTATGCCGAGCCGCACACGTTTCAGACCGAAATCCGTGTGCTTCGGCCAAATCGTGAATTCCGCCATTGCGTTTGTGGCGCGGCGATCACCGCCGATGCAATGGGCCGTGCCAGTCGCGTAAGCATTATCATGATCGACATCACCGACCGCAAACAAGCTGAGGAGCGTCAATTGTTGCTTGCCCGGGAGGTCGATCACCGCGCGAGAAACGCATTGGCGACCGTTCAGGCCATCGTGCGGCTTACGCGGGCCACCTCGCAAGAGGGCTATGTTGCGGCTGTCGAAGGCCGCATTCACGCGCTCGCTCAAGCGCATACGCTTCTGTCCGAAAGTCGTTGGCAAGGCGCCGACATCGAACGCATCGTCGGTGAAGAACTCGCGCCTTACCGCAGCGGCGACAGTGGCCGAGTCACAATCTCCGGGCCTCCCGTTTTGCTCGCGCCAGAGAAAGCCCAGAATGTCGCGCTTGCGGTGCACGAACTCGCGACGAATTCTGCGAAGTATGGCGCACTGTCCTTGGCGAAAGGATGTCTCCGCGTCGAATGGCAGATCGTCCGGCACGCGGTCGTGCTGCATTGGCAGGAATCGGACGGCCCTCCAACTCATGCCCCCACATCGCAAGGGTTTGGCACGAAAATTATGAATGCCAGCATCAAGCATCAAATCGGCGGCAATGTCGTGTGGGATTGGCGGTCCACCGGGTTGCACTGCACGCTTCAGATTCCGTTGGGCGAGGATCTGCAATCTGTGCAAGGCGATGCGGTAGATGACGAACAAAATCTTGTCCGGCTGCCGACCGAGGCGATGCGCCGCGTGCTGCTTGCCGAGGACGAGGCCATTATCGGCATGATGATGCGCGAATTCCTGACTGAATGCGGCCTCTTTGTCGTCGGTCCGTGCTGTACCGTGAATGAGGCGATCGCCGCCGTTAATGGCGAGTTCGATTGTGCGATCCTGGATCTCAATCTCGGCGGCCACTCGGTCTATCCTGTCGCGGAGGCGCTTGCCGCCCGAGGCGTGCCGTTTGCCTTCGTCACCGGCTATGACCGTGAAAGCGTCGATGGGCGATTCGGCGATGTGCCGGTACTGCAGAAACCGATAACGCGCGAAAATCTTGAAAGCTATCTGCGGACCACACTGGGTTCGATCGACTCGGCGGCCGAGTCGCGGCCTCGAGAAGATGGTGGCCGGTCTTCAGCTTTAACTGCATGACGAAGACTGATTCGCCGTGACTTACCGCGCTTGTCTATAGGGCCAGCGTCAGGCCGGAACCCATCAGCACAGGCAAAGCTGCTGCCGCCGATCAGTGCACCTAGGCCACGGCGCGGACGGCGATCGCGACGCGGTGGCGGTTGACGCGGTCGACGTCGACGTCGATGCCGAGGCCGGGACGGTCGAGCGTCTCAACGTGTCCGCGCGCGGTCGCGATCGGCTGCGTGGTCACATCCTCGGCGAGCGCGATGTGCGTCAGCGTCAGCGCCCAGGCTATGTTGGGAATGACGCTCGCCACATGCAGCGCCGCGGCGCAGGCGACGCTCGATTCGCCGGTCTTGCAGGAAATGTTCACGCTCATGCCGAGGCTGTCGCACAGCGCCCCGGCCGCGGCGACGCCGCGCAGGCCGCCGAGCTTGATCGCCTTGAGGCTGACGCCGCGCGCCGCCTTGCTCTCGTGATGGCGGCGGATATCGGCGAGCGAATGAATGCCCTCGTCGGCGCCGATGGCGATATTGCCGGCCGCTGCCGCGACCGCCGCCATGCCGGCGAGATCGGCGGCTTCGACCGGCTGCTCGAAGAAGTCGAGGCCGCAGCCTTGCACCGCCCGGGCGTAGGCGATGGCCTCCGGGGTGCTGAACCCTTGGTTGGCGTCGGACGAGATCAGGAGGCCGTCGCCCAACACGTTGCATACGGCGCGGGTGCGCGCGGCGTCGTTTGCCGCCGTGTCGATACCGACCTTGATCTTGTAGGCGGTGAAGCCCGCCGCTTTCTTTTTCTCGGCATCGGCAAGGTCGCCGTCGAAATCGCCGCCGCCGACGACGGCCAAGAGCGGCAGACGGCTGCGTTTCTTAGCCCCAAGCAGCGCGTACACCGGCTGGCCCGCCGCCTTGCCGGCAAGGTCATGCAGTGCGATCTCGATCGCCGCCTTGGCGCCATGGTTGCCGTACATGCGGCCGTCCATGACGTCGAGCGCACCCGCGATGTCGGCCGGGTCGCGCCCGCGCAATGCCGGCGCGAGGTAATGGATGGCGGTGACAATGCTCTCAAGCGTCTCGCCGGTCATCACCGGCGCGGACGCCGCCTCGCCCCAGCCGACCGTGCCGTCGTCGGCCGCAATGCGCACTAGGACGTTGTCGGCGCGCGCTATGGTTTCGCCCGCCATGATGACGGGTTTGAGCATCGGCAGGCTGACGGCGATCGGCTCGATGGTTTTGATGGCCACGGGCGCCTCTATTTTGTGGTCACGCCCGCCGTCGCGCGAGGCGACGGCGGGCGTTTCTCTGCGCGAGCCGGATTACATTTTCTTGATGTTGGCCTTCTCAATGATGTCTTTGAACAAGGTGATTTCGTGCGTCACGCGCTTCCAGCAGGCGTCGGCGCCCTGGGCGCGAACGACGAAGCCGGCCTTGTGCAGCTTGTCTTGGATGTCCTTCATCTTGAGAACCTTGAGCGTTTCCGTCTCCAGCCATTTGACGGCCGCGGGCGGGGTCTTGGCCGGCGCCAGCAGGGCACAATCGACTCCGAAGACGAATTGTTTGTAGCCGGCTTCCACCATGGTCGGCACATCGGGCATTTCTGGCCAGCGCTGGTCGCCGGTGACCGCAAGGCAGTGCAGCGTGCCGGCTTTGATGTGCGGCAGCGCCGGCGGCAGCGAGCCGGAGGAGAGCTGCACATTGCCGCTGAGCAGCGCGGTGATGGCGTCGCCGCCGCCCTTGAACACGACGTCACTCAGCTTCGGTAATTTTTCGATGGTCTTGAAGTATTCCAGCTGCAATTGCGACGAAGTGCCGATCGGCGGCGTCGCGCAATTGTACTTGTCCGGATTGGCGCGCGCGAGCGCGACGAATTCCTTCATCGTCTTTGCCGGCAGATCGGCTTTCACCGTGAACGTGTTCGGCGAACTCGCCAGCTCGCAGACCGGCACGAAGTCCGATGTCTTGTAAGGTATCTCGTGGTAAAGACTGACGTTCGCCGAGAAGGCGTTGGTGATCAGCATGACGGTATATCCGTCCGGCTCCGACTTCGCCGCGTAGCCCATGCCGATGTTGCCGCCAGCGCCGCCGCGGTTTTCCACGACAAATGTCTTGCCGGTCGACTGGTCGAGCGCGGCGGTGACAATGCGCGCGGTGATGTCGGACGGCCCGCCCGGCGTGTTGGCGACGACGACCTTGATCGGCCGGTCCGGATAGGCCGCATAGGCCGAGCGGATGTTCAAGAGCGACGGCGCGGCGATGCCGGCCGCCAGCACGCCGGCGCCCTTGATGACTTGGCGCCGCGACGGCGCGGAAATTCGGTATCTTTTCGTCATGGTCCTCCCCTTATCGTCAGGTAATTTTTCTCATTAGCGCCCCGACGGATATTAGGGTAAGCTTTTGCGAACATTGGAGCAATGGCGTCGGCGGCGGGCAGAGCGCACAACCGGCGGCATCCCCGCAAACCACAATTTCCCAATGCTAATCATGAAATGCCTGAGGCGGCCGCGCGCCCTATGACCGACATGAAAACTCGAACGGCGACTTGGTACGACGTCGTGCTGGCGACGCTGAAAAGCAACGACGTCCGACTGGTCGTCCACGTGCCGGACAAGGTGCTCACGCCGCTGATCAAGGCGCTCTCCGCCGACAAATTTTTCACCATCTTTCCCTGCACGCGGGAGGAGGAGGCGATCGGCGTCGTCACCGGCGCCTGGATGGGCGGCATGCGCGCCGCGGTGCTGATGCAGACCTCGGGCTTCGCCACACTGCCGAATGCGCTCGCCTCGCTGGTGGTGCCGAGCCAGATTCCGGCGCTGCTGTTCGTCTCCGAGCGCGGCACGCTCGGCGAATTCAACCTGGGCCAGGCCATGGTGTACAAGACGATGCGGCCGGTGCTCGACGCGCTCGGCATCGAGCATCACACCGTCACGCGGCAGGACGAGCTTGCCTTCATCGTCGACCGTTCGATCAAGCAGGCGGTGGCGACGCAAGCCCCGGTCGCCTTCATCCTGTCGCCGCTGCTGACCGGCGGCAAAGTGTTTGAGGCATAGATCATGACCGCGAAGGGAACCGGCGCGGTCGGCGCGCACAACGCCAAGGTGATGAATCGCTTCGAGCTGACCAAGCGGCTGGTCGCGAAGCTCAAGCACGAAGAGGCCGTGATCGGCGGCATCGGCAACGCCAATTTCGATTTGTGGATGAGCGGGCAGCGGCCGCAGAATTACTACATGCTCGGCAGCATGGGGCTGACGATCCCGATCGGCCTGGGCGTCGCCATCGCGCAGCCAAAGCGCCACGTCATCGCGCTCGAGGGCGACGGCTCGCTGCTGATGCAACTCGGCTGTCTCTCCACCGTCGCCATGCAGGCGCCGAAGAACCTCACCATTGTGGTGTGGGACAATGGCCTCTATCAGATCACCGGCGGGCAGCCGACGGCGAGCGCCTCGGTCGCCGATCTTGTCGCGATCGCGCGCGGCTCCGGCATCGCCAACGCCGCCTGGGCCGATGACGAGGACGACTTCGACCGGCTGTTTACGGCGGCGCTCGACAACGGCGGGCCGACGCTGATCGCCGCGCGCATCGACGACAAACCGGGAACCGGCACCACGGACCGCGATCCGGTACAGATCCGCGCCCGCTTCATGCAGGGTCTGGGCGTCGATCGCCGGCAATAGCGGCTTGAG
>Ga0335085_10017425_pt1 | contig 10351 bp, 8 predicted proteins | sample Lox_Sample_45_FD_206712 | JGI IMG/M metagenome (GOLD analysis project Ga0335085, IMG submission 206712) | Soil microbial communities from Loxahatchee National Wildlife Refuge, Florida, United States - Lox_Sample_4.5 | ecosystem: Environmental > Terrestrial > Soil > Wetlands | place: USA: Florida...
TTACATCTGGCGGAAGGGAGACATCAGGGCCATCGAAGAGTCTCAGGTCGATGGGATGCCGGGGAACGAGTGATTTGAATCGACTGGTGGGCGAGCGGCGCACCATTACCCTTCTCAATGCTGACTTTCCGCGGCCGTGTGTGGCCCATCCATTCGGCTGCGACCTGCATCGCGGGTCCCCACAAACAGCTCCTCGTTTGTGAGGTAATGCAACGCGTCTTCGTCACTGGGGGTGGTTGGCCCGCGGTTGGCCGAAAGGGGAGGGAACGCAACAGGCTCATCGTTCGTGCAGAAAGCAACCAACCGCCGCGCCCCACTCCTGCGTCTCGTTACCCCACCGGCACCAGGATCTCCGTCAACAGCTTCTCTTCCGGTGTCGTCCGCGGATCGTTGACGTAGTTCTCGATGCAGAACTCCGGCCGCAGCTCCACCTTCTTCTCCGCCAGCGTCTTGAACACCCGATCGAACGCCGGCCAGATCTGCGTGTACGGCCCCGTCAGTACAAACCGCGCGTAGTTTCCTTTTGGAATCGCCCGATGCTGCAGCCCGCCCGGCAACTTCGCCGGCTCCGTCGCCACCGAAACGCCCGCCTGGTAGATCATCGCGTCCTCGCCCGCACGGCTCTTGTCGATGCCGCTTACGCCCAGAAACTCGCGCGCCTGCCCCGGCCCAAGCTGCGGAATCAGCGGTTGCAACTGCTCCCACAGCGGCGGAGCCACCTCGGCGAACGGCCCGCGCTTTTCGAGAAACACATAGTGCGTAAGCGGACGCGATACTGTTTCAAAGTCAGTGGTCAGATTCATTTGAGTCTCCTTGGGTATCTTCGGACGACTCAAATCGTAGACAACTTCGTCCTGCTGTTCTTTTCCCAACGTGCGAAATTGCGTCGGCGTCTGACGCAATGTCTTCTGCATCGTCTTGTTCAATGCGGCCGCCGTGTCATACCCGATGCTCATCGCAATCTCGGTCACGCTGGCATCCGCGTCTTCCTGCAGCATGCGCAACGCCGTTGCCAGCCGCAGCCGCCGCAGAAACTCGAACGGCGACTCACCGACGTACGCCTGAAACAGCCGCGCAAAGTGGAATGACGACGACCCGGCTTCCCGCGCAATCCGCGTCAGGCTCAGAGGCTCCGTCAGATGCAGCCGAATGAAGCGTTGCGCCCGCCCAATCTGCGATCGATGAAACTCGGTCTGTCCGGCTCTCTTCTTCGGCATCGTGTGCGAATCCTCGAACGAATTCTAGGGCCTGTTGACACGACTTGGATGGATGGCGTTGCGCGCCTCGATCCGCACCCAGGCCATCTTCTGTTTTCCCCGCCAAAGCTATTCGGTCCCGGGCGAATCGGGCTTATACCCAGCGCGATGCTCGCCGATCTCCACCACGATGCGGCCGTTGTTCTCATGCCTCTTGGCGCGCCGCAGCGCCTCCCGCATCGGTTCCAGTTCAAAAGGCACTTTGGAGTCGATAGGCGGCAACACACCGGCTGCAACCTCCGTCGCAACTTCCGTCAAAGCACCGCCACCACCGGCGCCGGGGCCTGTCAGCACATAGCGCGGACCGTGCAGGTACGACTTCACCGTGCGCCATCCCACGTGCGCCAGAATTCGAGTAATCGCGCTCCAGCCAAGCGGCTGGTCGCCGATGAAGCGCACCGGTCCCACCACGCTCGCAAAGACGCCATCCTTCTTCAGCACGCGCCGTCCCATCTCCTCCGCGTCGCGTCCTCCCACCATGTCCAGTACTCCGTCCACCGGCGCTGGTTCTTGCTCTCGCAGCGTTACATCCCATGGCCCGCTGCTGTAGTCCACAACCAGCGAACACCCCAGACGGTAAGCGCGTTCAATGTTTCTCGTTCCGCAGATGCCGATTACCTCGGCTCCGGTCCGGGTCGCCAGTTGGACCGCCATCGCGCCAATGCCGCCCGTCGCTCCCACAATCACCATCCGCCGGCCTTCGCGCGCTTTGACGGCCTGCACTGCAGACAGCGCCACCAGACCCGATACTCCTGAGGCCGCCGCTGTTGCAAACGAGACACTTTCGGGCTTCCTGGCGATCCAGCTCTCGTTGACGGCGCACAGCTCCGCCCAGGCGCCGCCGGCCCTGAAGGGAATCTGCACGCCAAACACGGCGTCGCCCACTTGAACTGAGCGTACCTTGCTTCCCACGGCGACGACCGTTCCTGCCAGATCGCTTCCAGGCACAACGGGCCTGTCCGCCTTCGGGCGTGGGCCAATCGGTAGGCCCCCGTAGAACGTGCCTTCAGCCACATGAATGTCGTCGATGTTGATCGTCGCCGCAGCAACGCGCACCACCACATCCCGCCGGCGGGGAGTTGGCGGTGCGATGTCTGCTAGCTGGAGAAGGTCGGGAAGCGTGCCGGGCCGAGGCCTCTGCGTGAGAACAAATGCGCGCACATGATTAAGTCTAGTTCCGTTCAGGCAGCGCTTCAACCCGTCGGCGCCTTCCCATCCTTAACCGGTCCGCCGCGCAATAATGAATGTGCTCCCCCGCGAGGCTTAAGAGGCTCTTGACATGCGCAAGATATTGGAATTCGCCGGCATCCTGGCTCTTGGCCTGCTGGTCTACCTCACCTGGGCCGCTCTCAGCGGCCCCAACCGGCTGCCCGATCGCGTGCCAACGCACTTTGACGCTGCGGGCAACGCCAACGCCTGGGGTTCTCCCAACGGCCTCATCATCATGCCCGCCATCGCTGCTGGCGTTTACCTGCTCATGACCATCGTGGCCCGCTTCCCCGCGGCCTTCAACTATCCGGTCCGCGTCACGCCCATCAACCTGCCCCGCCTGCAGTCCATCACCCTCGGCATGATCGCCTGGATCAAGGTCGAGATGGTCTGCCTCTTCGCCGTTCTGCAATGGGTCTTCGTGCAATCGGCGCGCTCCGGCAATGGGCACCTCTTCCCGAAGGTCCTGCCCATTTTTCTGGTTGTGATCTTCGGAACGATTGCGGTGCACTTCGTCGCCATCTTTCGCGCGGCGCGTCCCCGCGTCAACGGACCAGGCGGTCCGTCTTAGGTGCTCGGGGCTCTTAGAACACCCAGACCGTGGCCAGCACCGTCACGATCGCTCCAATCGTCATGGCCTGGTACGCCAGGTCTTCTCTGCGGCGCGGCCTGTTAGCCTCGCGGCAGTTCGTCCCGGCGGCAATTGCGGATTTTGTGAGGGAGGGCATGATCTATCCGCTTTCCTGGTTACAACTCCGTCAACTCGACTTCCGGCCTCTACTGCACCCGGCATCCTTATTGGGACACGCATTCTGTACGCTGCGAATCACTCTTTGGATGTAGGAGAGTAACTTTCGGTTTCAGTTACTCATGTCTATCGGCGTATTCCTGCATCTCTGTAATGCAAGAACGCAGCCCGTCCCGATCCTCCTTCTTCTGCAGGTGTAAAATCCGCTCGTGGGCACTGGTCCGAATCTCGAACTTGTTCCGCGCACCGAACAGCGCGAACGTAACTGGCTTCCGCTCGCCATCGCGGCTGCCGTCGTCCTCGTCATCGCCGCCGTTGTCATCCTCTCCCTCGATCACGGACGCAAACCCCTCACCGTCGCCCCCATCTCCGCCCCGCTCGATCCCTACGCTGCCAGCCTGCCGCTCTCAGACCTCGCCATGAGCGAGTCCAGCAACCTCGCCGGCGGCAAGGTCACCTATGTGGACGGCCACATCGCCAACACCGGCAATCGCACCGTCACCGGCGTGACTGTCCAGGTCCTCTTCCGCACCTTCGCCCACGAAGTCACCCAGAACGAGACCCAACAGCTCAAGCTCATCCGCACCCGCAATCCCTATATCGATGTGGAGCCCGTGGCAGCGGCGCCCATCAAGCCCGGCGACACCCGGGACTTTCGCCTGATCTTTGATTCCGTCTCCCCTGACTGGGACGGCGCCTACCCGGAAATCCGCATCCTCCACGTCGACTTCCAGTAATTTCCCTCCCGCTCGCGCTCTTACTCAGTAGAACTTACTTGACCGGTAAAAATTACACCCGGATTGCGCTCCACCGCCCGCCCGGCCCGCTCTCGTATATGCCTTGGTATCATCCACATTGCAAATAATTTAGGTGAGTCTTGCCCGGCCGGCTGGGGTTTGGCACGGGCCTTGCACTATCTCAGGGCGAGCGGCATGATCAGCTCACCCGCAGTTGGACCGCGGATGCGAAGACAAGAGGCCAAACCAAGATGAAAAACCTCGACAAGATCACGAGCAAGTTCCCCGGCCAGTTTGCAGTCGTTGTCCTGGCTTCTGCTATGGCAGTTCCGGCGCTCGCTCAGGCGCAGTCGTCGGAAGCGCCCCAGAGCACCCCTCCATCGGTGCAGCAGCCCTCCCCATCGGCCTCCACGGCGAACACCGATAAAGAGGGGTTCTGGGGCCACATGAATCCGTTTGCCCGCAAGAAGTGGGTGCACAAACGGCTCGATCCAATCAACGACCGCTTGACTGAACTGGATCAGGTGAACGCCAAGAACGCCTCCGACATCAAGGACGTAGACGCACGGGCTCAGGCAGGCATCCAGCATGCCCAATCCACCGCAGATGCCGCCAACCAGACAGCACAGGCCGCCGGAACGCAGGCGCAGGCCGCCAACACCACCGCGCAGGGCGCGGCCGGCCACGTCGACCAGCTCAACACCACTGTGAACGGGCTCGATCAGTACCACCAGATCAGCGACGTCAGCCTCCCGTTCCGTGGCGGCAGCCCGATCCTCTCCAAGTCTGACAAGGACCAGCTTGACACTATGGCTGCCAGCCTTGCCGGTCATCAAGGCTACATCCTCGAGATCGAATCGCACTCCCCGGCCGCCGGTGCCGCTGGCATCGCCAGCTCCCAGCGCCTGGCCGAGTCCGTCGAACGCTATCTCGTAACCGAACATCAGATTCCCGTCTACCGTATGCACTTCGTTGCGCTCGGCAACGCTCCGGTCCAGACGCCCGGTGAAGATACTCCCACCCGCGTCCGTACCAGCAGCGTGCACATCCGGTTGATGGAAAACAGCTTGGCGGCCCAGGAAGCACCATCCCCCCATGGTGTGGCTTCCACGACGGGAGCGGAACAGCCGTAAAAGGCTGCGCAGCCACCCCCCCTGAGGCTCTTTTTCGCCCCGACGGCTCCCCGGCCGTTTGGCCGCCAAACAAGCTCTCGCAACACGAGAGAACCAAGGCAACTTGGCCCCCGCTAATCACGGGGGCCGTTTTTTGTCTGCCTGTGTTATCGCTTCCATCCGGCGGGCCTGGTGCCTGCCTCCGCCTACCCCCACACTCCTCTCCTTTCCGGCTGCCTGCGTAAAGGCTCTTGAGCACTCCGCCGGCCTGCGCCAGACCGAAAGCACCGTGGCCTGGTTCTATCGGATTCTCAGAAACGCCATCATCGACCGCTACCGCCGGCGCTTCGCAGCTTCCCGCGCAGGCCAGCACTGCCTCTCTTCAACACACAGCCGCCCCTGCGCGCCAGTCGTATGATGGATCGGTCCGAAGAGAACCACGCGTTACGACAGCGAAACGCGCCAATCGTTTCACATCTTGAACTCGTGCACCACCTGTCCCGTCAATCGACTTCATCCTTGAGGAGAATCATGCAGCGAAGAGAGTTCTGCAAGTTGGTTGCAGCCGCGGCGGCTGCGCGCGCCGTCCCATCTATGGGCCAGTCCACATCCGCACCCGTGCCCGCCGGTTTCAACTCGCTCAGCCGGTCTTACGAGGAGTTCTGCGCGACTCCGGCAGCCGAACGTGTCTTCTACACGCTCGTTGACGGCAAGATCGTCGAGACAAAGCTCGACGAGGCCACATGGAAACCCTCTGCCTGGGGCAAGCCGCCCGAGTTGCCGGTTCCCGGTGGCTCCTGGGACGGCGTCCCCATGATCGCGCCCGTCTCCGGACTCAACGGGGAAGGCCCCTACCAGCCCACCTGGGACTCAATGCAGCAGTACGAAGTGCCCGAGTGGTACGCCGACGCGAAGTTCGGCATCTGGGCCCACTGGAGCCCCCAATGCGTGCCTGAAGACGGCGACTGGTACGCACGTGGCATGTATACCGAGGGCGACGAGCACTACAAGTATCACCGCGCCCACTACGGCCCGCAGTCCTGCTTCGGCTACAAGGATCTCTGCGCGCAGTGGACGCTCCTCAACTGGGATCCCGAGGCTCTCATCCAGCGGTACAAAGACGCCGGCGCACGCCTCTTCATCGCGCTCGCCAATCACCACGACGGCTTCGATGCGTGGGACTCAAAACATCAACCGTGGAACGCCGCCGGTATCGGTCCGCATCGCGACGTCATCGGCACCTGGGCGGCCGCTGCCCGCAAGCAGGGCCTGCGCTTCGGCGTCACCGTGCATCAGGCGCGGAACTGGTGGTGGTTCCAGACCTCTCATGGCGCCGACAAAGACGGGCCCTACGCCGGTGTGCCCTACGATGGCGCGCTGACCTCCGCCGAAGGCAAAGCCGAGTGGTGGCAGGGACTCGATCCCCAGCGTCTCTACTCCGCCAAACATCCCTTCGACGCACTGCCTGACCCCTCCTTCGCCAGGAACTTCTATGACCGCACCCGCGACCTTATCGATCAGCACGATCCTGACCTGCTTTACTTCGACAACGATCTCCTCCCGCTCGGTTGGGCCGGCATGAACATCGGCGCCTACTTCTACAACCACAACATCGCAACCCATAACGGCAAACTCGAAGCCATCCTCAACGTCAAAAACGTGCCCGAGCGCCTGCTCAAAACCGTGGTCGCCGATTACGAACGCGGCCTCACCAGCGGCATCATGCCCTACGTCTGGCAGTCTGAAACCTGCATCGGTGAATGGCACTACCGCCGCAGCCTCTACGAAAAACCCGGAGAATACGGCGGCTACCTGCCCCCGCGCGATGTCCTCCACTGGCTCGTCGATACGGTGAGCAAAAACGGCACCTTCATCCTCAACATCCCCGGCATGCCTGACGGCGCCATCGACAGCAAAGAGATAGCCGTCCTCGATCAGATCGCTGCCTGGATGAAGATCAACGGCGACGCCATCTACTCCACGCGGCCCTGGAAAGTCTATGGCGAGGGACCGAACCACGTCGACAGCGGATCGTTCAAAGGCGACAGCATCAGCAGCCTCGGTGCAAAGGACATCCGCTTCACCCGCAATAAGGCCAACAACGTTATCTACGCCATCTTCCTCGGCTGGCCCCAGGGCGAGGTCCCGATCGCTTCGTTCGGCACTTCATCCAAAACCAACCCCGGAAAAATTGAGCACGTCGCCCTGCTCGGCGCCGATGCCCGTGTCCGCTGGAAACAGACGCCGGAGGCATTGCAGGTCACGCTCCCCGCTCAGTTCGCTCCCGCCAACATCTACGGAGCGGCGCTGAAAATCACGCTGGCCTGAACTCTTGTTGCATCTCCGGGCCGGCGTACGCCTTTCTCCGGCCCGGACCCCGCCACAGAACCCGGCGCTTCGCCACCCGATGCAAACCCCTGCATCCGGTCCGTGCGGTGTCATGCCGTCCTCGCAACGCCTCGACTACTCGGTCCGCAGCGCCTGCATCGGCTCTACCGCTGCAGCGCGCCGCGCGGGCAGCAGGCAGGCGGCTGTCCCCACAGCCAGCAGCACGCCCACAGCGCCGGTCGCCAGCACCGGATCATAGGGACTGACGTTGTACAGCAGGCTGCTCACCATCCGCGCCGATCCAAACGCCAGCACAATACCCACCGCCGCACCCGCCGCCACTGGCAGCAGTCCATCCTTCAGCACCAGCCGATACACACTCCCGCGCTGTGCTCCAAGAGCCATGCGCAGCCCGATCTCACGAGACCGCTGCACCACCGAGTACATCACCACGCCATACACGCCCAGCCCCGCCAGAAACAGTGCGCTCGCCGCGAACAGCAGCAGCATGTCCATCTCAAACCGCTGGCTGGCCACCGAGTCCGCAACCACGCCGCCCATGGCTCGAATCGACGGAACCGGCACGCTGCGATCCACGCTCCAGATCGTCTGCCGGATCGCGTCCGCCATCTCCGCAGGATCCTGGCGCGTGCGCACCACCAGCCCGCCGGAATCGTCGCAGCGATACCAGTACGGCACATAAATCATCATCGGGTCAGCCTTCGCCAGCGAAATGGTCCTCGCATCCGCCACAACCCCCACCACCGTAAACGGCTTCTCGCTCTTGTCCCGATCTCCACGGCTGAACTGCTGTCCGACCGGACTCCTCCCCGGCCACAGGGTCTTTGCCGTCTTCTCTGAAACCAGCGCCACGTCCTTGCCCCAGTCGCTTTCGCTGAAGAATCGCCCCGAGACAACGGGCAGATGGATCGTCGAGAAATACTCAGGGCTCACCCAGCGGAAGCTCTCCAGCGGCAACTGCGTCACTGGCCGGGTATCACCATCCACTCGCGCCATATCGCCCCAGCTGTCCCCCGTCAGCGGCAACACGCTGGTCACAGCCGCATGTTCCACGCCGGGCAGCCGGTCCATCCGCTCCAGCACGTCTTTGAAAAACGCTGTGCGGTGCGCATCGTCGCGATAGGACCCTATCGGCAAGTCGATCTGGGCCGTCATCGTCCGCTCCGTCGCGAATCCGCGGTCCACGTGCATCAGCTTCTTAACGCTCGCTGTCAATAGTCCAGTCATCAGCACCAGCGCAACGCTCACCGCCACTTCCAGCCCCACCAGAACCCGCCGCGCGCGCCGGCTGCCGCGTGACTCGCTCGCCAGCCGCGACTCGCTGTGCAGCACCTCGCTCGGCGCAGTGCTCGAAACCATGAAAGCCGGCGCTGCCCCCGCCAGCAGAGTCGCTGCCATCGCCAGCAACAGAGCGCATCCTGCTCCCATCCAGTCCAGATGCAGGGGGCCGCGAAAATCGAGAGACCTCGGCAGGTACTGCTGCATGGCAGGAACGGCCGCTGCTGCCAGCAAAACTCCCAGTCCGCCTCCCACCGTGGCCAGCACCGCCGTTTCGCGCAAAGCCATGCGCACCAGCTCCGCGCGCCTCGCGCCCAATGCCGCTGCTACGGCCATCTGCTGTTTCCTCCCAACGGCGCGCGCCAGCAGCAGGTTCGTCACATTCACGCAGCCCACCAGCAGCAGCCCGGCCACGGCCGCCAGCAGCATGAAGAGTGGTTTCCGGTTGTCGCCCACCAGTTTCTGCTGGAATGGCTTGACGGCTGCCGAAAGCGTCGCCTTTTCATCCGCGGGCAGATTCGCGCTGATCGTGCTCTGCAGCGCATTCAGGTCCGCTGTTGCCTGAGCCACAGAAACTCCCGGCTTCAGCCGCGCCAACCCGAAGTAATTCAGATCGCCCATCTCTTCCGCGAGCCTCTCCTTCGAAAGAGCCAGCGGTTCCAGAATCCCGACGGGCAGCGGGCGATTCACATTCCCGATCGTCGCCAGCGTCTCCACTGAAGGCATGTGGAACGACTCCGGCATCACGCCGATTACCGTGTACGGATACCCTTCCAGCCGGATCGTCTTGCCAAGAATCGCGCGATCGCTGCCGAACTGCTCGCGCCACAGGTCGTACAGCAGTACCGCTACGTGCTCGTTGCCCGGCTGCGCTTCGCTCGCGGTGAACGCCCGCCCCAGCATGGGCTGCACCCTCAGCACCTGAAAGATCCCCGGCGTCGCCGCCAGCACGCCCACCTGCACCGGCCGCCCCTCGCCGCCAAGCGGAGAAGAACCATCCTGCATGATGGCCATCGAGTCGAATCTACGATTGTGCTGCTGCCAGAAGGTGAAGTGATTTGCGCTCACCGGCAGCGTTGGATAGATGTTGCTCCACTCCGCGGCGATCTCTTCGATCGTTACCAGCCGGTCCGGCTCCGCAAACGGCAGCGGACGCAGCATCGCGTCATACACCAGCGTGAAGATCGCCGTCGTCGCGCCGATGCCAAGTGCAAGCGTCAGCACCGTAACCACGCTGAATCCCGGCGACCTCCGCAGTTGCCGCGCAGCATAACGAATGTCCCGCACCAGTCGCTCCAGGCCAGCCCACCCCCATGCTTCGTGCGTCTGCTCCCGGATCAGTGCCGTGTTGCCCAGTGCCCGCCGCGCCGCATACCGTGCCTCTTCCGGTGCCACACCGTTCTCGCGCTGCTCTTCCTCTTCGAGCTCCAGATCCGAGCGCAACTCCCGCTCCAGGTCCGCATCACGCTTCCTGATCTGCCACCACCGCATGAGCCCATCTCCTGCAGGCATGCGCCCGCCCCTTCGTTCGCTGATTCACTCGTACCGCAGTGCGCTCATCGGATCGATTGTCGCTGCTCGTCGTGCAGGCGCCCAGCACGCCACCAGAACAATAAGAATCATGACCAGCGGAACGATCACAAGCACAGCCGGGTCATTGGC
>Ga0335085_10017427_pt1 | contig 10350 bp, 13 predicted proteins | sample Lox_Sample_45_FD_206712 | JGI IMG/M metagenome (GOLD analysis project Ga0335085, IMG submission 206712) | Soil microbial communities from Loxahatchee National Wildlife Refuge, Florida, United States - Lox_Sample_4.5 | ecosystem: Environmental > Terrestrial > Soil > Wetlands | place: USA...
AGGCATTGGGATCGGTGCGCTCGGGCGCCGCGGGCGGTGCGCTCGCGCCCGATTGCGGCGTGGCCGGCTTCGGCGGCAGCAAGGGCACGGGCGCGCCCAATTGTGCCGCGGCCGGCGCGGCGCCGAGCACCAAGACGCTCAGCAGCGTGGCTATTCGGGCGGTCGGGTGCCTTGCCTCAATGCGGGAGGCGCGCATCGGGAATGACGCGTTCCACATGCTGCGTCGGCGCGGGAATGTCCCACACCATCAAGAACCCGATTCCGCCGACGATCGCGACGGCGACCACGGCAACGCCGATCAAGACGAACTTGCCCATCGCACTCCAAGGTCCTGTACGGCCCTTTTCCCTGCCGGCGCATGCCGGGCCGGTTGGCGATTTATAGCACCGGATATGCTAGGCTGGGTTCATGGCGAATTTGCGGCACTCTAACGGACCGATGCCGTGCGGTTCAACGCCGTGCGTCCTTCGACTACGCGCCGAAGGCGCTCCGCTCAGGATGAGGGGTTCCTTTTTGTTCCCCATCCTGAGCGAAGCGCACGATAGTGCGCGCAGTCGAAGCGCGCACTGTCGCCTTTCTGCGCGGGACCGGGGCTGGCCGTGACCGAGCTTGCCTTCCCGGTACCGCGCACGATCGCGCTCGTGGGCCTCATGGGGGCCGGCAAATCGAGCATCGGCCGGCGACTCGCGCAGCGCCTCAAGGTCCCCTTCACCGACGCCGACAGCGAGATCGAGGTGGCGGCCGGCGCCACCATCGAGGAGATCTTCGAGCGTCACGGCGAGGCCGCGTTCCGCGAAGGCGAGCGGCGCGTGATCGCGCGGCTCCTCGAAGGGCCGGTGCAGGTTCTGGCGACCGGCGGCGGTGCCTTCATGGACCCGACGACGCGTGCGCTGCTGCGCCAGCGCGCGATCTCGGTCTGGCTGCGCGCCGATCTCGATCTCCTGCTGTCGCGGGTCACGCGGCGCAACAACCGCCCGCTCCTCAAGGCCGGGGAGCCGCGCGCAGTGCTCGAGCGCCTGATCGCCGAGCGCTACCCGGTCTATGCCGAGGCCGATATCACCGTCGAAACGGTCGAAGGCCCGCCGGACGCGACGCTCGACCGCGTGATCGAGGCGCTGGCCGCCTTCACCGGCGCGCCGGCGGTGGCGTCATGAACGCCGAGCGTCTGCGCGTCGAACTCGGGCCGCGCAGTTACGACATCGTCGTGGGATCGGCGCTGCTCGAGGATGCGGGCGCGCTGATGCGGCCGGTGCTGCGCCAGCCGCGCGTCGTGGTGGTGACGGACGAGACCGTGGCGCCGCTGCATCTGCCGCGGCTCGAGGCGGGATTAGGCAAGGCCGGCATCGCCTACCAGGTGGTGACGCTGCCGCCAGGCGAGCAGACCAAGGATTTCGCGCATTTCCAGAAACTGGTCGAGGACATCCTCGCGCTCGGCATCGAGCGCCGCACCGCGCTCGTGGCGCTGGGCGGCGGCGTGGTGGGCGATCTCACCGGCTTCGCCGCGGCGACCCTGTTGCGCGGTCTCGACTACGTGCAGATCCCGACGACGCTTCTCGCCCAGGTCGACAGCTCGGTCGGCGGCAAGACCGCGATCGATACGCGCTTCGGCAAGAACCTCCTCGGCGCGTTCCACCAGCCGGTATTGGTGCTGGCCGACATCGAGGCGCTCGCCACGCTGCCGCGGCGCGAGCTGCTGGCCGGCTATGCCGAAGTGGTGAAATACGGGCTGATCCGCGACCGCGGCTTCTTCGATTGGCTCGAGGCCGTGGGCGCGGCGCTGGTGGGTGGCGACGCGGCGAGCCGGCGCGCGGCGGTGCTGAAAAGCTGCGCCGCGAAGGCCGCGGTGGTCGCGGTCGACGAGCGCGAGGAGGGGGAGCGCGCGCTGCTCAATTTCGGCCACACCTTCGGCCATGCGCTCGAGGTCGAGACCGGGTTCGGCGATGCGCTGCTGCATGGCGAAGCGGTGGCGCTGGGCATGCGGCTCGCGTTCGACCTTTCGGTCCGGCTCGGACTCTGCCCGGCCGCCTCGGCGGCCCGCGTGCGCCGGCATTTCGCCGCGGTGGGCCTGCCGGTCGAGCTCGCCGGCGAGGCCAACGCGCGGCCGTTCGCACCCGACGCGCTGATGGCGCACATGCAGCGCGACAAGAAGGTCCGCGACCGGCAGATCACGCTCATTCTCGCCAAGGACATCGGCGAGGCCTTCATCAGCCGTGAGGTTCCGGCAGGGGTCCTGCGCGATTTCCTCGCGGCTGAGACGACGAAACCCCTTTCGCGTCGCAGCAACGCCGGATAAAGAGAAGCGCCTTCAACCGCGTAGGGTGCTTCCGTCATGCCGCTCTCAGCTTCCGCCGCGCGCGAGCCGGTGCACACCCGCGAGGTCGTCTGCCGCGGCTACCATCGCGCCGACGGGATGTGGGACGTCGAGGGGCACCTCAAGGACACCAAGACCTACGATTTCGACTCGCAATTCCGCGGCGCCGTGGCCTCGGGCGAGCCGGTACACGAGATGTGGATCCGGATGACCGTGGACGACGGGTTTGTGATCCGCGACATCGAGGCCGTGACCGACGCGAGCCCGTTCCCGATCTGTCCGGCCATCGCGGCTAATTTCGCCCGCCTCAAGGGGCTCAGCATCCGGCCGGGTTTCTATAACAAGGTCAAGGAGATCCTGGGCGGGATCGAAGGCTGCACGCACCTCGTGGAAATGCTGGGGCCGATCGCCACCACGGCCTACCAGACGATCTATCCCTATCGCGACCGGCTACGGCGACAGAAGGGCGAGGACCCGCGCCCGCCGAATGTGCGCCCGCGCTTCCTCGACTCCTGCCACGGCTGGTCGAGCAAGGAAGAGGTCGTCAGGCAGCTCTATCCGCAGTTCTATACGGGCGGCTGACGCCGCTGCCGTGGCCGGCCCTGACGTGCCCGTCGTCGGTGGCCGCCGCCCGGAAATATCCCAGGACATGCACCCGGATCGCCGCGGTCAGGCTCGATTCCGAGCGGCCGCGGCCGATTTCCGTGGCGATCGCGTTGAGCGTCTGGTGCTCCCGGGCGCAGAGTTCGCTCAACGCCTCCCACATCGCCGGCTCGAGCCGGATGCTGGTGCGGTGCCCGGCCACGGTGAGGTTCCGGCTGACCAGGGTCGAGGCCGCGCGTCGGCTGGGAGCCGAATGCGGACAAGATTCTAACACGTTGGTCATACGCCCTATTCTATACAAAATTTGATTATTTGCAATTTTTTCGAGCTGCCTTCGCCGAAAAACACCGAATCAGGGCGGCCTAGCGCGGACGGTCCTCGTCCGGGGTCAGGGCGGCGATCTGCAGCGCGTGCACCCGTTCGGCCATCTCTTCGGCGAGGAGCGCATAGACTGTGCGCTGCCGCTCGAGCCGGCTCTTGCCCGCGAAGGCGGCGGCGACGATCTCGACCCGGAAATGCGTCTCGCCGTCGGGCCGCGCGCCGGCGTGGCCGCGATGGCGATGCGAGTCATCGATGATGGCGAGCCGCACGGGGTCGAGCGTCTGCAGCTTGCCGCGAATGCGTTCGGCGATCGTTGTCATGATGCGGCGACGGTGGCGCGCGAGCGCGACGCGGTCAAGGCTCGCACGAGGGTCTGATCTGCAAGTCTTGTCAGCCTCCAAGGCAGCCACCATACTGGTTTGATGCGGCGTATGCGGATAGCGGACGAGGGTGAACCGGACGAAACTCCGGTGCGGACTTGTGCGCATCCGGGCTGCGCCGCGGCCGGCGAGTACCGCGCGCCGCGCTCGCGCGCCGAACTCCATCTCTTCCATTGGTTCTGCCTCGACCACGTGCGCGCCTACAACACCGCCTGGAACTTCTACGCCGGCATGAGCGTCGCCGAGGTCGAGCGCGAGATCCGCAACGACACGGTCTGGCAGCGGCCGACCTGGCCGATGGGGGCGCGCGCCGGCATGCGCTATGCGCCGCGCTTCCGCGATTACGGGATGTTCGGTTTCGACGAAGACGAGACCCCGCGCGCACGCCGCGACACGGCGTCGCGCCGACCGCTCTCGCAACAGGAGCATGCGCTTGCCATATTCAATCTCGCGCCGCCGCTCACGCTCGGCGGCCTCAAGGCGCGCTACAAGGAACTGGTCAAGCTGCATCATCCGGATGTCCACGGCGGCGACAAGGCGGCCGAGGAGCGGCTCAAGATCATCAATCTCGCCTACGCGACCTTGAAGGCGAGCTATTTCCCCTGAGAAGGCCCGGCAACGGGATCGACCCGACCCCAACAGAGACGAAGACCGACCGATCATGGCAGACACATCCAACGGCGCCACCATGTTCCCGCTCGAGGCGCCGGACATCACGCTTTCGGTGAGGCAGAGCTTCGGCATCGACAGCGATTTCCAGGTCCCTGCCTTCTCGCGCGCGGGCGAGCATGTTCCGGACATCGACGATGCCTATCGCTTCGACCGGGACACGACGCTCGCCATCCTCGCGGGCTTCGCGCACAACCGGCGCGTGATGATCCAGGGCTATCACGGCACCGGCAAGTCGACGCATATCGAGCAGGTCGCGGCGCGGCTCAACTGGCCGTGCATCCGCATCAACCTCGACAGCCACATCAGCCGCATCGATCTCGTCGGCAAGGACGCAATCGTGCTGCGCGACGGCCGGCAGGTCACCGAGTTCCGCGAGGGGCTGCTGCCCTGGGCGATCCAGCATCCGATGGCGCTGGTGTTCGACGAGTACGATGCCGGCCGGCCGGACGTGATGTTCGTGATCCAGCGCGTGCTCGAGGTCGAGGGCAAGCTCACGCTGCTCGACCAGAACCGGGTGATCCGGCCGCATCCCTATTTCCGCCTGTTCTCCACCGCCAATACGGTCGGGCTGGGCGACACGACCGGCCTCTATCATGGCACGCAGCAGATCAACCAGGGCCAGATGGACCGCTGGAACATCGTCGCGACGCTCAACTACCTGCCGCACGACGCCGAGGTCGAGATCGTGCTGGCGAAGACGCCGTATTACGACAATGAAGAAGGCCGGCGCATGATCCATGCCATGGTGGCGCTCGCCGAACTCACCCGCGCCGGCTTCATCAATGGCGACATCTCCACCGTGATGTCGCCCCGCACGGTCATCACGTGGGGTGAGAACGCCAAGATCTTCAACGACGTCGCGTTCGCCTTCCGGGTCACCTTCCTGAACAAGTGCGACGAGATCGAGCGCGCGACCGTCGCGGAATACTACCAGCGCTGCTTCGGCAGCGAGCTGAAGGAGACCGGCGTCCGCGCCACGCTGGTGTGAGCATGGCTGAGCCCGAAACGCCGATCGAATCGTTCAAGCGCTCGACCGCCGCCACGCTCCGCGCGATCGCCGAGCGCGACGACGTGACCGTAACCTACGGCGCCGAGCCCGCGGGCTCGGCCGGCACGCGCGTGCGGCTGCCGCTTCCCGGCCGCGAGCTCTCCGAGCGCGAGGCGGCGCCGGTCCGCGGCGCGGCCGACGCGCTCGCGCTCAAGCTGCGCTACCACGACGCCGCGGTGCATTCCCGCCGCGCCCCCGCCGGCGAGACGGCGCGCGCGATCTTCGAGGGCGTCGAGCAGGCCCGCGTCGAGGCGCTGGGCGCGCGCCGCATGACCGGCGTCGCCACCAATCTCGCCGCCATGCTCGAGGAGCGTTACCGCCGCCAGGGCTACGAGCACATGGTCGAGCGCAACGACGTGACGCTCGCCGAGGCGATCCGGCTCCTGACGCGCGAGGCCCTGACCGGCGCCGCGCCGCCGCGCGCCGCGAAGCAGGTGGTCGAGACCTGGCGTCCTTTCCTCGAAGGCCGGGTCGGCCGCGATCTCCTCGAGCTCGGCAAGCACATCGAGGATCAGGAGGGCTACGCCAAGGCGGCGCGGCAATTGATCCGCGACCTTGACCTCGATCTCGGCGAGCCAGAGGAGGGCAGCGAGACCGAAGAGGCCGAGGGCGAGGGCGACGACAACGACGACAGCGAAAGCCAGAACGAAGGCGGCGAGGGCGCGACCTCGGGCGCGCAGGGCGCGCTCGAAGGCGGCGTGCCCGAGGAAGACCAGGATCCGGGCGACGAGGCCGCGGAAGAGGTGCAGGGCGAGCTGATGCCCGGCGCGGGCGATGAAGATCCGGGCCGGCCCGGCCGCCCCGGCATCCTGCCGCGGCAGCCGCGCGGCAACGACGATCCGTCGGCCTATCGTGCCTTCACGACCGAATGCGACGAGGAGGTCGCGGCCGACGGGCTGTGCGATGCCGACGAGCTCACCCGGCTTCGCGCGCTCCTCGACCAGCAGCTCGCGCATTTGCAGAGCGTGATCGCGCGGCTCGCCAACCGGCTGCAGCGCCGTCTCCTCGCCAAGCAGACGCGCGCCTGGGAGTTCGATCTCGAAGAGGGGCTGCTCGACACGGCGCGGCTGTCGCGCGTCGTCACCAACCCGGTCTATCCGCTGTCCTACAAGCGCGAGAAGGAGATGACCTTCCGCGACACGGTGGTGACGCTCTTGATCGACAATTCCGGCTCGATGCGCGGCCGGCCGATCACCGTGGCCGCGATGAGCGCCGATATCCTGGCGCGCACGCTCGAGCGCTGCGGCGTCAAGGTCGAGATCCTTGGCTTCACTACCCGCGCCTGGAAGGGCGGGCAGGCGCGCGAGAAATGGATCGCCGCCGGCAAGCCGCCCAATCCCGGCCGCCTCAACGATCTGCGCCATATCGTCTACAAGGCGGCGGACGCGCCGTGGCGGCGCGCGCGGCGCTCGCTGGGCCTGATGCTGCGCGAGGGCATCCTCAAGGAGAACATCGACGGCGAGGCGCTCATCTGGGCGCACGACCGCCTCCTCGCGCGCACCGAGCAGCGCCGCATCCTGATGGTGATCTCCGACGGCGCGCCGGTCGACGACTCGACGCTGTCGGTCAACCCCGGGAACTATCTCGAGCGCCATCTGCGCGAGGTGATCGGCATGATCGAGCGCACCTCGCCGGTGCAGCTCGTCGCCATCGGCATCGGCCACGACGTGACGCGCTATTATCGCCGCGCCGTCACCATCGTCGATGCCGAGCAGCTGGGCGGCACCATGCTCGAAAAGCTCGCCGAGCTGTTCGAGGAAGGCGAAGCTTCCGACGCCGCCCGAGCCCGCCTAGTGGTGTGAGGCGGCTTTAGCAAACGGTGCGTCCTTCGACTACGCGCTACGCGCTCCGCTCAGGATGAGGCACGTTTTTTCCTCACCCTGAGCGGAGCGAAGCGTAGTCGAAGGGCGCACCTGCTTGGGTTGGCTATCGCCTGGGGTCGCCGGCGAGGCCGTCGCCGCTGCGGGCGTGGCGGCCCAGGACTGCGGCGAGGTCGCGCCAGCCATAGGCGACTGCCTCGACCGGCTGCCCGCCCACCGGGATCGGCCGGTACATCACCTGCTTGCCGCTGAGCCGCTCATAGAAATATCGGGCGGGGTTGGCGCGCACCACCCACACCAGTGCCGAGCTGTAGCCGGTCGCGACGAGGCGCGAGAACAGCGCCAGTAGAAGGTGACGCCCGGTGCCCTGTCCCTGCGCATCCGGTAGCACATAGAGCGTGTAGATCTCGCCGCCGTAATCGACATGGCTGTCGCGCTGCGCGCCGCAATTGCCGAAGCCGCTGATCGCGCCGCGCGCGTTGCAGGCGACGCGGGCATCGTCCGGCCGATTGCGCAGGAAGCTCGCCCAGGACGCGATCTGGCGCCGCTCCGACATGTTGAGGAGCACGCGGTCCGGCAGCATGCCGGCATAGGTCGTGCGCCACGTCTCGATCTCGACCCGCGCAATCGACTCCGCATCTCCCAGGCGCGCCGGCCTCACCAGGCTCATCGCTTCCTCCCGACACCGCATCATAATCCCTCGCGCCGCGAATGCGAGGATTTTGGCACCAAGATTAAGGCTGCGGCGGCGCGAGCAGCGCGGCTGCCGGGCGGATCTCGCCGACCGCACCGCCGGCGACGGTCTTGACCGGTGGACGCGCCCGCCCGTCGAGCGCCGCACGCGTCGCCTCGTCCAGCAGGCCCAGGCGCTGCAGGATCGCGGCCAGGGCAATCTCGGCCGCGCGGCCCGCGCCGTCCTCGATCTTGAGCGCGAGGCCGAGGCCGAGGCGCGGCAAGGCCGCGGCGTATACGCCCTCGGCGCCGGGTTTCGCGCGCACGCGCTCGCCCGCCGCGCGCAGCAGCGCGGTGACGAAGCCGGTGCTGCCGCTCACCATCAGCGGCTCGGCCGCCATCGCATCGAGGAGGCGCCGCGCCGCGGCGGCGCGCGCGGGCGGAAGATCGCGCGGGTCGCCCATCCGCGCCATCGCGCGCGCGAGCCCGGCGAGCGGGATGCCGATCACGGGAATGCCGCAGCCGTCGGTGCCGCGCGGCGCATGCGACAGGTCGCACCCGGTCATCGCCTCGACGGTCGCGAGAACGCGGCGCTGCACCGGATGCTCCGGCGAGATATAGCCGCGCACCGGCTCGCCAAGATGACGCGCCGTCGCGAGGAACCCGGCATGCTTGCCCGAGCAGTTGTTATGGAGCGCGCTCGGCGCAGTGCCGCCTGCGACGAGCGCCTTGGCCGCGTCCGGATCGATCGGCGGATGCGCGCCGCATTCGAGGTCGCCCGGGCCCAGTCCGGCGCGCGCGAGCCACGCCGACACCGCCGCGACGTGCACCGCCTCGCCGTGATGCGAGCCGCAGGCCAGCGCGAGCTCGCGGGGCCCGAGGCCGAGCGCGTCCGCGGCGCCGGTCTCGACCAGGGGCAGCGCCTGCAGCGGCTTCAGCGCCGAGCGCGCGAACACCGGATGCGCGACGTCGCCCCATGCGAAGGCGACGCGGCCCGAGCCGTCGACCACGACGGCGGAGCCGCGATGCCGGCTTTCCACCATCGCGCCGCGCGTGACTTCGACCAGGACGGGAAGATCGCTCATGAGTCGCCGGGCTTGTGCTGCGGGGATATAGCCGATATCGAGAGAGAACCAAGCGGGAGGAACCATCATGCCCAGCGCGATACCGGAATACGAGGTCTACGCCCTCCGCTATGCCCATGCCGCGCGGAGTTCGATCCGGACCTTCCTGCTCCCGCCCGACCCGCATGACTCCGCGGTGCCCATGGATTTCTATGTCTGGGCGATCCGCAGCGACAAGCACACCATCGTCGTCGATACCGGCTTCAACGCCGAGGTCGGGCGTCGGCGCCGACCGGAATGGAAGATCCTGCAGCCGCCGGACGCGGCGCTGCGGCAGATCGACATCGACGCGACAACGATCAGCGATGTGGTGATCTCGCATCTCGACTGGGACCATTCGGGCAATACCGCGCTCTTCCCCAAGGCGAAGCTCCATGTGCAGGACGCCGAGGTCGCGTTCCGCACCGGCCGCTACATGTCACACCCCTTCTTCGCGCAGCGCGCCGAGATCGACGACGTGCTCACTACCGTGCGCAACGTCTATGCCGGCAAGGTTCGGTTCCATGACGGCACCGGCGAGATCGCCCCGGGCGTCACCGTCCATCTGGTCGGCGGCCACACCGCGGGCATGCAGGTGGTGCGGGTTCCGACGGCGCGCGGCTGGGTCGTGCTGGCGAGCGATGCCGCTCACTACTGGGACAATCTGCGCAAGCGGCACCCGTTTCCGATCGTGCTCGATGTCGGCAAGATGCTCGAAGGCTTCCGCGTGATGGAAGGGCTGGCCGAAAGCATGGACCACATCATCCCCGGCCACGATCCCGAGGTGATGCAGCGCTTCCCCGCCGTCCCCGGCGCGCCCGACATCGTTCGGCTCGACCGTCCGCCCGCATCCTGACGCGATCGGCCAGATGTCATCGAATTTTAAGCGCGATCTGTCTCAACTCGCCAGCTCGACGAGCAGTCCGTGCCCGCGGGCATGCGGCTCCAGCGTCGGCTTGCGGCCGGGGGTGCCCAGATCGCGCTCGACCCCGACCGTTTTCGCCGCGTCATCAGCAATCTCGTCGAGAACCCCTTTCGGGCGATGAACGATGGTGCGGGCGCGCCGACGCGGGTGGTCGTCGCCACGGCCGCGTCGGACGGGGTGGAGATCGCGGTCGAGGATACCGGGCCCGGCATTCCGCCCGACATCCTGCCGCGCATCTTCGAGCCGCTGTTCAGCGCCAAATCGTTCGGCACCGGTCTCGGCCTTTCGACCGTTAAGCAGATCGTCGAGCAGCATAACGGCACGATCGCTGTCACGAGCACGGTGGGCCAAGGCACCACCGTCCGCATTCGCCTGCCCGCCGCGCGGGAAGACGCCGCCTCCGCCGCGTAGCGCGCTCGACGAGCGCATCGTCTCCCCCGAGACGCGCGCGAACGCTTGGCAGAGGGCGGCGCGTTTTCTATGGTGGCGGCCATG
>Ga0335085_10017428_pt1 | contig 10350 bp, 9 predicted proteins | sample Lox_Sample_45_FD_206712 | JGI IMG/M metagenome (GOLD analysis project Ga0335085, IMG submission 206712) | Soil microbial communities from Loxahatchee National Wildlife Refuge, Florida, United States - Lox_Sample_4.5 | ecosystem: Environmental > Terrestrial > Soil > Wetlands | place: USA: Florida...
CAGGCCGCCCACCGAGGCGTCGAACGTGGTGAGGCCGGCCTCGAGCCCCACGAGCACGTTCGCGAGCGCGGTGCCGCGGGTGTCGTGCATGTGCAGGGCGAGCTGCTCGGGTCGGGCCCGGGCGAGGAGGAGGTCGAGGATCGCCCGCGTCTGGTTGGGCGTGCCCACGCCGATGGTGTCGCCGAGCGAGACCTGGTGGACGCCGAGCGCGAGCAGGCGCTCCACGATGGTCGCGCCCTTCGCCGGGTCCACCGCGCCCTCGTAGGGGCAGCCCCACATCGTGGACACGTAGCCCCGAACCCCGAGCCCGCGCGCGAGCGCCGCGGGCACGAGCGACTCGAGCTCCGCGAGCGACTCGGCCACGGTCCGGTTGACGTTCTTCCGGTTGTGGGTCTCCGAGGCGGAGAGGAACACGGCCGCGTCCACGGGCGGAGCGCCCCTTCCCGCGCGCTCGAGCGCCTCGGCCAGGCGCGCGAGCCCCTTCGCATTGGGAACGAGCACCACGTAGGACGTGCCAGCGCGCCGCGGCAGGCCGGCCACCACCTCGGCCGCGTCGGCGAGCTGGGGGATCCACCTCGGGGAGACGAAGCTGGAGGCCTCGATGCGCGGCAGGCCGGCCTCGGCGAGCGCCGTGAGGAGCGCCAGCTTCCCGGCGGTGGGGACGGTGAGCCCCTCGTTCTGGAGCCCGTCGCGCGGGCCCACCTCGTGCACCGTCACCCGGATCGCCATGTCGGGCGGATCCTACTCGCCGGCGCGTCCGGGCGCTTTCAGGGGAGGACCTGGAGACCCGATCCGTGCGCCTTGGCCTCGGCCTTCGCGTCCGCCTTCGCGGCGGTCTCGGCGAGGTGCGTGTGGATCTTCATCGAGCAGAACTTGGGGCCGCACATCGAGCAGAACTCGGCCGACTTGAAGGCGTCGTGCGGGAGCGTCTCGTCGTGCTTGGCGCGGGCCTTGTCCGGGTCGAGCGAGAGCTCGAACTGCCTGTTCCAGTCGAAGGCGTAGCGCGCGTGCGAGAGCGCGTCGTCCCGGTCCCGCGCGCCCGGCCGCCCTCGGGCGACGTCGGCGGCATGGGCTGCGATCTTGTAGGCGACGATGCCTTCGCGGACGTCGTCCTCGTCCGGCAAGCCGAGATGCTCGGCGGGGGTCACGTAGCAGAGCAACGCCGCGCCGTGCTGGGCGGCCACCGTGGCGCCGATGGCGCTCGTGATGTGGTCGTAGCCAGGCGCGATGTCGGTGACGAGCGGCCCCAGCACGTAGAACGGGGCCTCGTCGCAGATCTCCTGCTGCTTCCGGACGTTCATCGGCACCTGGTCGAGCGGGACGTGGCCGGGGCCCTCCACCATGACCTGGCAGCCCCGCGCCCAGGCCCGGCGGGTGAGGTCGCCGAGCACGCCGAGCTCGGCGAACTGGGCCTGGTCGGAGGCATCGGCGAGGCAGCCGGGGCGCAGGCCGTCGCCGAGCGAGAACGTCACGTCGTACCGGCGGAAGACGTCGCAGATCGCGTCGAAGTGGGTGAAGAGCGGGTTCTCCGCCTTGTTGGCGATCATCCACTGGGCGAGGATCGCGCCGCCGCGGGAGACGATGCCGGTCACGCGGTGCGCGGCGAGCGGCAGGAAGTCCCGGAGCACGCCGGCGTGGATGGTCATGTAGTCCACGCCCTGCTTCGCCTGCGCCTCGATGATCTCCAGGATGAGCTCGGGCGTGAGGTCGGCCACGTCCTTCACGTGCGCGAGGCACTCGTAGATCGGGACGGTGCCCACCGGGATCGGGCTCGCCCGCAGGATCGCCTCGCGGATGGCGGGAATGTCGCCTCCGGTGGAGAGGTCCATCACGGTGTCGGCGCCGTACTTCACGCACACGGCGAGCTTGCGGAGCTCGCCGTCGATGTCCGAGGTGACCGCGCTGTTGCCGATGTTCGCGTTGATCTTGCAGGTGGCGGCGAGCCCTACCGCCATGGGCTCGAGCTCGGGATGGCGCACGTTCGCGGGCACGATCATCCGCCCGCGGGCGACCTCGTCCCGCACGAGCTCGGGGCGGAGGCGCTCCTTCCCCGCCACGTGAGCCATCTCCCCGGTGACCACGCCCTCCCGCGCCAGCGAGAGCTGCGTCACGTCCTTGCGCCCAGCCCGACCCGCGATCCACGACGCCCGCATGAGACGACCTCCGGTTCCGCGAATGGTCGCGAACCTATGCGCGCGCCCGGGGAGCGTCAAGCGGGCACGGCGAAAGAGGGCGCCGGCCCCGCCGAAGGGCCCTCCGTCAGCGGATCGCCCGGAAGGCGCTCCGGCCGGCGTAGCGAGCGCCCTGGCCGAGCTCCTCCTCGATGCGCAGGAGCTGGTTGTACTTGGCGACCCGGTCCGTCCGGGAGGCGGAGCCGGTCTTGATCTGGCCGCAGTCGCAGGCCACGGCCAGATCGGCGATGGTGGTGTCCTCGGTCTCGCCCGAGCGGTGGCTCATCACGCTCGTGTAGGCCGCGCGGTGGGCCATGCGCACGGCCTCCAGCGTCTCGGTGAGCGAGCCGATCTGGTTCACCTTCACGAGGATGGAGTTGGCGATGCCCTCCCGGATACCGCGGCCGAGCCGGGTCACGTTGGTGACGAACAGGTCGTCGCCCACCAGCTGGAGCTTCCCACCCAGCTTCCCGGTGAGCAGCTTCCAGGTCTGCCAGTCGTCCTCGTCGCAGCCGTCCTCGATGGAGACGATGGGGTACTTCGCGGCGAGCCCCGCGTACCATTCGACGAGCGCCGGGCCCTCGAAGGTCTTGCCCTCCCCCTCGAGCGCATAGCGGCCGGTCGTCTCGTCGTGGAACTCGCTCGCGGCGCAGTCCACGGCGAGCGCGACGTGCTCCCCCGCCTTCAGGCCCGTCGCCTGGATCGCCTCCATGATGAGCGAGAGCGCCTCCTCGTTCGAGGAGAGGTCCGGGGCGTAGCCGCCCTCGTCCCCCACGCTGGTGGCGGCGCCCTTCTTCTTGAGCACCGACTTGAGCGCGTGGAACACCTCCGCGCCGTAGCGGACCGCCTCGGCGAAGCTCGGGGCCCCGAGCGGGACCACCATGAACTCCTGGATGTCCACGTTGGAATCGGCGTGGGCACCGCCGTTCAGGATGTTCATCATCGGCACCGGCAGGGTCCGGGCCGAGGGCCCGCCCACGTACCGGTAGAGGGGCAGGTCATGGGCGCGGGCGGCCGCCTTGGCCGCGGCGAGCGACACGCCCAGGATCGCGTTGGCGCCGAGCTTCGCCTTCGTGGGCGTGCCGTCGAGATCGAGGAGGCGCGCGTCGAGGGCGGCCTGGTCGGTCGCGTCCATGCCCACCACCGCCGGGGCGATGGACTCGAGCACGTTGCGAACCGCGTTACGCACGCCCTTGCCTCCGTAACGGGACTTGTCGCCGTCGCGGAGCTCGAGGGCCTCGTGCTGCCCGGTGGAGGCTCCGGAGGGCACCGCCGCGCGACCCACGTCGCCGCTCGCCACCGCCACCTCCACCTCGATGGTCGGGTTCCCGCGCGAGTCGAGGATCTCCCTGGCGTGGACGTTCACGATCTCGGTCATGGATGCTCCCCCCATGCCGCGTGGAGCGCTGCGGCGCGGGGAATGTGCGCGCGCACCCGAGGCGGGGTCAACGCCGAAGTTCGAGCGGGGACGGGCGAGCGCAGCGGCGCACCGACCGGGCCCTGCCCGGCCCTGGCGTCCACCCGGCTATCCGTAGTCGATGATCACCACGCCCCGGTCGCGGTCGTCCTTCTCCCCGGGGCCGCGCGGGGCATCCGGAGGGGCGGGCGGCGGGACCGGCAGCTCGATGGCGGGGCGCTCGTCCCTGCCGCGCTCCCGCTCGCGCCGCTTGATCTCCTCGATGACGTAGGCGTCCAGCATGGGTCACCCGGCCTCGTCTTCGCGTCCCCGCCCGGCCTTGCTTCTCTCCTCCTTGCAACCACCGTTCCCGCGCCAATCGTCCCCGCTCATCGCCCCCGTATCCCCCGGTGACGTGTGCGGACCCTGACAGATTCGCCGCATCACTGCTTCGGGGCGCCTCGATCCTAGGTAACACCCGGTTCGCGAAGGGGTCAAGGCGACGGCTCCCATACGGGCGGGTGCGGCCCGGAGCGCACGGATGTGTCCCGCCGGCCACTCGTCGCCCCGGCGGGAGCGATCCTCAGAGGCCGGCGCCCTTCTCCGCGCGCGCCTTGAACGCTGCCAGGATGCGAGGGAGCTGCACGCGATTCAGCTCGTCGGAGATCCTGTCCACGATGGCCTGCGGTACGAGCGGCGGGCGGCTGATGCGCACCTCCACCGCGTAGCGCGCGCGGGTCCGCCCGCCCAGGTCCTCGAGCTCCCAGGAGCCGTTCGAGACCTTCATCATCTCCCCCGTGACGAGCGACCAGGTCACCTTCCTCGGTCGCTCCTCCTCGTGACGGAGGGTGTAGCGAATCCGCTTCAGCCCGAGGTCGAGCTCGTATTCCACCTGGCGCGGCGCCTCGCTCTTCACCCGGCAGGCCTTGATGCCCGGGACGAATTCCGGGTAGCTCTCGTAGTCCACCACCACGTCGAAGAAGCGCTCGACCGGGACGTCGATCTCGATCTGCTCGGTCACCGCGGCCATGGCTCGCCTCCGTGCTTTCCGCCTGGTTAACCCGCCGTCCTGTCGCGCGCACGCCGCCGCGTCACCAGCCCGTTCCCGGGGCGGCGTCGAAGCGGTGCTCCGCGTCGACCCAGCGCACCGTGCCGCTCCTCGACCGCATGACCACGGAGCGCGTCCGCGCCCCGCCGGCCCTGAAGCGAACCCCCTCCAGGAAGCCGCCGCCGGTGACGCCGGTGGCGGCGAATACGACGTCGCCGCGGGCGAGATCGTCGGCCCGGAGGACGCGGTCGGGATCCCCGGCGCTCATGGCCCGCGCCCGCTCCCGGTCGGCCGCGCTCCGGAACACGAGCCGGCCCTGGAAGTCGCCGTCCAGGCAGCGCAGCGCGGCGGCGGCGAGGACGCCCTCGGGCGCGCCGCCGACCCCCATGAGCGCGTCCACGCCGGAATCGGGGAAGCCGACGGCGATCGCTTGCGCCACGTCGCCCTCGGCGAACCTCCGCACCCGCGCGCCGGCCGAGCGGATCTCGGCGACGAGGCGCTCGTGGCGGGGCCGGTCCTGGACGCAGACGGTGAGGTCGGCCACGTCCTTCCCGAGGGCGTCGGCGATGCGGTGGAGGTTCTCGAGCGTCGAGCGACCGAGATCGAAGGCTCCGCGCGCGCGAGGGCCCACGGCGATCTTCTCCATGTAGGTGTCGGGGGCGTGGAGCAGGCTCCCCGCCGACCCCACGGCGACCACCGACACGGCGTCGGGCAGACCGGCGGCACAGAGCGACGTGCCGTCGAGCGGGTCCACCGCGACGTCCATCTCCGGATCCCCTTCGCCTCCCCGCCCGACCTTCTCGCCGATGAACAGCATGGGCGCCTCGTCCCGCTCGCCCTCGCCGATGACCACGGTTCCGCGGGCCGGCACCGCCTCGAAGGCGCGCCGCATGGCGTCCACCGCGGCCCGGTCGGCCGACCGGGCGTCGCCGAGGCCGCGCAGCCGTGCGGCGGCGAGGGCGGCCGCCTCGGTGACCCGGACGAGCTCGAGCGGCAGCGCCCGGTCGGAGGTCATGTGGCCGCCGCGGCCGGCTCGCCGGCGGTGAGGGCGGCCACGAGCTCCGCCGGCATGCGCTTCACCCTGCCCTCGCGGTCCACGCAGGCGTGCACGGTGTGTCCGGTGGCGAGCAGCTCCGCCTCCCGCATCACGCGGTAGCCGAACCGCGCCGAGGCCCGGCGCGCCTCCTCGAGGCTGACCTCGATCGTGACGAGGTCGTCGTAACGCGCCGGGGAGAGGTAGCGGATGCTCGCCTCGACCACGGGCAGGACCAGGCCGTGCCGCTCCTCGAAGTCGCGGTAGCGCAGCCCCTTCGCCCGGATGAACTCGTTCCGCCCCGCCTCGAAGAACCGGAGGTAGTTCGCGTAGTAGACGACGCCCATCTGATCGGAGTCGCCGTAGATGACGCGGATGGAGGTGGTCACCATGGTCGAGAGCGGCCGCTACACGGCCTCGATGCGGATGAGCCGGGTGGGCGCGAGCGTCGTGGGCTCGCGGTCGATCTCGGCGATGGCGGCCTGCAGGTCGGCCTCGCGCGCCAGATGGGTCACCACCACGAGCGGCACCGGCTGGCCCTGGTCGTTCTGCTCCCTCTGCTGGACGGCCGCGATGGAGATGCGCCTCGTCGCGAGCAGGGAGGCGGTGCGAGCCAGCACGCCGGGCGCGTCCTTCACCGAGAAGCGCAGGTAGTAGGCGCAGCGGACCTCCTCGTGAGGACGGATCCAGACGCGCGGCTCCTCGGGCGGCAGCGGCACGCGGCCCGGGCTGCCCGCCAGGATGTTGCGGGTGAGGTCGATGATGTCGGAGACGACCGCGCTCCCGGTGGGCATGGAGCCGGCCCCCTGGCCGTAGAGCATGGAGGCGCCCAGCGCCTCCGACTGGAGGACCACGGCGTTCATGGCCCCGCGCACGCCCGCGAGGAGCGAGCCCTGGGGGATGAAGGCCGGGTGCACGCGGGCCTCGATGGCCTCGCGGGTGGCGCCCGCCTCGGGAGGACAGCGCCGTGCCACGGCGAGCAGCTTCAGCGCGTATCCGAACTCCTTCCCCCAGCGGAAGTCCTCCGGGGTGAGGGACATGATGCCCTCCGTGAGGACCTCGGCCGGCGCGAGTCGGGCACCGAAGGCGAGCTGGGCGAGCACGCAGAGCTTCTGGGCGGCGTCGCCTCCCGACACGTCCAGGGTGGGGTCCGCCTCGGCGAAGCCGAGCCGCTGGGCCTCGGCGAGCGCGTCCGCGAGGGTGGTGCCGCGCTCCGCCATCTCGGTGAGGATGAAGTTGGTCGTTCCGTTGACGATGCCGTGCAGGGCGTTGATGCGGTCGGAGGCGAGCGCCTCGCGCAGCGTGCGGATGACGGGCACGCCGCCGCAGACGGCGCCCTCGTAGTAGACGTCCACGCCCTTCGCCCGGGCCAGGCGGAAGATCTCGTCGCCCCGGGCCGCGAGCAGCGCCTTGTTGGCGGTCACCACGTGCTTGCCGCGCTGGAGCGCCCCGCTCACGAGCTCGAACGCCGCGTCCACGCCACCGATGAGCTCCACCACCACCTGGACGCCGGGGTCGTCCACGAGGTCGGCGAGGCGGGTGGTGACGAGCCCGCGCGGCAGCTCGACCGCCCGCTCCTTCTCGACGTCGCGCACCGCCACCCGGCGGACCACGATGCGGGCCCCGAGGCGCGCCTCGATGTCTCCGGCGTGTTTCCTCAGGATGGACAGCACCCCGCCCCCGACGGTGCCGAAGCCGGCGATGCCGATGCCCACCTCGCGCATCAGCGGCCCACCTGGTACGAGGCGAGCACGGCCCGCACCTGCGGAGCCGCCTTGCCCTCGACCACCGCGAAGGTCTCGATACGCACCGGACCGACGCCGGGCGCATAGGTCATCTCCAGCACGTGATCGGTGCCGTCCGGGGCCCGGTTGTGCGCCCGGACCCGCACGCAGCCCTGGAAGCGCCCCGCCGGGACCGACACCGTCTCGCCGACCGCCGCTATCTCGTAGCGCTCGGTCGAGGACACCGACACCACCGAGGTCCAGCGGTTGCCCACCTCGAAGGGGACGCACAGGAGCCTCCGCATCCGGTCCTGGATGCAATCGGGCGCGGCGCGCAGCTCGGCTCCCGTCGAGTCCTTGAAGAAGCCGTCGGGGGTCCGCTCCACGATGCGCACCGTGCGGCTCGCGGCCTTCGCACCGGTGGGGAGCGCGGGCGACTCGTCGAGCCAGGTCCAGGTGTTGCCGACGGCGAGCGGCCAGTAGCCTGCCGGGGCGGCGGGGCGCTCGGGAGCCGGGGGAGCGCTGGCGCAGGCTGCGGCGAGCGCCGCGGCGGCGAGGAAGGGCGGAAGCCTCATGGCGGCCCATCCTAGACGGGAGGAGGCAGCTTCGGGAACAGAATGGACGTCAGCGATCGCGGTTCATCGCCGTGCCGCCGGCGTGGGCGCGCAGGTCGCGCAGCGCATCGCGAGCGGCGCGCCGGACGCGGCGATCGGAGTGCCCGGATTCGACGGTGAGCAGGTAGCCCTCCGCCTCGGGGCCGCCCAGGTCGCCGATCACACGGACCACGCGGGCGGCCAGATCCGGGTCGGCGCGCTGGGCGAGCTCGATGAGCGAGGGCACCGCCCGCGGATCGCCGATCTGGGCGAGCGCTCCGACGGCCCGCTGGACCACGTCGGCGTCCGCGTCATCGAGCCGCTGCACGAGCGCGGGCACGGTGTCGGGATTGCGCCGCTCGGCGAGCGCCCGCACGGCGTGGTCGCGGACGCGCGGGTCGGGCGAGCCGAGGTCGGCGAGCACCTGGCGGAGCGGCTTCCCCTCCGCGGCCAGGCCCAGCGCGAGGCCCTCGGCTGCGTCCCGGGCCGCCGCGCCCACCGCCTGCCGGAACGCGCCCGCCGGCCCACCCTCGGCCACTGCCGCGACACCGGAGCCGATGTCGCGGAGCACCGGCAGGTCCGTTTCGCTCTCGGGCTCGAGCGCGATCTCCACGCCCACCTCGACGCGCGGCCCGGACGATGCCCCGTCGGGCGGCGCCAGCCGGACGCCGACCACCTCGACCCGGGCCCGGTAGGTGCGCTCCCCCGCGCCGGCCCGGAAGCCGGCCGCCTGGAGCGCCGACAGGGCCGCGGCCTCGAGCGTCGGAGTGTCGAGCCCCGCATCCCGCAGCGTGTCGGAGACCGAGCCGCCCACGACCCGGACGGAGGCGACATGGGCCGGCCTGGGCCCGCGCCGGCACGCGGCCGGGGCGAGCGAGAGGGCGCCCGCCAGGACGGCCAGCGCGACGCGCGATGCCCTGCCCCGGAACGCCGCCATGTTCAGGCCACCGGGGCCGGGTCGCCGCCGCCCGAGCCGCCGGAGCCTCCGTCACCTGGGCCCAGCAGCGGCGGCAGCGGCGGAGGCACCGCCTGACCGCCCTCGGGAGAGGCGGCCTGCTCTCCACCCGCCGGTGCCGCCTCGCCGGGCGTGCCACCCGGAGCCGAGGCGGCGGCCGGGGCTCCTCCCTCGCGGCCGCGGCCGCGGCCGCCACGGCGCCGCCGGCGGCGGCGGCGCCTGCGGCGCTCTCCCTCCTTCGCCTCGCCCTGAGCGCCGGACGCCGGGGCACCGCCGGGTTCTCCGGTCGCAGCAGCCTCGGGCCCCTCCTCCTCGCCCTCCTCGTCGCCCTCGTCGTCCTCGTCGTCTCGGGCGCCGTCGGTGGTGATGGGGATCTCTGCGGCGCCCGCCAGGTCCTCGCGTTCGCCGCCCTCCGGCCGCGGCGGGGTGCTCCGCTCCGCCTGCGGGGCCTCGCCCGTTTCCGCGGTGATGGCCACGATGACCTCGCCCTCGCCCGCCTCGGCGGGCTCCCGGCCGGCCTCGCGCCCGGGCTCCCGCTCCCGGCGGCGCTCGCGCTCCTCGCGGCGCGACAGGCGGGCCGCCTCCTCCTTCTCGGCGGCATCCGCCGCGGCGCGGAAGAAGCCGTCGTCCACCTCGGGCACGACCACCGGCGCGCAGCCCACCCCGGCGTCCGCCAGGGCCTCGGCGAGCGCCTCGCCGCACAGCAGGAGGACCGGCAGCTGGCCCGCCGCCCCCGCCTCGCCGCGCGCCTCGCGATTGGCCTCGCCGGCCGTGAGCACCATGCCGATCTGCGCGCCGTAATGGCCGAGGTCGCGGCGCAGATCGATGACGTCCCGGCGGGCCGCGTCGGCCCCGCCGCGCATCACGCGGATGGCGTGGCGCACCTCGGAGAGGCCCATGCGCCGGCGGCCGGTGTAGATGACGTGCTCGCGCCCGCGCCTCGCAACCTTGATCTCCCGGAAGCCGGTGCGCTCGAGGAGCTTCACCGCGATGTGCTCGACGGTCGGGCCGTCGCACTCGCGCAGCCGGCGGCGGATCGAGGCGAGCGCCGCGCGGCGGAGGTCGGCGGCGGAGGCGGCACGGGCCGGCGACGGAAGGGCCGCGTGCTCGCCCGGCTCGGGCTGGGCCGAGAGCGACACCGACTCGCCGTCGAGTCCGAAGAGGGCCTTGCGGCCCGAGGACTCACGGCGCCGGTTGTCCTCGTGCAGCGCCGCGCGCAGGGAGCCGGTGTCGCGGACGAACGCGTCGGACATGAGCAGCCGCTCCGCGCCCTGGGCGGCGATCTCCACGAGCGAGAGCGGGCGCCCCGCCCCCGCCAGGATCTCGTAGGCGACCTCGGCCGGCGGCGGGAAGCGGCGGCCCCGGTGCTCCTCCTCCTCCCGGCGGCGCGGCCGCTGTCCCTCGCCCCGGGCCTCGGCGCGCCCGCCCCC
>Ga0335085_10017429_pt1 | contig 10350 bp, 9 predicted proteins | sample Lox_Sample_45_FD_206712 | JGI IMG/M metagenome (GOLD analysis project Ga0335085, IMG submission 206712) | Soil microbial communities from Loxahatchee National Wildlife Refuge, Florida, United States - Lox_Sample_4.5 | ecosystem: Environmental > Terrestrial > Soil > Wetlands | place: USA: Florida...
AGTGGAGCGTGCCGCCGCGGATGATCACGCCGAGGGCGAGGCACACGTCCGGCCGGCGCGCGGCCAGCCACTGGATCGCGCTGGGCAGCTCATGGGAGCCGGGCACGCGCACCACCGTGATCCGCCGCTCGCGCACGCCCGCCCGTCGCAGCTCGGCGACCGCCTGCCGGAGCAGCGCATCGACATGCCGCTGGTTGTAGCGCGCCGCGGCGATGCCCACCGTCAGGGCGGCACCGGAGACCTCGGACGAACTGGGAGCGAGCCGACTCATGAGGAAACCGAAGACCGGACACCGGATTGGGACCGGCTGCAAAACAAAAAGTGCGCCGGGGGCCGGCGCTCAGAGGGACACCTGCTCCACGATTTCGAGTCCGTAGCCGTCCAGGCCCACGACCTTGCGCGGGTTGTTGGAGAGGAGGCGGATCCGGCCCAGGCCCAGCGCGCGCAGGATCTGGGCGCCGGTCCCATAGTCGCGCAGGCTCATGGGGGAGATCTTTTCGCCCGGGGCGGCGTTGAGCCGGCGCAGCAGGACGTCCCCGGCGTTGGCCGGCTCCATGTAAAGCACCACGCCCCGGCCGGCGCGTGCGATCGCCGCCAGCGCCGCGCCGAGCTCGAGACTGCCCCCCATGCCCGTGGCCTGAAACACGTCGCTGAGCACGTTCTCGCTGTGGACGCGCACCAGCGTCGGCTCCGGTCCCAGCTCGCCCACCGTCAGGGCCAGATGCTGGCGGCCGTCGAGGGTGCCGCGAAACACGTGGAGGGTGAAATCGCCGAACGCCGTGGCCACCGGCCGCGTGCAGACCCGCTCGATCAACCGGTCGCGTTTGACGCGGTACTCGATGAGCTGGGCGATCGAGATCATGCGCAGCCCGAACCGGCGCTTGAACGCCTCGAGCTCGGGCAGCCGCTGCACGGTGCCGTCGTCGTTGACCAGTTCGCAGAGCACGCCGGCCGGGGGCAGGCCCGCCAGAACCGCCAGGTCGACCGCCGCCTCGGTGTGGCCCGCCCGCTCCAGCACCCCGCCGGGCCGGGCCCGCAGCGGAAACACGTGGCCCGGCTGGACGAGCTGGTCGGGCCGCGCCTGCGGATCAGCCAGGATCCGGATCGCCGCGGTGCGGTCCGCGGCGCTGATGCCGGTGGTGACCCCCGTCGCCGCGTCGACGCTCACCGCGAAATCCGTGCGGTGCGACTCGCGGTTCTGGGCCACCATCGGGCCGAGCCCGAGGCGCCGGAGCTGCTGCTCGACCAGCGGCACGCACACAATGCCGCTGCCGTAGCGGATCATCTGGCCCACGGCCGGCGGCGTCGCCTTGGCCGCGGCCATGATCAGGTCCCCCTCGTTCTCCCGGTCCTCGTCGTCGGTCACCACGACCAGCCGGCCGGCCGCGATCTCCTCGATCGCGGAGTCCACGGAGTCGAATGGCGGGCTGGCGGGCACGGTGAAAAGGCGCCCACGTTCACGCGAAGGACCGCGGCTGTCAACCGCCGGCGGGATCCCGCCGCGCCCCGCCGCGGCCGGGCCGGTCACTGGTGAAAGTCGATGACGTAGCTCTCCACGGCGTTGTCGCTACCCTCCTTGAACAGGGAGATGTACAGCTTGAACGCATAGGGCGGGCGCACGTACTTCGGGGACACCAACGCCGTGCCCGAGTCGCTGGGCGTGAGCACGGCAAACTCGTCGTGCGGCATGTAGTGCACCGGCCAGCGGGCGGTGGCGCGGGTGACGTCCACCCTGGCCGGCTTTTTCTTGGCGTCGTAGAACGACAGCTTGAAGTTGTTGCCCTCGAGGGTCAGGCCGAGGAACCCGCCTTTCGGCCGGGTCAGCTGGATCCCCTTGATCGTCGCCTCGGCCTCCTTCTTCGGGGCCGGGGTCGCCGCCGTCTTGCCAGCACCGGGGGTCGGCCCCGCGGCCGGGGGCGTCGATTGCGCCGCCAGCGGCAGGGCGGCGCCCATTGCCAGCGCCACGAGCAGGGGCTTGAGCATGGAGGCGTGCGGGTTCATGCGCGGAAGGGGCTCCCGGACAAGCTAGCAGCCCCCGGCCCCCCCGCAAGCCGCATCCCCGTTCGCGCCGGGCGGTTTACGGGGATTTTGCAGCGGCCCGCCCGGGCAATGCCGGTGGCGGTCATGTCTTGCGCCGCTTCCGGGCCTGCAGTTCGCCCTTGAGCTTCTTCCAGTGCGCCAGGCGTTCGACGATCGCGGCCTCCGCCCCGGCGCCTTTCGGCACGTAGAGGGCCAGCGGCGTCTCGAGGTAATCCTGCCCGGACACCGCCTCGGGAAACTCATGGCTGTAAAGATAGTCCCGGCCGTGCCCCAGGCGCTTGGAGGCCTGGCCGCCCGCGTCGCGCAGGTGCACCGGCACCGCCTGCACCGGCTGATTCGCCAGCGCCGCCTTCGCCGCCATCAGCGCGAGGGTCGCCGAATTGCTCTTCGGCGCGCTGGCGATGTAGAGCGTCGCGTGGGCCAGGGTGAGCTCGGCCTCGGGCAGGCCGATGAAATCGACCGCGTGGTGGGCGGCGACCGCGAGCGGCAGGGCGGCGGGGTCCGCCAAGCCGACGTCCTCCGACGCCAGGATCACGAGCCGGCGGGCGATGAACCGCGGGTCCTCGCCGCCCGCCAGCATCTTCGCGAGCCAGTACAGCGCCGCGTCCGGGTCGCTGCCGCGGCAGCTCTTGATGAAGGCCGAGATCGTGTCGTAGTGCTCGTCCTCGTCGGCGTCGTAGCGGATGCGCCGTTCGCGGGCGAAGATCGTCAGCTCGCCGGCCGTGATCGGCGCGCCCTCCGGCAGGCTCAGGACGATCACTTCGAGCGCGTTGAGCGCCCGGCGCAGATCGCCGTCGCACAGGCCGGCGAGGTCGAGCAGGACCTTCTCCTCCGCGGTGCAGCCGCGGCCCCCCAGGCCGCGCTCGCGGTCGGTCAGCGCGCGCCGGAGGACGGCGACGACCTGGACGGGCGTCAGCGCATCCAGTCGGAACAGGTGGCTGCGGCTGAGCAGCGTCGGGTTGACGTAGAACCCGGGATTGTGCGTGGTGGCGCCGATCAGCCGGACGCCGCCCTCCTCCACGTCCGGCAGGAGCAGGTCCTGCTGCGACTTGTTGAACCGGTGCAGTTCGTCGATGAACAGGATCGTGGCGGCCTCCGGCCGGCGGCGGGCGGCGGCGAGGATCTCGCGCAGTTCGGCGACATTCGACAGCACCGCGTTGACGCGCACGAACCGGCTCTTTGTCTCGCAGGCGATCGCCTCCGCCAGGGAGGTTTTGCCGCTGCCGGGCGGACCGTAGAAGATCAGGCTGCCAAAGCGGTTGCCCGCCACCAGCCGTGGCAGCAGCGCTCCCCGCTGCAGGATGTGCTCCTGCCCCACCACCTCCGCCAGGGTGCGCGGCCGCATCCGGGCGGCCAGCGGCTGGTTCGGGGGCCGCCGCGCGCCGCTGGCCGCCCCCGGGGACGAACCCGGCGCCGCCGCCGGCTCCTCCGGGGCAAACAGTTCGTGCTGGCCGCCATCGGTCATGGGCAATCCCTGCTTGGCAGGAATTCCGCCGGATGCAAAGGTTTCTCCAGAATGTGTTCGATTATTCGAATTTCATGACTAGGAAAATCGCCATGGACTCCGCGGAACTTCCCGTTGCGCTCACCATCGCCGGCTCCGACAGCGGCGGGGGGGCCGGCATCCAGGCTGATCTGCTGACGTTTGCGACCCACGAGGTCTTCGGCACCACCGCCATCACCTGCCTGACGGCGCAGAACCCCGGGGGCGTCGCGGCGATCGAGGTGCTGCCGGCCGCCTTCGTCGCCGCGCAGCTCCGGCAGGTGCAGGACTACTTCGCGGTGCGGGCGCTCAAGACCGGCATGCTCTACTCCGCCGCCATCATCGGCGTGGTTGCCGAATTCCTCCGCGCCCACCGGGAGATCCCGGCGGTGGTCGATCCCGTGATGGTGGCCTCGAGCGGCGCCGTCCTCCTCCCGCCCGAGGCGCTGGCCGTCGTGCGGGCGCAGCTGCTGCCGCTCGCCGCGGTGGTGACGCCCAATCTGGACGAGGTGGGCGTGCTGCTGGGCGAAAAGCCGGCGACGGCGGCGGAGATGGCCCGGGCTGGCGCCGCGCTCGCCCGGCGGCACGGCGTGCCGTTCCTGATCAAGGGCGGGCACCTCGCGGGCGGCGAACTCACGGACGTTCTGGTGGCGCCGGACGGCACCCCCCGCCTCTTCACCTCGCCCCGCATCGCCGGCGTCGACGCCCATGGCAGCGGGTGCACGCTGTCGGCGGCCATTGCCGCCCAGCTGGCGAAGGGCCGGCGCCTCGAGGAGGCCGTCGTCGACGCGCGGGACTACCTTCGGCGCGGCTTGGAACGGGCCCTGCCGGTCCGCGGCCGCCGTTTCATCAACCACCGGCCCTGAACCATGAGTGCGGGCCGCCCCGGCGAACGCGCGCCCCTGCTTTGGCTGCTGCTGCCGTGGATGGCCGGGCTGGCGGCCGGCCAGCTCCTCGCCGGCGCCTCACGCCTCTGGCTGATCCCCGCGGGCTGCCTCGTGCTCGGCGCGGCCGCCGGCGCCTGGCGCCGGAGCGCCGTCGCGCGGTGGCTGTGGCCCGCCACGCTCGGCGGCGCGGTGGCGCTGGCCGGCCTGCTGTACTACGACCTGCGCCGCGGACGGCTGCCCGAATGGGAGGCGCTGCCGCCGCGGGAGGCCCGGCTCACGCTCCGGCTCAACCAGCTGTTCGCCGCGGCCGATCCGCGCCGTTGCAGCGGCCTCGCCACGGTGACCGCCGCCGAGCGCCATCTCCGCACGCTGGTGGGCCAGCCGCTCTATTTCTCGCTTGCGCTGCCCGCCGGGGCCGAACCGCCGTTGCGCTCGAGCGCGATCGAGGTGCTCGGCGTGCTCGAGTCGCTGCCGCCGCATCCCCCGCCCGCCAGCTTCGCCGATTACCTCGTGAACGCCGGCATGAACTTCAAGTTCACCCGCGCCCGCCTGCTCCGGGACGTGAGCCCGCCCTCGGGCTACCAGCGTTTCTGCCGGCGCGCCAACCTCCGCCTGCACGACATCCTCGGCCACGGCCTCGAGGACCGGCCGGTCCTGGCGGCGATCCTGCGGGCGATGATGCTCGGCCAGGTGCAGGAACTCAGCAGCGAGGAGAAGGGCCTGTTCATGCGCAGCGGCACCCTGCACCTGTTCGCGATCAGCGGCCAGCAGATCACGGTGATTGCGCTCTGCCTGCTGACGCTGCTGCACCTGCTGCGCCTGCCCAAGCTGCCGGCCGCTGTGGTCGGGCTGGCCGCCCTCTGGCTGTACGTCGATCTCACCGGGACGAGCCCCTCGGCCGTGCGCGCGTTCCTGATGTGCGGGCTGCTGGTCGCCGCCACGGCGCTGCGCCGGCCCGGCAGCATCCTGGCGGCGCTGGCGGCGTCGGCCCTGGTCGTGCTCCTGCTCGATCCGATGGCGCTGTTCAGCGCCAGCTTCCAGATGTCGTACGGCATCGTCGCGGTCCTGCTCCTCCTCGGCGTGCCGCTGGCCGACGCGCTGATGGCGCGGTGGCCGCTGTTCCCGGCGCTGCCCGAAGTCTCGTGGCGCTGGCACCACCGGTGGCGCGCCGGGGCCTGGCGCTTCTTTCTCGGCCTGCTCGGCATCGGCCTGGCCACGATGCTGGTGAGCATGCTGACCAGCGTGCAGTTCTTCCACCTGTTCACCCCCGGGGCGCTGCCGGCCAACCTGATCCTGATCCCGGCGTCCTCGCTCGTCATCGGCGCGGGCTTCGTCTCGCTGCTCGCCGGCCTGCTGGGGTTCCCGGCGGGCAGCATCCTGTTCAACCACGCCGGGGCGCTGATCCTCTGGCTGATGGACGCCTTCCTGCGCCGGGCGACCACCGTGCCCGGCCTGTTCCTGCCCGCCCAGTTCCGGCCCCCCTGGCTGGGGCCGGCCGGGCACGCCGCCCTCCTCGCCGTCTGTCTTGCCGGCCGCGCCTGGGGCTGGCGCCGGGCGCGGGGCGGCTTCTGGCCGCCCTTCGTGCTCGTGGGCCTGCTGCTGGCCGCCGGGGTGGCCTATGGCGCGTGAGCCCCGGCGCGCTTTGGGCTCCGCTTTGGCCGGCTTCTCTGGTACGCCTCGCCCCACGATGAAGAGTGCCTACGAACTCGCGATGGAGCGCCTGCGGGCGTCGGATCCCGACGCCAGCCGCCCGCTCACGCCCGCCCAGAAGGCCCGGCTGGCGGAGATCGACCGGATCTACCAGGGCCGGATCGCCGAGCGGGAGATCTTCCTGAAGAAACTGCTCGCGGACACGACGGCCGACGGCAAGGCGGAGGAGGCGGAGAAAATCCGCCGCCAGCTGACCGACGAGAAGATCCGCCTCGCGGAGGAACGCGACGCCGAGAAGGAACAGGTGCGCCGGAATCCGCCGCCCGCCTGAGCCCGCTCAACCGGCGAATTCGAACTCCGCCACCAGCGTGTGGTGGTCGGACGCCGGCGTCTCCCTGACCGCGTGGCGGACCGGTCGCAGGTGGCGGTTGTAGAACAGGTGGTCCAGCACGTAGGGCCGGCGCCGCCAGGTGGCCTCGGTGGCCTGCACCGTGCGGTAGCCGATGTTGGTGAACTGCTGGATCAGCGAGTCGTGCTTGCTGACGTTGAAATCGCCGCCGAGGAGCGTCGGCCCGGTCGAGCCGCGCAGTTCGTCGACCACGAACTGGCGCTGGCTGGTGTGCACCTCGCTGCTGGCGTTGATCATGAAGAAGGCCAGCAGGTGGGTGTTGTAGAGCTGGAGGGTCCGGCCGCCGACGGAGGTGCGCGCGCCGATCAGCAGCCGGTCGGTCGGCGTCTTCTTCTCGCCCTGAAAGTCGAACTCGACCGCGGGCGACGGCAGGTCGCGGCGCACGGTCTCGAAGAGCGGGGTCTTGGAGAGGATGACCAGCCCGATGCCGAAGGGCAGCTCCCGGGGATCCGCCTTGGGGTAGCTGAAGAAACTGTCGTACTCGCCGAGCTCCGCGCGCAGCCGGGTGTAGTTCGGCGGGGGGTCCTTCTGCACCCCGCCGGGCAGCGCGCGCTCGACCTCCTGCAGCAGCACGATGTCGGCGTTGTGGCTGCGAATCTCGCGGATCGTCAGGTCCAGGTTGACGGGCGCGTCATCAGGCCGGGCATCGCTCCAGCTCTGCCCAAACTGCATGTTGAATTGCAGGACCTTGAACGCGCACATGGGAACGGGGCAACGGGGCGAAGCGAGGACGAGGTTGGGAGTAATTGGCCTGCCGGAGGATGCGAATTCGCGGACTGCGCAGCTCCGCGATCTCCGGCCGGCAAGGCCATGATTCGCAGCCACTAAAATCTTTTCACTGCCGGCCTATTCGCAAGCCAATTCTAATCTCCGCCCCCGCGGCCGGGCCGCTCATTCCGGCTCCGCCGTGCCTTCCGTCACCCAGGCGCGGGCTTCCGGCACCTGCCGGCAGAACTCCGCCAGGGCCGCACTGAGGTGGGCGGCATAACGGAAATGCGCGCCCACGCCCGTGCGCAGCTCGGCCTCGTAGATGAACTTGTCGGCGTGCGTGCTGTGTTCGAACGGCGTCTGGGCGCCGAGGAGCAGCGAATACACGTACGCCGGCGACCCGCGGCGGAGCAGCTCGCGGGTAAGTTCCTGCTGGTCGGCCAGCAGCGCGGCATGCGGCGCCGGCGGCACCTCCGGGGCCAGGTAAAAGCCGGCCTGGATCAGCGGCGTGTAGCGATGGCCCGTGCGGTGCCGGTTGAGATCACGCAGCTCGGCGATCGCGAGGTTGTTCCAGGCGAAGGTCACCCGCATGCGGCGGACGGCCGGCCCGCATTGCCCGTAACGGTTGGCACGGTGGCGCAGGGCCTCGGCCACCGGCTGCGTTTCCGCCAGCCAGGGCGGCGCGGCGCGGTCCACCCCCACCCACACCGCGTCGGCCAGCGGCGCCGTCGACAGCCGCTCGAGGCCGAGGCGCAGCGAGGCCGCGAGCTCCTGCCGCGCCTGCTCCTGATAGGACGCCTCCGCCTGGCTGTGGCGCAGCAGCCGCGGCGACACCTTGAGCAGCTCCGCGCGGATCGCCGTGGCCGCCGCGCGGGCTTCGGGGTGCGGCAGTGAGTCGAGATGGGTCACGGTCTGCGCCCACATGCGCGACGTCTGCACCAGGGCCAAGCTGGTGTGGGTGGCCAGCGGCACGAAGTAGCGCGCCCGGTCGAGGGCGTAGTTGCGCCGGATGCGATTCGCCACCGCCGGCTTGCTGTCCGCGGGCAGGCGCACGCGCGCGGGCTCGGCGCGGCCCAGCTCCTCGAGGCGGGCATACTCCGCGTGGTAGGCGGCGAAGGCCCGGCTCATCAGCTCGCGCCAGCGCGGCGCGAGGTCGTCGGGAATGCCGATCGTCTCCGGCGCCGGCAGATGGGCGGCGTCCATCGCGATGTAGCGGGTGCTCGACTCCTGGCCGTCGGCCATGGGCGAGATCTCAAAGATTTTGTACGCGAGCCACATGGAGACGTCGTCGATCGCCACGGCCAGGCCGCCGGTGAGGCCGCCGATCGAGGCGTGGCCGTAGTCCACGAACCGCAGGATGCGGTCGATCGACTCGTCGGGATGGGTGACGTCGACCTTCTCGAGGATCTTCGCCAGGCCCTCGTTGCTGCGCGAATAACGCGCCAAGACCGAGGCGAGGAGCTCCGGCGTGACCTGGGGCAGGCTGGCGGCGGTCGGCGGCGGCACGAGGGCGAGTCCGGTGACTTTCATGCGGCGGTGCGCTCCCGAGAGGTCACAGGGGCGGCGCCGCGATGGCAATGGCGAAGCGCGCGCGCGACGCTTACCGCGAGGTCAGCCAGCTGCCGAGCGGCCCCTGGTAGAAGCCGAGCACCACCGACGCCAGCGCCAGGCCCGCCATCACCGCGCCCGCGGTCCAGCCGACGGCGGGCGCCGCCCCCGCCGGGGTGCCGCCGGACGGCCGGGCGAGTCCGGCATCGGGGAAGAACGCGGCCCGGAGCCAGCCGAAGTAATAGTAGATCGAGAGCACCACGCCGATGATCGCGACCAGCAGCAGCCCGTAGCACCCCGCCCGGAACGCGGCGAGGAAGATGAGCAGCTTGCCCATGAAGCCCGCCAGCGGTGGGATGCCGGCCAGCGAGCCGAGGCCGATCGCCAGCACGGTGGCCAGGAACGGGCGCTCCCGCGCCAGCCCGGCATAGTGCGCCAGATCCTGGTCCGCGTCGTCCCCGCCGGCCACGTGGGCCATGACGGCGAACACCGCGAACGACGCCAGCAGGTAGGCCAGCAGGTAGAAATACACCGCGCCGAGCGCGAGGGGCTCGCGGTAGGCGGCGATCACGCCGACGAGCAGGTAGCCGGCGTGGGACACGCCGGAGAGGCCCATCAGGCGCTTGACGTTGCGCTGCGAGAGCGCGGCGAGGTTGCCGAGCAGGATCGTGGCCGCGGCCATCACGGTGAGCGCCGGGATGATCACCTCCTGCAGCGGCGCGAAGACGTAGAGGGTCAGCGTGAGCAGGACGGCGAAGCCGGCGGCCTTCGAGGCCACGGCGAGGAAGGCCGTCACGGGGGTCGGCGCCCCCTGGTAGACGTCGGGAATCCAAATCTGGAACGGCACCGCGCCGATTTTGAAGGCGACGCCCGCGATCACCAGCACGGCGCCGACGTTGGCGAGGAAGTTGTCGGGGTTGGCGGCGAGAAAATCGTGCAGGGCCGCGAAATCCATCGGGGCCGCCGTCGCCGCCGGCAGCGCCGGGTTGCCGGCCACGCCGTAGAGCAGGACGATGCCGAAGAGCAGCAGCGCGGAGCTGAGCGCGCCGAGGATCAGGTACTTCAGGCCCGCCTCGAGCGACGGCGCGCTGGTGTGGAAGTAGCTGACGAGAATGTAGAAACCGACCGTGACGGTCTCCAGCGCCACAAAGAACATCACGAAGTGGTGGCTCTGCACCAGGAGCATCAGCGCCGCGGTCACCACGATCACGGTGTGGTAGAACTCGGTGCGCGGCACCGGCTGGCGCTCGAGCGTGACCGTGGCGAGGACGCAGACGAGCAGCGCGCTGAGCACGAAGAACAGCCGCATGAACTGGCCGCTGCTGGAATGATGCAGCAGGCCGCCGAACGTCTCGCGGTCGAGAAACACCGAGTGAAAATTGATCCCGATGCCCGCCAGCACGGCCAGCAGGCTGATGATGGCGACCGCCGGGATCAGGCGTCGCTGCGCCGCCGGCAGCACCAGCTCGAGGACCAGGAGCAGCAGGGCGATGACCCCGAGCATCAGTTCGGGAAAGATCGCCATCCACTGGTTGGCCGCGGCGGCGGCCTGCAGGGGGGAAAGGGAGACAGCGGCGAACATGGCGGGTCAGAAGCGGGCCGGCGCCGGCGCGGCGGCGGTCACG
>Ga0335085_10017431_pt1 | contig 10349 bp, 11 predicted proteins | sample Lox_Sample_45_FD_206712 | JGI IMG/M metagenome (GOLD analysis project Ga0335085, IMG submission 206712) | Soil microbial communities from Loxahatchee National Wildlife Refuge, Florida, United States - Lox_Sample_4.5 | ecosystem: Environmental > Terrestrial > Soil > Wetlands | place: USA...
GCAGGGCGCACACGCTCAGCCCGACGGCGACGCACGCTCCCCAGACCGCGGTGCGCCAGCGGTGGCGGTAGGCGGCGAAGACCAGCAACAATCCCGGAAATACCTTCAGAGCGGTGGCGATCCCGAGCCATACGCCCGCGCGAGCGTCCCGCTTGCGCTCGACGTCCAATCCTGCGGCCACGATCAGCGCCAGGAGAACGGTGTTCCAGTTGAGCCACTCGAAATTCGTCTCCAGCGGGACGGCAACCGCGGCGATCGCGAGCACCAAGTGCGTCAGTCGCACCTGATCGAAGCGGGCGACGGTCCAGATAAGGAACACGACCCCGAGCAGCGCGAATGCCCCCTTCGCAAACGGCGCGCTGAAGCGAGCCAGGAGGGCGAACGGCGTCAGAGTCAGCAATGCGAAGGGTGGCCACCACAGCCCTACGCCCGCGGGCTGTGCGTACGGAGGTTGCCGAGTCAGCAACCGCTCTACGAGCGGGAGGTGGTTTGCAAGGTCTGCGCCGTTATAGATGCCGATCGGGATCACCGCCGCGGCATACAGCGTGCCCAGCGCGACGAGGGCCCCCTGGCGCCTGGTCAGCGCGGCCATGCAGCGGCTGCCAGCGCGAGCCACCCGGCGAGGAAGCAGAGACCGCCCAGCGGCGTCACGGCGCCGAGCCAGCGGGTGCCGGTGAGAGCGAGGAGGTAGAGGCTCCCCGAGAAGACCAGCGTGCCCGCGATGAACAGCCAGCCGGCGGCTCGTGTGGCCGGCGTGGGCCAGCGCGCCAGCGCGAACGCCACCGCAATCAGCGCCAGGGCGTGGTACATCTGATAGCGGGCCGCCGTTTCGAACACGGCCAGCAGCTCGGCGCTGAGGCGGGAGCGCAGCATATGGGCGCCGAATGCTCCGGCGGCCACGGCGATGAACGCCGAAAGGGCGCCGGCGGTTGCGAAGACCTGCTCCATCAGTCGATGCGGCGGCCGGGAACCTCGACGCGCCGGATGTGCTCGATGCGGCCGCTCCCGCCCACGAAGGTAGACGCGAGCCATCCGGTCAGCCCGACGACAATCGAGGCAAGTATCGCGGGGCCCAGCCCGCTCAGCCCGAAGCCCGGCACGATCCACGCGACGAGCGCGAGCGAGATGCCGTTCACGACCAGGATGAACAGCCCCAGCGTGACCAGCGTGAGAGGGAGCGTGAGTAACAGGATCAGAGGCCGGATGACGGCGTTCACGAAACCCAGCACGAGGGCCGCGAGCACGAGCGTGCCCGCGCCGCGGATCATCACACCCGGAACGATCGCGGCGGCCGCCCACAATCCGAGCGCGGTGATGAGCAGGCGGAAGAAGAAGCCCCTCACCGGGCGGTCCAGGCCTCCAGATTGCGCTCGATCTGTCGGGCGTGCTTCGCGAGATGCGCCGCGTAGATGGCCATCCAGTCCTCCGCGGCGTAGGACCCCGACTCCGTGTGCTGTCCGATGCGGCGCCAGTCGAGGTCGGTCATGCGCTTGAGGAGCGGCACCGTGCCCGCCCGGACCGCCTCCACCGTCGCAAGCGCCGGCTCGAGCGGCAGCGCGTGATAGTCCAGGACCTGTGCCCAGCGGTCCTGGTCGTATCCCTGAATGACAGGCTTCGGCTCGGCGATCAGGTACCGAATCCGGGCGTACGCGTTCGTCTCGGCATCGGCACAGTGAATGACGATTTCGTGCGCCGACCAGCGCCCCGGGGCGGGGCGCCACTGGAGCGCATCGCGCGGGACCTTGGCGAGCGCGCTCTTGAGCATCTCGGGTCCGCGGGCATACTGCTCGATGAGCGTGGCGCGCTCATGAGGGGTGAAGGGCATGGCGAAACCTACTGCTGGCGCATCCGACGGGCTACCAACTGCGCGGTGACGCCGGGCCGCACCTCGATCCCGAGACGCGAGTCGAACAACAGCGCGCCGCGCAACGTGTCCCCGTTCTGCCCTCCAGGCAGCGAGACCCCGATTCCGCCGAAGGGCCCGAGGTCCGCCGGCCAACCGTAGATGAACGCCTGGTCACCGTAGGCCGCCCACGTGACACCGAAGGTGTCGGGGCGCGGCACCGTGAACACGAGCGCGCCACGCAGCCGGCACGCCGTTCCCGCCACGACACGCGTGCTGTCGAGCGCCAGCGCTACGAGCGTGAACCGGTCGCCCAGCTGGGGAAGGGTGAGGGTGTCCGCGCGCGTCACCTGCCAGCGGCCGACGTAGGGACGCGAGGCGCGAAGCATAGGACGCGCGCGCGCGTCGGCGCACGGGCTGGCCGGCGCACAACTGCCGAGCGCGAGCGCGAGCAGCGCCCCCGCCGCACAGGGTCGGCCGGCCTTCAGGGCGCGGTCGAGTCGGCCGCGCGGATGCCGCGGCTTGTCGCGTCCGCCGCGCGCATGGCGGCCCCCACCCCGCTCGCTCCCGGGATCCCCGACGTGGAGAGCATGCTGTCGCGCTGGCGCTGCGTCATCGTATCGGTCGTACCGGCGGCGGCGCCTTTCGATCCGCTGTCGCGGCATGCAGCGACGGCCAGCATCGAGACCACCGACACGGTGAGCAGGGCATATCCGGCACGGGATCGCATCACGGTTCCCTCCTTGGGCTCACGGGCTCCGCAGCGCGTCGCGCACCACGACGCCGTAGGCCACGATGTTGACCAGCAACACGACGGTTCCGAGGACGACCTGCTTCGGGGGCGTGAGCCCTGCGGGGTAGAGCAGGGGCATCACGTAGTGCTCGATGAATCCTCCCGCATAGCCGGCAAGCCCGGCGCGGGCGCGCAGCGCGTTCTCGAGCGGCGTCAGAGGACAGATCCAGCCGCGATACTCGATCACCGCGCCCCACAGCGCCGCCGGCACGTGGATCCAGGCTACCCACCGCCGCTGCCACACCAGGAACCCGCCAAGGACGACGAACGCCACAAAGAGCGTGTGGACCACGACGAGGAGATCGGCCAGGGCGCGGTAGACCATCTTCACGGCCACACCTTATACAACAAAGCCCCCCGCCGGGCCAGAGCCCGGCAGGGGGACGGAGATGACTCGTATCGTATACCCGTCCGGGCTCAGAGTCCCAGGACGTTCTGCGCCGGCGCGAACATGTCATTCAGGTGATTGGTCAGATCAGCCGCGGCGAGGTACAGCGCCGTCAGCGCTTCCCGTTCAGCCAGCGTCAGCTCGCCGCCACCGTTGCGCGCGATGACCGGGCTGCTGGTCGTCCCCGTCACCGTCGCCAGCGTGCTGCCGTTCAGCCGGAAGGTGAGGTTGAACGTGGCGCTCAGGTCTGCGTCGGACACGGCAATCGTGCCGGCAATGGCCACCGTCTCGACCGGCCGCGTGAACGTGAAGTTGAGCGTCAGGGTCGTGGTGATGCCGTCGTCGGTCGCCATCACCGTCTCCTGCACGGTCACCGCCGGGTTGTTGAGGCTGTAGCTGCTCGTGAACGTCACCGAGGAGGTGTTGCCCACGATCGAGACCGAGAACGTCAGCGTCTTGTTCGCGCCGCCCGCGAGCCCGTTCGAGATGGACCCCGTCACGCTCGCGCTGAAACTCGTGCTCGTCCCAGACCCGCTGAAGATGTAGTCGAGATACGTGATGGTCCCGGCGTTGTTCTTGATCTGGATTTCAAGCGTCGCCGTTCCGCCCACGCTCTCGTCCATGAGGTCGGCGTAGCCCACCTGGTTCGGAGGCGTCACGATATTCCCGGACGCATTCACCTCGTAGAGCAGGAAGCGGACACCGTTGGAGGGACCGCCGGTGGTCGCGATCCGCACGTACTTGCCTTGCCCCGTGTCCCAGCCGAACACCCAGCCCTTCACGCTGTCGGCAAACAGTCCGGTTGCCGCCGCCGTTGCGAAGCGGGGAACGACCTGCCCCAGCGCCTTGGACTGCTGGGCCAGTGCCGCGTAGTGGTCCTTGCCGGGCTGCGCGAGCGACATCGCCCGAACTGCGCCGGCGACTCGGCTCACCTGTGGCGCGAGCTCGATCTGCCCACCAACGGCCTGGAAGCTCGTGACCGCAGGGGCCCCGAGCGCGCTGTCGAGCGCCGCGGCCTGCGCGGCAGTGACGGCCGGATCTGTGAACGTGGATGGGGCGGTTGACGTGCTACAGCCGCCCAGGACCAGCGCCGACCCGAGCGCCAATCCCGCCATAGCCCTCATGTGCGACCGCATGCGTGCTCCTCCGGACAGGATGGGCTAGGGCGCGCTGCACCTGCGAACAACGAGGGCCCGAACATCTCTCTGCCCGGGCCCTGGCGGCTGTGATGCGCAGCACATCCGGCACGTTTCAGGCGATAACGCCTCCGCCGAGCAGCCTGCCGTCCGCATCGTACAGCGCACCCGACTGTCCGGGTGTAATGGCCCGCACCGGCGCGAGCAGCTTGAGCGCAAGTGCGGCGGGTCCTCGGGCACGGACCGTGCCCGGCACCGCGTTTGCCCGATAGCGGCACTGCACCCACACGTCCTCGCCCGCGTCGAGCGGCGGAGCGAGCCAATTGACCTCGCCGAGCGACACCTCGTGTCCGAACAGCGCGTCGCCGGGTCCGATGACGACCTCGCGCGTTTCGGGACGGATGCCCACGACGTACATCGGCTCGGCGAACCCGCCGGGAAGGCCGCGCCGCTGGCCGATCGTATAACGGGCGAACCCGCGGTGCTCGCCCACGATCTCACCGTCGGCGGTGACGAGGGGCCCCGGGGCGAGAGCGGGCGCCCCCGCGGGCAGGTGGCGCTCGAGCACCCCGACGTAGTCGTCGTCGGGAACGAAGCAAATCTCGACCGACTCCGGCTTCTCGGCGGTGGCGAGGCCCAGCCGCCGGGCGAGCGCCCGCGTCTCCTGCTTCGTAAGCGCGCCGACGGGCGTGAGCATGCGCGCGACCACCGCGCGGTCGACGCCCCACAGGAAGTAGGACTGGTCCTTCGCCGCATCGGGCGCCCGGTACAGCGCGCCGTCCTTCGCGACGACGTAATGGCCCGTGGCGATATAGTCGCAGTCAAGCGCGTCGGCGTGATGCAGCAAGTCGCGGAACTTGGTGAACGAGTTACAGCGGACGCACGGAATCGGTGTGCGGCCGCGTGCATACTCGGCGACGAAGTCCCCGATCACGTCGCGCCCGAAGCGGTCCTCGAGACTCAGGACGTAGTGCGGGATGCCGAGCTTGTGCGCCACGAGGCGGGCGTCGGTGATGGAGTCGAGCGAGCAGCACGGACGGTCGGGGACCGCGTCGCCATAGCAGAACAGCTTCATCGTGGCGCCGACCACGTCGTACCCGGCGTCCACCAGGAGCGCAGCGGCTACGGACGAATCCACGCCGCCGGACATGGCGACGAGAACGCGCCGGCTCACCGGTGCAGCACCGCAGACAGCGCCCTGACTTTCTCCACGATCCTGGGAAATGCCTCGATCACGGCGTCCACGTCCTCGGGCGTATTGCCCCGCCCGAACGAGAACCGCAGTGCCCCGGCCGCGAGCTCGGCGGGCACGCCCATGGCCGTGAGCACGTGCGACGGCTCGACCATCCCCGTCGTGCACGCGGAGCCGGAGGAGCAGGCGATCCCGGCCAGGTCGAGATGCATGAGCATCGCTTCGCTGTCCGTCCCGGGGATCGACACGTTCGAGATATGAGGCGCGCGCGGCGCCTGCCAGGCGTTGATGACGGCGTCGGGCACGATGGCGAGGATCCGTCGCTCGAGGTCGTCGCGGAGGCTCGCGAGGCGGGTCGCGAGCGCCTGCTGCTCGGCGGCGGCCAGCTCGACCGCCTTCGCAAGCGCCACGATGCCGGGCACGTTCTCGGTGCCCGGGCGCAACCCGAACTGCTGCCCGCCACCGTGGACGATCGGCGCAACCGCCCGCCGGTCGCGCACGACCAGCGCGCCGATCCCCTTCGGGGCCCCCAGCTTGTGCCCCGAGATCGTGAGCAGTGTGCACCCCGAGTCCCGCACGGAGACGGGGACCTTGCCGAACGCCTGGACCGCGTCGCAATGGAAGATGACGCCCGCCTCGCGGCACCGGGCGGCGATGCGGGCGATCGGCTGAACGGTCCCGACCTCGTTGTTGACCCACATGACGCTGACGACCGCGACCCCCGCGGCGAGCGCCGCATCGAGCGCCGCTTCCTCGACGATCCCGGACGCGCTCACGGGAAGGATCGTCGCGGCGCCGCCCAGCTGGGTCGCGAACTGCGCCGCGGCCAGCACCGCCTTGTGCTCGACCGCGGAGACGGCCACGTGGAACGGGCCGCCGCGTGCGCGCGACGCGAGGGCCGCGCCGACCACCGCGAGATTGTCGCCCTCGGTCCCCCCCGAGGTGAAGATGATCTGGTTCGGCTCGGCGCCGAGCGCCGCGGCGATGGTGCGCTTCGCCTCTTCCACCGCGGCGCGCGCCGTCCGGCCGAAGCCGTGCGCGGACGATGGATTGCCGAATCCGTCCGAGCCCAAGAGGGGGAGCATGGCGTCGCGGACTTCGGGGCGGACGGCAGTGGATGCGGCGTTATCGAGGTAGACCAGGCGCTTGGCCATCTTGTCGGAATCTAAAGACTAGAGAGATGCGACGCCAAGCTGGAGAACGTCTTCTACTTCCACCGTTTCGTAGCAGAAGAACGGCTCGCCGTACGCCTTGCGGATCAGTGAGCCGTAGTGGGCCGACTGGACGCGAATCAAGTCGTAGAGGTTCTGGCCGGTGGGGAAGATCTCCCCCGCCGCCTTGGCCGCGTCGAACTGCGAGGCGTAGCATCGCACGGCCTCGAGCTTCGCATCGAAGCACTCGGAGATGTCGACGACGAACGACGGCTTGACGGGGTCTTCGCGGTAGGCAAGCGCGTAGAGCACTTTGAACGGCCGGTGCGGATCGCCGGCGGCGTCGTAGCGGGCGAGGCCGGCGAGGTAGCAGGCGTCGCGCCCCAGCTCGGCCGCGACGCGGTGATCAGGATGACGGCCAACGGGGAAGGGGAGGATCACGACGCGCGGGCGCGTCATGCGGATCAGCTCGACCACCCGGTGGCGCGACGGCTCGTCGTTGCTGAGGTGGGCATCGCGCAGCTCCGCATTGAGTCGCACGGCGACGCCGAGGACCTTCGCGGCACGCCCTGCCTCAGACGCGCGCGTCGCGGCGTCGCCGCGCGTCCCGGCTTCTCCCTGCGTGAGGTCGAGGATGCCCGTGCGGTGGCCCGCTCGCGCGGCCTTCACCAGCGTGCCGCCGCACGTCAGCTCGACGTCGTCGCGATGCGCGGCGATGGCGAGCAGGTCGACTGGCTGGGTCACGACGCGCCTCCGGAGCGAAGACGCACCAAAGATACAGGCAGCCTACCGGCGGCGGCCGCCGCCTCCACGCATCCCACCCCCGCGCGAACCCCCGTAGCTGCCGCTCATGCTGCCCCTCGTGGTGCTGTTGCCGCCCCGGTACGCGTCCTGACTCCGCGCGCGCGCGTCGCCGTTCTGGCGAGCCCTCTGGTCGCGATTCAGATCATTCGAGACGGCAGGCGAGGGCTTCGCGCCGGTGCCGCCCTGGCTGGGTTGCTGGCCGGGCTTGGCGCCACCCTGACTGGGGCGCTGGCCGCCCTGGCCGGGTTGCTGGCTGGGTGTGTTGCCGCCGACCTGACTCCAGCTCCCGTCGCTGCCCTTCTTGTACACGTTGCCGTCGCGGCCCGCGTACACGTCGCCGCTACCGGTTCTGACGGCGCCGCCCGAGCCTTCCGGACCGGTGCGACGCACCGCCGCGCCGCCGTTACTCGTGCGGGCACCACTCGTCGTCGTGCCGGTGCGGTAGTCGGTGCGGTGCGCGGTCTGAGCCCAACTGTCCCCGCGTTTGACTGCACTCGTTCCCCAGTTGCCGTAGACGTTGCTTCCCTGCCGCGTGGATGCCGCGGTGCCGGTACGGGGGTTGTAGGCCTGCGCGGTGGCGCGCGAGCCGTAGGGGCCGTAGGCCGCGGCCCCGCGCGCGTAGGTCCCCGTCCGCGGGTTGTAGGCCGCGCCCATTCCCGCGCCGCCGTAAGGACCGTATACGCGGGCCCCGCGACCGTACGCGCCCGTGTACGGGTTGTACCACGCGCCGAAGCCGTACGTCATGGGATAACCGTAGTAGATCGGCCGGGGCCCGTAGAACGCATAGGGCGGGTAGTACCAGCCCGAGCCATACACGGCCACACCCCACGCAACCATGAGGCCCGTGTAACCGGCGGCGTACGAACAAGTCACGTAGGTGTCGGTGGGGTTCGCTTGCTGCACCGTCACATAGGTCACGTTGTATGCGGGAGAGCTCGGCGGAATGTCGTAGATCTCTTTCGGTACGGAAGTGGCAACCAGCCACTCGCCGGCCGGTTTCTTCGACACGAACCAGATGCCCTGGTAGCACATGTAGTACATGTCACCGACTTTCAGAATGTCTTTGTCGGTGTTGACCGCGCGATAGACCTTCGTCCCCTGAATCGTTTCGAACTTCGGGTCGCCGTTGTAGATCACTTCGGGCGCCTTGACGTCCTTGATGCTGACGCGAGCGGTCGTCGGCACCTGGGCCAGCAGTACCGCCTCGATGGCCTGCGGGGTGCCCGGTACCGCAGCCAGGACGCGGGAGCGCGGGTGGTCCACCGGGATCTTCTTGAAGTCCTCGGGCAGCTTGAGGGTGGCGAACGTCCAGGGGCCGTCCATGTCCGGAGCCCAAAACCAGCGGCCGGCGACGCAGATGTAGAACGGCCCGTCCTTGCCAAGGCGGAACAGGTCGGTGTCGGTGTTGCTCACCCAGAGCAGACGGGTCCCCTTGACCGCTTCGTAATCGGGGTCGCCGTCGAACGCGATCAGCTCGGCAGGCTTCGTGCTCACGAAGACGACGAGGTCATCGCTGGCCCGCTCTCCCGGGACATTCTTCTTCACCTCGGCCCAGTTGCTGTCGGCCGGAAGGTTCTTGAACGTCTGGGGCAGCTTCTTCACCGGGGTCCACGGCCCCTTGAGCGCCGGCGCGGTCATCCAGACTTCCTGGTAGCGCAGGTAGAGCGTGTCGCCCGACGACTGCTTGAACAAATCCCAGTTCGTGTTCACGGCGTAGACGAGATCGACGCCGGTGATGGAAGACCAGATCGGGTCGCCGTCCAGGTTCACCAGGATCGCGGGCTTGGAGCTGTAGAAGATCGGCGGCGGGTCCGCTTTGAGCCCCTCGACGTTCTTGACGATGATCTGACTCCTGTCCACCCCGGCCAGGGCCCGGTCGAGACTTATGATCCGCTCGCTGTCGGGGAGCACATCGATGAGATCGACGAGCAGCTGCTGCGTCTGGTCCTTCGAGAGCGTCTTGAAATTGATGTTCGTGATCTGGAAGTCGGCGAAATGCACCAGCCGATCCGGGACCGAAACGTCGGTGTTCGCCTCGATCCTGATGGTGCCCAGGGCCGGCTGCTGGGCCCCCTTGGCCTGGTACGACACCGCCGACCACGCGATGACACGCTTCTGTTCCGCCCAGCTGGCGATCTGCGGCTGGTAGATGATCGCGAGACCGCCGTGGGCGAGGTCGTAGGCACGGGGCCATCCCGGGTCGGCGGGACCGGAGGTGGCTGCGTCCTCGCCGGCGGATCCCTGGGCGCCTGATTGGGAGGCGGCTGCCGGCTTGGCGCCGGGCGACTTCCCGCCCGGCTCGGCGCCTTTGGCCTGGGCCGAGGGGGGAGGCGGGGCGGGCTGTTGCGCCGCGGGCTTTTCGTGCTCGGCGGGTTGCGGTGCGAGCGGTTCGGGGGCCGGAGCCTGGGCGGCCGGCTGTGCGCTCGTGTCAGGCTGTTGCGCAGCGAGCAGGCCCGCTGTCGCGAAGAGGAGCAAGCCCAGCAGCGCAGCGGCCAGGGCGCGCCCAACGCGGAGTCTTGTCATGAGGGAATATTAATAGGAGGGTGGGGCCATACGACGAGTATTAGACCTTGGTAGTAGACGCCGGCCTCCCGTCCTACTCGTAGCGCAGCGCCTCCACCGGATCGAGCCGGGCGGCGCGGGCTGCGGGAGCGATGCCGAACACCAGACCGATGACGATCGCGATCGCGCAGGCAACGAAGATGCTCCACAGCGGGACGCGCGTCTCGAGCTTGAACACGAGCTCGATCCCCTTGCTCATCGTGAGGCCGACGAGCACACCGATGATCCCCCCGACGAGCGTGAGCGTGGCGGCTTCGACGAGGAACTGCCAGCGGATCTCGCGGCGGGTCGCGCCCAGCGCCTTGCGCACGCCGATCTCCCGGGTTCGACTGGTCACCGACACCGTCATGATCGCCATCACGCCAATGCCGCCGACGAGCAGCGCCACGCTCGAGAGGACCAGCATCACGAGAAAGAACATGAGCGTGAGCTGATTGAACACGTCGAGAATCTGGTCCTGAGTGATGAGGTCGAAGGTGT
>Ga0335085_10017432_pt1 | contig 10349 bp, 7 predicted proteins | sample Lox_Sample_45_FD_206712 | JGI IMG/M metagenome (GOLD analysis project Ga0335085, IMG submission 206712) | Soil microbial communities from Loxahatchee National Wildlife Refuge, Florida, United States - Lox_Sample_4.5 | ecosystem: Environmental > Terrestrial > Soil > Wetlands | place: USA: Florida...
AATCCAGCGGCTGCAATCTTGTCCCGCTCGAGGTACGGCGCGGCCTGGCGCGAGAATTCCCGAATGATCAGGTCAAACTGTGCAAATCCCTTGCTCGCGAATCGTTCGCGATAGACAACCTCCAGCTTCCCGTTCTTTTCCGCGAAGAGGGCCAGATTGCACTTGGTACCACCCACGTCCCCGGCGAGGATCACCTTGCCTCCTGGACAACAGTCTAAAATAGCATATTAAACCGTTTTAAGGGTTATACCACTGACGGCCGTCCCTTTCGAGTAGCTGGTCTGATTCCTTTGGTCCCCAGGTTCCTGCCGGGTACTCCGGCACCGTTGCCGTTTTGGCCGCGCTCCACACATCCAGGATGGGATCCACCAGCGACCACGCCGCCTCGACCGAATCGGCGCGGTCAAACAGTGTGGCGTCACCCTTCAGGCAATCGTTGAGCAGCGTCGCATAGGCACTACGCGAATTCCCGCCAAAGCCCTCCTTATAGCTGAAATTCATAGCCACGTTCCCGATGGCCATCTCGGTCCCCGGCTTTTTCGCGCCAAATGACACACAAATGCCCTCGTCCGGCTGAATGTTCAGCACCAGTCGGTTCGCCTGCACTTCCCTTTCGCGGAAAACGATATGCGGGGCACGCTTGAACTGAATCATGATTTCCGTGCTGCGCTTCGCCAGGCGCTTGCCTGTCCGCAGATAAAATGGCACCCCCGCCCATCGCCAGTTGTCGATCAGCACGCGCATGCTCACAAACGTCTCCGTCCGCGACGTGCGGCTGACGCCCGGTTCATCCCGATAACCGGCCATCGGTTTGTCGCCGTTCTTCCCCGGGGCATACTGGCCACGTACCACCGATTGCGCCACCATCTCCAGGTTAAACGGGCGAATCGACTGCAGCACTTTCAGTTTCTCATTGCGCACGGCGGTAGCGTCGAACGACGCCGGCGGCTCAACCGCGACCAGAGACGTGAGCTGCAGCACGTGGCTCTGGATCATGTCGCGCAGCGCCCCGGCCGTCTCGTAGAACCCGCCGCGCCGCTCGACTCCCAGCGTTTCGCCCGCCGTGATTTGCACATGATCCACGTAATTCCGGTTCCAGAGCGGCTCGAAGATCCCGTTTCCGAAGCGCAGCACGAGCAAGTTCTGCACCGTGTCTTTTCCGAGATAGTGATCAATCCGGTAAACCTGCTGCTCGTCAAATACGTTCAGCACCATCTTGTTCAGTTCTTTAGCCGATTCCAGATCGCGTCCGAACGGTTTTTCCACGATGATGCGCACCCACGACCCCGGACAGTTTGGCTGCGCCAACCCTGATTCGCCGAGATGCTCGATGATGCTCTGGTAGACCTCCGGTGGCGTGGAAAGGTAGAACAAGCGGTTGCCGCACAGATTCCGCTCTTGGTCGATTTTCTCCAGCTGTTCGGCCAGGCGCTTATAGGCTTCCGGATCGGCGTAGTCGCCCTCGCAATAGTGCAGGTTGCCTGCGAACTCGTTCCATTTGGCAGGATCGATCGGTCCCACTTCGGAAATGGTCTTCGCGGCTTCCCCTAAAGTTGTCCGAAACGATTCGTCCGACATGGGCGTCCGGGCAAAACCGGTGATCGCGTAGCGTTCGCCGAGCCCGTTGTGCTGCGCCAGATCGAACATCGCCGGAATCACCTTGCGCTTCGCAAGGTCGCCCGACGCACCGAACAGCACAATGGAAACCGGTTCGGTACTGCCTGCATACATGGAGCCGGACTGCGTTGTTTCTTCAGCCATCAACTTCCTCCCCGGAGACGAATCAAGCAGCCATTGGATGCTGAAACGTCCAGAAACTATACCTCAATCTGCAGCGCTTGCAGGTCCGCTCTCAGTTGCTTGGCATTCTCGAAGTGGATCACATTCATCCCCAACCGCCGCGGGTTCTCCAGGTTCAGAGGGCGGTCATCGATGAATACCGACTTGGCCGGGTCTCGCTGGGAGACTTCCAGCGCAATGCGATAGATCGTTTCCTCGGGCTTGCGCGCATTCAAGTAGCAGGAGCTGAAAAAAGCCTGAAAATCCTTGCGCAGATGAAACGCCTCGATGCGGTACTGATTCAGTTCGCGCGGTTCATTGTTGATCGAGGCAATGTAGTATTTTCCGGACCGCGCCGCATCCGCCAAAACAGCGCGCGATTCCGGGAACTCCTTGGACTGCGCGAACATGAACGCCGTAAACTCTTCCTTCGTGAAGGTTCTCGTGCGATAGAACAACGTTCGCGTCAAATACTGGTCCAGTGTGATTTGTCCCGCGTCGAAGGCCGGAAACGACAGGTCATGCCGTTCGCGGAACTCCTCCCAATCCAGCCCGAACACTTGTACCGCTTCCATCCTTGAATTGTGGTCCCAGCCGTTCGTTGCCAGGACCCCGCCGATATCCCAGAACAAGCTGTCGATTGCCACGAACTCGCCTCCAAGTATAAGTCGAGCCTTCGATTCAACCTCAGCCGCGCTCCGAAATCAACCACCGGGCGTTAACCTGGGTTGCAAGCCTTGCACGGCTGATTGACAATAGAGGTTTCGGGGGTGCACAGCATGGCGAACGATTCCTGCGATCCAAAGCCGCAACCAAGCGAGCCTATCAAGCCCGGCACGCGCATGGTCTTTTGCGTCAAGTTTGGCAAAGAACTTCCCGGCCTGGATCGCGTGCCGTGGAAGGGCGAACTCGGCAAGCGCGTTTATGAGAATGTCTCCAAGGACGCCTGGAAAATGTGGCTCGAATACTCGAAAATGGTTATGAACGAATACCGGCTGAACCCCCTCGATCCCAATTCTCAGAAGATCATGGAAGAACAGATGCAGCAGTTCTTCTTTGGAGAAGGCGCTCGTCTGCCTGAAGGGTACGTCCCGCCGAAAGCCAAAAGCTAACCGCTTGTTCCGCTAACCTCTGCGTCCGTTCGACGCCGGAGCCCGCGTCCTTAATTACTGACGGTCGTTGTGCGGCACGGCGTGTGTCAGCGGGTGCTCCACTGGCAGCCGGGGTGACAGCGTAAACCGCAATTTCTTGTGCGCGTCGCGTAAAGCGCGTTCCACCTGCGCCGGCTCTTGCGCCCGCGCAAATAAAAACCCCAGATAACTCGAACCCTCGGGCCAGGCTGCAATGTAGTCGTGCAGCCGTGCCGTAATATCCAGGCTTGTAATGCATTCGGTCGCCCGGGCCGCTTCTGCGCCTTCCACTCCTTCCAGGACTCCGCTCCGCGGCACCGGTATCATCATCACGCCCGACGCATCTTCCTCCCGTCGCGCATCGCTTCCGGGTAATCCGAGCGCGTGGCGCAGCAGTAATTCTTCCAGCGCCATCGGTTCGCCGTTTTGTAAATCAAATCGCAGCGCCCGCGCGCAAAGACCACCAATCGGCCTTGCCGCAATCTCAATGGGCCAGGTCCCTCGGCCGTTCAGCCGAAACTCCGCATGCACGGGGCCGTGCGTCAGGCCAATCGCGCGAACACAGGCCAGCAGCGAGTCCTCAATTCTCCGCTGCTCTTCGCTCGCCAACCGCGAGGGTGTGACATAGATCGTCTCCTCGAAATAGGGCCCCTCCAGGGGATCGGGCTTATCGAATATGGCCAGCACACGTAGCGTTCCCTCGGTGAGCAACGCCTCGACAGCGACTTCGCGGCCTTCCAGGTACTCCTCCACGATCATCTGGTCGCGATTCCCCTCGCGCAATGCCAGAATCTCCGGTGAATTCAGTAGTCGTTTCAAGCGCGTCGCAGCTGTCTGGAACTCCTCGCGACTGTTCGCGCGTGTCACGCCCTGACTTGCCGACAGCGAAATCGGTTTCAGCACGCAGGGATAGGTAATTCCCAAGAGCGACGGCTCCGGTAACGGGTGTAACGGAACGGCTCGAAACCAGGGCGTTGGCAGTCCTCCGTCTCGCAATACTTCCCGCATCCGCAGTTTGCTTCGGCATGCCTCTGCGCTTGCTGGATGATTGTGCGCTAGGCCCAGTCCGCGGGCGACGTAAGCGGCAGCTACGGTCGGACGGTCGCCCACCGCCAGAATCCCGTCTACCGGTAATCCGCGTTCCGCCTCCAGCACTACACCCGCCGCGCCTTCCGGTAATTCGAAATGCACGGCCAGCGCCTGATCGTTCCACGGGTCATCCAACTGGCCGCACCGGTCAGTCACGTAGGCCAGCGTTGCGCCGAGCTTATCGGCCGCCGCCTGAAACGACCTGGTCTGGTAGCCCAACTTGGTGGCGAACAACAGCACGCGTTTTTTCTCTGAAATCACCACTCCCCGCGCATCCTTATATATAGGTTTCCGCCTGCCGCACGGTTTCCTTCATTTTGGCGATGGGGACCAACTGGTCCCGCGTCGGTTCCGCTCAACAGTACCAGGGCTCGTTGAGATACGGCACCGTGGCGCGCGAAGTCAACACCGGTTGCGCCGCGGCGTTCACGACCTTCCGCATTTTGTTGAACGTGTCCGTCCTGCTGCGCTTCCGCTTTTCGCTCGCCGCCACGATGTCCTGCAGCTCGTCGCAGAGTTGATCGATCTGCGGATCGCCGTGTTTCCAGGGGTGAACCAGCGCGCTTGCGCTAAACGGGCCGACGATCTTCGATACTTCTCCCAGTTCCAGCAGCCGCGAACCCGCCGTGATGAGCAACCGGATCGCCAGTTGCACCGGCGCCACGGCTTCGACCAATTCCAGCCGTGCGATTTGTTCAAATAGGTCGGAAATCTGCTCGCGCGTCGTCCATGGCGTGAACGGCACGAACGTTGGTTGGAGGACAATCCCGGTCGCGCGGCACAGATCAACAGCTCGAAAGAAGTCTGCTCGCGTATGGTTCTTCGCCAGTTTTGCCAGCACGGCGTCATCCAGCGATTCGACGGCGGAAACGATGAACAGGCATCCTGACTCGCGCAGCGTGAAGAGAAGGTCACTGTTCCGCAGCAGGTGCTCGACCTTGATGGTCACGTCGTAGGTCAGCCGCGGAAACTCACGGTGCAACGCTTCGACCAGTGGAATCGCGTGTCCCGTTCCGTTGAAGAAATCCGGATCGCCAAACGTGATGTGTTGCGCCCCCGCTGCCACTTGCTGACGGATATCCGCCAGGACCACTTCCCGGTCCACCACGCGAAACACGCCTTCATACACCGGCACGATCGGGCAATGGCGGCAATGATGCTTGCAACCCCGGCTCGCTTCCGTATAACCGGCCGCGCGATGTTCACCCGAGGGCAACACAAGATGTGCGTAGGATTTTAGCGGCGGCAAACCGGCGCGGTCTGGCACCTGAAACCGTAATCGTGCGAGCGAGATGCCCGAATCCAGCGGATGGATCCATGGCAATGCCGACAGCCCATCCAGATGCTCGGCCAGATCCACCAGGGCCTGCTCGAACTCTCCTCCCAACAAGCTGCCGATTCCGCGAGCGCGGAACATCTCCGCGGCCAGGGGGGCGTACAAGCCGTATGCACACAGATGCGCGCGGGGATTCGACTGCCGGATTGTGTCAATCAGTTCCAGGGTTAACCGCGTCGCCGTGTGCATGGGCACATAAAAGGCGATCAGGCTCGCCTGGCGCACCGCTTCCTCTTTCAGCGACTCGCGCGAAAGATCCAGGCACGTGACGACGTGGCCCCGCTTTCGCAGCCAGGCTGCGGGCGACGCCAGCCCAAACGGCTGCCGTCCCAGTTCGTACGTTGAAATCAGTACGATCTTCACGCTGCCATTATAGCGTTCCTCGTGATGCCGCGATTTCGGTTATCATAGAAATCCATCTCCACTCCGAAAGGACCGTACGGATGCCCATCTCCGCAGCAAACTCCTTCAGTACGCGCGACACGCTCAGCGTCGGCGCCCAAAGCTTTGAGATTCACCGCCTTGAGAAACTTGAAGCGCAAGGTCTCGGCTCCCTCTCTCATCTCCCCTTCTCGTTGCGCATCCTTCTCGAGAATCTTCTGCGGTTCGAGGACGGCCGCTTCGTTCACGCCGAGGATATCCGGGCGCTCGCAAAATGGATTCCCAACAGCATGCAAAAAGAAACGGCGTTCATGCCGGCACGCGTTCTGCTCCAGGACTTCACCGGCGTTCCCGCGGTTGTGGACCTCGCCACCATGCGTGAAGCCATGCAGAAACTCGGCGGCAATCCCAAGCGCATCAACCCTCTCTTTCCTGCCGAACTCGTCATCGACCATTCCGTGCAAGTCGACAGCTTTGGAAACAACCAGGCTTTCGGCCTGAATGCCGAGCTCGAATTTCAGCGCAACATCGAACGCTACGAATTTCTGCGCTGGGGTCAGAATGCCTTTCGGAACTTCAAGGTTGTTCCACCGGACACCGGCATCTGCCATCAGGTCAACATCGAGTATCTAGCGCGCGTGGTTTGCGCCATGCCCAACGGTAATCGCATTGAAGCGTATCCCGATTCGCTGGTCGGCACCGACTCACACACGACGATGGTCAACGCGCTCGGCGTCTTCGGTTGGGGTGTCGGTGGGATTGAGGCCGAGGCCGCCATGCTGGGCCAGCCACTCTCCATGCTGGTTCCCGAAGTCGTCGGATTCAAGCTCCATGGCCGCCTGAGTGAAGGCGCAACCGCCACCGACCTCGTTCTGACGGTCACGGAAATGTTGCGCAAGAAGGGTGTCGTTGGAAAATTCGTCGAGTTCTACGGCTCGGGTCTCTCGAGCTTGAGCGTGCCCGACCGCGCTACCATCGCCAACATGGCCCCTGAATACGGCGCAACGATGGGCTTCTTCCCGGTCGACAACGAGACTCTTGCGTATCTGAATTTCACGGCTCGCCGCCACGAGCAGATCGCGCTTGTCGAAGCGTACTGCAAGGAACAGACGCTCTTCCGCACAGACAGCACACCCGATCCGCAATTCAGCGACAAGCTGGAACTAGACCTAAGCACCGTCGAGCCTACCGTCGCCGGGCCAAAGCGTCCGCAGGATCGCGTCTCCCTCAAGAACGCCAAATCGTCGTTCACCAAGGTCGTCGAAGGCGCGTCCGTGAAGGAAGTTCCCGTCAAAAACAATGGAGACAATTTCCAACTCTCCAGCGGTGCCGTGGTCATTGCCGCCATCACCAGCTGTACCAACACTTCGAATCCTTCCCTCATGCTCGGCGCGGGATTGCTCGCGAAGAAAGCCGTCGAGCGTGGGCTTAGCGTCAAGCCGTGGGTGAAAACGAGCCTGGCTCCCGGTTCCAAAGTCGTCACCGACTATCTCCAGTCCTCGGGCCTCATCCACTATTTGGAGCAACTCAAATTTCATCTTGTCGGCTACGGTTGCACCACGTGCATCGGCAACAGTGGCCCTCTGCCGGAGCCTATCGGTACGGCCATCAAGGAAAACAATATGGTCGCGGTCGCCGTCCTCAGCGGTAACCGCAATTTTGAAGGCCGCGTTCACCCGCTGGTGCGCGCGAATTACCTGGCATCCCCACCGCTCGTCGTCGCCTATGCCCTTGCCGGCCGCATGGATCTGGACCTGACCACCGAACCGCTGGGCACCGGTTCCAACGGCAAGCCCGTTTATCTACGTGATATTTGGCCGACGCCGCAAGAGGTCGAAAGCACGGTTCGCTCGGCGGTTTCCACGGAACAATACCGCAAGGAGTACAGTGAGGTCTTCGAAGGCGACGCCCGCTGGAAGGCCATGAAGGTTTCCGAAGGCGACCTGTATCAGTGGGACGACAAGTCCACCTACATCAAGCTGCCGCCTTACTTCGAGAACATGCCGAAGACACCGCCGGCCCTTTCTGATCTTCACGGCGCTCGCGTCCTGGCCGTTCTCGGCGACAGCGTCACCACCGATCATATTTCTCCCGCTGGTTCGATCGCCGTCGAATCCCCGGCCGGAAAATACCTCGTCGCTCACGGCGTCAAGCCGCACGAGTTCAATTCCTATGGCGCGCGCCGCGGCAATCATGAGGTCATGATGCGCGGCACCTTCGCCAACATTCGCCTGCGCAATCAACTGGCGCCCGGCACGGAAGGCAGCTGGACGCTGCACCTGCCCGATGGCGAAAAAATGTTTATTTATGACGCTTCGGTGAAGTACCGCGAGGAAGGCGTTCCGCTTCTCGTGATTGCCGGGAAAGAATATGGATCCGGCTCATCGCGCGACTGGGCGGCTAAGGGTACCCGATTGCTCGGCATCCGTGCCGTCCTGGCGGAGAGCTACGAGCGCATCCACCGCAGTAATCTTGTCGGCATGGGCGTCCTTCCGCTTGAGTTCAAGCCCGGCGAAAACCGCGAGGCTCTGGGCCTCACCGGTCACGAGGTCTTCGATATCGAAGGTGTCGCGACCTTGTCGCCACGCACGGAAGCTGTGGTCCACGCCAAAGCGAAAGATGGCAGCGTGAAGACATTCAAAGCGTTGATCCGCGTGGACACACCGGAAGAGGTCAGCTATTACAAGCACGGAGGAATTTTGCAGTACGTGCTGCGCCAGATGATTGAGTAACTCGCCATTGCGATTAATCTGAGTAGATAAAGGGCCCGCGGGATTAAGATTCCTGCGGGCTTCTACTTTTCAACACGAGCAAAAGGATCACGCCGCCAATCACAGAAGCCGCACTCGCCACTTGGGCGTTCGAGAGACCCAGCATCGATGGCGGGTTGATACGAATTGTCTCCACCAGAAATCGCGACACACCCGTGAGAATCAGGTAAGCGCAGAAAATCCGGCCCGCCGAGCGTTGATCTTTGAAGTTTTTTCCGCCCATGTGCCACAACAGCGCACCAATCGCGCACCAAATGAAAAACTCGTAGAGTGGCGTGGGATGTACCCGCTCCGTCGTGGGCACAACTCCGTTCGGAAAACTCATTCCCCATGGCAAGGACGTCGGCTTGCCGTAATCGCCATCGCCCGACAGAAAGCAGCCAATACGCCCAATCGCGTACCCAAACGACGCCGCCGGTGAACACGCGTCCAGAAATTTCAGCGTCGGCAGTTTCGCTCTGTGGCCCATCCACAACATCGCGCCGAATCCACCCAAGAATCCTCCAAACCAGGCAAATCCATAGCGGCTGAACAGTACCCAGCGATCCGCGGGAGTGTCGATCAAGTGATACAGCTTGGCGCCCACAATCCCGGCGACACCTGCGACCGTGATCATGAAGAACGCATCGGCCTTCATGCCACGCCGGTCAAAGTCCGCTTGCAGGATATATGCCGCGCTGATCAGCGCCAGCGCAACCATCAATCCAAATGTCGGCAGAGTGAGCGGTCCTAAATGTAGGTATGGAAGCATTCTGTAGTTGAGTGAACCAAATAAAAGTATACACGAGGCCTAGGCGGAAGCTGGTTCCCTCCGTGCATGAAGCGCAAATCCGAGCGCCAGCCACACGGCCAACGCCATCCATTCCGCCGTCGTAAAATGCCCAGGTACTCTCGGCAGCAACTTCATCAGCACCAGCGCCAGCGATACAAGGGCGCCCAGCGCCGCGATGGCCTGCCGTTTCCATCCTGCCTTCAGCATCACAAATGACGCGCACGCCGCCAGCCACCCAAACGCCGACGCCATGGATCCCACTTCACTCACCGGCACCAACAATGCATCTCCCAGCAGTAACCCGACCAGAGTCGCCGCCGCAACCGCCACAATCGCCACCTTCGGCGTTTGATACCGCTCGTGCACCGCTCCGAACACTACGGGAACTGTCCGCCGCCTTCCGAACGCGAATAGCAGACGCGTTGCCGCCACGAAATTTCCATTGAACACTTGCAGCAACGCCACCAACGCAATCCCCAGGATCAATCGCGGCACCCACAACGTGTGCGTGCCGTGCTCGAAGGCAATGGCCGTAGCGAAGCGCTTCCCGAGCAAACTCTGCCACGGCGCCACGTAACTCACTGCGCCCACGGCCAGCGCCAGAAAGCCGGCCCCCAGCAAAAGTGCCAGCGCAATTGCCACGAAATACCGCTCAGGCGGAAATCCCGGATGCGATTCTTCGGCAACTTTCGGCACGGATTCGAACCCGGTGACGTAATAGGGCACAATCTGCAAGGTGAGCAAGATCGAGAGCAACGGCGCGTGGCTAAAGTGTGGTTTGAGATTCGCCGGTGAGCCCGAACTCACGCTGATGGCCACCAACAGCAGAAAAACACCAATCACCGCCGACGTGGCCCAGTTCTGAAACACCGCGCTCGCCCGGATTCCCCGGTAATTCAACCAACAGAGAAACGCCGTCACGACAAACCCTACCAGCAACCGCGGTAAAAATACCGGTTGTCCAGCCACTCGATACAGTTCCAGTGTGTCGAGTCGCGGAAAGAGATACGCGACCAACTTCCCGACCGCCACTGCCTCCCACGGGCACACGATGAAATAGGCCAGCAACATGATCCAGCCCGTTACATTGC
>Ga0335085_10017433_pt1 | contig 10349 bp, 8 predicted proteins | sample Lox_Sample_45_FD_206712 | JGI IMG/M metagenome (GOLD analysis project Ga0335085, IMG submission 206712) | Soil microbial communities from Loxahatchee National Wildlife Refuge, Florida, United States - Lox_Sample_4.5 | ecosystem: Environmental > Terrestrial > Soil > Wetlands | place: USA: Florida...
GATAGGGAGCCACCCATCCCGGCGCCCGGTTCAGCGGTCCGGGCTTATACCGAAACACGTAATCGGACCAGTTGTCGCCATCGTTGGAGCCCTGCACGATGATCTCGGGCCGCGTGGTGGTCATCACCGCGAACAGTCCGTAGGAGTTTACGATTTCGAGCGGCGATGCGATCCGCGTCAAAGCGCGCAGCGCATCCGGCGCATCGCCGAAAGCGTCCAGCACGTGGGTCAATCCCAGCAGAAAAATAAAACCCGCGAATACGGCCAGAAGACCGCGCTCCAACCGGGTGAGTTGGGCGGTCAACGGCCGCCGCCCGCGGACAAAGAACTTCACCGGCCATCGCGCGCTGATCACGGACCATTGCCCGAAAGCCTGATCGTCGAACAGAAACAGGCACAGCGCGATGGTCAGAAAGTTGAAGAACGCATAATTGCCTGTCAGCAGGATCAGCACCTGCAAGCCGATCAGGCAGCCGGCTCCCGAAATCCTCAGCCTCCGCGGCATAAAAATCAGGAAGGGCACCGCGATTTCAATCGCCAGCACCAGAAACGTCGAGGAGTGTTGAAACCAGGCCGGCAGCTTATCGGCGTACCAGGCGAGCGCGGTCGGCAGCGGCTGGGTGTGATAGTGATACTGGAGCGCGGTGAGGTTGCGCCACGTCGGATCGCCGCTCAGCAATTTGGCTGTGCCGGACATGAAATTCAGGCGAAAGACCAGCCAGCGAAACAGCCACACGATGATCGCCGCGCGGCCCAGAAACAGGGCCAGGAAGCCTGCCTCCAACAACAGCGCATCCCACTGGAACAGCAAAAAATCCTGACCCGAAACACTCAGCGACAGGTACAGAACGAAGAGCACCGCCAGCGACAGCTTTTCCATCCGCCCGAAAAATAACAGGATCGAAAAGGCCACGCCCGCCAGACACACGCTGGTGAGCATCTTGTCGCTCGAATCCCACCAGAACACGGTCGGCATCACGAAGTATTTCTGCGAGCCGACGCTTTTCTCCACCTCGGCCATGAAATCATGCAACGGCAGAATTCCGTGCTGCCCGATCAGGCCGGTGATCTGCCCGGTAAGCGAGGCGAAGGCCACTAGATAGATCAGGGCGAGCGCCCGCAGAAAGATCCACTGGGTTGTTTCGAATCGCGCCGGCTCGATCTGGGTTCCGAAGGTCAGCCGGGTCACCTGGTACGCCAGGTCGCGATGGCGCGCGATGAATCGATACGCGCCCTCGCTTACGAACGCCAGAACCCCGGCCCGTTCGTAAGTCTTGCGCATTCCCAGTGTTTCGAAAACGGCCCTGGCGCCACTGGCAACCGTGCCGTCGGCGCGGACCAGTTGCACCGATTCGACAAATGCCTTCGACGGAATCTGCGGATACTGATCCGCCACATCCTGGGAGACGGCGTACTCCACGCGATCCCCGGTCAGGCGTTTCCAGTACTCGATCCAGATCTTGCAAAATCCGCAGCGGCCGTCATAGATGAGAACTGGTTTGCGATCGGGCACTTGTATATTATGAGCGAATGCGCTTCTTGATCCTTTGTCTCGCGCCGGCCGTCGTAACCGCCGCGAGCCCGGATGTCGTACGGGTGGAGGGCGGTCAACTCGCCGGAACCACCGGGTTGAGCCCTGAAATCCGCGTTTTTAAAGGTATACCCTATGCTCTGCCGCCGGTCGGCGATCTTCGGTGGCGAGCTCCCAAACCGCCCGCGCAATGGAACGGCGTCCGGGCGGCGGAAAAATTTTCGCCGGCCTGCATGCAGACGCTCTATCCCGAAACGTCGCCCTATCATTCGGCCATGGAACCGGTCAGCGAAGATTGCCTGTACCTCAACATCTGGACCGGCGCGAAATCGGCGCAGGAGCGCCGCCCAGTGATGGTCTGGATTCACGGCGGCGCGCTCAGCCATGGCTCGGGCTCCCTACCGGTTTATGACGGCGAGGAGTTTGCGAAAAAAGGCGTGGTGCTGGTGACGTTGAATTACCGCCTGGGCGTCTTCGGCTTCTACGCACATCCCGAGCTGACCCGCGAATCCGACCGCCACTCTTCCGGCAACTACGGCATCCTTGATCAGATCGCCGCCCTGGAATGGGTGCATCGAAACATCACGGCATTTGGCGGCGATGCGCGGCGCGTCACGATCTTCGGCGAATCGGCCGGATCGTGGAGTGTCAATGTCCTGACGGCCACACCGCTGGCCCGAGGTCTTTTTGCGCGCGCCATCGGAGAGAGCGGCGCGTTCTTTGCTCCGTTGCCCAAGCTCGCCGAGGCGGAAAAACGCGGCGAGCAGATCGCCTCTAAGCTGGGGGCCGATTCGATCGCGGCGATGCGCGCCAAACCGGCTCAGGATTTGACCAAGACGCTGAGCGAGCTCGCCAGCCCGAACATCGACGGATGGATGCTGCCGCGGCAGATCTCGGCGATTTATGCCGCCGGCAAACAAATGGACGTTCCCATGCTGATCGGCTCGAACGCCGATGAAGGAACGGCATTCACTCCGGCCGTGGTGTCCGGAGACGCCTTCAAGGAGGCGGCCCGGAAGCGTTTCGGCGACAGGGCCGCCGCGTTTCTGAAGATCTACCCGGCCGGCTCCGATGAGGACGCGCGCGCTTCCTCCGCCGCAGCGTTCCGAGACGAAATCTTCGGCTGGGAAATGCGCACTTGGGCGCGTCTGGAAACCAGGACGGGCAAATCGAAGGTCTTCATGTATTACTTCAGCCGGGTCCCACCCGGGCCTTTCGGCCGGAAGCTGGGCGCCTATCATGCCGCCGAGATCTCCTACGTCTTCCATCACGTACGGAGCGCTCAGGAGACGGATCAGAAACTTTCCGACGCGATGTCGGCGTACTGGGTGAATTTCGCGACTTCCGGTGATCCCAACAAGAAAAATCTGCCGAAGTGGCCCGCCTATCAATCCAAATCCGATCTGGCCATGCTGTTCGGCGACCGCATCGTGCCTACCGAAGTGCCGAACAGGACCGCTTTGGACTTTCTGGACGGCTGGTTTGAGAAACCATAGCGCAAGCCGTGCCAGATCGCCCGCGCGGCGCCCGGGTTCCGGATATGCCCCCGCCATTAATTGGCCGGCGAACAAAAGTTGGTATAGCCCGGCAGAAATGCCGGGGGCAACGCAGCCCTCGGCTCGCTAAGAGACCTTCAGCAACGCCCTGACTCCATCGACGCAGAGAACGGCGGCGTGCCGGGAGGCGGGCTCCAATCCCCCGACCGCTTCCTCGATCGCCGCGGCGCTGACCGATGCCAGCTCTGTCCGCGACTTGCCGATCATCCACTCCGTCAGCGCGGAAGACGTCGCGACCGAGGCGGTGCAGCCGCGTGTCTGAAACCTGGCTTCGGACACGCGCTCGCCCTCGAAACGTACCCACAGCCGCAGCATGTCTCCGCAGGCCGGATTGGCGACGTCCACCCTTCGAGCCGGCGCGGCCAGTTCGCCCGCATTTCGCGGATTGCGAAAATGATCGAGCAGACGCTCGCTATGCATTCGTGCTTCAATTATCCCTTATGAACGTGGTGGCCGCGGTGATCGAAAGAGACGGTCAGATCCTCATCTGCCAGCGCAAGAGCGGCCGTCACGCGCTCAAGTGGGAATTTCCCGGCGGAAAAATCGAGCTGGGGGAGAGCCCGCAGGAAGCGCTGGCCCGCGAACTGCGCGAGGAACTGGCCATCGACGCGCGGATCGGCGACGAGCTGCATCGCCAGCAGGTCCGCTATGGCTCCGGACCGGTTTTGCGCCTGTCCTTCTTTCGCGTCACCGAATTTTCGGGTGAGCCTCTCAATCTCCAGTTCGAGCAGATCGTCTGGGCCGATCGCTGGACTTTGCCTGACTACGATTTCCTGGAAGGCGACGTCGCGTTCGTCAAACAACTCGCGCAGCCGCTGTGAAAACCGTCGCGTCCGCTACGGCAACGTACGTTCCAGGTATTCCACCAGCAGCTTGTCCGCGGTGAACATCCAGGCGATGCGCCGTCCGTTGAACGCGACGGCCGGCTTGGGATGACGAATCAACATCGCTTTGCACGCCCTCATCGCGGCCAGGTGCGTTTCGAGATCATCGACCTCGAAACACAGGTGATGCAGGCCACCGCCTTTCGCAAGAAACGCGGCCACCGGCGATTCCGCGCCGGCCGGCTCAACCAGTTCCACCTTCACCTCACCCGAAGGCGGCAGGTCCAGAAATACCACCCGCGCCCGTTGCAGCGGATCTTCGAAAATAGCGGAAACCGAGGTCGCGGCCAGGCTCGCGCGCCAGGAATCCAGGCCGTCGGCGATGGAGCCGACCACGTAGCCGACATGATGTAGCGACGGCTCAGGCACTTGCCGCCAACGCCCGCACGCGCTCCAGCAGGTGCCCGAAGGAAGTGGCGCCCTCGAATTCCTCAAAATCGATCTCGATTCCGAACTCCTCGCCGATCACGGTAAGCAGGTTGATCTGCGCCACGGAATCCCACTCGGGAACGGTGGCGGAATTCGCCGCCGCGATCTGATCGGGCGTCAGGTTCGGAAAAACCATTGCAAAGCACGCAACAATTCTGTTTTCAATGTCCGTCATGAGTGGTTTCCGAGACGCGATGAAATAATTCGGGGCAGGCCGCATCAAAGCGCTCCCGCGTCAGTGTGAGCGGCTCGCCGGTGAAATCGGGAAAGAAGGTGCGAAAAAAATCGGCGAGCGGGCCGTTGCGCGGCGTCGACTGGAAGGCGAAGTGAAACTCGGCGGCCCCGAATCGGTCGAAGAGGCGGCGGAGCAACTGAAACTCGATCTGCCGCGAAAAGGCGCGGCAGCTCATCACCCAGAAATCGACATGCACCGCAGGGCCTTGCGAGCGCCCTCCCAACACCGCGATCTTTCCCAGCGGTCCGAAGCGGTCCTGGTACGAGACCGCCGCCAGAAAGGCGCCGGGCTGCCGGAAATAGCCGCGCCAGTCGTTTTCCGAGTAGCGCACTCCGTTGAGGTTGAACTGATTGGTCTTGTTGAGCAGCTCGAAAGCGCGGCCATCCTCCGGGGAGGAGCTATATTCGATGGTCACTTGCGCGTTCAGGCGGCTGAGAAAATCGGGCGAGGCCGCGCCGCCCGCCTCTGCTTCCCCGATTTCGGCGGCGGCGCGAAGGCTACCCAGGCGCAGGCGATCCTCTTCCCGCACCTCTGATTTACCGAAGGCGCGGCGCAATCGAGCCAGCAATTCCACCACGCCGGCCGGGTCGGCGGAGGGGAATCGCACGCACTCCATGGCCGGAAATTTTTCGTTCACCTCGGCCAGCTCCATGGGACTGTCGTCCACGAAGACCACCGCGTCGGCGCCGATGTTCCACGCCTTCAGGATCCGCGCCACCGCCTCGGATTTCGCGCCCCAGCTTACCTCGACCGGAAAAATGTGCGATGGTTTCAGCAGCATGTCGGATCGTGCGAGCGCCTCGCGAACGGTCGCGGGATCGTTCTTCGACGCGATGCCGATCAACGTGCCCGCTTCGGCAAGCGAAGCCAGAAGCTGTTGATAAAGCGCATGGGGCTGCGCGTGGCCTTCCAGGCTCCACGAAACGTTTTCGACTCCGGCGTCGCCCACGATGCCTTTCCACAGAGTTTCGTCCAGATCGGTGATGAGACCTTTCTTGGGAGCTTCCGGGAACAGGCACTGGAATCCGAGTTCCGCGACGGCGGCTGCGTGCGCTACGGAGTAGGGGAATCCGGCGTGAAGATCCATGCGCGCGTCGTAGCGGGCGGCGTGTGGCGATCGCAGATCCAGGGCGGAATCGCTCGCCAGGCGGACGCCGCGCAGCGCGGCCGCTTGATTCAGAAAACCAGCCCAGGCGCAGCGAAGCTGAAGTTCCAGAGGATTCGCCTGCGCCGGCGGAAAATGCGTGATCGGGGGCAGGGGCAGCGTGGGTCCGAGCAGCGCGACCGGCATGGCGCGCGCGGCTTCACTCAGCGCGGCGATCCATCGCCGCAGCGTCTGCGGCGCCTGCTGAAGAATATCGGCGGTGGCCGCTTCGCCCCATCCGGCCGAGGCGCGCATTCCCAGCCGCGCGTCAAGATCGCTCCACTCGACCACCACCAGCGCGCCGCCGGCCTCCTCAGCGGCAATCCTTCGCAAATTTCCCTCGAAATCGCCGAACAAGCCGCACACGACTTCCACCGAGTCGCCGGGGAAGCGCCGGCGGGCGTACGCCTTCACCATGGTTTCCAGATGCAGAGGCGTCAGGCCGCTCACCAGATGAATCTTTCGCGCCGGAGCGCCGGGCGTCAGCGGCTGTTGATTGATTTGCAGTGCTTCGCTGAGACGCATCGCGGAGTTCCATTCATTCTATCGCGGGCTCGTGCACAGTCTAAAGATGCAGACCGGCGAGAACCTCGGAGGCGTAATCCGGCTCCATGCTGGCGTCGAGCGGGAGGCGCTGGAGGCGCCAGGGATCCGCCTGCAGCGTGTTCAGCCCGAAGGTGCAGGTGACGGACGAGGTGAAGCCCGACTCGCGCACGCAGGCGCGGCTTCGCTCGCCGATGTCGATCTCGCGCCCATTCGGATAACAGAAGTGCATCACCGGACGTTGAAGACGGCTCTCCATCAATTCTCGGGCGCCGCGAATTTCCTGTTCCAGGCTTGAACGGTCGGAGAGGCGCGAAAGAATGGGATGCGAATAAGTGTGGCAGCCGATTTCCACGCCGTCGGCCGCGAGCGCGCGAAGTTCTTCCCAACTCAGAGCAGACCGACTCTCCGGGGGGTCTTCGGGAATTTCGACGCCGAACAGGGCGGGGAGGCGACCAAGAAATGCCAGCCGTTCGCCGTCCGCGCAAACCTTCAGAGCCTCCCACAACCGTTCGCGGGATTGCTGGCTGCCGGCTTCCGAGGACAGGTCCAGATCGAAGATCTGCTGGTCGATCACCGCATGGACGCTTTTTTTTGCAGTATGCTCGATCGCGAACGACACCTGGTCGGTCCAAAGCCACAGCCGGCGATCGCAAAAACCCGCGACGGCGTACACCGTCGCGGGGATGCGGTGCCGCCGGAAAATGGGTTGAGCCAGAAGAAAATTACGGTAACCATCGTCAACCGTGACGACGAGCGCATTTGCGGCCAGGCGCGTTTGACCGGCGATCGCGGACACCATCGAGGCCAGCGGGATCGGCTCGAAATGGCGGCTGATGTGTGCACAGATGCGGTCGAGGCCCGCGAGATCCGATTCGCGAAACTCGTGGAACATGGCCACGCGAAAGCTGCCGCGGCTGCTCCAGCGAAGCGCCGCCAGACCGCCCATCCGGTGCAGCGCGAAGCGCGCCGCTCGCTTCCATGGCATACGATCTTTCACAGCTTACGGCTATGGTAACCTGGGCCGTGCGAAATTTCAGATCGCATTTTGGAGTGGCGCACCGGATGGTCGCGTTCCTGAGCACCGCTCTGTTTGGAAATTTCGTGTATAAAGTGCGCAGCGGGCCAGCGGCGGGGATGTGGCGCAAAGGCGGATTGGGATTTCTGAACCTGGGGCGGCCGCCCTCGGCGGAAATTCAATTTCTGGATCGCCTGGAATTATCCGGCAAAACGGTTTACGATATCGGCGGATTTGAAGGAATTCTGACCATGTTTTTTGCGCGGAAAGCGGCCCGCGTGATCACGTATGAACCAAACAGCCGGAACTTCCAGCGCTGTCTGGAAAATATAAAGCTCAACCGGCTGGAAAATGTGCAGCTATTTCCGCGAGGATTATCCTCGAAATCCGGTGAATTGCAGATGGCCTACGATCCGCTGATGCCCGGCGCTGCCTCGGCCAGCGACGCGATCACGCGGCAAATTCTGGGCTCGGGCGGCGGAGCGAAAACCATGGCGGTATCGGTCTCGACGCTCGATTCCGAAATCGAGACGCACCGCTTGCCGGATCCGGACTTCATCAAGATCGACATCGAAGGCATGGAACTGGACGCGCTGAAAGGGATGCGGGGCATTCTCTCGCAGCGCGGGCCGGATTTATTTATCGAGCTGCACGGGGCCGAGCTCGAAGACAAAGTTCAGAATGCGCGCGCTGTGGTCGACCTGCTGACAAAAGCCGGTTATCGTATCCACGACGTCGAGAATGCGGTGGACGTCACATCCATCGCCTCCCACGCATTTCCTCCGAGCCATCTTTATTGCACCAAAGGCCGGACTCCGGCCACCTAGGGAACCGCGATCACATCCATCGGATAGGACTGAATCACCGTTCCGGTGGAATCGAGCCTTTCCACCACGTAGTACAGCATCCGGTTGGAAATCGCCGGGATGGAGAACATGCAGATCGCGCGATTCAGGCAGGTTTGCCGCGTGACCGATTCGTTCGCGAAGCTGTAAGGATCGGCCGGCTTGCCGCTGGGAATCTCCGTGGAACAATCGGCCTGATAAGGGGTGCAGTGCAGCAGGTCCCCGCCGTTTTCCAGATATCCGAAACGCGCCCGGATGTAGGATTCGCCGGGCGTTCCCTGGAAGCGCAAGGTGATTCGGGAAAAATCGGTGCGATCCTTGCCATCCGCCTGTTGCGAGGGCGCGATATGCAACGCCACCCACTCCGACCGCACGCCGTCCAGCCAATCGGCGATGCAAAACGCGAACCCGGCGTCGGGGGTGGCGCGGCAATTCGAAAATTGATATTGCAAGCCGGGGATGCCATGCACGTATCCGAATTTGCGTACGGTCAGCCCCGAGGAGTTGGTCAGGTCCAGGCGGAACTGCGTCACCTGGCCGGTGACCGGAGCCAGTTGCAATGCGCAGGGGACGGTGAGTGTGAAAGTATCCGAAAGGCAGTAGCCGCCGCTGTTCACCACGGCCTTCGGAACCGTGACGTACAGATTCCCCGCCGCCGAGCCCTGGAAACACTCATTCGCGTTTAGGGCGCGGCACACGCTGTAATCGGGCAGATCGACGGTGTTGCCCGTCAACAGACCGCTGACGTCCTTCAGCAAATAGTGGCCCGCGAAGCCGTAAAGCGGGAGCCTCTTATAATCGGACGCGCCGGCCGAAACCGTGTCCTGAATCAGATACGACTTGCTGGTTCCGCTTACCAGGGTAAGGCTGCGCGGCGAACCAATTCCCGAACTCAGATTTTCCGGCCCCGATCCCGAGATGGGATTCAGATGCCGGAAGTCGATCATGAACGGCACCGTCGTGCTTCCCGGGGACATCGTGCCGTTGGTGTAATTCTGGACATTCCCGTAGGCGGCGCCGTTGCTGCTGCCGGCAAACGCCGGATAACCCGCCGCCGTCGGCAGGAACCGCGTGAACAGCATCTGCGACTGGGTCATGTTGACGTTGCCGTTGTAAAACGGCGGATCGCAGGGCTCCATATAGGAGAACAGGCCGGGAGAAACGCCCGCTCCGATGACGCCGTGGCACGAGGCTCGCTCCCCGTTATCCGGATGCAGCACCGCGCTCGCGCCGAGCGAAGCATCCAGGGCGAAGGAGCTCGAATTGGCGTTGAGCGACGGAGCCATCGATAGAAACCATCCGGCCGGCCGCGGCCGCCCATTGTAGTAATCGTCACCGTTGCCGAGGATCGGATTCATGTAATTGTGCCGGGCCCAGCGGAGCAGCCAGCACTCGATGTCGTTGCTGCCCGCGTAGTTGATGCTCAGGACCACATACTGCTCGCCCAGCTGCCCGTCGTTGCGCACCCACATCCAGTCGCCGACGATCATATCCATCAGTTTGGAGCGGGTGGCATCGGCGATGCCGAACCCCGGCGTGGAGCACGGGAACTCGGCCGCTTCGGTCTTCCCATCCGGGAAAACGTAAGACGTATTTGGAGTGGCGTTGCAGGGCGGCGTCGAAAACTTCACCAGAATGCAGTTCTTCGATCCGCCTAGCGCCGAACCGGTGTAGCCCAGCGCCTGCATCGTCGACAATTGATACCGCGTGGGCATCACCGCGTCGGGAGGACAGTTGTAAGCCTCGCCGGCGGCCATGGCCGTGTCGCTATCCCAACTGGGAGTGGCGCCGTAATTGGTACGGCTGATGGCGGCCACCGGCAGATCGAAGGCATCGTGGAAGACGGTTTGCCCCGGTGATCCCGATACGGTGTACATATCGTTGCAGGTGATGAAGCGCCAGGAGCCGGGCGCCAGATTCACGCCGTGCACTCCGCACCATCGCGCCTCCGGGTCATCGCTGCCCCACAGGTTGCGGATGGTCTTCAGAACCCCGGTGCTCGAATCGAAGACTCCCAAAATGTTCAGATGCTCGCCGGTGTTGCTGATGGTGACCGTCAGCAATCCATCGCTCGACAACCCCAGAAACGTGCTCGGAGTGAACCAGCCCAGGTCGAATCCCGGATGCGCGACGCCCACCGCTATGCTGTTCACGTTCAGACCGG
>Ga0335085_10017434_pt1 | contig 10348 bp, 8 predicted proteins | sample Lox_Sample_45_FD_206712 | JGI IMG/M metagenome (GOLD analysis project Ga0335085, IMG submission 206712) | Soil microbial communities from Loxahatchee National Wildlife Refuge, Florida, United States - Lox_Sample_4.5 | ecosystem: Environmental > Terrestrial > Soil > Wetlands | place: USA: Florida...
AGGAGGAAGGTAGCAAAATCAGGTCGGTCTGTCAATGGAAATCTTTCTTGCCAGACCTAAATGTAGAAACTCCAGAGCGCGGCGGAGCCGCGCTGCGCTACCCCGCTACAACGCTCTACGTAATGCGGTAGGCCGTAAGCAAAAGGCAGAAGGCAGCCGCTGACCCGAGGGCAGGAACAATCCACTCACGCATTGGTTTCAAAACCCGGCAGTCCAGGCACATGGTGACGGGAAATTCAGCTCCGCACTGGGGGCAATGGGCCTGGGTTTGAAACGTGTCGAAAGGTTTCGCGCAGTGGGGGCACTTCCAAAACGTTCCCACCGGGGGCGGCGTCTTGCACGAGGGGCAGGCAAATCCGTCACGGCGCGGCAGTTTGGCCAGGCGCGCCAGAGCTTGCGCTTGCTTCAATCCGCCCCAGCAATTCGAGAGAATAAAGAAAGCGAGAATGCCAAACCAGACGGACTGCCGCCATACGGCGAAGAGAATCAGGCCGGCCACACCTATGAAGCCGATCACCACGGCGGCCATCAAACTGTGGGCGCGACCCATTACAAACCAGAGCAGGGAACGAAGAATCTGGCCGCCATCCAGCGGGTAGATGGGCAGCAGGTTGAAGATCAGCAGGCCCAGATTGATGAACCAAAGCGTCCGTACGAACGGGTGGACGTTGGGTATGGCGTCCAGCCAGCCGGTCGATCGGTTCAGTAAGCCCAGCGACGATAGAATCACCAGGAACGCCACGTTTACCAAAGGCCCCGCAGCGATGCTCCACAGTGTGGCGCCCGGGCGTTGCGGGGGATTCACATACGCTACTCCTCCCAGCGGCCAGAGCACTTAGCGATCCGCCGTTCCTCCTACCTGGCGGCAGGCCAGCGCATGGCCGTATTCGTGCACCATCACAATGAGAAACAGTGCCAGGTACTCCAGGACGTTCCAGGTGATGGATGAATAACTCTTCGTCCGTCCCTGAATTTCAATTACCGCAACCAGGAACCATGACCAATGCAAAAACAAATCAATTCCGGCCAAGCGGAATAAATGGATCGACCCTTGGCGTAGGGTTGGCATTTGTAGACCTCATGAACAGCGCGCTATTCGATTAATCGACCCAGGCATACGGCGAAGCGTGGAGTCGCGGCGCCATCATACCCAATAACGCCACCAAAGTCCTCTTAAGTCTTACCCCAATTTGCGCCCACCGTCGAGAGTGCGTAACCCGTAAAGAAGTTAAGAGCGATCGCGGAGCCACGAATCGTGCGTTCGGGCAAATTGTTTTCAAGCCTTTGAAATGACGCAAGGGCAGGGTAAGGAGTGGGGCATTCATCGCACATTGTGGGCGTGGACCGTCATTTTGTCATCCCTGGAGATCAGAATCGGGCATATTGTCCCCTTCTCCAAACCTAAGTCGTTCACTTTATAAGCATCCCTGTTTAATTTGTAACCCCTCCTTTGGCTCAAGTCGTGCAGATGTAATGCCGAAGGGTATAGGGAGAGCAAGGATGGTTACCCGAGCGGCGCGCCACGCTACGAACGAATCTGTACGTTCTGCCCACCCTTAATTGCAGTCTGCGCGTGTAGGCGCGCACGGCACCCTGGCCACCCTTAGGGGCGCCAGCCGCTTGCAGGTAACTGGCATGCCCTTTCGGAAAAAGGTTGAAGGAGCGTGAAATGGGAACGAGTTTTCGCAGACCTGTTGCCCCCTCGACGGACAAGCGCTGGAAGATCGTGGAAGCCTCCATGCGCCGTCTGGGCAACCAATCACATGCGCTCATTGAGGCGCTGCACACCGTGCAGGAATCTTTCGGCTACCTGGACGCGGATTCGCTGCGCTTCGTGGCCACCAGCCTGCGCGTACCGCTGAGCCAGGCCTACGGCGTCGCCACCTTCTACCATTACTTCACGTTAAAGCCCCCGGGGAAGCACACCTGCGTCGTCTGCACAGGGACGGCCTGCTACATCAAGGGAGCGGGGAAACTGCTCACCGAAATGGAAGGCAAATACGGAATCAAGCCCGGTGAAACGACGCCGGACGGCAATGTCTCACTCCTCACGGCGCGATGTTTGGGGGCGTGCGGCTTGGCGCCTGCGGTGGTTTTTGATGGCCAGGTGGCAGGGAAGGTGACGGCCGCGGATCTATCGACAAGAGCGGGGAGGTGGGGGGCATGACGCCAGAAGAACTTGGCGAAATCACCGCCAAACAGGAAGAGGCCGAGCGGCAATTCCATCACCGGCTGCACGTCTGCACGGCTGCGGGTTGTCTCTCTTCCGGAAGTGACAAGGTCAAGGCGGCGCTCGAAAAGCAAGTCAAGGACCAAGGGCTGGAACACCAATGCAAGGTCAAGGGCGTGGGCTGCATGGGCCTGTGCGCCAATGGTCCGCTAGTGGCGGATAAGCCGCGCAACGTAATGTACCAGAATGTTACCGAAGATGACGCGGCGGATATCGTCAAAAGCCTGGATACGGAGCCGGTGGCGCGCCTCGAATGCCCCACGGAGATGCCCTTCTTCCGCCGCCAGGTCAAGATTGTGCTGGAAAATTGCGGGCGCGTCGATCCCGAGCAGGTTGAGGACTACATTGCGGCGGGCGGTTACGAAGCCCTGGTGAAGGCTCTGACCGAATGCTCTCCGGGCGAAGTCATCGAACAGGTTTTGCGCAGCGGATTGCGCGGGCGGGGCGGTGCAGGCTACCCGACGGGGCTGAAATGGGGAACCGTCGCCAAGGCCGACGCCGATAAGAAGTATGTCGTGTGCAACGCCGACGAGGGGGATCCCGGCGCCTTCATGGATCGCAGCGTGCTTGAAAGCGATCCCCACCGCGTGCTGGAAGGCATGGCGATTGCCGCGTATGCGGTGGACGCTGCACAGGGCTACATCTACGTACGCGCGGAGTATCCGCTGGCCATCAAGAATCTCAAAACCGCTATCCGCCAGGCGGAGAAACTGGGGTTGCTGGGGAACAACATCTTCGGCACCACGCACAGTTTTCATGTGGAATTGCGCCTGGGCGCGGGAGCATTCGTCTGCGGCGAGGAGACGGCCCTGCTGGCTTCGATCGAAGGCCGTCGAGGCATGCCCCGGCCGCGTCCGCCCTTTCCGGCGTCCGAAGGGCTTTGGGGATATCCCACCTTAATCAATAACGTGGAGACCTTTGCCAACATTCCACCCATCCTCCGCAACGGCGGCGAATGGTTTGCCCGTATCGGTACGGAGAAGAGCAAGGGGACGAAGGTTTTTGCCCTGGCCGGCCGCGTTCAAAACACCGGGCTGATCGAAGTGCCTATGGGTATCACGCTGCGCGAAATTATCTTTGATATCGGCGGCGGCGTGCCCGACGGGCGCAACTTTAAGGCGGTGCAAACCGGCGGACCTTCCGGGGGCTGTATTCCGGCGGAGTTCCTGGATGTGCCGGTGGATTATGAGTCGCTCAAGAAACTTGGTTCCATTATGGGGTCGGGCGGCATGATTGTGATGGACGATTCCTCCTGCATGGTGGACGTCGCCAAGTATTTCATGGAATTTTGCATGTCGGAATCTTGCGGCAAGTGCATTCCGTGCCGCGCCGGGACCTACCAGATGCACGAACTCCTCAACCGCATTACGGGTGGCAAAGCCGCGCCGCAGGATGTGGCGGTGCTTGAAGAATTGTGCGACTTGGTCATGAACACGAGCCTCTGCGGGCTGGGACAGTCCGCGCCCAATCCCGTGCTCAGCACCTTGCGGTACTTCCGCAACGAATACGCGGCGCATGTGGATGAGAAAACGTGCCCCTCGGGCGTGTGTCAGATTCATAAGGAGGTGACGGCTTGAGCCAAGCGGTTCGCGTAATCACTCTGAACATCGACGGACGCGACATTAGCGCGCGGGGCGACCAAACCATCCTCCAGGTGGCGCGGGAGAACAACCTGTATATTCCGACGCTCTGCCATCTGACGGGCCTGGCCCGAGTCGGGTCCTGCCGCCTCTGCCTGGTGGAGGTGAAGGGCATCAACAAACTGCTTCCCGCCTGCGTTACCCGCGTCGAGGAGGGGATGGAAGTCTCCCTGAACAGCGAGCGGCTGAGCAAATACCGGCGCACAATACTGGAACTGCTCTTTTCCGAACGCAACCATGTGTGCGCGGTTTGTGTTTCCAACGGGCACTGCGAATTGCAGAACATGTCGCAAACCCTGCAAATGACTCATGTCCACTTTCCTTACCGGTATCCGCGGCTGGCGGTGGATGCATCGCATGAGCGGTTTGTGGTGGATCATAACCGGTGCATTCTCTGTACGCGCTGCGTGCGCGTGTGCGACGAAATTGAAGGCGCCCACACCTGGGACCTGCTCGGCCGAGGGGTGAATGCCCAGGTGATAACTGACCTGAATCAGCCTTGGGGAGCTTCGGAAACCTGTACGGGGTGTGGGAAGTGCATCAATGTGTGTCCCACCGGGGCGTTGGTGGAAAAAGGCAAATCGGTGCGCGAAATGACCAAACAACGGCAATTTCTGCCCTATCTGACGTTAATGCGGGAGAGACGCTGGTGAGTAAAGCACGCGTTGCAACTCTATGGTTAGACGGCTGCTCGGGCTGCCACATGTCGCTCTTGGATATGGATGAGCGCCTGCTCGAACTGGCCGGCAAGATCGAAATGGTTTTCAGTCCTTTGGTGGATCAGAAGGAGTTTCCTGAGAACGTCGATGTGGCGTTGGTGGAAGGCGCGGTGAGCAGCGACGAGGACTTGGAGAAGATTCGCAAGGTGCGCGCGCGCTCCCGCCTGCTTGTTTCCCTCGGCGACTGCGCGGTGACTGCCAACATCCCGTCGATGCGCAATCCCTTCAAGGTTCAGGACGTACTCAACCGGGCATATGTGGAAAATGTCACGATTAACCCGGGAGCGCCGCGCGAGGCGGTGCCCGCATTGCTGCCGCAGGCTCGGCCGATTCACGAATTCGTGAACGTGGACATTTTTGTGCCGGGGTGCCCCCCCTCGGCGGACACCATTTATAGCGTTCTCGTGGATGTTCTGGAGGGCCGAAGCCCCGCTCTGAGCGCCAAAACGCGGTTTGGGGCATGAGATTGCCGATTGCTGATTGTCGATTGACGATTAAACAGAAGGATAGGCCTCGGTCTTAAATTGTCAGCAGTAGAGAAAGCGTATTACGGTCTGCGAACGGTTGAGGTTGGTCAATCGAAAATCGGCAATCGGCAATCGAAAATGACAGACGTAGAGGGACGGCTGAGCTAAAAACCATGAGTAAGCAAACGTTAGTCATCAATCCTGTGACGCGCATCGAAGGCCACGGGAAAATTACGATTCAACTCGACGAGCAGGGAAGGGTTGCGGACGCGCGATTCCATGTGACGCAGATCCGTGGCTTTGAAAAGCTCTGCGAGGGCCGGCCGTTTTACGAAATGCCCTCGCTGATGGCGCGCATCTGCGGCATCTGCCCGGTGAGTCACCTGATCGCCTCGGCCAAGGCGTGCGACGCGATTTTAGCTGCACGCATTCCCTCCACAGCCGTCAAGCTGCGCAGCATCCTGAACCTGGCGCAAATTGTACAATCGCACGCCCTCAGTTTCTTTCACCTCTCCTCCCCGGATCTTCTGCTGGGCATGGATTCCGACCCGGCGCGGCGCAATCTGTTCGGCTTGGCGGAAGCCCACCCGCAAATGGCCCGCAACGGCGTGCGCTTGCGGCAGATCGGCCAACAGATTATCGAAATGCTGGCGGGCAAGCGGATTCACCCCGCGTGGGTAGTGGCGGGCGGTGTGAATGAGGCGCTGACGGTGGCGACGCGCGACAAAATCCTGGCCATGCTACCCGAAGGCCTGGAAATCGTGCAGGGGACCCTTGACTGGTTCAAGTCAGTCCTCGATGACTTTCGCGAGGAAATTCGCACGTTTGCCAATTTCCCGACCTATTTCCTCGGCCTGGTGAGCGCCGCGGGCGAACTGGAACACTATCACGGCTTCCTGCGGGTGGTCGATTCGCGCGGCAACATTGTGGCCGACAAGCTTGACCCAACCAGCTATGCGGAGTATCTGGGTGAAGCCAGTGAGCCGGACAGTTATTTGAAGTCGCCCTATTACCTGCCGCGCGGCTACCCCGAGGGCATCTACCGGGTCGGCCCACTGGCCCGCTTGAACGTAGCGGACCGTTGCGGCACCCCACGAGCTGACCAGGAGTGGGCGGAGTTTCGTGAGCTCGACCGTGGCGCCGTGCTGAGTTCTTTCCATTATCATTACGCCCGCCTGATCGAAATTCTCTTCGGCCTGGAGCGCATGGAGCAGTTGCTGCAGGCGCCCGACATTCTTTCAAAGCACATCCGGGCCTTTGCCGGAACTAACAATCCCGAGGGCATTGGCGTCTCGGAAGCGCCGCGCGGCACCCTGATACATCATTATCGCGTCGATGATGATGGGCTGATCGTGTGGGCCAACCTCATTATCGCCACCGGCCACAACAACCTGGCGCTCAACCGCGGGGTGCTCCAGGTGGCCAAGCACTTTGTTAAGGGAGAGAAGCTTTCAGAAGGGATGCTCAACCGGGTGGAAGCCGTGGTGCGCGCGTTTGACCCCTGCTTGAGTTGCTCCACCCACTCGCTAGGACAGATGGCACTACAAATTCAACTCCTCGCCCCCGGCGGCGCGGTATTGGACGAAATCAGACGAAAGTAAGACTTCGGACATGACGTTCTCAACTCCGTACCCCCGAACTCAGGACACAAAGTTCCTGACTCCGGACGCTGGACTTACTTAAGGAGCCTGCCATGACGACCCTAACCTCTCTGCCGTTGACGGAGTCCGGCCAGGAATTTCTCGACAAAGTCATCGCCGGACAGCGTGGGCGACCGGGGGCACTGTTGGGCATTTTGGAAAGAGCCCAGGACCACGAGCCCCGCAAGTTCCTCTCGCGCGAGACCTTGGAATATATCGCCGTCAAAACCGATACGCCGCTGGCGCGCGTTTACAGCGTGGTGACGTTTTACGCGCTCTTCAATCTCGAGCCCCAGGGAAAGAACACGATTTGCATCTGCCGGGGCACGGCGTGCCACACCCGCGGCTCACGTGAGCTTCTGGCCAGCCTGATGTTCAAGTTGGGCTTCCACACTCCGGAAGACGAGCTTACCGACAAGATCGCGCTCAACACCAATGATGGCAATTTTACAGTGCGAACCGTGGCGTGCTTCGGCCAGTGCGCATTGGCTCCCGTGGTCGAAGTCAATCATGAGGTGTACGGCCACATGAATGAGCAGACGCTGCATCGCGAGCTCAAACATCTGGGAAGGGAGGCGGCAAAGCAATGACGCGCATTCGGGATTTGAGTACCTTCAGTGCCGTGCGGGGGACGGGAATGGCCAAGTTGCTGCCTTTCCGCCCGCGTATTGCGGTGGGGATGGGAACCTGCGGTACGGGCAACGGAGCCGAGGGCGTTTTCCACGGCTTCGCCGACTCCATCGATAAGCGCGGCTTGGACATCCAACTCACGCGCGTCGGCTGCTTCGGGTTTTGCGCGCAGGAGCCGCTGGTGAATGTTTGGATTCCCGGCCGTCCCCTGGTGATTCTGCGCCGCGTGCAGAGTCAGCACGTGGATGAAATCCTCGACGATGTGATGATGGGGAAGATCCCCGCGGATTCGGCTCTCTGCAAGATTGAGGATTGGGACCACATCACGGCCCAGGTTAAGTATGGGAGCGGTTACAGCTCCATTCCTCTGTGGAGCGAGATCCCTTTCTTCAAAAGCCAGAAGAAGATCGTCTTGCGCAATTGCGGGTTGATCAATCCCGACGACGTGGAAGAGTACATTGCGGTGGGCGGCTACCAGTCGCTCTACAACGTGCTCATCGATAACCGTCCGGACGTGGTGATTGAGCAGATCAAGGCTGCCAAGCTGCGTGGACGAGGCGGCGCGGGTTTTTCCACCGGCCAGAAATGGGATTTCCTGCGCAAAGCCGTGGCGGACAAGAAATTCATCATTTGCAATGCGGACGAAGGCGATCCCGGCGCCTACATGAACCGCAACGAAATTGAAAGCGACCCACACTCCCTGCTGGAAGGGATGCTGATCGCCGGCTTCCTGACCGGCGCCACGATGGGCATCATTTACGTGCGCGCGGAATATCCCCTGGCCGTTCACCGCCTGGAGCGCGCCATTGACCAAGCCAAAGGGTACGGACTGCTAGGCGAGGATATTCTCGGCCGCGGTTTCAACTTCAATATTGAACTGGTGGAGGGTGCGGGAGCCTTTGTGTGCGGTGAGGAAACCGCGCTGATCAGTTCGCTGGAGGGCCATGCCGGCCGTCCCCGCCCGCGGCCGCCCTTTCCCGCCCAAAAGGGCTTGTGGGGATACCCCACCAACATCAACAACGTCGAGACCTGGTACAACGTGGCGCCTATCGTGGCCAGGGGTCCGGCCTGGTTTACGGAAACCGGCAGCAGTAAGAGTCCGGGAACCAAGGTGTTTTCCCTGGTCGGCAAAATCAAGAACACAGGCTTGGTGGAGATGCCGCTGGGCACTCCGCTGAATACCTTTGTCTACGATGCGGGTGAGGGCGCGGCAAACGGGCGCGCCGTCAAAGCGGTGCAGACCGGCGGGCCGTCCGGCGGATGCATCCCGCAAGAGATGTTTGACACACCAGTGGATTACGAATCGCTGGGCAAACTCGGCTCCATCATGGGCTCGGGCGGCATCGTGGTCATGGACGACGACAACTGCATGGTCGATGTGGCCCGTTACTTTATCGAGTTCACGCATGCCGAGTCTTGCGGCAAGTGCGTGCCCTGCCGCGTCGGGCTCGACAAGAGCCTGCGTATTCTCAACCAGCTTACCCAGGGGAAAGGATCGGAAGAGGATTTGACCGCACTCGATGAACTGGGCCGGATGATTCGCGATACCTCGCTGTGCGGGTTGGGGCAATCGGCGCCCAATCCGGTGCTCACCACCATGCGGCACTTCCACCATGAGTTTGAGGACCACCTGCGCGCCCACCGGTGCCGCGCTGGGGTTTGCCAGGAGTTGGCGCTTTCGCCTTGCGAAAATAGCTGCCCCTTGCATATGAACATCCCGCGCTTCCTGGAACTGTACAAAGAGGGGAGGCTGGACGAGGCATTTGAATCGGTGATCATGGATAACCCACTGCCTGCCTCAACGGGGCGCGTATGTCAGCACCCGTGCGACAACCGTTGCCGCCGCCACACCATCGACGAAGCAGTCAACATGCGTGAGGTGCATCGGCTGATTGCCGATAGCATCTACCTGTCGGACCGCTTTGACGAAATGGCGGACCGCGTGGCAGTGCGAAAGATGACGGCCACGGGCAAGAAGATTGCCGTGGTGGGCGCCGGGCCCACGGGTCTGACCGCGGCGTTCTATCTGTCGCTGTTTGGGCATGAGGTTACGATCTATGAATCCCACGCTGAGGCGGGCGGAATGCTGCGCTACGCCTTGCCTGAATACCGCTTGCCCAAGGCCGTCCTGTCCAAGGAAATTGAGCTGATTCGCCGCCTGGGCGTCCGATTTGAATTCAATAAAAGCGTGGGGACGGATATCTCCCTGAACGATTTGGGCTTGGGCTTCGATGCCGTTTTCCTCTCCATCGGCACCTGGAAAGAGGCTTGGGTCTACCTGCCGGGAACAGAATTGCGCGGGGTTATGCCGGCCCTGCTGTTTCTGGAGGGCATTGCCAAGGACGAACATGTGCCCCTGGGGCAGCGGGTGGCGATCATTGGCGGAGGCAATGCCGCCATCGACTCCGCCCGCACGGCCTTGCGCCGCGGGGCAACCGTCACCGTGATCTACCGGCGCGAGCGGAAAGACATGCCGGCAATTCAAGAAGAAGTTGAAGCGGCAGAACAGGAAGGCGCCCACTTCGCGTTTCTCGCCACTCCCCACCGGATTGTGGGGGAGAACGGCTCCGTCAAGGCGATCGAGGTGGTCAAAACCCGCTTGGGTGAATTCGATTCCTCGGGCCGCCGCCGCCCCATTGCCACCGAGGAGATCCAGAGTTTCAAGTGCGATACAGTGATCCTGGCGGTGGGCGAGGCGGTGGACCGCGACTTCTGCAAAGCCTCCGGTTTGAGCATGACCGAGCACGGTACGCTTGAATACGACCGCTACACCATGGAAACCAGCCGCGAGAAGTTCTATGCCGGAGGTGACCTGATTTCCGGCGCTTCCAATGTTTCCAACGCCATGGGATATGGAAAGAAGGCGGCGCGGTTTATCGACCAGCGGCTGATGGACGAGGTGCGGGTACAGGAGTTCCAGCCGCACTTCGAGTTTGACCAGAAGCCGCCCGAACAGGTCAGCGAGTGCCGGCGTCACCATCCCCATCCGCTGCCGGCCAAACAGCGTGTGAAGGGCTTTGAT
>Ga0335085_10017437_pt1 | contig 10346 bp, 8 predicted proteins | sample Lox_Sample_45_FD_206712 | JGI IMG/M metagenome (GOLD analysis project Ga0335085, IMG submission 206712) | Soil microbial communities from Loxahatchee National Wildlife Refuge, Florida, United States - Lox_Sample_4.5 | ecosystem: Environmental > Terrestrial > Soil > Wetlands | place: USA: Florida...
CTGCTGCGCGACGGATCCACGGTGACGCTCAAGGTGGCCGACGCGACGGACTGCGACGCCGTCCGCCGCTTCTTCCACGAGCTGTCGCCGGAATCGCGGCGGCGCCGGTTCTTCACGCTCGCCGAGCCAGATGCCCGTCTGCTCGCGAGACTCTGCGACGGCAGCGATCCCGCGCGTTCGGTGTCGCTCCTGGCGATGCGCCACGTCGGCGACGACACGCACCCCATCGCCGTCGGTTCGTACTTCGCGACGAGCACGACGACGGCGGAAGCCGCTTTCGCGGTCTCCGATCAGTTCCAGCACAAGGGTCTCGGCACCGTTCTACTCGAACGGCTCGCGGCGATCGCCGTCGTCCACGGCTTCCGCCGGTTCGAGGCGACGACGCTGCCGGAAAACGCGGCAATGCTCGAGGTGTTCTACGAGTCCGGATTCGAGATTCGATCGAAAACCGAGTCCGGCGTCATTTCCGTGACGCTCTCGCTCGAACCCAACGGCGACACGGTGGCGCGCGCGGAACAGCGGCTTGCGACAGCCACAGCCGCGTCGCTCCATCCCGTCCTGCAGCCTCGCTCTGTCGCCGTCATCGGAGCGTCGCGCGACCGGTCGAGCATTGGGCGCCGCGTCCTGACGGCGCTCGTCTCGAACGGATTCACGGGTCACATCTATCCGGTGAACCCGCACCTGTCGGAACTCGACGGCCTTCGGTGCTATACCGCCGTCTCGGAACTGCCGTCCGGTGTGGACCTCGCCGTCGTCGCGCTGCCTTATCCGCTGGTGCCATCGGCCGTCGACGCGTGCGCCGCGGCGGGCATTCGATCGCTGGTCGTGCTCACGGCGGGATACGCGGAAACGGGCGCGGACGGACGCGCCCGTCAGGACGCGCTCGTCACGCAGGTGCGCGAGTACGGCATGCGGATGATCGGCCCTAACTGCATGGGCGTGCTCAATGCCGATCCGGCCGTCCGATTGAACGCGTCGTTCTCGCCGATCTTTCCACCCGCCGGACACGTGGCGTTCTCCTCGCAGAGCGGCGCGCTCGGCATGGCGATCCTCGCGCTGGCCCAGGACCGCGGCGTCGGCCTGTCGACGTTCGTGAGCGTCGGCAACAAGGCAGACGTCTCCGGCAACGACCTGCTCCAGTACTGGGACGCGGATCCGAACACCTCGGTGATGCTGCTCTACCTCGAATCGTTCGGCAATCCCACACGCTTCGCTCGGCTCGCGCGGCGAATCGGTCGCAGGAAACCGATCGTGTGCGTGAAGGCTGGACGGACGCATGCCGGGTCGCGGGCCGCCGGCAGTCATACCGCGGCGCTGGCGGCCAGCGACACGACGGTCGACGCGCTGTTCCATCAGACCGGTGTGATACGCGCCGACACGCTCGACGATATGTTCGACATCGCCGCCTGTCTCGAGGCGCAGCCACTGCCGGCAGGACGGCGCGTCGCGATCGTGACCAATGCCGGCGGTCCTGGCATCCTGGCCGTCGATGCGTGCGAAGCCGCCGGGCTGAAGGTCGTCGAGTTCTCCGCGGCCACGCGAGCGCGATTGTCGGAATTCCTGCCGGCCGAGGCCAGCATCGGCAATCCGGTCGACATGGTCGCGTCCGCCGGACCGAACGAGTATCGACGCGCCATCGACGTCGCCCTGACGACCTCCGACGCCGACGCGCTGATCGTGATTTACGCGCCCGTCGACCCGAACACCGCCGGCATCACCGTGGACGCGATTCGCGACGGGATCGCCTCCGCGCGCGCCGCGGGCGCGACGAACAAACCCGTGCTCGCCTGTCTCATGGCCGAACCGGCCACACCCCAGCCGCTCGTCGTCTCGCGCGAACGCATACCGACCTACGCATTTCCCGAGAACGCCGCTCGCGCCCTCGCCAGAGTGGCGCAGTACGCGGAATGGCGGGCGCAGCCGGCCGGACTTGTCTGGACCTTCGACGACATCAAGGGCGACGACGCTCGCGAGGTGTGCCGGCAGGCGCTTGCGAAGCATGGCGCGGGCTGGCTGACCGACACCGAGACGCGCGCGGTGCTCGACGCCTACGGGCTGCCCATCGCGGCCGGCGCCGTCGCCACGACCGCGGACGACGCGGTCGCCCTCGCAAGGGTCATCGGATTCCCGGTTGTCGCGAAGCTGGCATCCCGCACGGTCACCCACAAGAGCGATCTCGGCGTCGTGCACCTGAACCTGGCGGATGACGAAGCGGTTCGCCGCGCGTTCACGGACATCATGGCGCGCGCCTCTGCCGGAGGCGGGGCCGCAGGCGTCGACGGCGTGCTGATTCAAACGATGATTGCGACCGGCGTCGAGACGATGATTGGCGTCTCGCACGACGCGTCGTTCGGTCCACTCGTCGCGTTCGGCCTGGGCGGCATTCACGTGGAGATTCTTGGCGACGTGCAATTCTGTCTCGCACCGCTGACGGATCGAGACGTCGACGAACTGCTGCGCAGCATTCGCGGGCTGCCGCTGCTGCAGGGCTATCGAGGCGCTCCCCCGGCGGACGTCGAGGCGCTGCGCGACCTCCTCCTGCGAATCTCGCGACTCGCCGTCGAGGTACCCGAGATTTCCGAACTCGACCTCAACCCGGTCATGGCGCTCCCGGCGGGCCACGGGTGCCGGATCGTCGATGCGCGTATCGCGGTGAGAGCGGGGGCGCCCGGTGCGTAGCCTGATCGATCGCATCAGCGACGCCGCGGGAGCGGTGGCGGCCGCCAATCGCGCGCGCACGTTCGAATCCGCCCTGGAGGAGTTCGTCTTCAGCCTGCAGACGGTTCCGGATTATCCCGCCGCCGAGATCTCAGACGAAGGGTTCGCTCGTCTCAACGCGCTTTCCGAGCGCGTCATCGCGGACATCGAGCACCGGCTCGACGGTACTGCCCTCGACGAAGCGCGGCGGGCACGATTCGCCGAGTCGGTGTACGACATCCGCCGGGCGATCGAGGACGCGTTCACCTGGCGGAAACACTATCTGCGTCGTTGACCGCCGGCCGCGCCAACCCTCGTATCCACTCGACCCAGTGTTCGATGCCGATGCCGGTTCGCGCCGAGACGGGCAGCATCGCCGGAATCGGCATCACGGCCCGCAGGTTGTTCTCGATCGTCTGGATGTGGATGTCGGGCAGCGCGGGCAACAGGTCGATCTTCGTCAACAGGACGAGGTCGGCCTTGCGGAACATCGTCGGATACTTCAGGGGCTTGTCTTCCCCTTCCGTGACGGAGAGCGCGACGACATTCACGTGCTGTCCCAGATCGTAGACCGCGGGACACACGAGGTTGCCGACGTTCTCGATGACGAGCAGATCGAGTTCGCGCCACGGCAGGTGATGCAGGCCGTGGTGCACCATCTCCGCGTCGAGGTGACAGGCGGTTCCAGTCGTAATCGACTCGGCGACAATGCCCGCGTCGCGGAGGCGCGTGGCATCGTTGTCCGTTGCGAGGTCGCCGGCGAGCACGCCGAGACGCATCTGGCCCCTGAGCGCCGCGGCCGTCGCTTCGAGCACCGCCGTCTTCCCGGCGCCAGGCGAGCCCATCAGGTTGATCGCGATCAGGTGATGGCGGTCGAAGTGCTCGCGGTTGTGCCGTGCGGCGCGATCGTTTCCCGCGAGGATCCGCTCGTGCACGTCGACCGGCACGGCCTTCGTATCCCCACATCCGCATACATCGCACATCACGGCACCTCCAGTTCGAGCTGCTCGAGCAGCAGATCATCGGTTCCCGGCACGCGCTCGATCTGAAGCGGCGCGTCGGCGCAGACCGTATTGATACGAAAGACCTCATAAGCGGTCGTGAACAACGTCGGATCGACGCCGGCGAACTCGCCCAGCGCGACACGGACACGGCGCACTGAACGTGCGTCGTGGTCTTCGACGATCCGATCGATCTGCTCGAACATCGCCTGAACGATGCTGAATTCATGCATAACGAGGCGCTCGCTTTTCGAAGAATGCCGCAATCCCCTCCGCGACCTCGGCGCCGTCCGCGGCGCGCGTCAGCTCCTCGAGCTCGCGATCCAGGTGATCGTCCAGCCGGTCCATGCCGGCCGCCTGATTCAGCAGTTCCTTCGCGACCGCGAACGAGTGCGCCGGGCCCGCCGCGATGGCGTTCGCGATGCGACGCACCTCGTCGTCGAACGTCTCGACCGGGGACACCGCGGTGACGAGCCCGTACTCGAGCGCCCGATCCGCGGTCAGCCGCGGATTGAGAAACGCCAGCTCCATCGACCGGCGCAGACCGATCAGCCGTGGCAGAAAGAACGTCGCACTCTCGGCGCCGGTGAGCGCCGTCTTCGCGTACGCCCATTCGAACGACGCGCGAGAGGACGCAACCACGAGATCGCATGCCATGGCGATGCCGAACCCGCCCGCAGCGGCCACCCCATCGACGGCCGCGATGAACGGCTTGGGTGCGCGCCGGATCTCGGAAATCGTGCTGTGGATGTACTCGAGGATTTGTTTGAACGTGTCGCCGTAGCCGGGACGTTGCGGCTCCGATCGGTTCGTCAGGTATTCGAGGTCGCCTTCGTCGCCGCCGGCGTGGATGAACTTCAAATCCGCGCCGCTGCAGAACATCTCGGGCAGACCGCGGACGATGACGACGCGCGTCGCTGGATCGCGAGCGAGCTGAAGGCCGGCGCGGCGAAGATCCTGAGCGGTCTGCACGTCGAGCGAGTTGAAGCGTTCGCGACGATCGAGCGTGATCGTCCCGATCGCGTCGTCTCGATCGATGTGAACGTGTGTCATCGACCTCAGTGCCTCCCTGCGACCTCAGCAGATGCGCGGCAGCAACTCGCCCTCCGGCTCCGCCACGAGCCGGCGTCCCAGTCCGGTGTCGAGCACGACCATCCCGGTGTGCTCGGCGGTGCACACGCCGATCGTCGCCGCGTCGCGTCCGAGCGGATGCCGACGAAGGGCGGTCAGCACGCGCGGCTCCGCCTCGGCACACACGCCGATCACGGCCTTCCCTTCATTGGCGACATGCAGCGGATCGATCCCCACGAGCTCCGACACGCCGCGGACCGCATCCCGCACCGGCAGCATCGCCTGATCGATGAGAATGCCGACGCCGCTCTTCGACGCCATCTCGTGCAGCGAGCCCGCGACGCCGCCGCGCGTCGGATCCTTCATCGCGGTAATCGCGTCGCCTCCCGCGTCGAGCGCCGCGGCGATCAACGAATTCAGCGGCGCCACGTCCGAGACGAGATCGCCCTCGAGATCGAGACCGTGACGCCGCGCCATGACGGCCATGCCGTGATCGCCGATGCTCCCCGTCACGATCAGTCGATCGCCGGGTTTGAGACCGCAGTCGCGGATCAGGCGCGGCGTCAACGCGATGCCCGCCGTGTTGATCGCGATGCCGTCGATTTCGCCGCGACCCATCACTTTGGTGTCGCCGGCGATCACCGTCGCCGAGGCCTCGGCGCACGCCTGACGCATCGACGCGAGAATGCGATCGAGATCCGCGCGCGCCATCCCTTCCTCGAGGATGACGCTGCACGTCAGGCCGAGGATCTCGGTCGCGCCCATCATGGCGAGATCGTTGACGGTGCCGCAGATCGCGAGCCGTCCGATGTCGCCGCCGGGAAAGAACGGCGGCTGGATGACGTGCGAGTCGGTGGTCAGCACGAGCCATCGATCGCCGATCCGCACCGCTCCGCCGTCGTCCATCGCCGAGACGCCGAGGACGCCGGGACGGACTTCCGGCGTCGTTTCGAACGCGTGGAGAAACGCGTCGGCAATCAGGCGTCGCATCGCGCGTCCGCCGGCCCCGTGTTTCAGCAGAATCTGATCGTCCGCGGCTAGACAGGACACGAGGCACCTCTCAGATGAGGAACACCGCCGTACTCGTGCCAGATGCGGCACGTGCCTTCGGTGCTCACCATGCACGCCCCGACCGGCGCGTCGGGCACGCAGGGATTCCCGAACAGCGGACAATCGGACGGCGACGCGATGCCGGCCATGATGTTTCCGCAAATGCACTGACGGACGAGCGTCGACGGCGCGTGCTGCCAGAGCGACGCGACATCGATCGAGAAGCGGCGTCGCGCGTCGACAGCCGCCCACTCGTCTCTGAGGCGCAGGTTCCCGTTGGGCACGTGTGCGATGCCGCGCCAGCGGCCGCCGATCGGACGGAAGACGCGCCACAATTGCTGCAGCGCGTTCCGATTGCCGTCGCGCGTGACACAGCGCGGGAACATGTTGGCGACCGCCGGCTGGTCGTCGCGAATCAGCTCGACCAGCCTGACCAGCGCCGCCAGGATGTCGAGCGGCTCGAACCCCGCGATCACGACCGGTTGCCGATGGCGACTGACGAACGCGTCGAAGATGCCCCACCCGGTGATCGTCGCGGCGTGGCCGGCCGCGAGAAAGCCTTCGATCCGCGCATCCGGCATCTCCGCCACGATCTCCATCACAGGCGGAATGTATTTGTGCGCCGACAACACCGAGAAGTTCGGGGGAACGCCGGCCAGAATGACCGCCGCGGTGGCCACCGCCGTGGTCTCGAAGCCGGTCGCGAAGAACACGACGTCGTCGCTGGTCCGTTTCGCCAGTTCGACGGCCTGCGCGACGCTGTAGACCGTGTCGATCCTGGCGCCGCGGGCGTGCACGTCCGCGAGCGAGCCGGCCGTTCCAGGCACGCGCATCATGTCGCCGTAGGTCGCGACGCGAACGCCCTGTTGCGCCAGCGCGACCGCTTCGTCGATCTCCGGCAGGTCCGTGATGCAGACCGGACATCCCGGCCCCATGTTGACGTGCAGGGTGTCGGGAAACGCGCTGCGCAGCCCGAACTTCGCGATCGCCTGCTCGTGGCTGCCGCAGACGTGCATGACGGTCACTTCGCGGCCGATCTCCGCCATCGTGGCCGTCAATCGGTCGGCGAGCGACCGCGCGCACGCCGGATCGCGAAACTCAAGAGGCATCGATCTCGCCCTTCACGTCGGCGGTCATCAGATCAGGCTGGTTCTCGCGCAGGAGCTGTTCGTAGAGCTGCAGCGTGAGCGCCACGTCTTCGGGCGGGATCCGCCGGATCGCGAAGCCGACGTGGTTCAGCACGTAGTCGCCGGCCTGCACCGGCTCGTCGACCAGATCGAGGCGCACGCGACGGCGGACGCCCCAGAAGTCGACCACGGCACCGAGGTCATCGACTTCGACGACCAGACCCGGAACACCCAGACACATCGTCACGCCTCACTGTTCTTCAACCGTTGACGAGCGCGTCCGCGATCACGGCCTGACCGAGTGCGATGCCGCCGTCTCCGGGCGGCACCCGTTCGTGCAACCGCACGTCGTACTCCGGCGCGAGCGCCGCGCGGACGCTCTCGGCCAGTCGCGCGTTCTGAAAACATCCGCCCGACGCGACGACTGGCAGACGTCCGTATCGCGCCGCCGCGAGTCGCACGGCCGCCGTCGTCGCCTCTGCCAGCGTGTTGTGGAACGCAGCTGCAATGGTCGCGACGGAGACGCCGCTCGCCCAATCGCCCAGGGCCGCCCGGACCGTCGGACGAAGGTCGATCTCCGGACACGTGCTCTCGCGATCGAAGCCGAACGCGTACACCTGCGACACCGCCGGATCCGCGATCTGGTTCCATTCGATGGCGACTTGCCCCTCGTAAGCCGCTCGCCGGCGCCCCAGGAAGAGCGCGCCGAACGCGTCGAAGTAGCGGCCGACGCCGCGAGCGAGCGGCATCGGAGCGCTGCTTCGGAGCAGCTGCTGCACGCCGTTGACGTGATCGAACGGGACGCCTGAAAGGAGTGCGCGCACCTCGTCCGGCAGTTCGCCGTCGAAGGCGTCCATTGCGAGCGCCACGGCGATGCGCCACGGTTCGCGGACGGCCTGGTCGCCGCCGGGGAGCGAGACGGACCGGAACGTGGCGGCGCGCTCGAAGCTTCGAGTCGTCGCGATCAGGATCTCGCCGCCCCATGACGTGCCGTCGGTTCCGAAGCCGGTGCCGTCGTACGCAATGCCGATCGCCGGCCCGTCGATGCCGTGCTCGGTCATCGCGCTCACCACGTGCGCGTGATGATGCTGGACGGCGACCTTGATCGCCTCGGGCCGATCCTGGGCGTAGATCGACGACAGATAGTCGGGATGCAGGTCGTGCGCGATCACTTCCGGCCGTACGGCGAGAAACCGCTCCATGCGGGCGATGGCCTTGATGTACGACTCGAACGTCTCCACGTTCTCCAGATCGCCGATGTGCGGGCCGAACCACGCCTCGCTGTCGAAGGCGAGGCAGAACGTGTTCTTCAGCAGCGCCCCGCACGCGAGCACCGGCCGGACGATCGCGCGTGCCATCGCAATCGGTCGCGGGACGTAACCGCGCGACCGTCGAAGGACGGTTCCGCGCCCGGCGATCACGGCGACAACCGAGTCGTCACAGCGCGTCTCGATGCGACGGTCGTGCAGGAGGAAGAGATCGGCAATCTCTGACAACCGCGCGATCGCCTCCTCGTTATCGAACGCGATCGGCTCTTCGGACAGGTTCGCGGACGTCATCACCAGCGGCCGGCCGACATCGGCCAGCAGCAGATGATGAAGCGGCGAGTACGGCAGAAACAGTCCGACAAGGCGGTTCCCCGGCGAAACCACGTCGTTGCGGATTGAGGATTGCGGATTGCGGACTGGGAGGAGCACGATTGGCCGCTCGACCGACGTCAGCCACTCGCGTTCCACCGGTCCGACGACGCCGATGGCCTCTGCTTCGGATAGATCGCGCACCATCACCGCAAGCGGCTTCTCTTCGCGATGCTTGCGCTCGCGGAGCCGCCGCACAGCGTCCCCGGACGTGGCGTCGCACGCGAGGTGGAAGCCGCCCAGGCCTTTCAGCGCGACGATCGCCCCGGCCTTGATCGCCGCGGAGGCCCGTGCGATTGGATCGGCGACGGCGATCAGCGAACCACCGGGGGCATGCAGCGTCAACGTTGGCCCGCACACCGGGCACGCGTTGGGCTGTGCATGAAATCGGCGATCGCCGACGTCCTCGTACTCGCGGCGGCACGCCGGACACATCTCGAACGCAGCCATCGTCGTCGCGGGCCGATCGTAGGGGATGTCGGTTGCAATGGTGAATCGCGGGCCGCAGTTCGTGCAGTTGGTGAACGGATACCGATAGCGGCGATTCTTCCGATCGGTGATTTCCGCGACACAGTCCGGACAGGTGGCCAGATCCGGCGGGATCGATACCCGCGGATGCGACCCGGCTTCGCTGGCCGCGATGGCGAAGTCAGCCGGCGGATCGCCGGCGAGCGCCTCGGCCTGAACCGTGTGAATTTTCGCGGCCGGTGGCGGAAATTTGAGCGCGTCCAGAAAGCGCGCAAGCGCCTCGACGTCTCCGAACGCCTCGATCGTCACGCCGGTCGAATCGTTGCGCACGCGGCCCCGCACGCCGGCGGCAATGGCTATCCGATAGACCCACGGGCGGAAGCCGACACCCTGCACCGTGCCCTGAATCCGGATGCGCCGCCCCTCCACTTGCGCAACAGCCATGTGTCTGCGCTGATTTGAGAGGCAAGACGACTGCCAGGAAGACTGCCGGAAATCCGGCAGCGTGGCTCACAGGTCCTGCAAGAACCTGACGGTGCAGTACGCCGACGCGATCATGGTCACGACGATTGGAAACGGCAATCCGGTGGCGTCCGCGATGCCGGCGCTGCTCGTCTTCCACGCCATGGCCAGGATCGCCGCGCCCATCGCCATCAGAAAGGTCGAGCACGGCACCGCGAAGAAGAGGCCGTACGTTTGTCTGCGCACAAGACCAAGGCCAGTGAGGAACAGACCGGGCAACGCAAACGCCAGATCGAGAACGTGTACCGGATTCACGTGAAGGCCGTTCTCCGCCACTCCACGAGGTTCGGTGCCGTGGAGCAGCGCCGGGACGATGTCGGACAGCCACAACGCTGCGAACGCCACCGCCACGATGATCAGCAGAGCCGCCATGCTGCGCGCGTGCATCTGACGTTCGAAGACATCACGGAGGCGATCGCGATCGATGCTGAGAGTGATGCCGAACACCGCATAGAACGTCAGACCGAGTGTGGCCACGTACGGCAAGAAGCACGCGTTGAAGCGGACGGCGAACGCGTAGATCGCGTACGAGTAGCACAGATACAGCAGCAGACCGATCCACAACAGCGTCGCGCGCAGCGATCCCCTCGAACCCAGATAGCCGACGACCAGAAACGCCGGCACAATCACGAACAGATTGGCGTCGTCCTGTCCGGCGCCCTGCGCCGCCCACGAGGCGGTCTCTTTCACATATGCAGGACCGAAGACACCCGCGGCGCTCGAAACGATCGTCGTGATCGCAATCGGGATCGTGAGCGTCGACGACCAGCGCG
>Ga0335085_10017438_pt1 | contig 10346 bp, 8 predicted proteins | sample Lox_Sample_45_FD_206712 | JGI IMG/M metagenome (GOLD analysis project Ga0335085, IMG submission 206712) | Soil microbial communities from Loxahatchee National Wildlife Refuge, Florida, United States - Lox_Sample_4.5 | ecosystem: Environmental > Terrestrial > Soil > Wetlands | place: USA: Florida...
CCGACGCCAAAGTGCCGGTCTTATCCAAAGCGGCAGCGAGCCAAACCGGCGAAGCGGTCACGCGGTAGCCTTAGTTCACCGTTTCGTAAATACGGCCGCGTTCGAGCTTGCACTCGCGACGGATTCAAGAGGAGGTCGCGCGCTTTCGATACTGAGAAACGTTCCCTCAATGCCTCCAGCACGGCCATTCTGGGACTCCCATATCCCGCAGGGATATCAAGGGCGAAGCCAAGCCCTTGACTCGTTACCGCTCCGGCTTGCCGGCCGGATAGACCATCACTGCGACGGCGCCGCCATCCGGCGCGTCCGTCGATTTGCCCAGGCCGATCGTCTTGATCCGGGTATCGTCCAGCTTGAAATGCTGAACCAGGTAATCGCGTACGACCGCGGCGCGCGCCTCGGTGAGTTTGCGGTCCTTATCGGTGTCCCCTTTCATATCGGCCCAACTCGCCACCACGGCCAGGCCGTACCGGTTCTGCTCCAGAAATTTGCCGGCCTCATTGAGAGCCTTCTCTCCCTTGAGCTTCGCGCTATCGGGTTTATCGAACAGCTTCGGCCCGGCGTAAGTAAAGCTCTTGTCGGGACTGCCGGCCGGCAGTTGTGCAATGGCATCCCGCTTCAACTCCTCCGAATCTTCATAACCCCGATTTTTGAAAAAGCCGCGCAACAGAAAATTGTGTTTCAGGGCTTCGGTGTCGTCCTGAAGATTCGACGCCGCCGCGTCTACGCTCCGGTAGACCGCCCGGCTGTTCAGGAGGGCGCCTACGCTGCCCTTGCCGCCGTTTAACTTGGCGGTAATGCCATCCAGATTGTTCGTCGCGTCCTGGACGGAATCGAGAATCCCGTTCGTCTTTTTGATGATGTCCGAGATCTGCAAGGGTGGCTCGGAAGCAATGGTGGCGCCGTCCCGGATATCGGGCGCGCCGGTAGAACCAAACGTAATCTCCACGTACTGGTCACCAACCAGCCCCTCGGTTTGAATGGAGGCCACCGAATCCTGTTTGATCACCTGGCGGCTGGGACCGGCCAGATCCATTTCCACCCGCACCTTCTGGTCCGGCCGCTTCGGAAGCACAATATGCCGCACGGTGCCCTGGTGCAGGCCGCCCACTCTCACCGAGGCCCCCTCGGTGAGGCCCGCGACATTTTGAAAATAGGCATTCACGCGATACGTCGAGGTGAACCGAAATTGCGCGTTTCCGATCCAGAAGATGCCGGCAGCGAAGATCGCCAGCGTCACAGTGATGAAAATTCCCAAACGCAAGGTCTTCGACATATTCACCACCTACAGTGCGTCGCGCATGAATTGAACCACGAACGCATCCTGACTCTTCTCGAGCTCCGCGATATCGCCCTCCGCCACCACCTTGCCCTTGTGGATCAGGAGGACCCGGTCAGCAAACGCGCGCGCCCCACGCAAATCGTGAGTCACTACCACCGAGGTGATCCGCCGTTTCTTCTTCAAATCCACGATCAGGCCGGCGATTTCCGAAGCGGTGATCGGGTCCAGCCCGGAGGTGGGTTCGTCGAAGAGCAGAATTTCCGGATCCAAAGCCAGCGCCCGGGCGAGTCCTACGCGTTTCTGCATCCCGCCGGAGATTTGCGAGGGCAGTTTGTCGAAATCCGTTGCCATGCCAAGGCTGCTCAGCAATTCGCGGGCACGCTGCTTTTGCTCCTCAGGCGGTCTACTGCTATGCCGCGCCATCGGGAAGATCACGTTTTCTTCTACGGTCAACGAATCGTAAAGCGCCGACTGCTGAAACAGGAATCCAATTTTTTTGCGGACTTCGTTCAGCTCGCGCACGGGCAGCTTTCCGATTTCTCTTCCACTCATGCGGATGGACCCTGAATCCGCCCTCTGCAGCCCAATCAGCAGCTTCAGCAGGACACTCTTGCCGGTTCCGCTGCGGCCCATCACCGCTACGGTTTCCGCCTGCCGCACCTGCAATTTCACTCCGTCCAGCACAGTCTGCTCTCCGAAAGATTTGTGCAGGTCGGTGACCTGGACCGGTAGACTGTTTTCTTCCGGCATTTACGCCTCACGTCATGGGCCAGAGCATCAGGCTCAGCCGCACCAGTAACACATCCGCGAGAATTACGAACAACGAGGAGAGCACCACGGAGCTTGTGGCGCTGCGGCCGACTCCCTCCGTGCCGCCCGAGCTGCGCATGCCCTGAAAGCACGCCACCAGTCCGATGATCAGGCCGAATACACACGTTTTCAGGATGGAAGGAATAAAGTCGCTGAATGCGACATTCTTGAAGCCGTTCTCGAGAAACAACCGGAGGGAAATCGAGCCGGTCAGCATATTGGCTGCCCATCCCATGAAAATGCCGCAGAAGTTGGCCGCCACCGTCAACAGGGGCAGCATCAATACGCACGCCAGCACCCGCGTGACCGCCAGATAACTGTAAGGGTCCACAGCCGAGGCCTCCATGGCATCGATCTGTTCGGTGACTTTCATCGAGCCGAGCTCGGCTCCGATTCCCGCGCCTACCCGGCCGCTCACCACCAGGCCCGTAATCACCGGACCGCTTTCTTTAATTATGGAAAAAACAATAATGGCGGGCAGGAAGGATTTGGCGCCGAAGCGGACCAGGCTGTCGCGCGTTTCCAGCGAAAGCACCACGCCGGTGGCCGCTCCGGCTAACGCCACAAGAGGTAGAGACAAAGATCCGATGGAATCGCATTGCCGCAGGAACTCCCTCCACTCAAACGGAGGGGTTACTGCGGCCTTAAATAGCCGGAGGCAGAAAATTCCCAGTTCCCCGAACCACTCCACGCCCGATTTCAAATACTTGCGCAAGGACGTATTCCGCCGAATTGACCAGCGCCGTACACTACGCGGCGCGGCGCGCGCGAGTGCGAGCCGCCTTCGTGGCCGCCCGTTTCCTGCCCGCGGCTCCCTTGGTGCGTACAGCCTTCTTCGCCGAGGCGCTCCGCTTGACGCTTCCACGTTTAGCCGCGCTGCTTTTCGCCTGCCGCGAGATTGCCGCATGCGACGCCGCACCGGAACCCTCGCGCTTCAGGGCATTGAGAGTTGCACGGGACCTGGTCGGGTTCGGTTTCCGCGCGGTTGCCTTGGTGGCCTTTTGCCCGCGCCTGGCCGGAACCTTCACCCCCGCCCGCCGAGCTTTGGAGAGGCCGATAGCAATGGCCTGTTTGGTCGAGCGCGCACCGTGTTGGCCTCTCCGAACGTGTTCCATCTCTTCCTGTACGTAGGCCCCTGCTTTGCCGGACTGGGATTTGGCTTTGCGTGCGCGCTGCTTGGTCTTCTTCTCCGGCATGGTTTACATCCCTCCGCCACCACGCAGGGTCTTCCTCTCGGGGTACTCTTCTTCCCAATAAGGCTTGGCGCCGTAATGGCTGAATATCTGCGACCGGAAGGTGGTGTCGGCAAAGTCGGGCCAGTTGTTCTTGTCGAAGCCCGGCGCGCTTTCCAGCGTCGCCTTGTCCACATTGAGGATGAAACACTTCTCATCTTCGTCCACCTGGAGCGCGCTCCATGGCAATGCGAACAGCTTGTTGCCCATGCCCAGCACTCCGCCGAACGACAGAACCGCATACGCCACGCGGCCCGACGGAATGTCGATCATGATCTCGTCCACATTTCCCAAGTCTTCACCAGCGGCGTTTCTCACGCTATCGCCATTCAGTGTGCTGGCCGCCATGACGCGGCAGTAGTTATTTTCACGATCGGTCTGTTTGATCTTGCCTTCTCGCATGAAAAGCTCCTTACACCATAGAAAGCTTGCACCTTTATTGCCTATCTACCCCAGGGGATGTTCCGGTTCTCACCAGATTCCGCTTACGGAAGGCCCGTGGGCTTTACGGCCACCTGAATGTTATTAACCACCCGGCTTACCTTTGGGACTGTCATCGCCACAGTGCCGGCCTTGGCTTTGATGTCCGCCGAATCCACCTGGCCTGCCAGAGTCACCACACCATTCGTCGAGTCAACCGAGACGTTAGTCACCGTTGAGGGGCCGATATCCGAAGCCAACTTGGATTTGACCTGGGCTACAATCCCAATGTCATTTACTTGAGATTCCGGGGATTCATTGGTTCTGCACCCCGCCAGGAAGACCCCTAACACCATCACCGGTAAAAGCAATCTCATTTCCGCCTCCCGCAAGGTAGCGAGCAATTCGACTCCCAAAGCGCTGCAGAATTGTGTTAATGAAACCGCTTCTTATAAAAGAAGTCGAGAGCAAACTCACCGAATACATCACGCTGCGCGACGGCGGAGAACTGAGGGCTGATGGCCCACTCGATGCGGATGGCACTGGGATTGGTTTGCGTGACGTCCTGTATATAAGTGAATGTGATATCCTGCGTCACCTGCTGCTGCAACGTAAGCGTAGCCTGCGGGTTGTTGCTGGTCTCTCCCACGATTTGCGGATCGATGGACAACTTGGAAACGCCGAAGAGCCGCTGCAGCCTGCCTGACACCGGGTTGGCAATCGCCGTTCCGAGTATGGCGGAAGCCCCTGCCTGCTCTATGTTCTGCTGTTGAGGCGGAGGCTGGTGCGCGGCCAGCACCGGGTCCGTGGTCGGTTGCTTGCCAGAAGCCAGAAGAGACACGATCTGCTGAAACTCCAAGGGAGGGTCCGAATGATAAGAGAGTTTCAGCTTGCTCATGGGCCCCGAAACGCTGAGACTCACATCGACGCCCTGCACCGTGGTCTCCAAATCGACGTTGAGGACAGGCGTGATTTCGTTGGCGTTGTAAAACGAGATCGTCCCCTGGTCGACGGAGTATTTCGCGCCGAAGAAGACCACATCGCCGGAATTGACTACCAGCCGGCCGATCATGCCGGGATGGTCCGGAGTGCCGCGAAGGTTCAGGTCCGCGTCCGCCTGAAGATTTTCCGTGAGCGCCGTGCGGAACTGAACAGCCGGAGAGGTCCGGATACGAACGTCGAAACGCATGCCTCCAAGCAGTCCCGTACTGGCGGTGTTTGCCGAGGGAGGCGCCGCCGCGGACGTCAGGATGGAACCTACATCACTGTGTGAGTGGATTGCCACGCTCAGCACAGTCACATTCCCGGAAACCAGGCTTCTGGATTCGGTGCCGGCCAGGACAAGCCGGGCATTTGCCTCGGTCGTCACAGTCTCCGGATAATCCACGTGGATGCGGTTGGCGGTTGCCTGAATCCGGAATTGAGGCTCAGCGCCGGAGTAAGTCACATAACCCGCCAGTGTAACCTTGCCGCCGCCGGTTTCCCCAGTCAGGTTTTGAATCACGGCTTGGTTGCCATTGAAGTTCACCGTGCCATTCGCGTTAGTAAGTCCGTTGGGGAGATTCATCGCGTGGAAGGACGCTTTTTGCAACTGAAGGCTGCCGTGAATCACGGGCTGCGAGGCGTCGCCGGTAGCGGTCGCGTTCAGAGTGACTGCGCCGGATGAAAAGATGTCGGAACTGAAAGCTTCCAGGGCATCGAGTTTGAAATTGCCGTTGGTGCGCAGATTGAACGTTTGCGGGGCCTTCATCGAAGCTGTTCCGGCAATAGTAAGATCTGCGTACGGGCCGCTCAAATGGAAATTTTGCACGGTGACGACCGAGTTCGCCAGCGACACCTGTATATTCCCGGAGTTGCGCACCTCAAAGGCCACGCGCGGCGCTTTCGCAGCGCCCGCCGCTATCGCGTGCGCCTCCAACTTCGTCAGTTGCACATTGCCCTGCATCGCTTTGGGGTTGGCCACGGGGCCAGAGACGCTGGCGCGTCCGTCCAGAGATGCGTCGAAGCGCTGAGTTGTGGCAGAGAGGAGCGGGCTCAGCCCGGCCCAGGTGACTCCCGTGAAGGTGAGTTGCGCATTCACCGGATAGCCGGGGGCGAGATCGAGCCGTCCAGAGCCTTGAATATTGGAGTGAGCGAGGTCAGACTTCAGATTGAACGCGACGGTGTTGCCGCTGGCGTTCGCCTCAGCGGTGAGTCCGCCCAGTTCCTTCTTATTCATGGTCAGGCCCTGTGCCGCCAGGCGGGCATCCAGAGTAGAAATGGCAATGGGCGCGTTGGCGCGAAGTGTGGCTGCGCCGTCCGCGGTCAATTGCACCAGACCCGCGAGCCCGGGCCGCGCGGCGGCGAGTGTTTTGATTCGGGAGAGCTGGATTTCGTTGCTCCGGGCGTGGAATTGAACCCGGCCTTGCCGAAAATCGCCGGCAGGATGATTGAAACTGCCGCTTACGTCCAGTGTCGACGGCCCATCTTCAAGGTGGAACTGCGTCACGTCCACCAGAACGTCGGCGTAGCTGACAGAGGTCTGAAGACGTGTGAATGGCTCGCTATAAGCTTCGCCGTTCACAATCGTCGCGGTGACTTTTGCCTGGGGGTTCTTCAGCGTCCCACTGACCTGCGCACTTGCGGACAGCGTGCCTTTCAATGGAACGTCGTGCTGCCCGGCTACCGCCAGCACGCGGTCAATCGGAAGATTTGCGATATTCGCGGTGGCGCTGGTCTGGCGATCGCCGGTCAGGGCGCTTTCACCGTTCACTCGGATTGTGGATCCTGCGAAGTTGGAAGTAACGTTGTAGCGGAGTTGCGATCCGGCCGTTGAGGCAGTGGCATCGAGGTTGCCCAATGCCTTACCTTCCATGGCCAGATTGTGCGCTGAGGCGGTGGCGTTCAGTGCCGTCAACTGCACCTCTGTCCCGGTTTTCGAGGGGCCAATCGAGGCGGTGGCATCGCCATTCAGGTTGAGAATCCCGCCCAGCCCCGGCCGGTCTTTGATCAACGATTGGAACTGGGCCATTTGAATCTGATTGCTGGCCACGTGCGCCGTCAACACTCCGCGTCCCAGATCGTTCACCGCGTGCTGATAGTGCGCCGTGGCATCGATTCGCGAGGGCCCGGCCACAACACTCAAGGCCGGCACGTCGATCGCACTCTGGTTGAGAGCGGCGCGTCCGGTGATACTGTCGAACGGTTCCCCCTGAATGGATCCGCGGTCAACTCCGAAGTCTACGCTCCCGGCGGGCGAACCCACCGTGCCGGCGATGTGGGCATCGGCATGGAATCCGCCGCTGGCCGGGATGCCGGTCTGTCCCGCAATAGCCAGCACATCCTGCAGATCCGCATTGCGAATCACCAGGTCCGCCTTGAGCGGATCATAGTTCTCAGGCTTCCACTGGTGCAGTCCAACGGCGCCTGAAAATCTCGCCTGCAGCGTGTCCCGGCTCAGGACCGCGTTGGTGACGTTGGCGGCAGATTGCGTCGCGTCCAGGCCGGCGGTGAAGCGTGTGAATGGCCGTCCCTCCACGGCGAAGTTAGTGGCGCTCACCTGCCCGGCGATGTGCGGCGCGGACAGACTGCCGGACACCGTGGCATCCACTGTGGCCGCGCCATTTCCCGCAAAGGTGACGGGAATGGCCGCCACCGGCCGGAAATCGTCGAAGTTGCGGGTGACCAGCCTGACTTGGATCTGCTTGCCGAGGGAGCCGCTGAACTCGGCAGTCGTGTGCGGCAGCGCCAGGTGGGAATGATCCACGCTAACGATTTCCGTACGCCCGTTGTAGTCGACGCCCAGGTGTCCCGAAACAGGGATGCCGCGCGGTCCGGGCGCGATTTCGAGACCCGCCTTGGCCACCAGCGCGGAAGTATTGCGAACGTCGCCGGCCGCCGTCACCCTGCCCGAGACGATGCCATCGTAGCCTGGCGCATTGGGAGCGAAAACTCCCGCGAGCCGCGCGATATCGAAACCGCGAATCGCGCCGTCGACATGGTACCGTGCCAACTCCTCAATTCCAGCGGAGCCGTTGAATGAGCCGCCGAGCACAGAAAGCCTCAACCCCGAGAGTTCGATGCGGCGGTTATCCACATTGACTCCGGTATCCAGGCTGAGATCGCGGATAGTAGTTGTTCCCTGATGGACCGCGACTCCGCGGGCAGCCACGTTGCCAATCACTGTGTAGTTATTGCTTGCATCCATGGTGGCGTTGCCCGCAGCCTTGACAACGCCTTCCGGCGTTGCGCGCAAACGTAACAGAGTGCCGATTTCACCCAGCGAAAGCGTCGACTGGAATCGCATCGAGGTTTGCCGGGTCGCATCCTTCAAGGTGCCGGAGGCTTCGATATTGCTGGCGCCAAGGCTGGCGCGCGCCGATTGCACGGTTACACTTGCGCTGTCCATGGAGCCGGTCACGTCAGCCAACAGGTACCGCGGTCCGCGCGCTGTGTCGAGTGCCATGTTGAGACCCGAAGCGCGCCTGGCTTCGTCGAGCGCCACCCTGGCGTTGACGTGGCCCGACGTCCGAGGATCGATCAGGTGATCCATCGATCCGCTGAACAGCACCAGCGAGTTCGCGGTCTGCAACCGGGCATTCGCCAGCGTGATTTTGTCTTTCTCCATGGTGAGTGGTAACTGGACGTCTACGTCGAGCGGCGGATTGCCGCCTGACTGGATACGCAATGGCGAAACGTCGATTTCCCCGGAGTAACTCGTCTTCGCGATGCTATAAGTCAAGTTCGCGCGTAATCCCGCGCCACTGATATTAAGATTGCTCTTCCGGTCGCCGAATTGAACCGAGCCGTTGCGAAGATCGAATCGCCCGATTGCCAGGTCCACAATTGTCTCCACGCCCGTCTTGCCGCTGCTCCGGGGTTGAACTTTGGGTGCCGGAATATTCGTCCGGCCGTCCGCGTAGACAATCACGTTGGCCTGCGGCGTGTCTACCAGTAGGTAGGCAAGATCCACGAATCCGTGGAACGGCGAAGTCAGTTTGAGATCCACCTGCACCAGGCCGGCGCGGAATAGCGGTGCGGCATTTGCCGGCTCCAGTCCATGGATCACGAAATCGCCCACTTGCGCGCGCAGGTGCGTCCAATCGAAAGCGAAGGACGCTATCTCCACCTTCCCGCCGGTTGCGTCTTCTACCGCCGTGATGATTTTGTCGCGAACCATGTTGCGGAACCAGTCTGTTCGCACGATGACGATTCCGGCCACGACGACCAGCGTAACCAGGCCGAACAGCGAGGCGGAGACAATGGTGAGAATCTTCCTGCGGCGAGTCACTGAAATGCCTCCGGCTTTAGAATAATTTTGGAGTTTGCGCGCACATCCTTGAGCCACGCATCCATCTGCTGGTCGACACTGGCGGCAGCGCCATCGGTGACCGCGCGATCCGCGGATTGCGCCGGTTGCTCCTGCTGCACGGGACGGAAGCGGAGATCGGTAAACTCGATGGCAGTCAGTTGCCAAAGCAGGCGTTGTTTCAGTTGCTCCTCAGTCACTCCATATTTCTGTAGCGCGGCGTGGTACGCGGCCGCCGAAGGGTAATGTTCCTGGCGGAATTTGCGTAACAGCGCATCCGCCTGCGCGGCGCCCGGTTTCGTAAATCCGCCGCTCTCCATGTCCCGGCGAATGAGTTCCTGGTCCACCAGATGTTCGGCGGCTTCTCTGCGTGCCAGGGGACCCAGGTCCAGCGGTTGGCCATTGATAAAGTCGGTAAGGCGTAGGTCGTCCAGTAACTCGCTCTCCGTGATTACCTTCTTATCGATCACAATCGCGACGCGGTCCACCACGGCAGCGCTCACAGAGAACACCGCCAGGGCGGTGGCGAAGACTCTAAACGGCAAATGGGAACGCGATCGCATGTCAGAATGCCTGTCCTATGGAAAAGAAGAATTGGAAGTGACCCGAATTAGTCACGACCTTCTGCGCGCCGCCGAAGAGAAGCTGCTCATATGTCCCTTGAAGACCGTTGAATGTCGGTGGATTGAGGGCATACGCGAAGTCGACGCGCAGTGGGCCGAGCGGGGTCTTGTACCGGATGCCGAATCCGACCGCATGGACCATATAGTTGAAGTCGGTCAGGTTCTTCTGGTGCACACGAAACGAGAGCGCGCCGAGGCTGGTGTAGACGTTCCCCATATCGTGGAAAAGCACTCCCTGTATGTTGTCGCCAATGAAAGGGAAACGGAGTTCGGTGCTATGCAGGAACAACGCATTGCCGCCCAGCGGAAATCCAGTCTCGGAATCGCGTGGCCCGGCCTGGTCGGTAGCAAACGCTCGAATGCTGGATTCGCCGCCGCTGAAGAAGCGTTCGGGCAGCGGAATATATTCCGACGTCGCAATGCCGCCGGTATTGATCGGGACGATCACTCCAAACTCCGTATTGCTGGCGGCCACGAAGTTCTTGGGAAGCTGTTTGTAATAAGAATTACGTGCCAGAACGCGCATGAAATTCACACTGCCGCCGAAATCATGTGAGGCGTAGGAAAGATCCAGGCTGTTGTAGATGCCATGGTGGGCGTCGGCGGCATCGTCGCGGCGGTCCTGCACCAGGTTTACGGCGAATGCGGCCACTCGCGAGGGCTGGGAGTACAGCGGAATCAGAAGAGGGTTG
>Ga0335085_10017439_pt1 | contig 10345 bp, 7 predicted proteins | sample Lox_Sample_45_FD_206712 | JGI IMG/M metagenome (GOLD analysis project Ga0335085, IMG submission 206712) | Soil microbial communities from Loxahatchee National Wildlife Refuge, Florida, United States - Lox_Sample_4.5 | ecosystem: Environmental > Terrestrial > Soil > Wetlands | place: USA: Florida...
GCCCGGCGTTTCCGTTGATACTGCAGCAGCGATTAACGCCATGCGGACGACTGTACCCCCTACAGCCGTCGCGCATGCTGTGCCGAATGAAATCGGTTCCAAGCGGTCGCTGTTACCGGCTCCCCGCACGAACATGATCGTCGCGACCGCCGGGTTAGTTCTAGCGATCGGCTTGGGCGCAGGGATGTGGAGATGGAGCCACCGGCAGCCGCCCGACAACATCACCGCGCAAAGCAATCCGACGCAGGCGTCGAACGCTCAGATCCCAGGGCCTTTGCAAGTGAGACAAGGCGGCAGCGTTGGTACGGAGAAAGGTATCGGTGGGATTCCCTCACCCACCTCGCCACAGACGACGCAAATTCCGACCACTGAAACCAATACGTCAACGGAGAAGGTTGAGCGGCCTACACAAAATTCCACGAAGGGGACGAAGCGGAATGACAAGCGTTCGATCCCCCCTCCTGCAGCAGCTCCGGGGAGCGATGAACTAGCCAAGGCACAGGACCGTTACGACGAGGGGCAGTTGCTACAACCCCCAGGCGACTGTGCTTTGTGGTGGGCAATCAAGGCGACGCAAGCGGGCAATCCTGGCGGACCAAACATGGAAGGTCAGATTCAGTCGAAGGTGCACGCTCAGTTCCATGAAGAGCTGAAGGAAAAGGCCTTCGATCCTGCTGGCACTCTCATATCCCAGATCGAAAGCTTCTATCAGCCTGGGAAGTTCGATGCTTGGAGACAAGAGTTGACGACCGCGAAGCAGATAGAGGAAGCCAATAAGCAAACACAACAACAGCCCACAGGCCATGGCACTCCTCTTCAGCTATCCGCTGTGCACACCTACAACAATGTCAGGCACCAAAAGAACAGTAAGAAAGGTTGGTTGTGCCAAATCACGAACGGAATCGATAGCGCTAACTCCAACAATTATTCCAACAACTGCGAAGACGTGCATTGGTATTACTACGGCAGCTTATCAGTCTCACCCGACGGCAGCATAAGATTTCATTGCAACAGTGCCGATCAGAATAAGGCGTGCGAAAAAGATATTCAGATCGCGCCCAGCGACATTCTGAATCTGCGTGCTGACAAGGCAGTTCACATCGAAACGAAGCATGGGAAATACGATTTCATCGCTGATGGACCGGTCATGACGCAGATCCGAGACGACATCTCTCACACCACAGGTAAATAGCTGATGAATATGATCTGGTGAGGACGTGCAGTTCTCCTACCCTGCACTGCACGTTCTACCAGTTCTCCTGCATTCCCGTTTTGGAACCACGGCTATCTGCAACGAAATTCCGCAACTCCAAGCCTGTGAATCTTCTGCATTGTGACTAGTAACACTGCTAGTGTTCGATCTCCTTTTCGCAGCATAAGCTTCTGGTGATTCCCCATTCTCAAGCTTGCGGAGTGCTGCGTTCGGGAACGGCACGACCAAGTCGCCTATTCCCCTTATGGCGATGTATCAAGTGGTGACCGCCGGCTATCTTCATCACGTGTAAAGAGGAAAGTCTATGAAGAATAAGGCCTTGATGCTGGTTTCTATGCTGGCGGTTCTTGTGAGCCTGACCGCTTGCAAGTCTGGCCCCGGTTCGGATGTCAAAGCGCAATCCGAGAAGAAACCCGGGGTCGAGCAAGCCGTAAGCGACGCAATTGACGTCTACGTCTACGGCTATCCGCTTGTCACCATGGACATGACACGCCGGCAGATGACCAATGTAGCCACAGCCGACGCGACTCATGCGCCTATGGGTCAGCTCGTGAGACTGCGCACCTATCCGCCGGTTGACATGCACACCGTCACCGCGCCCAATGCCGACACGTTGTACACAACCGCGTGGCTCGATGTTTCTAACGAGCCGTGGATCTTCAGCGTCCCCGACATGGCTGATCGTTACTATTTGCTGCCAATGCTGAGCGGATGGACCGACGTCTTCCAGGTTCCGGGCAAGCGTACAACAGGCGGTAAGGCGCAAAAGTATGCAATCACCGGCCCCAACTGGTCGGGCACACTGCCGGAAGGCGTGACCGAATACAAATCTCCGACCGGGCTGGTTTGGATTCTCGGCCGCATCTATTGCACCGGCACGCCTGCTGACTATGCTGCCGTGCATGCGTTGCAAGACAAGTACTCGCTAATACCGCTTAGCTCTTACGGCAAGCCGTATACACCGGTTCCGGGTCCAGTCGATGCCAGCTTTGATATGAAGACCGCCATCCGCGATCAGGTGGATGCGCTCAGTGTGAATGACTACTTCAACTATCTCGCGCGCTTGATGAAGACCAATCCACCGGCCGCAGCAGATGCGCCTATCGTCGAAAAGATGAAGGCTATCGGACTTGAGCCCGGCAAAGACTTTGATCCCAGCAAGCTGGGCGCGTTGGATAAGGAAGTGATCAAGACCGTGCCGAAGCTGGCGCAGGTCAAGATCATGGAGTACTTCAAGAAGGCGGCTGAGCCGGTGAACGGCTGGACGTATCTCACAAAAAACATCGGAGTCTACGGGACGGACTACATTCAACGCGCATTGGTCACAGCCATTGGACTGGGTGCGAATCGTCCGCAGGATGCGATTTACCCCACAACGCAGAAAGACGCCGATGGTCATGAGTATGACGGCGCCTCGAAGAAATATGTCATCCACTTCAACAAGGGCGAAATGCCTCCGGTGAACGGCTTCTGGTCGATCACCATGTATGACAAGGACTATTTCTTCGTCCCCAATTCGCTGAACCGCTACACCCTCAGCGCACGCAATAAGTTCGTCACCAATGCAGACGGTTCGGTCGACCTGTATCTGCAGGCCGATTCGCCAGGCAAGGCAAAGGAAGCGAACTGGCTGCCCGCACCGAAAGCTCAGTTCATTCCCATGATGCGCCTCTACTGGCCGAAGGACACGCCGCCTTCGATCATCGATGGCACGTGGAAGCCGCCGGCGATCAAGGCTGCGGAGTAGTTCGTGGGCTCGGAGGGCAATTGGGGCCACCGGCGGAAAGTGTGATTGCAAACCATATTCGAGAGAAGCTCATGAATAAGAGCGGAGGGAAGATGTTATCCGAAAAATCTGCCGAACAGAGCCGAGCCATTTTTGGGACATTGGTCCTGATGGTTGCAACGCTGCTCATCTCGTCCTGCGCCCAAGCGCAACAATACAAATATGAGACAGCTATCCCGCCCGGCATCACCACCCCGGACAAAGTGGACACGCGCCTGGGCACGCTGAAGTTCGAGGGCGGCTATCCCGACGCAGCGACCGTCGAGAAGGTGTACGACAATCTCGACTTTCAGCGCGGAGTTGACGTGTTCCTCAACTCGATACAGGGTGCTTCGCTGGTGGCGCTTCGCAGGGGTTTGCGCGAGGTGGGTTGCGTTGATGGAACCCTGGGCGTCTTCAATACTCTGATGAACGCAAAGTCTCTCTTCCTGACGGCCAATACGGACACCGTTTACGCCATGACGTGGATCGATCTGTCGAAGGGTCCTGTCGTGATCGAAAGCCCGCCTAACAGCCTCGGCATCGTGGACGATTTTTGGTTCCGCTACGTCGCCGATCTGGGGAATGCAGGCCCGGACAAGGGAAAGGGTGGTAAGTATCTTTTCCTGCCACCGGGTTACAAGGGCGACGTACCTCAGGGCTATTTCGTCTTCAAGTCACGCACGTTCGGCAATGTGTTCTTTACGCGCGGCTTTCTGGTCAACGGTGATCCCGGGCCCGCCGTCGAGAGCTTCCACAAGACCATGCGGAGCTACCCGTTGTCCGAGGCCGCCAACCCGCACCCAGCTAAGTTCGTGAACCTGTCTGGCAAGGCGTTCAACACCATTGGACCCAATGACTACAGCTTCTACGAAGACGTCAACACCCTGATTCAGGAAGAGCCGGCCGACAGCGAGAACCCGGAATTGCTCGGGCAACTCATGGCGATTGGAATTCAGAAAGGTAAGCCCTTCGCTCCTGATGAGCGCATGAAGAAGATCCTCACCGATGCAGTCGCCGTTGGAAATGCCACGGCACGAGCAGTCTCATACCGGCCGCGAGATCCGCAGGTGTATTTCTATCCGGGCAAAGCCTGGTCAACCCCATTCGTGGGGGGTAGCTATCTCTTCCTCGACGACGGAGCGCGGCTCCTCGATGCCCGGACGTACTTTTTTTACAACGCAACTGGAATAACTCCTGCGATGTCCATAAAAATGGTCGGCGTAGGCTCGCAGTACGCGATTGCTTTCTTCGACGCCGACAAGAACTATCTCGACGGTGGCAAAAACTACAAACTGAACATACCCGCCAACGCACCGGCCAAGAACTTTTGGTCAATGATCGCTTACGATGCCCAAACGCGATCCATGGTTCAGACCGACCAGGAGTTTCCTTCCAAAGGAAGCCACACCGCCGGGCTCCAGAAGAACGCCGACGGCTCCTACGACCTCTATTTCGGCCCGAAAGCGCCAGCCGGCAAAGAGAGTAACTGGATTCAGACTGTTCCCGGCAGAGGGTGGTTCGCTTGCCTGCGCCTGTACGGTCCGCTCGAACCGTGGTTTAACAAAACCTGGAAGCCAGGCGAGATCGAGAGACTGAACTAATAAGCTTAGGCGTGAAAGCCTGATGTGATATGGCGCATTCCTCAGAGACAGAATCGCAGCAGCGGGTGTCCGCGAACGGTGGCGATGTACGACGGCAAGTCGCAGTTGCTCATCGAGAACCCGATCAACCGCTACCTCATCAACTCGCCGATGCTGCCGGGCATGAAGAAGAATGCGGACGGCTCGCTGACGATGTACATCCAGAAGGATGCACCGTCGGCCGACAAGAAGGCGAACTGGCTGCCCGCGCCAAACGACACCGTGTACATGGTGATGCGTTTGCATTGGCCGAAGGAGCTGCCTGCTCCTTCAATACTGCCTCCGGGTGACGGCACATGGAAACCGCCAGCAATCACGGTTGCGCATAACTCAACAATGGGCAGCTCAACCGGGCTGCCCTCAAGCTTTAGGAGAAGAGCTGTGAATCCCCACAAGGTATCATTCATCGCAACATTTCTACTCTGTACGTCGGCGCTCACTATCTCCGCAATCGCGCAAACCAAGCAAGCCGTTCCCGTACCCAGCGCGCCAAAGGGGATGAAATATACCGGTCTTCGCGCCATGCAGTATTGCGAAGATGGATTGGGCGACCATCCCAGTTGGGAATGTGGTGGATTTTGACGGACTGAAGACACGCTGGTGGGGCAAGGGAGAGCTGCCTCCGGAGATGATGGACACCAAGGCAGGCGGGTTTGCTTACAAACCGATCCAATCCCATCGCAAGTCAACCATGCACTTCGACAAGGGTAAGCCGGTCTTCATCCTCGATGACCCGAGCGGAACGCCGTGGGTGATGCAGGCGTATTCGGCGATTGTCGATCCTTCGATTAATTACGACGCGCTGAAAGATATGGGCCCAAAGCTGAAACTGCCTGATGGCTGGAAGTATCGCGTAGTCACGCTGGACCAGGATCTCGACGTCACCACGCCCGGCGGTTTTGCCTGGATCACGCAGGACAATTTGCAGAACACCTACGATGCTTGCAAAGACAACGCGTGCAATATCAAGCCCTAATCGGGAGCGGGGCAGGTCGCGAGGGCTGCCTTGCATTGCCGTGTCGGGAGTGTCGCGCAGTTTTGCTGGCCGTCGCTGGCATTTCTATCAGTTGGCATGTCTGCTGGTCCTGCATAGGCTGGGGGAGATTTATGGATCTGCGGCGTCGCTTGGCTCGCGCTCTGCGTTGACGGGTCAACTTTGTGCGGGGAGGACCCCAGGCTACTGCGAATTTCGGAACAGTGGAAGCGCGGTACATGGCTCGCAAGCGTGTCTGCTATGCGTTTTTGGGTGATAGCGCGGTCGTAATCATGTAACGTTTAGTGCATTCGGCAATGTTCCCAAGTTAAGGAGGAGGAATGAAGATCAAGCACTTGGCCGTCTTCGCTCTGATGCTGTCCGGGTCGCTGGCATTGGCCCAGAACCCGCAGATGGAAGAGAAGCTGATGGCGATCAAGGATAAGATGACCGCTAACAAACAGCACCTGGCCCAGTACACCTGGACCGAAACCGAAACCATCAGCATCAAGGGCGACGTCAAAGACACTAAGACTTATCAGGTGCAGATGGTCAATGGTCAGCAGCAGAAGACGCTGGTTAACAATCAGCAGGCGCAGTCAGGCGGACGGGAAGGCCGCATTAAGGAGCGCGTCGTCGACAAAAAGAAAGCGGAGTATCAGGAGTACGGGCAATCCATCGGCGCGCTGGCGAAGCAGTACACCACGCCCGATCCCGACCGCCTGATGCAGGCCAAACAGCAGGGCAACCTCTCCATTCAACCGGGGAACGGCACCGTCAGCCTGGCGATCAAGAGTTTCGTCAAGCCGAACGACCAGGTAACGATGACCATCAGCGAGCAGACGAAAGCGCCCGTTAGCATACAGGTGAATTCGTATCTTGATGACCCGAAGGATGTGGTCACCATCAACGCTCAGTTTGCGCAGTTACCGGATGGGACGAACCACGTGGCCACAACCACCATCAACGGCGAGCAGAAGCACCTGACGGTTCAGGATCAGAACTCGAATTATCAGAAGACGATGTAGGTGTATTCGGCACTGTAAGCCCCACGGGCGCTCATGCGAGTGCCCGTTTCGTTTTGCGCCTTGCGGAGAACATCAGGTCCCGGGTATACCGACTCACGAATGCTGTGGTTGGAAGACTTGCCCTCGGGAAACAGCGTCGATTGCGGCCGGCAGATCATCCAGCAGCCGCGAGATGAAGACGTAACCAGATGCGCCGACCGCAAACGCCGCGCGCACTAAGTCCGTGGACTCATGAAGGGAGATCACAATAATCTTGGCTGCGCCGTCGGATTGACGCAGATGGCGCGCGATTTGGAAGCCCGTCACACCGGCAAAAGAGACGCCGAGCAGGATGATGTTGGGAGTAAGCTCTGCAACTTTGCTGCAAACCGATGTTCCATCCTCAACTTCTGCGACGATGTCATAGCGCTCGCCGAGCAGGTCGCCGAGTGTTCGCCGAATTGCTGGATTCTGGTCCGCTATGAGAACTTTGAGCCGCGCCACCGTCATTCGTCCAAATGTTTTTATCGGGACAAACTACCGCCAGCATTACCCTAAGGGCTGGCCGGGTCACCTTCAACTTGCAAAACTGCAAGCCTGGGGAGCTTAAAGTGAGAGTCCGGGTACAAACTCGGGCGTGAAGCCGGGATCAGCCCTCACACCTTAGCGCCATTGACCGTGTACTCTCAGTTAATTAGCTTTAAAATGGCTTTTTTTGGCCGTCTGAGAACCCTCCATGATCGGCAAGACCATTTCTCATTACACGATCGTGGAAAAGCTTGGCGAAGGCGGCATGGGCGTTGTCTACAAGGCGCAAGACACCCGTCTTCACCGCTTTGTGGCCCTTAAGTTCCTGCCCAACGAGTACGCGCACGACGCCACCCTGCGCGAGCGAATGCTGCGCGAGGCACGAGCTGCCTCGGCACTAAGCCATCCCAACATCTGCACCGTCTACGATATCGGGGAAGAAGACGGCAAATTCTTCATAGCCATGGAGTTCCTCGATGGTTCCAACCTGAGGGACCTGGTGCACCGTGGCCCACTCCCTGTAGATCGTCTGCTGGCGATCGCCAGCGATGTTGCCGACGCACTTCAGGCGGCGCACGCCCAAGGCATCATTCATCGCGATATCAAGCTGGCCAACATCATCGTTACCAACAGCGGCCGCGCCAAGATTCTGGACTTCGGCCTGGCCAAGAAGACCGTCGACCGACGCGCCGCGCTGGTGGGCGCCGGGTCCGGTTCGGCTGCGTCCGCGACCAGCAGTCTGGATATGACAAGCGGGCTGGCAGCCCTAGGGACCGCGGCCTATATGTCCCCGGAGCAGGCGCTGGGCAAACCGCTCGATGAGCGCACCGACCTGTTCTCCTTCGGCATCGTCCTTTACGAAATGGCAACTGGCAAGGCGCCGTTTACCGGTGACACGACCGGCGTGCTGTTTCTTTCCATCGTGCAGGAGACCCCGGAGGCTCCGCGTGAGCTGAATCCCGATGTGCCGGAGGAGCTGCAACGGATTATCGCCCGGTGCCTGGAGAAAAAGCGCGAGGCGCGCTACCAAAGCGCCTCGGAAGTACACCATGACCTGCAGCGGCTGTCGGCAGTCTCCGGTTCGAGCCCATTCCTGGTCGAGAGGGCAGTCGATAACATTGCGCAACCCACAACGCCGTGGCCGGGCAGCGGCACAGGCTCGCGGCCCTCATGGCCCTCCAACGGCCGCTCAGGGGAGAGCGCGGCAAGCGCACATCCGGCAAGGGCAGAAAAGGCCATCGAAGGCGAACCTCGCGCCTGGTGGTTCCCCGCGACGGTAATTTGCCTGTCCGTGGCGTTGATTCTCATCGTCCTTCTTCTGGTGCGCTCGGCAAGGGTCCATCCTGTGTCGGTGCAGGGTGGTGTCGTAGTGGGGGACTTCGCCAACACCACAGGCGATCCAGTCTTCGACGGGACTCTGCGGCAGGCGTTGGCGATCAATCTAGCGCAGTCCCCTCAGCTACGAGTCGCTTCTTCCCGCGAAATTGCTGCCGCGCTCAAGGAGATGGAGAAGCCGGACGATGAGAGGCTGTCGCGTGAAGTAGCGCGCGAGGTCTGCCTGCGAACCAACAGCAATGCGCTGATCGCCGGATCGATTGCCCAGGAAGGCTACGGATACAGCCTCAACTTACAGGCGCTGAGTTGCGATACCGGCAAGTTGATTGCAGAAACCGAAGTCACAGCGCAATCACGCGACGCTGTCATCAAGGCGCTGGGCAATGCGGGCGGGCAGGTGCGCCGCAAGCTGGGCGAGTCTCTGCCATCGCTGGAGAAGTTCAACAAGCCGCTGATGGAAGCGACCACCTCATCGCTGGAAGCATTGCAGGCTTATTCCAACGCGCAGATAATACGGAGCCGGCAGGGGAACATCGCGGCCCTTCCCTACGCCAAGAAAGCCATTGAACTCGATCCGAATTTTGCCCAGGCATACTGGTTTCTCGGCATCCTGTACCAGGGATCGGCCGAGACCACTCTGGCGACGCAAAACTTTCAGCGTGCATTCGAGTTGCGCAACCGCGTAACCGAACGCGAGCGGTACACGATTGAAAACGCCTATTACCGGTGGGTCACAGGAGAAATCCCCAAAGCATTGGAGAACTCGACGCAGTGGATCAGCTCCTATCCCTCCGATGCCTATGCGCACCTGGCGTTGGGCAGCCTGGTGGGATACCTCGGCCACTACGACCAGGGGGCGGAGCAGTTGCGGGAGTCGATGCGACTGGCCCCGGAGCTGAACACTTCCTACGCCAACTTGATCCTTGATTACCTGCAACTGAAGCGGCTTGACGAAGCCAGGGCGGTCGACGAATTGGCACGGGCCCGCAACATTAGGAGCGAAAATCTACAGGTGGTTCGCTACGATCTGGCATTTGTCCAAGGCGACGATGCGACCTTGCAGGGACTGCAGCAACAGGCCATGGGCAAAGCAGGCTATGAAAATCGCCTCGCGGTCGAGGCCTCGGAGACGGATGCGTTCTTTGGCCGCTTTGTCACATCGCGCGAACTTGTTGCGCAGGCGGTTGCCGCTGCCCTCGCGGCCGACGGCCGCGACAGCGCCGGCGAACATGCGGCCTCGCACTCGTGGAGCGAGGCGGAGGTAGGCAACGTAGCGGAAGCCAGAAAATTCGTGAATCAGGCCTTGAGTCTCGGACAGGGAAGAGTCGTACTGGAAGGCGCTGCTCTTACCTTTGCCACCTTGGGAGACTCGGTACGAGCGGAAGGGCTGGCAGCGGAGCTGGATCGCCAATACCCCGTAGGCACCATCATGCAGAACTACACTTTGCCAACTATTCGCGGGATGATTGAAATCAAGAAGGGAGATCCCCGGAAGGCGATTGAGATGCTGGAAGCGGCGCGGCCGTATGAGTTGGCGATGGCGTCCTATGCCGACCTGCGTCCTGCGTACGTTCGCGGTCTGGCGTATCTGCAGCTGCGCGATGGCGCCAAAGCCACCGACGAGTTTCAGAAGATTGTCGACGATCCCGGGTTGGTGGTGAACTCCATCATCGGCTCATTGTCGTTTCTGCAATTAGCCCGCGCGGAACAAATTGCCGGAGATCACGACCCGTCGCGCACGCACTACCAGGATTTTCTCGCGCTGTGGAAAGATGCCGACCCCGACATCCCCATCTACAAGCAAGCCAAGGCCGAGTACGCCCGGGTGAAATAGGGGAGAAGCCTCCCAATCCGAGGGTCGAAGGCTTGCCCCTCGACTAT
>Ga0335085_10017442_pt1 | contig 10343 bp, 9 predicted proteins | sample Lox_Sample_45_FD_206712 | JGI IMG/M metagenome (GOLD analysis project Ga0335085, IMG submission 206712) | Soil microbial communities from Loxahatchee National Wildlife Refuge, Florida, United States - Lox_Sample_4.5 | ecosystem: Environmental > Terrestrial > Soil > Wetlands | place: USA: Florida...
GTGCCCGTCGGATTTCGAGTGTCGGTTTTCGCCAAGGGTTTTGTCTCGCCCCGTTGGTTGGCAGCCTCCCCGAACGGAGACATGTTCGTGGCAGATTCCGCCGCCGGACAGGTGATCGTGCTGAGCGGGATCTCGGCACAGGGCAGCGTTGAATCACGTGGCATTTTTTCCGATGGCCTGAACCTGCCATTCGGCATTGCATTCCACGACGATTACGTCTACGTCGCGGATACGAATGAGGTCCCCCGCTTTCGCTATGATCTACACTCGTCGAAGCGCTTGGGGGACGCTGAGCACCTCTTGGAACTGCCGGGCTTAGGCTACAACCAGCATTGGACACGGTCGCTGGCCTTCAGTTCAGACGGAAGAAAGATGTTTGTGTCCGTTGGTTCCAGGAGCAACATTGGCGTCGAATCCGATCCGCGACGCGCAGCCATACTTGTTGCTGACGCCGACGGCCACAACATGCACGTATACGCGAGCGGATTGCGCAATGCGGTGGGTATCGCCTGCAACCCTCAATCGGGGGAGCGATGGGCTTCTGTGAATGAGAGGGATGATCTTGGCGATGACATTCCTTCCGACTACTTCAACCGGGAGTGGCAGCGATCGATTCGCCTGAACGAGGTTCAGACCTAATCCTTCTGGGCTCCCCATCTCATTGTTGTTGAACCGGCGGTGATCCGTCGTGAATTCGCTTGGAGCCGGAGTATATCTGGGTAGTCCAGCAAACTGGCGATTGCTTCCAGACGATTTTACTCGTAGCGCAGAGCTACCATTGGATCGATTTTAGTTGCGCGGAGGGCCGGAATGTAGCTCGCCAGCATAGTCACGGCCGCCAACAATAGCGCGACTGCAGTAAACGTGACGGGATCGCCAGAGCTCACTCCGAATAGCAAATCCCGCATCAGGCGGGTGACTGCGAACCCTCCGGCTGCTCCGATTACGATGCCCAGTAAGGCCATCCGCAGTGCGTTGCGTAATACCATCCCGAGCACGGTGCGCCGATCAGCGCCTAAAGCCATACAAACCCCAATGTTGTGCGTGCTTTGTGTAACGAAATAAGAGACGACGCCATAGATACCAACGGTGGCCAGTACCATTGCAAGCGCCGCAAAGACTGCCAACAGCATCCGAGTGAAGCGCCTCGCCAAGAGGGAATCTCGAATCACGTCATCCATGCTTTGTTCGTTGTAGGAGACCATGTTGCTGTTGATACCGTTCACTGTGCGTTTCAGGGCTGGAACGACGGCATAGGGAGAACCACTCGTGCGAATCACGAACTCCGAGCCGCTTGAAAGCAGGTCCATGACGCTGTCGGGAAACTGACGGAATTCGAAGTACATTTGGGAACGTATTTTCGATGCCGCATCGGAGTCGAGGCCAAACTGTTTAATGTGGCCGACGATGCCGACGATTTCGCATCGCATTCCTATCAGTTCGAGATTGATATGTTGTCCGATGGGATCCTGCGTGGGGAAAGCCTTCGCTTGAAATTCCTGATCGATGGCTACAACACAGGGACTATTCTCAGTGTCCTGCAACGTAACGAAGCGCCCGCGAAGCAGCGGAATATGCATGATGCTGAGGTAATCGGGACTCACTCCGTAGAAGAGTGCCATATCCATTTGGCTCTGCTCGCTGGGTTTGGGGCGGCCTTCGACCCAATAAGGCACTTCCGAGTCGCCTCGCATGGGCACAGCGCCCATCTCAACGCTGGCTGCGCTGACTCCCGGAATGAAACGCAACTGATCGATGGTTTGCTGGTAGCCGTTGCGCACTGCGCTGGGCGTGCCGTGGACGGCCGGCGATCCGGCGATCGAGAACAGAAGCACCTGGTTCGGATCAAAGCCAGGATTGACACTCCACAGCCGCGACAGGCTGCGGATCATCAAGCCTGCGGATGCGGTCAAAATCAATGCCAACGCCACTTCTGCACAGACCAGCGCACGCTGGAAGCCATGACGAGTCGTATGCCCCCGGCCTCCCTCTTTCAATGTTTCATTCAGATCGGCACGCGAGGTTTGGAGGGCGGGGACGATACCGAACAGCAGACTCGCTACAAACGAGATCCCCGCCGTAAAGGCGAGTACTACGGGATCGAGATGGATTTGATCCGCACGCGCGAGTTGGTTGGCCAACTTGGCGATGAAGAGCCCGTTCAGCAACTTCGCGACTCCCAGCGCCAGCACACCTCCCGTCAGTGACAGGAGCAAACCTTCGGTCAGCAGTTGCTGGATAAGCCGGCTGCGTTGTGCGCCGAGCGCGCCGCGAAGGGCGAATTCACGCTTGCGGGCGCTAGAGCGTGCCAGGAGCAGGTTCGCGACATTTGCACAGGCAATCAACAGCACAAATGTCACAGCGCCCAGCAAGACCAGCAGCGGCCCGCGCGCGTCGCCGACCACGTCCTCGCGCAAGGAAACTGCGTGGATGCCGCGATCTTTGTTTTCCTTTGGATACTCCTGCGCCAAGGCGTTGGCGATGCCGTTCAGTTCGGCCTGGGCCTGCTGCGCTGAAATGCCTTGCTTAAGGCGACCAACCGCCCGCATACCCATTCCGACACCTCGGTCCCAGAACAGAGGTTCGGACCACTGGCCGACGGGAATGATCACCGATATTCCGTCAAATAAAACATCATCGCTGGGCACGACACCGATGACCGTAAAGAGTCGTTCGTTAAGCACGAGAGTGCGGCCGATCACCGAGGCGCTGCCCCCAAAGCGCGTTTTCCAATAACGCGTTGTAAGCAGTACCACCGGTGCGCCGCCCCTGCGATCCTCATCGGTTGTGAAGGTACGTCCAAGCAGGGCATTTATGCGGAGAACAGGAAACATCGCGGCGGATACCATTTCGCCGCGGAGCCGTTCCGGATTCGGCTGTCCTGTCAGGTTGAAATTGTCCTCGCGATAGGCTGCCATCGACTCGAAGGATCCGCTCCGCTGTTGCCAATCGAGAAAATTCGGATAAGAAATCGACGCATCCTGAAACTGCGGCATGCTTGTGGCAAGCCTCAGGAGGCGATCCGGTTCGTTGTAAGGGAGCGCCCGCAGGAGCACTCCATTCACGATGCTGAACATCGCAGTGTTCGCGCCGATGCCCAAGGCCAGCGTGAGTACTGAGATCATGGCAAACCCGGGCGCCTTCAAGAGCGAGCGCGTACCATGGCGGATGTCTTGCCACACTCTCTCTATCACGTTGATCTCCCTGAACGGGATGTGCACGTCACAATTCGCATTAAGCAACCAGATATCTCTTTGTGCCCGAGGGCACTAATCGCTTGATTGCTCTTGTTAAAGGCCAATGCCTTTATGACTACATCAACATTGGTGTTCGGCCGTTGTTACAGTTCCGGTCTTATCAATCGAAATCAGTGGCAATGGAAACGAGTGTGTCGCGATTGTCACGGGACAATAGGAATCCATCAACTTGGAGCGCTCCTGGAGGAATTCCGGGAACAAGCCGACTCTTAAAAAGCGAATCTGCATCCAGGCAGTTTGCCTCTCGATTACCCACCACATTTTCCTACTCCCGCGCCCGCCATTTTGTGATTGAAATCATAGATCACAATGGCTCCCATGTCAGGTCCACTAATACGCGCGGCCGCGAAGAGGAACGTGAGCCGTCGGGATGTGGGGTCGTCAACGAATGTCGATTGAATGGAAGGTCGGTATCCGCATGATCCGCGACGATCGATTCTGAGAAGTCGACACACGGAAAGATGAGAGCGCGACCATCACTACTCTCGCAGTGCGAAGGCAAACAGGGCAGAACCCGCCGGGATCACTACATATTCCTTCTGATCCACCTCAAACGTGATCGCCGTGGAATAAATCGCTGCACCGAGCTGCACGTGCCACAGGTCGTGCCCTGTCTTGGCATTCAAGACGATAAAGTTGCCGTCGGAATCCCCGGCAAACACCACACCGCCTGCGGTGGACAGGGCACCTCCGTTGGGGGAAGAAAAATACGGAAACGACCATTTTTCGGCACCGGTCAGAGCATCGATCGCTTTCAAGGCGCCTGTCGGGCGCTCGACTGGATCCGGCACGTATACACTTCCCAGGAAGTCATGCCCGGCCCGGTACGGTTGTGGGGCGCTGGTGAAGATGTCGCACTCGCTCGAGGTTGCAACGTAAATCAGTCCGGTCTCAGGGCTGTATGAGGGCGCATACCAATTGGTCAATCCCAGCGCCCCCGGACAGACTCGCGTTCCTTCCGGCGTGGCCTTGAGCGAGGTGTTCACAATCGGCTTGCCGTCGCTATCAATCCCGGTGGCCCATGTCACATGGCCAAAGGCCGTCGCGAAAAGAAACTTCCCGTCCGTTCGATCGAGGACGTAGAAGAAGCCATTGCGGTTGGCCTGAGCGAGAAGTTTTCGTGTACGGCCTTCCCATTCAGCATCAAGCAAGATCGGAATCTGCGTGGCATCGTAGTCATACAAATCGTGCGGAGTAAATTGAAAATACCACTTCAACTTTCCGTTATCGGGATCGAGGGCGAGCATCGAATTGCTATAGAGATTGTCACCGTCGCGCTCACCGCCGTAGTTGCTCGGTGAAGGATTCCCTGTGGGCCAATACAGGAGATTGAGTTCAGGATCGTACGTACCCGTGATCCATGCCGGGACTCCTCCCGTCTTCCAGGAATCTCCTTTCCACGTTTTGTTCCCAGGCTCACCTGGACTTGGAACTGTATTGAAACGCCACAGCCGCTTGCCGCTAGCCGCGTCATACGCATCAATGAATCCGCGCACTCCGTATTCTCCGCCAGAGATTCCGACGATGACTTCGTTCTTTACCGCAAGCGGCGCCACAGTGAAGGTATATGCCTGGTGGTGGTCGGCCGCCATGACGTCCCACAGAACATTCCCGGTCTTGGTGTCGAGCGCGATTACATGAGCATCGAGTGTCGCCATGAATAGGCGGTTACCCAAAATCGCGAAGCCGCGATTGACCATACCGCAACAGGGCTGAAGTTTGTCCGGCAGATTCCTCTGGTATCGCCATATCGCCCGTCCCGTGCGCGCGTCGATAGCAAACGCACGATCGTTCTGCCCAGTGCCGTAGATAACCCCATCGACCACCAGAGGGGTAGTTTCAAACTGCCCAAGATCGCCGACCTGAAACACCCATTCCATAGCCAAACGCGAGGCGTTGGTCGTGGTTATTTCGTGCAGTGCGCTGTAACGCCATCCGGAGTAGCGACCGGAATAAGTCAGCCAATTCTGCGGTTCGTCAGGCGCTCTTAACAACCGCTCAAACGTCACTTGGGCCTGGAGGGCGGCCGCAGCAACAACAAGAATGAGGAGAAACGCATTCTTCATCTCACTTCCTTCTCATCCATCCCTCGAAGCGTTTCGAGGTAAGAGATTAGATCCTGAACTTGCGCAGCATCCAGCGCGTCCTCTGAATAGGGCGGCATCAAAGATCTGCGCTGGTGGGATACTTCCTTCAATTCTCTTTTCCGAAACAACTGCAATTGCTGCGCCATGGTGATCATCTGGATGGAATACGTATCTTCATTGCGCGCTACACCGGTAATCTTCTCGCCGCTCGTCGTAACCACTGTTACCGTGTCATAGACCAGCGGCAGGCCGTAGTGGTTGTTCGGGTCGGTCATGCCGCTGCTGAGTTCCTTGTCAGGATCGCGAATCGAATCTATCAGGTAAGTAGCCGAGCGCGCCGCGCCCACGCGCGACAGATCCGGCCCCAGCACGCCTCCCACTCCCCGGACCATGTGGCAGTTAGAGCAACCTGCATCGCCGAAGAAGATCTTCTTGCCCTTGGCCGGATCACCTGGCACCGTGATGTTCCTGGGCGGAGCAAGCGACCGCAAGTAAGCAATGATCGTGCGAATCTCCGAGTCTTCGAGGGCGTTGGCCGGCATCTCGGTGCCGGGCACACCCTGGGAGATCGTGCGCAAGATTTCTTCATCAGTGGAGCCGTGCGTCCATCTGCCGGAGCTGAGATCTGGCCCGCGGCCGCCTCCGCGGGCATTCAGTCCGTGGCAGGGAGAGCAGTTGCCGCGAAACAGAGAGGCTCCCTCTTTGATGGCAGAAAAATCCAGATTGGACGTTGGTTTCCGTGCTTCTTGAGCGTTCGCAGCCACGCAGCACACAACCAGCAAAGCCATGCGAATTCTGGGCCTCAGCGGCATAAGCGTCGAGGGATTGTATCGTAGCTGATGCAATCAGGAAACGAATAGAGCGCCGACATCGCCTTCTCACGATAGACTTCACTACGTTCGGGGATTGTCGGCAAGCAGAAAATGACAATTCAAGGCGACGACTTCCGGATTGCTCGTGAGAACGAAGCCGCTGGGCGCGGCGGACGCTGCCGCGTGGGTGATGTCGGCGTCCTGACTTTTCCACTCAGATAAGTTGTGGGTCACAAGGAGGTGTCCCTGTGACCCATTTACGCAAAATGATGCTGGAGGAACTCCAGCGTCGTCATTACTCCGAGGCTACCACGCGGCGTTACATTCGCTTTATCGAGCGGTTTGCACAGCACTTTCACTGTTCGCCTGATCGTCTGGGGCCGCGGCACATCCGCGAGTATCAAGCGCAACTCTTCACCGTGCGCAAACTGACTCCCGGCACGGTGACCAACCATCTCTGCGCCCTGCGCTTCCTCTACATCCAGACGCTCAAGAGACCCTGGAGCATTGCCGACACTCCCTATCCCAAGAAGCGCTATCGCCTGCCCACTGTTCTCAGTCAGGAAGAAGTAGCCCAGCTCATCGATGCAGCGCCGACTCCCTTCTATCGCACCATTTTGATGACCCTATACGGCACCGGTGCACGCCGCACCGAGCTCACGCGCCTGAAGGTCAGCGATATCGACAGCCGACGCATGGTCGTGCACATTCAGGACGGCAAAGGAGCACAAGACCGCGATGTCATGCTCAGCCCCGTCCTGCTCGAGGAACTGCGCACTCACTGGCGACGTTTGCGCAAAAAATCCATGTGGCTATTTCCCGGCAACCCATGGCACACCGCTGATCACCCCATCGATGACAAGGTGCCTTACCACGCCTGCGTCGAGGCCGCCCGCCGAGCCGGGATTAAGAAACGTGTCTATCCCCACGTGCTCCGCCATTGCTTCGCCACCCACCTGCTCGAAGCCGGCGCCGACCTGCACACCATTCAGATCCTGTTAGGCCATCACGATCTGAAAGAAACCGCTCGTTATCTCCACCTCTCGCAACGCCACTTGCATGCCACGGCGAGTCCGCTGGACGCGCTGGTGCTGAAGAAAGGCAGGTCGTCCGAGGAGGAGTAGATGCGTCGGCCACAGTTAGAAGTGGCCGATATCATTCGCAGCGCAGGCACAGACTTCATTGAGCGCAACCGTCACTGGCTCCGCTGGACTCACCTCAAGGTCCTGCGGGCCATTGCGCGCTGTCGTACTGCCGCTCTCGGCGGGCATATCGATGAGTGCACCGACTGCGGGCATCGTGCCACCATCTCGTACAACAGTTGCCGCAATCGGCACTGCCCGAAGTGTCAGACCGGGGCGCGTGAACGCTGGATCGCAGCGCGTCGCCGTGAACTGTTGCCCACGCCCTACGTTCACGTCGTCTTCACCCTGCCGCCGCAACTGGCTGCCCTGGCTCTACAGAATAGGAAACTCATCTACGGTCTGCTGCTTCGGGCCAGCGCCGAAACCTTGCTGAAAGTCGCGCGCAACCCCGCCCATCTCGGTGCCGAGATCGGCTTCTTCAGTGTGCTCCACACCTGGAACCAGAAACTCCAGCTTCATCCCCATGTCCATTGCGTGCTTCCTGCCGGCGGACTCTGCCGCGATCACACACGCTGGATTCGATCCCATCCCCGCTTCTTTCTTCCCATTGCTGTGCTACGGCGCGTGTTTCGCGGCAAGTTCGTCGCTGGCCTGAAGTCTGCTTTCGAGCGCGGCCAACTGCACCTGAGCGGAGAACTTGCGCCGCTCGCGCATCCCAAGTTGTTCGCTGCCTGGTTGCGTCCGCTCTTCCGCAAAGATTGGATCGTCTACTCGAAACCACCCTTCGGCGGACCCGAGTACGTACTGCAATATCTCGGCCGCTATACTCACCGCGTCGCCATCTCCAACCATCGCTTGGTCGCGTTGGCCGATGGCCAAGTCACCTTCCGCTGGCGTGACTCTGCCGACCACAATCGGCGGAAACTGATGACCCTCTCGCGCGATGAGTTTCTGCGTCGCTTCCTACTTCACCTGCTCCCCAAGGGCTTCGTCCGCATCCGCCACTTCGGCTTCCTCGCCAACCGAAGCCGCGCCGCCCTGCTGCCACAGTGCCTCGCCGCTCTACACGCCACTCCACCGAAAAACGAATCGCAAACCTCGATCGCTCCTACAGCGCAGCCGCTGTGGCGCTGTCCCAAGTGCGGCGGACCGATGGCCGTCGTCGAACGATTCACAGCGGCACAACTCCAACTCCGTTCTCCGCCGCTACAGCCCACAGCTGCATGAACTCACCCGCCTACACACCGCACCGTTGGCGCGCTTCAGAGCGTCTCGCCGAAGTGTGTCTCAGTTTCAGGCAGACATCTTCTTCCTATCCCCGCCTTGGCTCACTTCGGCCATCGACTCGTCTTTACATAAGGCCGTCGGCCCCTGGTGCATCGGCTCTGACGACTCCCACGAACTTCTACACCCTTGTTCGCCCCATTCAATTTGCATAGGTCCCGCGTCCGCCGCGCCAGCGGCTTCCTTCTGACGGCTTTTTCGAACGCGACGCCTCACACCTTCTCTTAGCCTTAAGCATCATTCCGGCGTCGCGTCCGAAAAAGCACTAGCGTTATCCAGGAAGCACAAGTATCCTTTGTTTGAATCGCCCAACTACTCCGATTGGTCATTAGAAAGAGAACCGCCTAGCAGATCTACCTCAAAACAGCCGAGAGTGAATGCGAACGGGAATGGCCCGGGATCACTCGTTCGGTACGAACCGTCAAAGAAAACAAGTGTGCGCTCCCCAACTTCTTCGTCAAATTCAAACGAGGGCTTCCATGGGCCGGAGTGCCAGCCGCGATCTTCAGCCGTCATGATTTGGATCGGCTCGCTCCAATCGGTGAGCTCGCTCGACGGTGTTCTCCCTCTGCACCACCACAAACCGGTTTCGTGCGGTGGTGTGCCTGGGCCGAGCCAGACGCGCGCGAAGATCGCGTTGAACACCCCCCCTCGCTGACGTACGCAAAAGTCGAACATCTTCATTTCAGGCGGAGCAAACACCTTGTGCTTGCTCCAGCCGGTGTTACCGTCTTCACTCTCTGCGTACCCGTGGACGAGATAGTCCTCCTGGTTCGATCCGGCGACGTACCACATCTTCCATTTGCCATCGTGATAAATCAGGTTGGGTTCGTAAACGCTCCCGTGTTCCCACTTTTCATTTGCAATGAACGCAGGTTTGGGCTGATCCATCCACTGTTTCCCATCCCATTCCAGGAAGCCAATCGTATATGGCCCCCAAAGGTTCTCCGCCGCACCCGCGTAGTAGATGCGTTCTGCCCATCCCGCTCTACGAGGATCCCATCCCTTCATATTCGATGGGCAGTGCCGTCCCCCCTTGCTGTCCCATTGGCCGCTAAGGTTTCGCCCAGCAACTGGTTCCAGTTCTCCGCCTGCATCCCGAGTCAGCTTCCACCCAGCGGCGGAGAGAGGGGCTTTCGGAGGCAGTGACGCGCTATAGACTTCCGTCGCTCCGTATCCGTGCGCTTGGCCCGCTGGGTACATCCACCATTGGTCATTTCGTTTCACAATGGTCGGATCAAGCACCTCGGCTCCCCCTGAGCCTGTAGAAGGATCGCGCGGATCGAAGATCTTTACATGAGTCCCCGAAAGTCGTTTCTTGAGGCTTGCCATCGTTCTCCTAGGTTCCGCGAGTCATTCTGCGTCGATCTTGAAGTCGAGTTTAACCTGTCGAGTGCCGTGTGGGTTCAGAGTGGTCGGCAACCCTTCCCCTACCCGGCTATGAAAGGGTCGTCCGTAGCCCGAAAGGCTCCGAGCCGCGAAACAGATCACCTGTACTCGTAAAGACTCCTTTCGACAAGGACAATGCTCTCATTCTTTGATCGCGCGTTGAAGGGCAAGGCATAAGGCACCTGCGAAAGCGGAGGGAGTATTATGCGGATAATTGAACTACCGTCAATAACAAAGAGGAGAGCAATGCCCCAGTCCATCGACCGGCCGCGGATGGGCCCGTCGCAGCCTCACCGTCGTCGTCCTTTCATTGTCATCCTGGTCGCGCTAGCCGTGATTTTCTTCGGTGGTCGGACCGTATTGTCCTACTACGTGGACGTGCTCTGGTTTAGGTCACTCGGCTATGGAGACGTATTTTGGAAAACACTG
>Ga0335085_10017443_pt1 | contig 10343 bp, 9 predicted proteins | sample Lox_Sample_45_FD_206712 | JGI IMG/M metagenome (GOLD analysis project Ga0335085, IMG submission 206712) | Soil microbial communities from Loxahatchee National Wildlife Refuge, Florida, United States - Lox_Sample_4.5 | ecosystem: Environmental > Terrestrial > Soil > Wetlands | place: USA: Florida...
ATTAAAACCGGCCAGACGCAAGGTCGAGAGCGGAAACTCGATTAAGCCATGGCCGGGCTCCTTGCTGAGGACGTGACAATACCGGTGATAACCCGGAATACCATATCGGTCATGGTAGACCGGAAAGATGCTCGAGTCGTACGCGAAGCCCTCTTCCTTTAGTATCTCCAGAGCCCAAAGGCTCTGTGTGATGATGGAATAGCTGGCCGCGCGATAACCGAAAATAGCACGGCCGATGGCATCCTCGAGAATCCCTTTGGACTGTCGTGTCTCTTTACGAAATTGATCCGGCGTCTGGACATAGACTCGCTGATGCGAGTAGCCGTGTGAAGCGATCTCGTGGCCTCGTTCGTGAATATCTCGAACCAGTTTTGGAAAACGCTCTCCGACCCAACCCAATACAAAAAAGGTCGCTTTGCAGTGATGGTCGTCCAGGAGGTCAAGAATCCGGTGTGTATTCCGCTCCACCCGGCTTTCAAACCGATCCCAGTCTTCAAACCGGATCACAGACTCGAAACCGGCAACGTGATAATAGTCTTCAACATCGATGGTCAGAGCGTTTAACATCATATGCGCCTTCGGGTTCGGGACCTCAACCTGCTCGGGGGTCATACCCTTGGCCGGATTCCTTGAATGATCAACCTGCATGCTTTCTCAGATGGCGATAATGTAGGCGAGGAGCGGAATAAAGGTGACTTGAAAATCAGTGCGTATTGTTTGTCAATGACGGCAAGATTTCAAACGAACCGGTTTCGGACAGGCTACCGCCATCCCGATGCAGAATCGGTTACGACCAAAAGCGTTGGCACCACTGGATAGTGAAACAAGCTTTCAATCGTAACGACAAGGTCATCGGCCCCAGGATGCGCCGCCTCTCGACAATGCACCCGCGACGAACTTCCAAAACCCCATGGACATACGGCCTAGGAATTCCGCTTCGACCCTTCCGTATATCCCTGATCCGGCACTTGGATTAAAACCATCGCCGGTCATCAAGACGATAAGCTAACGACATACTCAAAATCCACCACCACCCGAGCCTGGTATGACAACGCCTTCAACAAGAGCACCGCCCGCTGTTGACCGTTCATCTCGCGTTCGAATACCGCCTCAAGCCCCTGGAAATGGCCTCCTTCGATCCGCACGATGTCACCCGGCGTGAACGATAACGGTTTCACTAAAATACACCCATCCTGAAGCCTCGATTGAATGGATTCGACGACGGCGTCTTCCACCACGACGGGATTCGATCCAAAAGAGACCAAGCTCCGCACACCCATGGCATAATTGACGGCCCGATAATGAGTGTCCAGATTAAACCGCACAAACAGATAGCCAGGGAAGAGAGGTTCGATGGCGATATGCCGTTTTTGACGAATGCCCCTTTCCCGTTTAAGCAGTGGACAAAATGTTTCAACAGAGAGCCTTCGCAAATTTAGATCCGCCAAACTCTCCTGACGTGGTTTTGTATGAACGGCGTACCAATTCATCGAACATCCAACGGTGAAAACCAAAGATCCTCGGTTTTTTTCTCAGATCTGATAGCCATGAAAATACTTCGACTGGACCAGTTCACTCCGCGTCAGCACGGTTCCGATCAACTTGCTTTGGTCCAACTCAAGCGTCAAGATCGCCCGCTTGACTAAAGAGGCCGGGGTCAGACCGGCCGCGACCACAAAGAGGACCCCGTCGACCACGTGGACGATTCGATTGGCGTCCGCCATGGGGAGCACCGGCGGGGCATCGAGCAGGACGTAATCGTAATCCTTCTTCAAGCGATTCAGCAATCCCTCCAGGCGGCCCGGACGAAGCAGCGGCCTCGCATCGTTGGACTTTGCCGATACCGGCAGAAGCGTCAGGTTATCGTGGGCAAAAGAGACCAGGGCCGGTGGATTGGCCCTCCACTCCACATGAGGATCCTCGCGGAGCAGATCGTCGAATCCGAACAGGACGGTTTCCTCCAGAAACGTGTGGAACGTGGGAAGTTTGAGGTCCGCCTCAATCAGGAGAACCCGTTGATGGAAATCACGCGCCATGACGATTCCCAGGTTCACCGCGGTCGTGGTCTTCCCTTCGCCTTTTACGGCGCTCGTAATCGCCAGGACTTTACGGGAATTTTGTTGGTTGAGTTTATCGATTTTGGTGTAGAGAACCCGGTATTGCTCGGCAATCAGCGATCCCGGCTGGCTGTACGCAATCATTTGGATCGCTTTTTGCGGCGCATTTTTGAACCAATTTCGGTTCAGCATAAGAATTCTCCTCACTACCGTTTCGTTGTTGCCTCGGCTATTTAATTATATACCCCTACTTCAGGACGGACTCCGGTTTCTTAATCAAAGGGACGTTTCCCTTCACCGGAAAAGGCGGAATCGCCGCCAGGACCGGCAGGCCGAGGGCCTGTTCCAGATCCTCGGGCCTCCGGAAAGATGCATCGCTGTATTCCAACAAAAGGACAACGCCGGCGCCGCAACCGATCCCCAGGGCAAGACTGATGAGCATCACACGCATGGGATCCGGCCGAAACGGCTTGATCGGAAGGTACGCCGGTTCAAGAATCCGCAGGGTACCGCCCGGTTGCTCGGCCTGCATGTTTTTGGAGAGCGTCGCAGTCAGCCGTTTGTCGAGAAGCGATTGATAGTTCTTTTTGAGGTTCTCATAGTCGCGCATCAGGATCATCATCTGCTGTTCACGGCGGGGGGTATCGTTAATGCGCTGTTCGTATTCGCTGACCCGGTCCTCCAGATTCTTTTTTTTGCGTTTCAGCGAATCGATGGTTAGATTAAGCTCACCGACCTGTAAACGAACCCCTTCTCCACCACGACCCGAAAGGGCGGCGGGATCCTGTGGACTGTCCAAACCGCTACGCTGCAAGGCCTCCAGTTGCTCGATCTGCTGTTTCGTCATCAAGACATCGGGATAGTTTTCCTTATAACGGGCGAGCAAATCGTTGAGCTGTCTGCGAAGGTCGGCCAATCGACTGGCGATGGTATCCCCTTCTTTCGCCTCCTGCACTATTTTGTTGAGAGCGGTCTTTTTCGCGACCGCATTATCGATGTCTTCATCCACCCCTTTTAATTCCTGCTTGGTCCTCTCCTCAACCTGCAGGTTGGAGCTCAGTTGTTCGGGCAGCGCGCCCATATGTTCTTTCCGGAATGCGGCGATGGCCGCTTCCTGTTTCTCCAATGTCGTCCGCAAATTGCTGAGTTCGGACTCCAGGAAGTCGGTCGTTCCCTCAACCTGAACCGAAACGGTATTCTGATTGTAAGCAATAAAGAGTTCTGCAATTTTGTTTGTGACCTCCATCACCTGCTGCGGATCCGGCCCTTCAAAACTGACCTTGAACGAGACGACATCGCGGTCGGTGCCCCATCCGGCGCTTGAGGTGTCCACATCAATATGGTTTCGGAAAATCCGAACCAAACCATCGATTCTTTCCGGGCTGGCGTGGGATGCCCCGTACAGATCAAACTCCCGCAAAACCGGCTCGAGAAACTTCCGGCTCATGAATTCCTGCTCAAGAAATTTAAGCCGCCCCTCCGAAGTGCTTCTTTCGATCGGACGGACGACATCGGATGAAATGGCCGGAGGCTCCACCATAATCAGGGCGCTGGCCTGATAGCTCTTCGGCAAAAAATACTGGAGCGCAATCCATCCCCCGATCAGACCGAGCAAGGCCGGTATGATCAGATACCACTTCCGCCGGAGGAGGATGAACCAATAATCCTGCAGCTGGATTCCTTGACCTTCTTCCATCGCGTTCTTTCCTTATTTTTATGATTTGCTTCTTGGATGAACCTCGTCATCCTTACTGATTCCGGCTCACCGTTTTCCAAGATTCTTCCGGTACCAATCGATTGTGGCTACCAATCCATCTGCCAGAGGAAACGCCGGTTTGTAGCCCAAAAGACTGTGAGCCAGTGAAATGTCCGCCAAGGAATCCCGCACATCGCCCGGACGCGGATCCCGGTACACAATCTTTGAAGCGGAACGGGTCTGCCGGATAACGGTTTCGGCCAGTGACAAGATGCTTGTCCGTTCTCCGTACCCGATATTCACGCATTCTCCGTGCAGCTCCGGAGTCGTCAGGCTCAACAGATTGGCACTGACCACATCATCGATATACGTAAAATCCCTCGTTTGCGTTCCATCCCCTTCGATCGGAAGCGGCTCTCCGTTCAGGGCCAGCCGGATGAACTTGGGAATCACCGCGGCATAATGCGAATTCGGGTCCTGCTGCGGCCCGTAAACATTAAAATACCGGAGGCCGACCGTTTGAAGGCCGTATACGGCGTGGAACACCTGCAGATAAAGCTCCCCGGCCACTTTGCTCGCGGCATAAGGAGAACGGGGGCGGTAATGCATATCTTCCCGTTTGGGAAGCACCGGGGTGTTGCCGTAGATCGATGAGGAGCTGGCAGCCACCACCCGCTGGCAACCGGCTTCGTGAGCCGCTTTCAGAATATTCAAGGTGCCGGTGATATTGACCTCATGCGTCGCGAGCGGATCTTCGATGCTCCTGGCCACGCTGGGACGCGCCGCTTGGTGGGATACTCGTTCGATCCGACGGTGTTGGATCAGTTCCCGGAGAAGCGCCAGGTCGAGAATGGAACCCCGACAAAAATGAAATCGGTCATGACCCATTAGGACTTGGATATTTTCCAGTTTCCCTGTGCTGAGGTCGTCTAAAACGGTTACTTCGTGCCCCAGCGACAACAAACGCTCGGAAATATGACTGCCGATGAATCCGGCTCCGCCTGTGACCAAGACGCGCATCAGGTGATCCATCCGTTAAAGTCGCTCGATGTGGGACACGTTGAATCCCTTCAAGGCATTTCGCGTATCCATAATCAATTTCGACGCCTTCACGATCTTTTCGTAGTCTAAACCGCTGTGATTCGTCACGATCACAACGCAATCTTGCTCCTCAAGAGTCTTTTCATCCAATGCCTTCGACCTTTGCTCCATTCCTTCAACCGACAGGGACGAAACAAAGGGGTCGTGATACGAAATCTGTACACCCTTCCGCGCAAGCAGTGAGATGATGTCCAATGCCGGCGACTCCCGAACATCATTGATATCTTTTTTATAGGCCACACCCACGATCAACAGCCGGGCGCCATTCAGACATTTGCCATGGCGATTGAGCGCATCCGTGACTTTTTCGACCACGTACTCGGGCATACGACTGTTGATCTGCCCTGCCAGATCGATAAACCGGGCCTCGAACCCGCTCTGCCGCGCTTTCCATGACAAGTAAAACGGATCAATCGGGATGCAATGTCCTCCGATCCCGGGCCCCGGATAAAACGGGAGAAAGCCGAACGGCTTGGTGGCTGCCGCGTCGATCACTTCCCAAACATTTATACCCATCTTGTCGCTCATCAGCGCGATCTCATTGACCAATGCGATATTAACACTGCGAAAGGTGTTCTCAAGCAGCTTCACAGTTTCGGCCACCTTGGTCGAAGAAACCGAAATAACCTTATCAATCGCCTGCTCATAAAGGGTGCGTGCGAGTTGAGTGCATTCGGCAGTGATCCCCCCGACGACCTTCGGGGTATTGCGTGTTGTGTATTGTTGGTTCCCGGGATCCACCCGTTCCGGTGAAAAAGCGAGGAAAAAGTCCCGGCCCACCTTAAGACCGGATTCTTCAAGCCTTGGAAGTACCATTTCGTCTGTCGTTCCAGGATACGTGGTGCTCTCGAGAATGATCAACTGCCCGGCGTGAAGGGAGCGGCGAATCACCTCAACGGAACTCATAATATACGAGAGATCCGGATCTTTGGTTTTCCTTAAAGGCGTCGGCACACAAATCGTAACCGTGTCCATGAACCTTAGAACTTCTGGATCGGTGGTTGGGTAAAAACGACCTTCTTTTACCAAACTCCGGACAGTGGTTGAGGAAATGTCCGGAATATAGGATTCCCCCGCCTCCAAGGCCCGGATCTTTTCGGGGTCGATGTCCAGTCCCGTCACCTTGAAACCCACCCTGGCAAATTCAACCGCCAAGGGTAAACCGACATAACCCATTCCGATGATTGCGATTTGGGCTGTCTTATCGAGAATTTTCCCAACCAGCACCTTTGATCCGTTTTCCATGTATCTCCCTCTGCTTAAATGTTAACTGATTAAGCAAGACCTATGCCAATATTAATAATAGAATAATCGATATCTCCGATGTAATATGCTTTGTAGTATTGCGGAGTAAGGAAGATATTATGCCTGGATTGTTGAACGGGTTTCCAGTAGGGGCAAATTTTTTCCCTCTTTTGAGAAAAGTTCTCCCTTTTTGGGAGCTTAACTCATAAATTATTAAGTTACAACCCTAATTAATTATGCCTGTCCTACGGCATAAAGGGACTTGCTTGACCAAGCCCGCCGCCCGTGGTTCCACCGATAGAACTTCCCCCCCCGTAAATTTCAAAAGGAGCTGGGAGGGCACTCGTGTAGTCTGGAGAAGGAATTTGAGACTCCATCCCAGCGACCTCAAAGGCCTCATCAATTCTTGGACGATCAAGCCCGGCCTGTTGCAGAGCATCGCGGACTGACTGCGGGTTAACACCCGCGTCGATTAAGGACAAGACCAGCAGGGGCAGATTCATATCGACCCTCAAAGCAGCACCGATCACTTCAGTGCCTTCAAAATGGCAGACTTGGATCGCATTATGAATAATCGCTCGCTGGATCGAACGATAGAGTTGGGTGGGTTGATCGGAATAGACAAGGAAAAGATCCACGAGAGCCGATTCGACGGACTTCCCCTCTTTCACACTCGCCGCGACCCTGCTACAGACGTCCAGATCCCCTTTATAGGGCGGTGGAAAATGCTGCGCGAAACTATTGCGGGATCCAGCAATCAGCAAGAAAAGTGCAAGTGCAGCGATCTTTTGAAACCGGGTCATAACTGTCCTCGATTTTATATTGAAAGAACGGATAGGTAGTTGAAATAGTTTATGATATTTTAAGAGGGGTGTCAAGCCCATTCGAACCTCAAGATGGGTATATCTTGTATTTCCATCCTACTTGTGTTAAAGTCCAGATCACCTCATCAAAAAGTCTTGAAGTACCAGGAGCGCAATACCGATGAACCTCGACTCAAATGCCAAGGAAATCTTGCCCGATTCCGACGTACTGACTACTCAAGACCTCCAGAATCAGGTTCAGAAACTTGAATCCCAAATCCTCTCCCTTCAGAAATCGGTGGAAGCCCTGGAAATGAAGCTTCAGAATACCGCTGCCCGGTATGTCGCAGCTTGTCCGAATTGTCAGACGCGATTTGATATGCTGGCCCACCATTACAGCATTGGGTTGTTTGACAATCTGGTTTATGTAAAATGCCCAAAATGTAATAAGACTCTACCCCTCAAGGGCGGAAGCGGCGGGGAAGTCGATCTCGTTCGGGGTTAGCCCACGTTTTTTACTAAAAAAGTTGATTTAAAAAAGTGATCGTGCTACTATTTTGGCTTTCTAAAACGACCCACCCCCTGTCAACCGGGTCTGGGGAGGCCGTGAAAAGTCCTGTAATCAGGTCATTGAGGGGATTCTCATAGGGGGCACGCATGTATAAGCAGATCTACATTCCAGTTGATAATTCCGATTATTCTAATATGGCCGTGGACATCGGTGTTCGTCTCGCCAAGCAATTCGGGGCCAAAGTAATCGGAAGCCATGTTTATGCCGCAAAGCTGCATGACCGCCGCTTCAAACAAATGGAGGCGGGCCTTCCGGAAGAATACCATGACGAACAGGAACTCGAACGCCAGCGGAAGATCCATGACTCGCTGATCACCCGCGGGCTCCAGATCATTACCGACTCTTATCTGGATGTCGTTGAAAAAAAATGCGCCGCTGATAACATTCCGCTTGAAGAGCGATCGCTGGAAGGGAAAAACTTCAAGGTACTGGTGGACGACATCAACGGCAATGGCTACGATCTCGTCGTCATGGGCGCGCTGGGCGTCGGCGCCGTGAGGGACAGCATGATCGGCAGCGTCACCGAACGCGTCGTGCGCCGTGTCCGGTCGGCCGATCTCTTCATCGTAAAAGACCTCAAGCCGTTAAACGGCGGGGGTAAGATTACGGTTGCGGTGGACGGCAGCACCCAGTCTTTCGGCGGGCTGAAAACCGCTCTGGCTTTGGCCAAAGCCCTGAATTGCGAAGTCGATGCCGTTTCGGCCTTCGATCCCTACTTCCATTACGCCATGTTCAACAGCATTTCCGGCGTTCTCTCTGAAGAAGCCGGAAAGGTTTTCCGATTCAAACAACAGGAAAAACTTCACGAAGAGGTCATCGACAGCGGACTCGCAAAAATCTATCAGTCCCATCTTGAAATATCCAAGAAGGTGGCGGAAGAAGAAGGCATTCAGCTCAAGACCGCCTTGTTGGACGGAAAACCGTTCGATAAAATTCTCCAGTACGTTCGGCGCGAAAAACCCTGGCTGTTGATCCTGGGACGCGTCGGTGTTCATTCCGATGAGGACATGGACGTCGGCAGCAACACGGAAAATCTGCTCCGATTGGTTCCTTGCAATGTCCTTATTTCCAGCCGCAATTTTGTTCCTCCGATCGATGCGGTGGCGGAATATACGGTCGCCTGGACGGAAGAGGCGCTTAAACGGATGGAACGCGTCCCCGTCTTTGCCCGGGGCATGGCCAAGACCGCCGTTTACCGTTACGCCATCGAAAAAGGCTACACGATCATCAGCAACACGGTGGTCGACTCCGCCATGGGCGACATTCTTCCCAAATCGGCGATCGACGCCATGAAAAACCTCGGAAAGCAGCTGGATGCCGCCGGCATCGATCGGGATAAAATGACCGCAAGCGACGGTGTGGTGGGAGATCTCATGGGTCAGGGCCTGGCCGGCATGGTCTCCCAGGTGGCCGATACCGAAACCGCCCCCCCTCCGGTCAATTACTATGTTTGCCAGAGTTGCGGGTACACAGCCAAGGGTGATGAGCCGGTGAAATGTCCGATCTGTAATGCCGGGGGTGAGCAGTTTAAGTTTCTGGACAAAACCATCTTTGCGGCCGCCGCAAAGGCCGAGGGTGGGTTGGAGACCGAAACAGCTTATGACGATATCCAACTCCAATGGACGGAGGAAGCGCGAAAGGTCCTTCGGATGATCCCGCCGGGCTTTCAACGGCGGCGTGCGAAGGCCAAGGTAGATAAAACGGGGCGCAAAAAGGGGTTGACGGTGATCACAAAGGAGTTTGCCGTCCCCCTTTTGGAGTCCGAGGGATTAAACCTCAGCGAGGTGTTAGCCGTGGATAAGCTCTACTGGACCCCGGAAGCAATCCAACGGCTTGAAAAGGTTCCGTCGGGCTATATGCGTGACTGCACGCGCGGGATGATTGAGCAGCATGCCCAGAAGCTGGGAGCCGACACCATTTCTCTTGAGATCGCGAATGCCGGTATCGAAGAAGGCAAACGGACGATGGAAGAGGCCATGAAAAATCCGGCCGTTCTCAACGAAATTTTGGCGAAGTTCAAAGCAGCCAAATCGGCCGAACAGCGACCGAACGCCTGAGCATGCGGGTCCTCGCTTCTCTCAACCACTGGATTCATCTGGTATCGATCGTCATCTGGATCGGAGGCTTGGCCTTCGTCGTGATGACCTTGACCCCCGCGCTTCGGGGAAAGTTTCCCCAAGAATCCACCAAGGTTTTTTTTCAAGATATCCGGAACCGTTACTACCGGATGTCCGGCATCCTCTTGGCGTTGATCTTGATCACCGGCGGCCTGAATGTGGCATTTGTCCTGCAGGAAATGGACAAGGCTCCCAAACTTTGGATCATCTTTTTGGGCATCAAACTGACGCTGGTCACGGCCTTTGGAAGCATTTATCTGCTCAATGTGCTTTATAAATCGAATCCACCGGAAACGGGCGAAGACGCCATTCCTTATGCCCACATCTCGCTTGTTCTGGGTCTGCTGATCATCCTCTGCGCCGCCGTCCTACGATACTCTCACTGAGATTTATTCGCGATGCGCTTCTTGAAGGCATTGCATGCCAGTACCCCTGGGCCGGGTCTTTAGAGTAGCGTTCTCAATCGTGGTCCGTCGTGCCGCCATCCGTGGATTCGGTCAGTGGTGACTTTGCACCCGTTGTTCGAAATACTCGTCGTAGCGTTGAACGAAATCCTTCTGTGCCATCGGGATATGACATTCGCGGCACTTGGTGAAATCCTCGGCCAACGGCTTTCCGTCCGACCCAAAGGCCGAATAGACCCATGACCCCGTCTTGAGGTTGTCCGGGACATCCTTTCCCCATCCTTCGCCTTTCGCCATGACGAAGATCTTCGACAGTTCGCTCTTCATCAGCCTTCCGTCCGCGTTCATT
>Ga0335085_10017444_pt1 | contig 10341 bp, 9 predicted proteins | sample Lox_Sample_45_FD_206712 | JGI IMG/M metagenome (GOLD analysis project Ga0335085, IMG submission 206712) | Soil microbial communities from Loxahatchee National Wildlife Refuge, Florida, United States - Lox_Sample_4.5 | ecosystem: Environmental > Terrestrial > Soil > Wetlands | place: USA: Florida...
TGCTCAGTGCGCCCGGTAATCTTTGTAAAGATCCAGATGATTCAGCATCCGGATCATGATCTGGGTGTAGGCCAGATACTCCGACAGGCTTTCGTCGGAGATGTTATAAAGCGCTTTGCGGCGCGCATTGCGGACGGTGTCAAAATCGTCCGCCGTTAGCGTGGCCACCGCCGCATTTTGAAAGGCCGTGTGATCGGCGACGCCATAGATGGGCTCGCCCTCGGCAACCGCTTTCGAAAGCTCTTCCTGCGTGGCTTTTTTCTCGCGCATTTCGCGATCGAATTCCGCGCCTTTGGTGCTCATCACATCGTCGAATTCTTTCCGCGTGTGCGGCAACCCGGCGATGATTTGCAGGACCTGTTCGCGCGTCCATTTCGGATTAGCGAGACTTGCCGCATCGGGCGCTTCGTATTTCATCACCGCCTGGATGTCGTTGCGGCGGTAATCCTCTTTTATGTGGGCCAGGCCGCCCCAGGTGCTGAGGGTGCGGAAGGCATCTTCCGCCATTTGCTCCGCCAGCAGATGGGCAGCGGCGGGGCGGACGAACGGCTCGGGCGCGTCAAGTTTCGCGATCAGCGCTTTACTGGCTTTCGCGGGATCCATGCTGCCGTAAAGGAAGAGGGCCGCCGTGTCCGCATCAAGATCGAGCGAATGTTCGGAGATGTGAATGACCGCGTTCGGAAAAAGCAGGAGTTTGGCGGCGAGGGCTTGGATGTCCACGCCGCGCTGGCCGAGTTCGAGCGCCAGAGAAAGATAATTGGCCGGATCGGTTTCCTGAAAATCGGTTTGCGCCAGCGCGTCTTTCACAACGGAGAGGGACTCCGGGGATTTGTCGAGCTGATAGAGGAAGGAAGCGCCATCGAACTGGAAGAGGTGGTCGGTTTTTTCGGAACTGAGCATGTCCTTCAAGCAACTGACGGCGCCTGGGCCGGAGGATTGCACTTGTTTCCAGTAGGCGTCGATTTCCTTGCTCTTGGCGTCAATCTGAGTTTCGGTGAGCTGCGCCAGGTGGAAGCCGTACACTTTTTCCTTTTGCGCCCGCAAATCCGCGCAGGAAGGCGCGTCGGCCCGGGCCACGCCCGCGCCGAGCGCGCACGTCCACAAGAAAAGTCCCGCCGCTCTTCGCCGCAACCTTCACCTCTCGAAACGTCTACTAGATGCTACCATCCTTCGTGGCCATGCCCCTGGCTGGGAACCCATCATGATTCACCGATTTCGCTCCGCAACGCTTGTTCTGATTTTTCTGATCGGCGCACTTCCAACGAATGCGGAAAGGCATCCGGTGCTCGCGCTGGTCAACGCCACGGTTTTCGTCTCTCCGGATGCGCCGCCACTGCACAACGCCGTCGTGCTGATTTCGGAAGGGCGGATTACAGCGGTCGGGAATCACGGGGACGTAGGCGTTCCGCCGAAAGCCGCGGTGATCGATTGCATGGGGAAATATATTGTCGCGGGCTTCTGGAACAGCCACGTGCACTTCAGCGGGCAGGAATGGACGAACGCGGCCACCGCTCCGGCGGAAGCTCTCGAACAGCCTATGCAAGAGATGCTCACGCGCTGGGGTTTCACCACCGTGTGGGATCTCGGCTCGATGCCGGCAAACTCCCTGGCGTTGCGGCATCGCGTAGAATCGGAAGAGATCCGCGGACCAAAGATTTTTCTCGCCGGCACGATTTTTCCCAAGAACGGCCATCCGGTTTACCTGCCCGCCGAAATGCAATTGCCGGAAGCGGCCACCCCGGAAGAGGCCGCGCAGATGGCGCGCGATGATCTGAAGATGGGTCTCGACGGTATGAAGCTCTTCACCGGCGCGTATATGGGAAACAAGCCGGTGATCAACATGGACACCGCGATCGTGAAGGCCGCCGTGGACGTCGCGCACGCGCAAAGCAAACCCGTTTTCGCGCACCCGCAAAATACGGCCGGGGTGGACAACGCCATCAACGGCGGCGTGGACATCCTGGCGCACACGATCCCCAGCGCGCCCGGTTATACGGCCGACGAACTTGCGCGATTCAAAGCGCAAAACACGGCGCTGATTCCCACACTCTCTTTGTGGACGACAGTCAGCAACGATGCAAAGGTCGCCGATTATCTGGTGCAATCGGGCGTAGACGAACTCAAGGCATTTTCCGCCAACGGCGGAACGGTTCTCTTTGGCACCGATACGGGCTTCACCAATATCTACGACACGTCGCTGGAGTACGAACTCATGCACCGGGCCCTCAATTCCCGGGAAATTCTGGCGTCGCTGACGACCAACCCGGCGGGCTATTTCCACGCCAGCCAAAAGGGCCGCGTCGCGAAGGGCATGGACGCCGATCTGGTCGTCCTGGATGGCGATCCGTTTGGAGACATCCGCAACCTGGCCCGCGTCGCTTACACGCTCCGCGCCGGCAAAATCATTTTTCAAAAGTAACTCCGCGCTTCGCCGCCGATCAGCAACCCTATTCAGCGAGAGGGCGCCGGGCGGCTTGGTCAGGGCCGCCCGGCGGGTCAGGTCAGGGTTGTGTTTTGTTTGTTTGGTGGAACTCATGGCGTGCCCCAGTCCAGATTTAGTCGAGGGAATCACGCGAAATCGTCTCGACGCGGACGGGCACCCAAATGCGGTCGTTCGCGGAGCCGGCGGTTTTGGTCTGCCAGCCAAAGCGGCGGAGCGTGACGCGGTATGCGGTGTAGCCGTCGAGCGAGTGGAACGTGTAGACGGCCTTGTTCGCGGACGATCTGCCGTCCTGGGTGGTCAGCGAGGCCAATTCAAAATCATTGTTGGCAAATTCGGGGGCAACGCGTTCGATTGTAACGGTGGCGACGGACTTTGCGTCGCGGCACCAGGCGTCGTGTCCGCTATTCACCCAGCGCTGCAAATTTTCAACGCGCCCGCGATTGACCGGCAACTGCTGCGTCGCGTGCTGCTCGCGCGTCTGCGCTTCCACCACGCTCATCGCGGCCGCGCCCAGCGTCCAGAGCACCAGGAAAAAACTGATCCGCAAAATCACCGGCAGAATCTGGCGAATCGTTCGTACGTTTCCTTTTGTCGTGTTCCCGTTCATGGCGTCCTCCTCGCGAACTGCGATCAATGCCTGCCCAAAAACTCTTGCCGTTTCTTTACTTCGTTGCTTCTTTACCTCGTTACTTCTCTTTCCGCCGGCCGGGTGGCGCGGAGCGCGGCGCCGGTAGGATTGCCATTCGCGGTTTGCAAGCGCGGCGGTGCTTGTCTTTTGGCTCATGGCATCTCCTCCAGCGACGCGGTCCGGGCCACCCACAGGGGGATTGGCCGGCGTTCCTGAGAGGCGGCCTTGCTCGAACCGCCCCTCCGAAACTTTTTGCTGCCTCAGGGCTAAAGCCCCGTTTACTGCTCCCTCTTACGGCACGACTGAAGTCGTGCCCTCCCGCAATCGTTAAGGGCGGCGGCCTTGCTTATGCTGGGCCGTGGCCGTGGCTACCGGCGATGGGTCATCGGTGTTGTCGTCGCCTGCCGGAGCATCCGTGTTGCCGTTCGCGTTGTTGTTGTTCTGGAAGGCGGAGCGCATCACGTCCGAGGCGAAAAAGTTCTTGCCGTCCATCGGTACCATCATGATTTGCAGCTTGTCGCTCAGGCGCTCGGCGATGATCTTCTGGATGAGCAACGGATTCTGCTTGAGCACGGCGGCTTCATACTTCATACGCTCGGCATCGGCGGCGGCGGTGACGCGAATGCGGTTGGCTTCGGCGTCGGAAAGATTTTTCTGACGTTCCACCTCGGCCTTGCTGTCAATGACCTTGGCCTGCGCGGCGGCTTCAGCGTTCTGCAGCGTGGCTTCCTTGCGGGCTTCGGCCTCAAGCTTGGTCTGCTCGATCTGCTTCTGTTTGAGCGGTAGGGTGTACTGCATGGCGTCGGATTCGGCCTTGGCTTGCAGGACGCGCACCTGCGCCTGGGCTTCGGCTTGTTTGACGTCGCGGGACTTCTGCGCTTCACCTTCGAGCTCGGCGATTTTCACTTCCTTGGCCTTGATTTCCTGTTCTGTGCCCAGGCGTTCGTTTTCCTGCTCCTTCAGCAACAAGCCCTCGAGGCCCTTCGCGTATTCGGCGGGCAACTGAATGTCGCGCAGCAGGACTTCGCGGACCACGATGCCGTCGGTCGAGAGCCGCTTCTTGATCTGGTCAGAGGCCTGGCTGCGAAGCTCTTCGCGCTTCAGCGCAAAGATTTCGCGGGTTTCATAGTTGGGCGAAAGCTGCCGGTACGTGGAAGAAACCACCGGGCCGACCACCTGCTCGCCGACGGGCTGCGGAAGATTCTGGTGAATTTCGTACAAGCGCGAAGGATCGATGCGGTAGCGAATGGTGACGGCGAGGCCGAGGTTCAAGCCTTCGCGGGCCTGCACGGTCAGGACTTCGTTGGCGCCTTTCACCCCGGGAACGGGCGCGGTGGCATAAACCTGTTCGCGCGTGTCGTACAGAGCGACGCTATCCACCAGCGGCGTTACGAAGTGCACCCCCGGAAACAATGTACCGGGGCGCGCGCCGTGGATTTGGCTGATGCGAATACCCGCGGAGCCGTCGGGCACCACCACGATCCCGTCCGAGAGCACCACCGGAACGATACCGGCCGCCACCAATTGCAGCGCTAGCCGCCACCGTACCGGACCGAAAGGGCGCGGTGCCTTGCGCAGCGCCGCCTCCGCGCCGGGTTCCGGGCTGGCCTGCTCCAGGAGCCACCGGAGGCGGGCTGCCATGTAGATGTCGTAGATGACCAGAATTCCGGCGCTGCTAAAGAGGCCAACGCCGAGAAGTGTGAGCAAAGTTTTCAGTGCCAGCATGATTTTTCCTTTCGTCCCTTCTCCGGTTTCTCTGCGGGAGCCACCTGGGCGTGCGGTGGACCTCGTTCAGGGGATGGCCGGAAACTCTTGGCGCAACGCTACGAGCGCCTGCCAAACGCGCGGGCGGCGAGGCGCGTGCCGCGGGCAACTTCGAGGCGGACCTGCCGACGATCCGCAGTAGCGGGCTGCATCAGGCGAAGCATGCCCCGTAGCAGCGCGCTTTCCATGGCCAGGGCGGCGAACACGGCCAGGCTGGTGATCACCGCAACTCCCGCGAATCCAAGCATCGTTTCCATGTGTGTTCTCCTCGGTGCGCTGGGCTGTGTACCGCTTCGCCGGGGAGAATGGCAGGTGCGAGGCCAGTTTCACCACATTGAAAATTAAGGAGTTATTGGTGATTTTGGGCGGCGGGAGCGTGGGCGGCGGGACGCGCCGTGTACGCCAAGCCACAGGTCATCCATGCCTTACGCCCCGCGCAGGCTGTCAGGGGAACAAACGCCGGAGGCGTGAATGATGGTAGCCCCGCGCGTCAGCGCTGGGAGACTGGCCCAACAAATGGGAAGAACCCCGGAGGGGTGAAAGAAAAGTCGGCAGAATGCGGCGTATTTTGTCGCACCTCCGGCGCTGATTCTCGATTATCTACACCTGCCCAGGACTTGCGTCCTGGGCTACCTTGTTCCGCGCCTTCGGCGCTTCAGGATCGGCCAACCCACGACGGGCCTCACTCGCATGATGGAATCCAGGCTGGCAAGCCGGACACATTGCCTTGCACCTTTCCCGGGCGTATATTCCGCATTAGGTCCGGGCCTGGACCGGGAAGGGAGGTCGTTCGCTTTGACGGAGGAAAAAATGGACTGACCAACAGGAGGTTTAGCATATGAACAGTCGTTGTAGTCGTTCCAGACTCGTTCCGTTGGGCCTTTCCGTCACCTTCCTCGCAGTTCTCACGCTGGCCTTCGCGCCATCTCTGTATGCTCAAGCACCCGCGGCAAACACTTCCACACTTTTCTACCTGACCGCATCGGCCTTAAACCCGGCCGCGGCAACCGCACCGGCGGTGGCGCCCCGGGCTGGCAGCGTGCCTTCGGGCACGATTCTTCCGGTAATACTCCGGACGTCGTTTTCATTTGAAAACAGCAAAGCCGGAGAGCTGCTTCACGGCGAAATCGCACAAGACGTTCCGCTGCCGGATGGAACAACCATTCGCAGGGGCTCGCGGATCTTGGGGCATATCGTGAGCGCGACCCCGGCGAGCAACGCCGATCCGGCGAAAATATCGCTCCAGTTCGACAAACTGTATCTCCAAGACCAGAGCGTCCCGCTGGTGACCAACCTTCGCGCGATCGCCGGCTTTATGGAGATCCAGGAAGCGGGCGTGCCGACCGAGTCACCCGCCGAAGGGTCGCCGTCCAATTGGCTGGATACGCAGCAAATTGGCGGAGATTCCGTATACGGCGTGGATGGGCCAGTGATGAGCGCGGACGACACCTCAAAAGTGATCGGCAAATCCGTCAACGGCGGCGTGCTGGTGCAGGCCAGCGGCAAGCCGGGCACGCGCTGCAGGGGCGCCGTGAACGGCGACGAATTCCCGCAGGCGTTGTGGGTCTTTTCCGGCGACGCGTGCGGTGCGTACGGCCTGGAGCATCTGAAGATCGCGCATTCCGGCAGGACCGATCCAAAGGGGACGATTGTGCTGACTTCCGAGTCTCCCAAGCTCAAGTTAAGAAGTGGAGATGGACTGCTTTTGCGAGTGAATTAAGCCCCGGGGCCGCCCATCCAGGCCGCCGGGAATCGATGACAGGCCGGCGCGAACAGCCGTGCGCAAAGACACCCATCGCACAGATGCGGTACGATGGAGAAAATGTCACAAGCACAAGGAATTCGCGTCGGCCGCGTTCTCGGCATCCCCATTTATGTGGATTTCAGCTGGATCCTGATCTTTGGGGCGTTTTGTTTTATCCTGCAGAAGGACTTCGCCGAAAGTTACAAGGGGTGGGGTTCGGAAGTAACCTGGGCCGCCGGGGTCGCTACGAGCATCCTGTTTTTCACTTCGGTCGTGCTGCACGAACTCGCGCACAGCGTGGTCTCCCAGGCCTACAAGATCAAGGTTCTTTCCATCACTCTATTTATCTTCGGTGGTTTGGCGCGTATCAGCCGTGAACCTTCCAAAGCGATTCAGGAATTCAACATCGCCTTGGCCGGACCGGTGGCGAGTGGTTTGCTTTGCGGGATATTCCTTGGCCTAAGCCAGTTGTTCGGGGGCAACGAAAAGCTGAGCGTGCCGCTGGGATATCTCGCTTCGGCAAACGGGATTCTGGCGGTCTTCAATCTGCTGCCCGGATTTCCGCTGGACGGGGGACGAATTTTCCGGGCAATCGTCTGGGGCGCGACGAAGGATTTCTCACGCGCCACGCGAATCGCAGGTGCCAGCGGCAAACTGATTGCCTATGCACTGATCGTCCTCGGGTTATGGTCTGTCTTTATCACCAAGGATTACAGCAAGATTTGGTTCATCCTGATCGGCCTGTACTTGCTGAACGCGGCGCAAATGAGCGTGGCGCAGGTGACCATCCGGGAATCGCTGGCCGGGTTGCATGCCGCCGACGTGATGGCCCAGGAAGTGCCCACCATACCGGGAAACATGAGTCTCGAGGAGTACAGCAACGAGGCGCTGCGCACCGGGCGGCGCGTGCACATTGTCACGATGGGCGACCGGCTGGCCGGCTTGATGAACGTGGCGGCGCTGAATCAGGTGCCGCGCGATGAATGGAACATGAACTCCGTACAGGCGGTGATGGTGCCGCGCGACAAAATCATCTGGGCCGCGCCGGAAGAGCCGCTGCTGCGCCTGCTGGAACGCCTGATGGCCGCGGACATCAACCAGATGCCGGTGGTGAAACACGGCGAGGACGGCTCGGCAAATATCGTGGGGATCGTCACGCGCGACGCGATTCTGCGTGTGATTCAGACGCGCAGCGAACTGGCGCCGCGCTAGGCCATTGTCGAGCTGGCCGCCAGCCCAATTAGATTGGCGGAGGTTTCCGCCGCTTTGCGGGCGCGAATGCGGAAGCCGCCGCTGCGAAAATCCACCGAGATCCGCGAAAATCCAGCGGCCGTCAAGCGCGCAAAGAGGGAGCCCGGCACGACCGGAGTAAACGTGCTTTTGTAATGCACGGCGCGATTCATCCAGCCATCGTTAATTTCCGCCGCGAAGAAACATCCGCCCGGCCGGAGCACGCGGTGCACTTCGGCAAAGGTGCGATCCTGCAATTCCCTGCTCTGCAAGTGATGCAACACCAGAATGGCAACGGCGGACGTGAAAGACCGGTCGGCGAACGGGAGTGACGCGGCGTCGCCGCAAAGGGCGGCGACACTCGGGTCGTTGTGCTTCGCCTTCAGGTGGCTGATGGCGTGCGCATCGTACTCCAGAGACGTGACTCGGCGCGCAAGCTGCCGCAGGTGGCCCGTCGCCGGGCCATAGCCGGCGCCAATTTCAAGTACATGGTCCCCGAGCCGCGCACCGGAGAGGACCCAGGGCAGCAGGTGGCGGTGGGTCATGCGCTGCCAGAGCGACGACGAGCAGAAGAGGTGTTCGAGTCGATTCATCAACGTGTTGGTTGGGGAACCGCCATTTTACCGCATCTGAGGAAAAGATGAGGCGACGAAGTAAAGAGGCAATGAAAGCATGGGGAGCCGCCGCTGTCTTTTCCTTCATGCACTGGCGGCTGACGCCGCTGGTTCTTTCTTCAGTGCAGCATCGGGCGGATGCGGCGGAGTGCGGTGGCAAACTGGTCGGCGTTGTAGGCGGAGGGATTTTCAAGTTGCTGGAACAGTTGATTGATGGCGGCACGGACTTCCGCGTCGTTCGCAGGCCGGGTGTCTTTGGCGTAGGCGATGTAAAGGGAGTCCATGGCCATGGCGGCCTGTTCGGCGGCGCGTTCGTCGGCGATGGCGATATTTTCCGCGTCGTCGGTGATGCGCTGCAACATGCGGAGCGTGATGGCCTGGTCATACTGCATGGCCGCCAGGCGCTCCGCAATCTGTTGCGCGAGGGGGCCCGCCGCGGCAGCCGCGGTCGCCACCACCGTGCGGTCGGGATTTAACTTGCTCATCTCAGTGGAGACAGCGAGGAGCTGTTTGTCGAGTTCCTGCCCGTTTCCGGAATCGATTTGCTTGGCCAACAGGCGAAACACGGCGTAGCGCGAAGAGTTCCACGCCGGATCACCCGGGCGACGGCCTTCGTAACCATGCTCCTGGCGCCAACTGTCCTTCGCCGGCCCCAGGGAGTGGTGGCAGGCGAAACAGGAAAGCTCGGAATATTCGGGCCAAACGTCTTTCTTGTCGTAGCGCTCGCCGCGCGCGCGCCAGATCAAGCGATCCATCTCCGCGCGAAGCTGCACGGCCTGGCCGGTGCTCCAATCGCGAACCCCGGCCCAACCGGCATCTTCGACCGGTTTTCCCGGAGCGGATTCGCGAGGGACTTTCCAGTGGCGTGGCATCACCGCGGAAAACGAATCCAGTTCGAAATAGAGGTCCGGATGGCCCGCGGCGATCATCTCGTGGTCCACAAATTTGTCTTTGGTGCCGAGGTGGCATTCCAGGCAGCGGTTGGTGCGGTGAATAACGTCGCGCGTGTCAATCATGCCGAGGGCCACCGATTTTTCATGCGGCCAGTCGCGGGTGGTGTGCGGACCCAGCCACGCGGAGGCGGGCCCGTGGCAATTCTCACAGGAAACGCCATCGGCAAGTTCGAACGGACGGCCGCGCTGTTCCGGCGTGGTATAGAGCGCGTGGCAAGCGAGACACTTTGGGGCGATTTCCGCTTTGCCTTCAAGCTTCAGAATGCGGGCCATGCGTTCGCCAACTTCCCCGGTCAGCGCGGAGTATGCACGGCTGTGCTTGTCCTGCAGGATCCAGGTGGAATATTCGTTTTGCAGGATGCGGCTGCCCGCCACAGGTTTAACGCTTCCGTGGCAACTGGTTGCCGCGCAGGAACCGGGGCCAATGTACTTGATGGGCTCGGGCGTGTCCGTGGAAGCGGAATGCGCCGGGAGCAACGCAATACAGGCCACCGCGAGGAAGAGAATGGCGCGAGCGAAGCTTGGCTGGAGACGAATTCCCATGCGGGGTACGCGAAAAGTTCTGATGTTTTATAACTTCCGAGAGGGCCGTAAGTCAACGCTGGAAATCGCCGGTGTGACGTGATGCGTTGCAAATTGCACGCGTGGCGACAGGGATTTACTCCTGTGGCGAGCGTGCGAGGGGCGGGTGTATGATGAGCCGCGCCCCGGACCGTTGCCCTGTCTTGGGAGACGCGTCACCAGCCCGGGCGCCACCTTTAGTGAGGAAATCGCTCCATGAAAAACATCTTTATTGTGTTGTTCGCGATGTGCGTTACCGCCAGTGCGGCGCAGGCCCAGTCTGCGCCCACACCAGCCGCCGGACCCGTGAAAAATCCGGTGGCCACTTCCCTGCGGACGCTGCAGCCGCGCCAGGAGAAAAACATCCTGGCCGCCATCGAGGCCATGCCCGCGGACAAATTTGC
>Ga0335085_10017445_pt1 | contig 10341 bp, 7 predicted proteins | sample Lox_Sample_45_FD_206712 | JGI IMG/M metagenome (GOLD analysis project Ga0335085, IMG submission 206712) | Soil microbial communities from Loxahatchee National Wildlife Refuge, Florida, United States - Lox_Sample_4.5 | ecosystem: Environmental > Terrestrial > Soil > Wetlands | place: USA: Florida...
CTGCACGCCGACGGCCAGCACCACCTGACGGGCGGTCACCGTCTCACCGTCGGCCAGCGTGACCTCGTAGCCGCCCGCCGCCCGGGCCAGGCCGGTGACCATGGTCTCGGTCACTTCCAGCCCGGCAGCCTGCTGGAACCACGCGCCGTAGGCGGCGAACGTGTCCAGCGGCACCGGCAGGCCGTAGTCGGCGTACGGGCGGCCGGACGACCGGCAGAACGCGCTCAGCGTGAACGCGGCATCCGGGTCGGACAGGTTGGACGCGAAGCCCTGCGACTTGAGGTACATGCCACGCGGCATGTACGCCCGCCACAGGTGCATCGGCAGCCCGAACTGCCGGACGCTCAGTCCCGAGCGGCGCAGGTGCGCCGCGACGGACAGGCCATAAGGCCCCGCGCCCACGATCGCGACATCTGTGCTACCGGTCATACTCTCTCCCCCAGTGTGTGGAAATCCGCGCTCACGTCGGTGCGTGCTGGCCGGCGGACAACGCGCCGGCCAGGCCGGTAGCGGGGCCCGCCCGCGGCGCGTGGCTGCGCGGACGAGCCCCGGGTCCATGGCCGGCTGACCGCGCGCCAGCCCATCCGCAGGCACATCAGGCCGAACGGCCGCAGGTCGTCCCGGGCGAACCAGGCCAGCTCGTCCACCTGCCGCAGCGAGGCCGCCCACGAGCCCAGCCGCAGCTGGCCGGCCCGCCAGTAGCCGACCGCGCCCAGCGGGTCGTAGTTCTCCACCAGGAACCGCCGGCCGCTGACCATGCCGTGCCCGGCCATCGGCTGGCCGGTGAGGTCGAGGTAGGCGGCCCGGGCCACGTCCAGCCCGGCACTGTCCTCGAACAGCCGGAACTGCGCGCCAAGCCGCGGGTTGAAGTCGAGCAGCTTGTACTGCCCGTCCCGCGGGTCGAACCGCAGGTCGAGGTCGGCGATGCCGCGGAAGTCGAGCGTGCCGAGCAGCCCGGTGAGCTGGTCGCGCAGCCCGGTGTTGGGCACCGCGTGGCCCAGGCTGGTCAGCCCGGCGTAGGCCGGGTATGACCGGTCCTTGACCCCGGTGAACGCGGGCTGGCAGCGGCCGGCCGTGTCGCAGTAGCCGTGGAAGAACCAGTCCTGGCCGGGCACGCCGGGCAGGTACTCCTGGAGCATCAGGCCCAGCCCGGCTTCGGTGCAGCGCAGCCAGGCCTCGGCCAGCTCGGCCCGGTTGTGGATGATCGTGGTGCTGCGCAGCGGCGGCCCGTCGTGCCGCGCGGCGGCCCGCCACGGGGTGGTCAGCTTGCCGATGACCGGGAAACCGGCGGTGGCGGCGAAGTCCGCGGCCTCCCCGGCCGACCAGGCCATCATGGCCCGCGGGCTGGGCACCCCGAGGTCCCGGCACAGCTGGAACAGCGAGTACTTGCCGGCCACCTGCCGGGGCAGGTCGGCGGGCGGGTCGGCGAACAGGAAGCGCTCACGCAGCGGCCCGCCGTGCTCGGCCAGGAAGATCGCGCCCGCGTCGTCGGTGGGCAGCAGCACGGCCGGGCGGCCGATCCGGTGGCCCAGCTCGAGCAGTCCGGCCGTGATCCGGTCCACATCATCCGGCGGCGGCTGCCAGAACATCCGGCCGGCCAGGTAGCGGGAGCTGGCCGCGGGCGCCCATGGGCCCTCGTGCACCCCGTACACCGGCACGCCGAGCCGGCCCAGGCTGCGGATCACCCCGAGCCCGCCGTGGTGCAGCACGTTCGGGTCCAGCTTGAGCACCACCGCCGGGGTGCTCACGTCGGCCGCGCGCAGCTCAGTGATCATGGCCACGGTCACACCACCGCACGGTGGGTCGCGGAGAAGAACTGGTAGGTGCCGTCCAGCACCCGCGGGCAGCGGTGGGCCCAGGAGTAGTCCGTCCGCGGGTGCAGGGTGTGCGCCACGGCCAGCTCCCACTCGGCCCCATCCGGCGCCGCCTCGCTGGCCAGCACCTGGCCGCCGGGCAGCTCGATGACCGGCAGCAGCGGGTCGTAGTAGCCGACCGACGCGCCCTCACGCAGCAGCCCAGCCATGATGGCCAGGGCGGGTGATTCGCGCAGGTCCCGTACGCCGGCCTTGTAGCTGGCGCCGATCACGATGACCCGTGCGCCGGCCAGCCGCCGGCCGTCGGCCGCGAGCACCTCGGCGGCCCGCTGGACCACCCGTTCCGGGCGCAGCGCGATCGACTTCATCGCCTGCTCGATCAGCGGGGCGCGCTGGCCGGCCGCGCTCAGCTGCCAGAGCAGGTAGTGCGGGTCGCACGGGATGCAGTGCCCGCCGACGCCGGGACCGGGGAACGCCCCGAGGAAGCCATAAGGCTTGGTGCTGGCGGCCAGGGTCACCTCGATCGGGTCCAGGCTGAGCGCGCCGCACGCGTCGGCGAACTCGTTGGCCAGCGCCAGCGACACGGCGCGGAAGATGTTCTCGTACAGCTTGGTGGCCTCCGCCGCCTCGGCCGAGCTGACCAGGTACACCGCGTCGGTGAGCCGGCCGATCAGCTCGGCGGCCCGGCTGGTGCACGCCGGGGTGGCGCCGCCGACCACGCGTGGCGTCTCGCGCTGCACGTGGTCCGGGTTGCCCGGGTCGATCCGCTCCGGGCTGAACGCCACGTGCACGTCGGCGCCGGCCACCAGACCGCGCGCCGCCAGCGGCTCGGTCAGCAGGTCCCGGGTGGTGCCCACGTAGCTGGTCGAGGTCAGGATGATGACCTGGCCCGGTCTCGCGTGCCGCACCACGGTGGCGCAGGCCGCGCGCAGCGCGGACAGGTCCGGGGACTGCTGGCTGTCCACCGGGGTCGGCACGCAGATGATGACGCTGTCGGCGGCCTTGGCCGCGGCCGGGTCGGTGGTCAGTTCCAGGCTGCCGTCGGCCAGCACGGCGGCCAGCCGCTCCCGGTCCGGGCCGCCCAGATCGGCGTCCTGGGCCGCGATGTCCCGCAGGCGCTGTTCATTGCGGTCAATGCCAATGATCCGCCGGGCCGCACCGTGCAGTGCGACCGCGGTCGGCAGCCCGACATACCCCAGCCCGACAATAGCGACCGAGCCCGCCGCCACCCGCCCGCCATTTTCCTGGCTCGCCGCGGTTCGCTCCGCGGCCCGGTAAGTGGTCAGCTGCTTATGGAGCAGGTTTTCCCGCCCATTGACCGCTAGCGAAAGCCGGTGCTCGGCCACTGCGCCCCCCTTGCGCCACCGGCTAGGCGGAATCCCCCGACGCGCCTAGCGAGTTTGATTTCCCGGATTCCGACCCTGCCAGCCGGCTTACTCCCCGGGGTCACTCAACCGGGGTAGCCGGCCTACGCAGAGTGCGGGATATTCAGGCCGCCCGCGACGGCACCCCGGCCGCGCCCGGCCCGCGGCAGGCCCAGGTCAGCCAGTGCCGCATGGCCTTGCCCCAGAGGCGCGGCGCGGTGTCGGCGTCACCGATGTAGGTCCGCGGCAGCGCGTGCCGCCCGGCGTACTCCGAGGGCCAGATCGCGCACCCGTAGTCGTAGCCGGCGGCGCGGACCGCGCTGACCACCGCGGCGTCGAGCTGCCCGTACGGGTAGCAGAACCCGCCCGCCGGCTGGCCGGTGATGTCCTGCAGGATGCGCCGGCTGCCGCTGGTTTCCGCGTCCAGCGCGTCGTGCGCCGCAGGCAGCGAGATGTGCATCAGCCCGTGCGAGCCGATCTCCACACCCGCCTCGGCCAGCCGCCTGACCTGGGCCGCGTCCAGCAGTGGCTTGCGCGGCCCAGCCGGGTCCCATACGTTGTCCGCGCCCAGCCGGCCCGCGATCACGAACACCGTCGCGGTGAAGCCATAGCGCCGCAGCACCGGCAGCGCGTACTCGGCGAAATCGGCGTAGCCATCGTCGAAGGTAAGACCGACCAGCCCCTTGCCCGCCCCCGCCGCCCGCGCGGCGAGCAACTCGGCCATCGACACCCCGCGCAGCCCGCGGCGGCTCAGCCAGCGCATCTGCTGCTCGAAGCGGAGCGGCCCGACCGTCACCAGATAAGGATCCTCGGTGTATGGCTGCACCGAGTGATACATCAGCACCATCGGCATGCCCCGCGTAGCCAGGCCATTCCCCATGGCCTGGCGATCATGGATCGCCTGCCCCATCGCCGCACTCCCCCCGCCCGTGCGATAACCGCAGGGTAAGGTGCGGGGCAGCGCGAATGCCTCCTTTCTTCGGCTGGTTTTCCCTACCTCATACGCACGGTGAATGGGGGTAACCTGATTAGCGCTACTCGTCGGCGACCAGAGAGCCGACCCGGCCGGCCAGTTCGGGGTCGCGCCGGTTGAGGAAGAACGCGTAGACCGCGGCCACCACGACCACGATCAGCGCGGCGTAGGGGAACCAGTCGTACGGCGTGGGCTGCCCCGGCTTGGCCAGGTAGTACAGCGGCACGATGATGGCCAGCGCGCCCAGCCCGGGCAGCACCGCGTGCTTGACCGGGTTGAACTCCTGCGGCCGGTACTTGCGGTAGTAGAACGGCAGGGCCAGGTTGGCCAGCAGGTAGACGACCAGCACCAGGATCGTGCCCATGGTGGACGACTCGGCGAAGAACGCGATCGGGTCGAGCGAGCCGGTGCTGCCGCCAATGGCGTGCAGCAGCGCCCAGATGCCGATGATCAGGGCGGAGATGGTGACGAACGTGAAGATGGCGTTCATCGGGGTGCGCCGGGACGGGTTGACGTGCCCGATGAAGCGCGGCAGCAGGCCCTCCCGGCCCGCGTTGAACACCAGCCGGGCCTGCGAGTTGGTGCCCGCGATGAGCGCGCCCAGGGTGGAGGTCATCCCGGCCAGGTAGGCGAAGAAGGCCAGCACGCCAATGGTGCTGTCGGCCACCGAGATGAACGGGATCGGGGCCGCGCCGAGCTTGGTCACGTTGTAGCCGAAGCCGCTGACCGTGGCGTACGCGAACACGATGTAGCTGATGGACATGATGGCCACCGAGGTGAACACGGCGCGCGGCACGTTGCGCCGCGGGTTGTCGGTCTCCTCGGCCAGCGCGGCCGAGTTCTCCCAGCCGATGAACAGGTAGATGGCCAGCGGGAAGCCCGCCGCCAGCCCGGAGAAGCCGTTGGTGATGTGGCTCGGCTCGAACGGCATGGCGGACAGGTGGCCGCCGTTCTTGATCAGGGACGCCACCGACACCACGATCAGCACCAGCATCTCGAACGCGAAGAAGAACCCGGCGATCTTGGTCGAGATGGCCACGCCGCGGATCATCATCAGCACGGCCAGCGCGGTCAGGATCACGGTGAAGATCCCCCACGGGATGTTCACGTTCCCGTAGCGCTGCAGGGTGATGGACAGGAAGCCGCCGGAGATCGCGATCACCGAGGACATCGCGATGATGTAGCCCACCCCGCAGAGCAGCGCGGTGGTCACCGCGCTGGTGCCGCCGAACGTCTTGCCGACGAACGTGATGAAGCCGCCGGTGGACGGCTGGGCCCGGGAGAACTGGGCCAGCGTGTTGCCGAGCAGCGCGATCGCGATGCCGGCCGCGACGATGGTCAGCGGGGACGCGACCCCGGCCGTGATGGCCAGGAAACCGAACCCGAAGTAGAAGGACATCGCGGGCCCGATATTGGCCATCGTGGCCGCGGAAATGTCCATGATCCCCAGCGCGCCGCGGCGCAGCCGGAATTCCTGGCCGGGCTCCTCGACCAGGGGGCTCTTACTCTCCCCGAACGGAAGGGATTCGGTGCCGCTCATGGTGATCCTTCCCGCGCCGTGATCAGGTGGCCAGAACGTAACGCACCAGGGACGACTGCACAAGAATCGCCCGTTGCGACATGATCTCCTTTACCGCTAGCAGGGGGGCGCGGCAGGCGGGGCCGCCCTGGCAGCACGGATCCGCGCCGGCCGTATCACTCTGCGTGGATGGTTCGGCCGGCCAGTCTGGTGTGTATGGAGGTATCAGCCGGCGAACTGGCCGGTGCGGCAGCACGGAGGGGGAAGCGGTACGTGAGTATTGATGCGCTCATCGGGCGGATGGAAGCGCTGCTCGGCTCGCTGCAGGCGGACGGCGACCCGCGGCGCTACTTCCACGCCACGTATCTGCGCACCACCCGGGCCGTGCGGGACGCCATCCGGGCCGGGCGGTTCGGTGACCCGGACTGGGTGGAGCGGTGGGACGTCGCGTTCGCGCAGTTTTACCTGGACGCGCTGCACGCCGACTCTCAGGGAGCGGGCGCGGGCGTGGTGGTGCCCGGCCCGTGGGCGGTCGCGTTCCGCACCGCACGGGAGCAGCCGGCCGCACCCGCCCTGCGGCACGTGCTGCTCGGCATGAACGCGCACATCAACTACGACCTGCCGCAGGCGCTGCTGGCCGTGATCAGCAGCGCCGAGTTCGCCGACCCGGCGCTGCTGAGCCGCCGCCGGGCCGACCACCAGCGCATCGACGAGGTGCTCAGCCAGCGGGTCGGCGCCGAGGACGCCGAACTGGCCGGCGCGGCCCCGAGGTCTAGGACGGACGCCCTGCTGGCCCCGCTCAACCAGGCCTCCAGCCGGCGCTTCCTGCGCGAGGCGCGGGCCAAGGTCTGGGACAACGCGATTGAGCTGAACGCGGCCCGGTCGCTCGGTGCCGCCGCCTATGCGGAGCGGCTGGGCGATCTCGAGGCGCTGAGCGCCGCCCGGGTCGCCGAACTGGTGCAGCCCGGCCAGGTGCTGCTCCGGCTGGCCGTACACGGCTTCGGCGTGCGGCTGGTATCACGCGGCGGCCGGATCCCGGGCAGCCGGATCCTGGGCAGCACGATCCGCGGCAGCCTAGCCCTGGGCAGCACCGCGGTGGGCAGCACCGCCGCAGGCAGCACCGCCGCGGGCCGCGTGGGACTGGGACATGCGGGCCTGGGCCGCACCAGGCGGGCTGACGCCGGCCAGCGGGCCGGTGGGCCGCGGTCGTTCGACCCGGCCCGGGTGGCCGACCTGGAGTTCCGGGCCTGGGTGGGGTACTACCGCCGGGACTGGGCCGGGGTGCTGCGCGCGTCGGTGGGCCTGGTCCGGGCGGGCTTCGGGATGAACTGGCCGCGCACCCTGCAGGGTGCCTGGCTGGTGCTGCGGGCCAACCAGCTGTGGGCGCCCGCGGATAACGACCCAGAGGGCGCCCGGCGCTGCATGCAGCGGTTCTACGGCCTGGTCCGGTCGGCCTACGGTATGCCGGTGAACATCGCCGAGGCGGCCCGGCTGGAAGTGGAGTGGTGGCGGGTGCACCGCGAGCACCAGCACGGCACCGATTCCGCCGACGCGCTGGTGGATGCGGTAACCCGGCTGTACGCGTTCCTGTATCAGGCCCCGGCCAGTGCGGTCCGGCCGGCCGCCGCGCACCGCGCGCACGCCATGGACCTGTCGGATCAGTGGGTCGCCGAGGGCTGCCTGCCGGACAGCCCGCTGCTGGCCCAGGAGCACGCCGCCCTGGCCCGGTCCTACGCCGCCCTGCTGGCCGCCGTGCACAGTTAGGGCCGGTCGGCTCACCTGGCCGGTCTCGGGCCTGGCCGCGGCGGCACGGTCAGATAGCTCAGGCATGGACGCCTGATGGTTGCGTTGCAGAAGGGGTCGTCGTTGGCTCCTGGGTCTGGGCTGGTTAACAAGCCTCTGACCTGGTACGCCGCGTCAGCTGGGCGGGCCGCGGGGCTGCTGGCTGGGGGCACAGGGCGGGAGACCGTCCGGGTAAATCCGCCTGCCGATCATCGCGGCGCGCCCTCCTCCGCTCAGCGGGAGCAGGTCCCCGGCACTTTTTTAATTCACCGGCACCATTCCAGAGTGGACAAGGTGCAGTGCAGATTGCACTACTATTGGTCAGGCAAACTTCACGTTTGTGCTCACTAGGCATTACTCTGGACCATGAAGCACACGCCACCGGCAGAGATCGTCGTCGCTTTAACCGCCAGCCGGAGGGGGCAGATAGCGCATGCCTGACCACGGCAGTCAGACCGTCCGGCGCCGCCGGCTCGCAGCCGAGCTGCGCCGACTGCGGGAACGGGCTGGCCTGACCGGGGATGAAGCGGCCGCGACGCTGGGCTGGAGCGGATCGAAGATCAGCCGTATCGAGCTGAACCGGATCGGCGTGAAGCGTGATGACCTGGACAAACTCCTCGATCTGTACAAGGTCGAGAGCCCGCACCGGGAAGAGCTCCAGGCCCTGGCCAGCGAGTCGACCAAGATCGGGCGGCTGCGGGCGGTGGTGGCCGGCCTGCCCACCGACTACGCCGAATACGTGTCCGCGGAGGACGAGGCCCGCTCCATCTGGAACTGGGAACCGCTGATCGTGCCGGGACTGCTGCAGGCCGAGGACTACACCCGGGCCGTCATGGCCGGCTATCAGTCAATGTTCCGGCTGCCCCCAGGTGACGCGGAAAGGCGGATCGCGCTGCGCCGCATGCGCCAGCAACTGCTCACCAGGGAGCCGCCGCTGCAGCTGTCGTTCGTCATGGACGAATCGGTGCTGCGCAGGCGATTTGGCGATAACGCATGCATGCGTAAGCAATTGCTACGGGTAACCGAAGTTTCCGAAATGCCCAATGTGGACGTGCGGATCCTCCGGCTCGGCGGGGAGCACCCGCTAGCCACCGGAGCGTTTTCTTACATGCAGTTCCCACAAGTGCACGATGTGCCACTAAGAGACATCGTAAGTGTCGAGCACCTGACAGGTAGTTACTACCTGGAAGACGAAGAGCAAACGTTCAGATACCGAGTGACATTCGAGGGGTTGCTGGAGAAATCCCTCGATCCGTCCGAATCCCGGGATTTGATCATGCGGACGGCTGACGAGCTATGGACCTAGCCAGCCCGGCCCCTGGCGATGGTGACCGGGCTGGCCAGGAGAGCTGGTTAGCGCCGGCCGTCCTTGACGCTGACCAGGAAGGCAGCCCAGTCGGCCCGGGAGAACTGGAGCACGGGGCTGGCGGCACCGGCCTTGGAGTCCCGCACGCCAATCCGCTCCGCACCCAGGTCGGCTACTTCGACACAGTTGCCGTTGTAGGCGCTGTACGTGCTCTTTCGCCACTGGACGAACTCGGGCGACTGCGGAAGGTACGCGCCATTCCCCCGGTTATGGTCAACCCGGGCGGGACGGTGCTGGCCTGCTTGATTGTGTCCGGCTACCACTGTTACCTCGCGATGGCCTAAGTCCGCCGGCGGCTGCCGACGGAGAGAGCGGATTTGGGGTCAAACAAAGGCGAACGGGGCAATGCGCCAGCGGCGGACGCTGGGGGAACTTAAAGGGCCTGCCAGCGGCAGGCCGTTCGGTGCGGTGAAACTGTAATACGCGGCGCTCTCGCTGCGCCATCTTTTCGTCCAAAGATAGGTCAGGTGTCGTATGGATTGGGGCACCGCCAAGAAGCCGTGGACTTAGTTAGATCGGTGCACGCCGGGGCAGGCTGGGCTGAACCATCAGCAACCCAGCCCGTCTCACGCAAGTCGCCGCAGGTCAAACCCCATCAACCACACCCATATCACCCGCCACCTGGGTGGATGGACGATTAGCACACCTGATGGTCAGCACCAGATGTAGTGAGCGACAGTGATGACCGGACGGCCCACGGCGGCGGCCTGGCGCCCGGGCTCGCGGCTTTACTACTGTGACTAGTGAGATGAAAGAGGCGTGGCTAGCCCCAGACGTCGTGGGCGACCTTGACGATCAGGTCGAGCTTGGCCACCTGCTGGTCGTAGGTCAGCTCGTTGCCCTCGACCGTCGAGGAGAACCCGCACTGGCCCGACAGCGCCAGCTGGTCCAGCGGCACGTACCGGGACGCCTCCTCGATCCGCCGCTTCAGCACGTCCGGGTCCTCCAGCTCCCCCCGCTTGGTCGTCACCAGCCCCAGCACCACCATCTTCCCCGGCGGCACGAACCGCAACGGCGCGAACCCACCCGACCGCTCATCGTCGAACTCCAGGAAAAACCCATCCACAGCCAGCCCACCGAACAGCGCCTCGGCCACGAAGTCATACCCACCCGACGCCGCCCACGAGGACCGGAAATTCCCCCGGCACAGATGCGTCGTCACCCGCAACCCCGCCGGCTTGCCCGCCAGCGCCGCGTTCACCTGCCCGATGTACCGCAGATGCAGATGATCAGCATCCTCACCCCGGGCCGCGATCTCCGCGCGCTGCGCCGGGTCATTCAGGTACGCCAGCGACGTGTCATCGAACTGCAGGTAACTACAGCCCAGCGCGGCCAGCCGGGCCACCTCATCGGCATACGCCGCCGCCAGATCAGCCCAGAACTCCTCGACATCCGGGTACACCACCGGATCAATCGACGCCGGCCCACCCCGGTAATGCACCATGTTCGGCGACGGGATCGTCAGCTTCGGCACCGCCGAGGTGACCACCGACTGCAGGTACCGGAAGTCATCCGCGAAGATC
>Ga0335085_10017446_pt1 | contig 10341 bp, 8 predicted proteins | sample Lox_Sample_45_FD_206712 | JGI IMG/M metagenome (GOLD analysis project Ga0335085, IMG submission 206712) | Soil microbial communities from Loxahatchee National Wildlife Refuge, Florida, United States - Lox_Sample_4.5 | ecosystem: Environmental > Terrestrial > Soil > Wetlands | place: USA: Florida...
ACGGCCATACGCGGAGCTCAGCGGACGTGCGGCCAACAATCTCGACGCGCGCGTACCCCATCTGCCGCTGGAACGCCTCGTTGACGTCGACGTACCGTCCTTCGGCCAGCGTCGTGATCGCCATCGCGATCGGGCTGGAGTAGAACGCCGTCGCGAAACGGTCCTCCGACGCTCGCAGCGCGTCGGCGGCGTCGGTGGCGGTCGCGGGTCCGGGTGCTGGCTTCGTCATCGGCGCAGGACCGGATGGATATATCCGGCCGGCAGGACGCCGGTCAGATCGGGACGGATGCTCAGATACGTGAGCTGATCGCTGATCTCATCGAATCCGTGCGGCACGCCGGCGGGGACGACGACCACATCGCCGGGGCCGACATGCCGGCGGTCGCCGCCTTTGAACACGCCTCCGCTGCTCGGGCCGACGGCGAGCCGGACGAATTCCGTTTCCGGCGGATACGCTCGTTCGTTCTCGACCGGTCCGCCGGTGACGAGCGTCCCGCTGCCGGAGACGAAATAGAACGCCTCCGTCACCTGACGGTGACTGATGGCGCCGACCGGCGCGCCCGGCCGCGTGGCGCCGCGATGCAGGATGCCAATGCCCAGCTTGTACGCGCCCAGATCCACGACCCGAATCTGGCGATCGGCTCCTGCACCCTCGGCGCCGGCGTACTGCAGCACCGCGTCGATGTCCGTCTTCGGAATCGCGACGACCGCCGCGGGTTTCGATTGCGCGCTCATCCACACGCCGCCGGCGACGAGCAACCCGGCCACGAAGCCCTGAAGACGCTGCACGTGCATACGGTATTTTGCCTCGATTCGAGCAGGAACGCGCTAGACTAGCGGCGCAGTCGTGTCGCTTACTTTTTGATGGAGGGTGTATGTCCGTTTCACGCCGCAGGTTCGTGGGAGGCATCGCCGCTGCACTCGGCTATGTCGGCGTCGCCCCGGAAGTGGATCTCTTCGCCCAGCAGGGTCGCGCGGGCGGACAGGGACGCGGCCCGCGACCGGCTGTCGATCTGAGCAAAGTCGCGAAGATCAACAACAACGAAAACCCGTACGGCGTGCCCCCCATCGTCCGGACCGCGATGGAGGATCCGAAGGCCTGGGAATGGGCGAACCGCTACGGCGCCCCTGACGGCGGATTGAACCAGGCGATTCAGGAGCTTCATGGCGTCAAGGCCGACAACATCATCCTCGGGTGTGGATCGGGCGAGCTGCTCAGCTCGATCACGATCGCGATGCTGATCGGCGATCCGAAGAAGAAGGTCCTGGGCGTCAACCCGACCTACAACGACCCGTACTCGAAGGCCTCGCAGATCGGACGCGAAACCATCCGCGTGCCGCTGAACAAGGACTACACGCAGAACATCCCGGCGGTCATCGAGGTCGCGAACAAGCGCGCGGCGGAGGTCGGATTCGTCTACATCGTCAACCCGAACAACCCGACGGGCATGATCGTGCCGAAGCGCCAGATTCAGCAGCTGCTCGACGGCATCCCGAAGGACATGCCGGTGCTGATCGACGAGGCGTATCACCACTTCGTCGATAACCCGGAATACGAATCGTCGATGAAGTACGTCCTCGAAGGGCGCAACGTGATCGTCTGCCGCACGTTCTCGAAGATCGCGGCGCTCGCGGCGATGCGGCTCGGGTACGGCGTCGGCAACCCCGAGCTGATTCGCAAGGTGCGCACGTTCACGACCGGCAGCCAGTCGATCACCGTCAAGTTCGGCGGCGCCGCGTCGCTGAAGGACAAAGAGGGTCAGGCGAAGACGAAGGCGCTGAACAAGGAGATCCGCGACAACACGATTGCGAAGCTGAGAGGGCTCGGCTACGAAGTGCTGCCGTCGGAAGCCAACTTCTTCATGGTGGGCCTCAGGCGCGAGGTGAGCGACGTCGCACCGGAGTTCCAGAAGCGCGACGTGCTCGTCGGCCGGCCCTTCCCGCCGATGACGCAGCATCTGCGCGTCTCGGTTGGAAATCAGGCCGAGATGGACAAGTTCATGGCCGCGTTCAAGGAGATCATGGCGGCGCCGGCCAAGACGGCGGCGGGCGTGTAGCTCTTCTGCCGTCGTACGTAGTGTCCGCCTTCAGGCGGACCTGGTGGCCGGCTACAGATGGTCCGGCGAAAGCCGGACACTACGCCCTACGTACTCGTCGGATTCGCCAGAAAGCGGTAGCCGATGCCACGAACCGTCTGCAAGTGCCGCGGTTTCGTGGCATCGTCTTCGATGTAGCGCCGCAGGCGGACGATGAAGTTGTCGATGGCGCGCGTGTCCGTGTCGTCCCGCAACCCCCACACAACCTCGAGGATCGACTCGCGCGACACGGGCTTCCCTTCGTGCTGAACGAAATACCGTAACAGGGCCGCCTCGAGCGGCGTCAGCAGGACCCGCGTCTGGCCGATTCGCACTTCGAGCCGTTCGAAGTCGATCGCCTTGTCGCCGCCGAAGGTGTACAGCGTCGGCTCCGACGTGTCGGCGTCCCCGGACTTGCGCATCCACTCGGCGCGGCGCAGCAGGCCGCGGACGCGCGACAGCAGGATCGGAAGCTCGAACGGCTTCGCGAGATAGTCATCCGCGCCCGCGTCGAAGCCGCGCAGCACGTCTTCGGACCGCCCGCGCGCCGTCAGCATCAGCACGGGAACGAAGCGGCGGTCGCGCCGCAGTTTCGCGACGACGCCGAATCCGTCGATGCCGGGCAGCATCACGTCCAGGATGAGGAGGTCGTACGGCGCCCCGTTCGCGTCCATTCGCGTGAACGCTTCTTCTCCGCTCTCCACCGTGTCGACAGCGTATTCCTCCGCCTCGAGGTTGTAGCGCAGGCCGTCGGCCAGATGCCGCTCGTCCTCGACGATGAGAATGCGGCTCATGACGCCATCAGCGGCAGCTGGACGATGAACGTGCTGCCCTGCCCGGGACCGTCGCTCTCCGCGTACACCTTGCCCCCATGGCGGGCAACGACGGAGCGGACGATGAACAACCCGAGGCCGGTGCCGCTGACGCGCGTGCCGATGGAGCCAGGGATGCGATAGAAGCGGCGGAAGATCCGCTTCTGTTCCGCGGGCTGGATGCCGACGCCGTGGTCGCGCACGCGCAGCGTCACCGTGCTGTCGTCGGTCTGCTCCAGCTCGACGTCGATGCGGATCTGCGATCCCGAATACTTGATGGCGTTGTCGACGAGATTCGACACGACCGCGCGCAGCTCGTCCTCCTCGCCGAAGACGAACCGCCGCTCCGACGCGGCCGACCGGAGCGTCAGCATCTCCGGCGCAAGGCGATGCCGCGTGCGCGCGAGCGACACGTAGTCCGCGACCAGCGAGGACAGGTCGACGGCGCTGCGCGCGCCGTGGCGGCGCTTGGCGCCGTACTGTCCGGCGCGAAGCACCTGCTCGATCGTCGACAGCAGCCGGTCGCTGTCTTCGAGCATGATGCCGTAGAACTCCTGCCGCTTGGTGTCTTCGACCTGGCGATTCTGGAGGGTTTGCAGATACAGGCGAATCGACGCGACCGGCGTCTTCAGCTCGTGCGTCATCGCGTTGATGAACGCTTCGTGCTGCTCGTTCCGCCGCACCTCGCGCACGAGGAAGACGCTGTTGACGACGACTCCGGCGATCACCAGCGGGAAGACGACGAGCCCCACGACCAGGAGCCCGACGTTTTCCCAGCTGACGATGATCCACCCGACGTTGAGGACCACCGCGCCGATGGCGAGGCCCACGCCGAGGACGATGAAGACGGCGATTGACTTGCGGCGTCCGCCCGGAGTCATGCCCCGATGCTCACGCCATCAACGATACCGCTAGGCGACCGCTTCTGTCTCTGGGATCTGGCTGAGTCGAGCAACCTTGACGTCCCACACGAGACCGGCCGACCGAAGCAGTTTGAGCAGCAGCCAGGTCGGGTCGAATTCGTACCAAGCCAGGCCGTGCCGAGACGACACCGGATGCGCGTGGTGGTTGTTGTGCCACCCTTCGCCGAACGTGATGAGCGCGACCCACCACAGATTCCGCGAGTCGTCGGTCGTCGCGAAGCGGCGCTTGCCCCACATGTGCGTGGCGGAGTTGACGAGATACGTCGCGTGCAGGCCGAACACGACGCGCAGGAAGATGGCCCAGTTCACGAGTCCCCATCCGCCGATCGCGAGCAGCGTGAAGCCGAGGACCGTCAGCGGCACCCAGTGATACGTCGTCAGCCACCGGTAGAACGGATCCTTGCCGAGGTCCGGCGCGTAGCGTTGCATGCGGACGGTGTCGTTGTGATGCGCCTCGCCGAACAGGATCCAGCCGAGGTGCGCCCAGAACGCGCTGACGCGCGGCGTATGCGGATCCTCGGGCTTGTCGGAGTGCTGGTGATGCACGCGATGCGTCGCGACCCAGAACATCGGGCCGCCTTCGAGCGTCAGCGTCCCGCAGATCGCGAGGAAGTACTCGAACCACTTGTACGTCTTATACCCGCGGTGCGTGTGCAGACGGTGATAGCCGAGGCTGATGCCCAGGCCGCCCGCGACCCAGTACAGCACTGCGGCGACGATGAGATTTCTCCAACTGAACGACCAAAACGCGGCAATCGCCTGCACGTGGAACCACGCCAGGACGACACAGGTGATGACACTGAGCTTGTCGTAGCGACCCTTCGCCGAAACCAGTCGAACGCTCTCCATGCACGCTCCTCGGGGACGAAATAAAGGGAACGTAATCACGGTAGCTGAAACGACGGCGGGCAACTGTCAGAGTTCTGTAATGTTTGCAGGTCAGCGGCCGGAGTCGAGCGCCCGGCCGACGAACGCGAGCATCCTCTGCCACGAATCTTCACGCGCTTTCGCAGTTCCGCTCGGGGTGCCGCCTCGATGCAGCACCTGACCGGACCTTGGATCGCGGCTGCCGTTCAGGTTCATGGTAGCGGTGTACGGACGGATGATGCTGTGCCCGGCGTGGTCGTACGTCAGCGATTCGTACGGAAAGGCGAAGTGATGGTGCTGCAGACGCGTCACAATCTTCGCGGCGCTGTCGGCGGACGGCCAGACGCCGTCATCCTTGCCTGATATCAGGAGAATCGGACCGTTGATCCGTTCGACTGGAATCTCCGCACGCTGCGCCTCGAGCGGATTGCCTCGCCCCGGCCGCGGCATGGTCGCCACAGGACGACCGCCGACCGTCCATGCATAGAACCAGCTCCCCGGAACGCAGCAGCCGCCCCTGACGACATGGCTCGGCATGTAGGCGACGACTACCCGCAGGCGCGGATAAATGGAGCCGAGCAGCAGCGCGAGCTCGGCGCCGCGCGAGGCGCCCACCACGCCGATGCGATTCGGGTCGACTGACGGCTGCGCCGAGAGCCATTCGGCCGCTTTGCCGAAGTACTCCAGCGGCACGTTCTCGAGCATGTTCGGGAGGCCTTCGACGCCGAAGTACCCGAGCGCGAGCGCCGCGTAGCCTCGCGAGGCGAGACCGCCGGCGTGGCCGGACGCGGAAGGAATGCCGCCTTCGGATCCACCAAGCACGATGATCGCGGGATGCGGTGAGGCGCCAGGCGGTTCGTAAAACGTGCCCACCACTCCGCCGCTGCGAATCGGCGTCACCCGCACGCCTTCCGCCACTCTGCGTCGGCGAACTGTCGTGCGAGCCACTGCCTGCCCGCCCACTTCCGCCGTCAGCGTCCACGACTCCGGCGTGCCGCCCTCGTCATTGTCATCTTCGCTGTCGGCGGCGAGTTCCAGGGGCTGGTCGCGATGGCGCTCCACCGACCAGAACAGTCCCATCGCGTCGACGTCCTTGTAGGACCCGCGAATGGGCGCCATTCGGGTCACGTCGACCGCGCCCCTGTCGTCCGCGACGAAGGTGGCGTTCGACGTAAATTCGCCGTTCGAGCCGGCGCGGACCCGAATCGTGACCGTCGCATGCGGAGTCAGCCCGGCGAGTGCGATCGGAATCCGCTCATCCAAGAGCACGTCGCGCTGTGCAATCTCGAAGCGCACGTCGCCGGCGGGCATCAGCGCCAGCGCCGACAACACGACACCCGCGATCGCATACGTGCTTCGCATGGATGTGAGAGCGCAGCTTAGCAGTACGTCCGGCTGAAGCCGGACACTACGTACGTCCGGCTGAAGCCGGACACTACGTACATAGTATGCGGTCGTACGTAGTACGTGGTCGTACGTAGTGTCCGCCTTCAGGCGGACCGTCGACCTGGATGTTCCGTTCCGCGAGGTCCGGCTACCAGCCTCCGCGCTTCGCGCTCCGGCTTGGTCGCGCCGCAGCTCGGGCGCGATCGCATCGAGCAAAGACGGAAAGCCGGACACCACGCACTGTGAACCGCCGAGCTCCTGATCCGCCCCAGTGCCATCGCTGTACCGGAACGTGACTTGAATGATCGCGTGGGGGTTTCATGGGTCAAACGGTTGCGGATTTCCTGCTGACGCGCCTGTCCGCGTGGGGCGTCTCGCGCATCTACGGCTATCCCGGCGACGGGATCAACGGTCTGCTCGGGGCGCTGGATCGCGCGAAAGACCGCATCCAGTTCGTACAGACGCGTCACGAAGAGATGGCCGCCTTCATGGCGTGCGCGCACTCGAAGTTCGCCGGCCAGGTCGGCGTCTGCATGGCGACGTCCGGTCCCGGCGCAATCCATCTGCTGAACGGGCTATACGACGCCAAGATGGACCACCAGTCGGTCGTCGCAATCGTCGGCCAGTCGGCGCGCGCGGTCATCGGCGGACAGTTCCAGCAGGAAGTGGATCTCATATCGCTGTTCAAGGACGTCGCGCACGAGTTCGTCTTCATGGCGTCCACGCCCGAACAGGTGCGTCACCTTGTCGATCGGGCGATGCGGATCGCGAAGGTCGAGCGGACCGTCACCTGCATCATCCTGCCCGGCGACCTGCAGGAGCTCGACGCCGTCGAAGAGCCGCCGCGCGCGCACGCGTCGGTGCACTCGAGCATCGGTGTCTGCGAACCGTACGTGATCCCGCAAGAGGACGATCTCCGGCGAGCGGCCGACATCCTGAACAGCGGATCGCGTGTGGCAATGCTCGTCGGCGCCGGCGCGCTCCGAGCATCGGACGAGGTGCTGCAGGTCGCCGAGGCGCTCGGTGCCGGCATCGCGAAGGCGCTGCTCGGCAAGGCCGTGCTGCCGGACGACCTGCCCTTCGTCACCGGGGCCATCGGCCTGCTCGGCACCAAGCCCAGCTGGGATCTGATGATGGAATGCGACACGCTGCTGATGGTCGGCACCAACTTTCCGTACTCGGAATTCCTTCCGAAGCCGGGACAGGCGCGGGCGGTGCAAATCGACATCGACGGCCGCATGCTCGGCATCCGCTACCCGACCGAGCTGAACCTGATCGGCGATGCGGCCGAGACGCTGCGCGTGCTGCTGCCGTACATCGAACGCAAGACGGACCGCACGTGGCGTCAGCGCATCGAACACGCCGTGGCCGAGTGGTGGAAGGTCATCGACGCGCGGGCCATGAACAGCGCGAACCCCATCAATCCGCAGCGTGTCTTCCACGAGTTGTCGCCTCGTCTGCCTGACGGCTGCATTCTGTCGTCCGATTCCGGCTCCTCCGCCAACTGGTTCGCCCGCGACCTGAAGATTCGGAGCGGGATGATGGCATCGCTCTCCGGGTCGCTGGCCACGATGGGCCCTGGCGTGCCGTATGCCATCGCCGCGAAGTTCGCCTACCCCAGCCGCGTGGCGCTCGCGCTCGTCGGCGACGGCGCGATGCAGATGAACGGACTCAATGGGCTCATCACGATTTCGAAGTACTGGAAGGAATGGAGCGATCCGCGGTTGATCGTGCTCGTCCTGAACAACCGCGATCTGAATCAGGTGACGTGGGAACAGCGCGCGCTCGCCGGCGACCCGCGCTTCGAGGGATCGCAGAGCCTCCCGGATTTTCCGTACGCGCGCTACGCCGAAGACATCGGGTTGTACGGCATCCGCGTCGACACGCCCGACGCGATCGGCGACGCCTGGGACCGGGCGCTCTCGGCCGATCGGCCCGTCGTCGTCGAAGCCATCACGGACCCGAACGTGCCGCCGCTGCCGCCGCACATCACGCTGGAGCAGGCCAGACACTTCGCTTCGTCCGTGTGGCGCGGCGACGCCGAGTCGCTTGGCTTCATCAAGCAGACGGTGAAGGATGCGGCCGACGCGTACCTGCCGCGCAGGCGTTAACGCGATGGCACGGGAGGCCAGTGTAAAGGCCGGCACACGCGTCGACGTTCCGATCAGCGCGATCGACGCCGAGGCGTTCACGATTCCGACCGATGCGCCGGAATCCGACGGCACCATCGAGTGGGACTCCACCACGATAGTCGTCTGCCACGCACGCGCGGGCGGCGCGGTCGGCATCGGCTACACGTACTCGCACGCGGCCGCCGCGGCGCTGGTCCACGATCTCCTTTCATCGCACGTCGTCGGCCGCGACGCGATGGACGTGACGGGAACCTCCACCGCGATGGCGCAGGCGGTGCGCAACATCGGCCGCGACGGGCTCGCCGCCACGGCGATCGCGGCGGTGGATGCCGCGCTCTGGGACCTGAAAGCGCGGCTGCTCGATCTCTCGATGGTGGCGCTGCTCGGAGCCGTTCGCGAGGCGATCATGGTGTACGGCAGCGGCGGCTTCACGTCGTACACCGACGATCAGCTGCGGCGACAGCTGTCGGATTGGGTCGCGATCGGCATCCCGGCAGTCAAGATGAAGATCGGACGCGATGCGCCGGCCGATCCCGCGCGTGTGCGCGCCGCGCGCGCCGCCATCGGACCCGCGGCGCAACTCTTCGTCGATGCCAACGGCGGATACGATCGCAAGCTCGCACTCGAACAGGCACGCCGCTTCGAAGACGATGACGTGTCGTGGTTCGAGGAGCCCGTGTCGTCCGACGACCTCGAAGGGCTGCGGCTCATCCGCGACCGCGCGCCGGTCCGCATGGAGATCGCGGCGGGCGAATACGGGTACGACATCCAGTACTTCCGGCGCATGGTCCAGGCCGGCGCCGTAGACGTGCTTCAGGCGGACGCCACGCGATGCGGCGGCGTGACCGGGTTCCTCCGGGCCGCGACGATCGCCGACGCCTGGTCGCTGCCGCTCTCCGCGCACACGGCGCCGAGCCTGCACGCGCATCTCTGCTGCGCGGCGCCTCGCGCCCGGCATCTCGAGTACTTCCACGATCACGTGCGTGTCGAGCGAATGCTCTTCGACGGCGCGCTCGCGCCGATTGACGGCGTGCTGCGTCCGGATCGGTCCCGGCCCGGCTTCGGGATCGAGCTGAAGCGCAGCGACGCCGAACGCTTTGCGGTCTGAGGAGCATCAATGGCGACACCGATTTACATGCACAGGGCGCCCGGGCAGCCGCTCGACGCCGAGTTACGGCGCGTCGTGTCCGGCGAGGTGCGATTCGACTCCGGCAGCCGCGCGCTCTATGCGACGGACGGATCCAACTACCGTCAGCCGCCGATCGGCGTCGTCATCCCGCGCAGCGTGCAGGACGTCGAGGCCGCCCTTGCGGTCTGCCGCGCGCACGATGCGCCGATCTTCGGCCGCGGCGGCGGCACGAGCCTCGCCGGCCAGTGCTGCAATGCAGCGGTCTGCTTCGATTTCTCGAAGTACATGCATCGCGTGCTCGAGATCGACGAGCGGCGGCACCTCGCGCGGGTCGAGCCCGGCACGATCCTCGACACGCTGCGCCACGCGGCACAGCCACGCGGGCTGACCTTCGGTCCCGATCCCTCCACCCACAACCACTGCACGATGGGCGGGATGATCGGCAACAACTCGTGCGGCATCCATTCGGTGATGGCCCAGTTCCGCGGCCCGGGTGCGCGCACGTCGGACAACGTCGACTGGCTCGACGTCCTCACCTACGACGGCGTCCGTATGCGCGTCGGCAAGACGAGCCCGTTCGAACTCGAGCGCCTGATGCGCGAGCCCGGACGCCGCGGCGAGATTTACCGCAGGCTGAAAGCGCTCGTCGAGAAATACGAATCGCAGATTCGGTCCCGCTTCCCCAACATTCCCCGCCGGATCTCCGGCTACAGCCTGCCGGCGCTGCTGCCCGAGAACGGATTCAACGTCGCGCATGCGCTCGTCGGCAGCGAGAGCACATGCGTCCTCGTGCTCGAAGCCAGCGTGCACCTGATTCCGAACCCGAAGGCGCGCTCGCTCCTCGTGCTCGGCTATCCCACCGTGTACGAAGCCGCCGACCACGTCGTCGACATAATGAGCCACGAGCCGATCGGCTGCGAAGGCATGGACGACCGGCTCGTGAAAGACATCGAATCGATCGGCAAGGGGCGTGCGCTGAAGGTGCTGCCGAAAGGGGGAGGCTGGCTGCTCGTCGAG
>Ga0335085_10017447_pt1 | contig 10341 bp, 5 predicted proteins | sample Lox_Sample_45_FD_206712 | JGI IMG/M metagenome (GOLD analysis project Ga0335085, IMG submission 206712) | Soil microbial communities from Loxahatchee National Wildlife Refuge, Florida, United States - Lox_Sample_4.5 | ecosystem: Environmental > Terrestrial > Soil > Wetlands | place: USA: Florida...
ACCCAGCTTTGAACGTGCCATCGCCATTACCCAGCAGAATGGACAACGTGGAACTTGTGCTCAACACCGCCAAATCTGCGATGCCGTCACCGTTGAAATCTGCCACGGAAATGCTACTAAGGCCGGTAGCCAACACCACGGTCGGCGCAGCCGTAAATGTGCCATCGCCATTGCCCAACAAGATCCTTAAGTTCGCGCTTCCATCTGAAACCGCCTGGTCTGCCTTGCCATCGCCGTTGAAGTCGCCGGTCGCGGCGTAGATAAGACCGCCAAAGAGTGTCGTATTCTGGACCTTCGTCCAGTTCAGCGCCGACACACCCTGCCCCAGTGACGAGACCGCCAGAGCGACATTTCCATCCGTTGTGTCCAGAAATGATACCGATCCGGTCGGGGCGGCCAGCCCGGGCTTGTAGACCGAGCCTGCGACGGTAGCCGTCAGAGTGTAATTGCCGGGAACCCCGGTCTGCGTCATTGCGGTCGCCGTCGCGATCGTTGCACTTACGGTGAGCGCCGACGCGCCGGTCGAACTTCCGGTGAAGCTGTTAGTCCCCGCGAAGACGGCCTTGTAGCTGTGGCTTCCGACCCCCGGAACCAGCTTGAGCATCGCCGTTCCCGCGCTTGTCAACTGCGCGACGCCCAGGAGATGCAAGTCCGTACAATAGGCGGCGGTCGCGTCGCAGAAGTGCACTTGCCCGGGTGTCACCGGCGCCCCCGCCGACTGCACCGTCGCGGTCAGCGTCACCACGCTGCCCGACGCGACGGTGGTTACCGCGCTACCCCCTGAAGTCACCGCCAACGTGGTGATTGTCGCCGTCACGGCTGAACTCTGCTCAGTAATGCCGAAGTAGGCGATAAAGAGAGCCGCCGACAAGAATACGGAGCGCGAAACCTGGAGTTTCATGGGCGGACTCCTCCTGCATTGTGCGGCGAGGAAAAGTGCCGCGAAGAGATCCTGCTTGGCCAAAGGTAAGAAAGGTAGAGATCGCCCTATAGCTAGGACAGGAGTATAGGAGCGTCAGCAGCATAGCCCACCCCACCCTAGCGTGTGGCCAAGTCCCGGCGATCTCAACGAAGGTTAGTGGTATTACAGTTAAGCCGAAATGCGGTAATCAGTATAAACCTGCCTGTAACTTAGTCAACGACAAATCTTAACATTTGGCTGTTTGCCCGCCCTAAGCCCCCTAACCGAAGTTCGTCACGGAAGGGGAAAGAAACAGCGTAAGTGTTTTGGAATCAGTTCAGGCTATCTTCGAGTCTGCACTACATTCTTGATCAAAACTGAGGCGGTCGGGGAGGGTGATCCCGAGTTGGTCGAGCAACTGTTTCTGTTCGGCGCTGGGGGTGGTGACGCGGCGCAAGCGGATCTCACGGCCGTCGGTGGTGGGAAGAACGATGTCCGCGCTGACCAGCGTGCCCAGCAAGGCCAACGCCTTGCTCGGCGACAGGGTGGAGTCCTTCCGCATCAACAGGTGTTTCAGCGTGACCCACAGCGCATAGCCGAGGAAAGCCACCAAGATATGAGCTTTGGCGCGGCGCTCCAATTGGTGAAAGATGGGCCGGATCGACAACTCGCTCTTCAAAGCCCGAAACGCCGCTTCGGCTTCGGTGAGTTGAATATAGTCCTTCCAAAGCTTGGCGGGTTCGCCTGGGGGCAGGTTGGTCCGCAGTAAGTAGGCCCCTTCGCGGGCTTGCTGCCAAGTCTGGCGGTTCTCGATCGCTTTCCATTCCACGGCCAGCGTGCCGCCCTTTTCGGTCACCGCCACTTGGTAGAGGTCCGCGACCTGCGGATTCCGTGCCAACAGACTCCCCAATTTCCGTTCGATTTTGTTGCGGTCCTTGCGCTGACCCTCGGCCACGCGCTTCTGGAGCGCTTGCAGCGCCTTCTCCAAGCGCGTGGAAAAACGGCTGCGGATGGCCTGCTCTTTCGCCCGCCGCGCTGTCGAGCGGCACAAGATGTAGGTCTCTTCGCCCTGTGGGGTGGGCACCATTTTCACTTCCACCTCGGGCCGCACCTGCTCCCAACCGTCTTCCAGCAGTTGCTGCTCGAACTGCTTCAGTTTGGCGCGGGGTGTGCCCACCAGGTACTGACCGCCACGCCGGCGCAGCGCTTCCAGGTTCTCCTCGCTGACGATGCCGCGGTCGAAGACCCAGACTCGTCGGGCTTTGCCATACTTCCGTTCCACCATGCGCAGCACCGCTTCCAGCGTCGTCACGTCGGCACGATTGCCGTCGAAGGTTTCATAGCTGAGCGGAAAACCTTCGATGTTCACGATGAGGGCAATCACCACTTGCGGGCAGTCCGGCCGGTGATCGCGCGAGTAGCCGCGGCGCATCATCGGATCCTTTTCCGCCGCGCCCTCCCCATAGCTGCTGGTCAAATCGTACAGCAGCACGTCGAACTCGGCGGCGAACAACTCGCCATAGCGGCGGGTGAGATGCCGCTCGAGTTTTGTTTTGTAGGGCAGCAGGCGGTCCAGACAACGGTACAGGCGCGTGTCATTGACCTTGCCCGCCGCGATCCCCAGCAAGTCGTCGAGCGCGGTGGCCGGATACCAGCGCTCTTCGATGGCCAGTTCGCTCCCCGGCGCACACAGCCGATTGATCGCCAGCAGCGCCGCGATGCGCGACCACGGCACCTCGGCCGACGCTTCCCGCCCGTCCAGCAGCGCTTCTCAGAAACAATCCAGTTCCAGGCGCTTCCATAACTCCAGCCCGAGAAAGGAATCTCCGAATCGGCGCGAGCGCTCCAGTCGAACTTGGTCGAGCCGCACGCGAGCCACCGCGGCATCATCCTCAGGGGGGGCAACCTCGGAGGGAAACAACTTCAGTTGCTGGCTCTCACCCTGGGCGTTGAAAACCTCGACCGTCTTCAACCAGCGCGCCTGCGCCGAGTCGTTCAGTTCGCCCAAGTAGCACAGCGTCCGCTGGCGCGGACCGTCCACCGTGCGCACCGTCTCCACCAACGACCAATAGGCATGCGCCTTGCCGTCTTTCGATCGGGAGTGCCGCCGTAGAAACATTCTCCCGCGATGCTGTCACGATGGGCGGGAGTTGGCAAGAGGGTAGGTCTGCACTACATCGCCTTTTCGCCAAACCCGCGTTGCAATCAATTCACTTCCCCGTCGATCTCCCACGAAAAAACCTGCCATCGCCGTCCCCCTGACGAACTTGGGCTAACGTTCTCCATAAATCCAAAATGCGACGAAATCCGGCGCGGTTCCTCTATGTATCGGCGTGGAGAGCAAGCCTGAATTCGGTCGAGCTTGGCATGGAGGCCCTCGAGATCAGTCGCCAGTACGGCCGGCCCCCCGGGGCCATAGTTACAGGCGAGACCACGATCAGCGATTGTTTCCATTCTGACCAGAAACCTCGGACGCAACACATAAGAGCTTGTCGATCACGCATATTCGCGACTTCGCATGCCGACGCTTGAGCAGGGCAAGTTCGTTGTTGGCGTAGATCGAGGTTCTCAATGAGGAGGCGCCGAGGGGGCTGCAAATGGCGAAGCAGCTTTCCAACGAGAATGACAACAAATCGCAAAATGGCCAGGAGTTTTAGCAAAATCTTAGCGGGAGGGGAGCGGCTATGTTATTGATTTTGCAATAGGCCTGAGTTTCGGCGAATCACGTCAAGAATAGCTGGCGGGAACATCCTTCGGTGCTCAGAGGTTTGGTTCGTGAGCGGGCCATCAAAACGAAGTCAATCTCGTGGGTCGGAAGATCCTTCACCCTTTCACCCACGTTTTTGAGACAAACTTCCGCGAGCTTAAGCTTTGTTTTGGAACCAAATGGAACCAATTTGAGGTTTCGGGGCGTCGTTAGTGCTTGAAAATATGGTGCCGCGGGACGGAGTTGAACCGCCGACGCCAGCCTTTTCAGGGCTGCGCTCTACCACCTGAGCTACCGCGGCACACGTAGATATCGGTATTACCGGGCCGAACTCTGACTCGCCGTTGCCAGGCGCAACGGCACACAGCCATAGCTCGCGTCCGTCTCTTCATTCTCAGATGGATTCGATTGGTTGTCAAGAAATCAACCCGGAGTTATGGCGCTTCTTAGCTTCCACCCCAATCTTCGGGCGGGAATTCGATGCCCCAGAAGCGCCGAACATTCAGCCACTCGATCCCGATTTGGCCCTCCTCCGGGGTTCCGTCCTTGCCAATCCACACGACTTGAAACTGCCCCGTATGGCCGCGATCGACGGTATAAACGGTAAGCGTTTGGTGCATCCTGAAGGCGTGCGTGGTCTTGATCGATGCGCCAAATTTGCTGACGCACACGGTTTCCGTCTCTTCGCTGAACCGCTTCCCCTGAGCATCGATGGACCCGATCTTCACGCGGCACCGGAAATTAAGCCGGGAAGACCGGCGACTGTGAGGTTGGGGTTCGGTAGCCATGAGCTTCCTCCATCGCGCGCGATGAGTAAAATAGCGTGTGCACCTGGACTGGCTTTGTGGCCTGTCCACTTTTATCTATAGCAATCGGGCCTGGCAGTTCAAGGGGAAAATGGTGACGTTCTGGAATTCGAGTAGGGCCCGGCTCGCGCCCGGAGTGCGCCGGGCTGAAGGCGTTTGCTATAACCGCTTTAACCGCCGGAATGGACGAAGACGGGGTAGCCGCGAGCCGCCCATCCACCCGGCTAACGCAGGGGCTGATCGACCTCCCGCAGCCAATCGGGCTTCTTGAGCACTTCGCGGGGGCGGGCGCCGTCGGGCGAACCCACGATGCCGTCCTTTTCCATCATATCGATCAGCCGGGCCGCGCGCCCATAACCGAGGCGCAGGCGGCGCTGCAGCAGGGAGGTCGAGGCTTTGCCGGATTCTACGACGATGCGCACGGCATCTTCGTAAACAGAATCAAGTTCCGCCGATTCCTCCTCGTCCATGGGAGCATCGGCCTGATCCTTGTCGCGGATGGGTTCCAGGAATTCCTCGTTGTACTGAGGTTGCGACTGGGACTTGCACCACTCCACCACTTTTTCGATTTCCACCTCGGTGATCAGCGCCCCGTGCAAGCGCAGCAGGCGGGAGCTGGCGGGCGGCAGAAAGAGCATGTCGCCGCGTCCCAACAGGGCCTCCGCGCCGTTGGAGTCGAGGATGGTTCGGGAATCCACTTTGGAGGCGACCCGGAAGGAGATGCGTGAAGGCATATTTGCTTTGATCAGGCCGGTGATGACGTCCACAGACGGCCGCTGCGTGGCCAGGACCAGGTGAATGCCCACGGCGCGCGCCATTTGCGCCAGACGGGTGATGGATTCTTCCACGCCCTGCGGTTCCACCATCATGAGGTCAGCGAGCTCATCGATGATGATCACAATGTAGGGCAAGGGGCGCTCGCGCTCACCGTTGTTGTCAAACAGGCTCAGAGTCGATTCCGGCTCGAACAGCTTGTTGTATTGCGCGATGTTACGCACACCGTGTTCGGCCAGCTTGCGCAAGCGATCGTCCATCTCAATGACCGCGCGGCACAGGGCGTTGGCGGCGCGTTTGGGTTCAGTGACGATGGGGGTCAGCAGATGCGGCACGCCTTCGTAGAGATTCAGTTCCAAGCGCTTGGGGTCAATGAGAATCAGCTTCACTTCATCCGGCGTGGATTTCATGAGGATGGAAGTAACAATGGAGTTGATCGCCACACTTTTGCCGGACCCGGTTGAGCCGGCAATCATCAGGTGGGGCATCTGCGTCAAGTCGCCAATGCGAATTTTGCCGGTGACGTCCTTGCCCAGGCCCAGGCACAGCCGGGAGGGTGATCCCATGAACTCGTTCGACTCAACCAGTTCGCGCAGGTGAATGATCTCGCGCCGCAGGTTCGGCACTTCGATACCCACCGTGGATTTGCCGGGAATACGATCGATGAGGATGGACTCGGCCTTCATGGCGAGGCATAAATCGTCTACCAAGTTGGTAATGCGGCTGTACTTGATACCCGCCTCGGGTTTGAATTCAAAAGTGGTGACTACGGGCCCAGGGTGGATTTGTGTCACCGTACCGGTAACTCCGAATTCCAGGAACTTTGCGGTCAAGCGGGCAGCGCGTTCCTTTAACTCGTCTTCGTCGATCCCCTCCGCGTCCTCGGGGGGCCGGAGGAGCGTAATGCTGGGTAATTTGTAAGCTTGGGTGCCGCGCCCCACAATCTTCGGAGGCGCGTTGGGGGCTGCTGAGGGCTTAGGTTCCCGCACCATGGGCGAGATGGTGGGTTCCGCTGCGGCTTCCGGTTTCGCCGGCGGACCCGCCTTGGGGGCGGCGGCCGGGGCCACGGCAATGGTCTGCCCCGTCTGCGCCTTTCTGGGGGCAATCTTCTGCAGGACGACGGGCGGCTTACCCGTCACGCGCTGCCGCTCCAATTTTCTGCGCTGTCGCATGGCGGCATGTGCTGCGCGCGCCTCCTGCCAGGCGTCCCAGCGGGCTTTGAGTGGCGTCGCCAAGTGGTTCCAACGGCTCAGTAGAAATTCCGCTGCCCAGCCAAACGAGAAGCGGGTAACGAGGAACAGCGAAGCCGTAAAGAGCGAGGCCGCCACGATGCTTGCGCCCAGGCGGTTGAACGTGTGGATCAGCCCGGCTGCCACGAGGTATCCCACCAAACCTGCGCCCCGCAACGCCCCGTGGATTGCCGGCGTGTAGGGAAACAATTCCAGCAGCGCCCCCAGGGAGATGAGGAGGAGAGCCGCTCCAAAGATCTTGGTCCGAGGCGCCTCAAAAGGCCTGGCCATCAGTCCCCGGGCGCCGACCACGAGCAAGGCAAGCGGAAGTAAATAAGCCACCCAGCCGAAGATCTGGAAAAGGACATCCGCGACGCACGCCCCGGCCGGGCCAATCCAGTTGTGTGGCAAGGTTCCAATGGCCACAGCCGTGTTCAGAGAGGGATCTTCAGGCAGGTACGACGCCAGGCTGAAGAGGAGGAGCAGGCCTGCCACGCTGGTCAGGAATCCGACCAGCTCAAACAGGCGCCGGGAATCCAGCCATGGTGCTTTGGGGGTTTTGGAGCTAGCTTCTTTGGCTTTCGAGGAAGATGCCGGAGATGGGGTTCCCATCATTTGCCTCACATTCAAGAACAGTAGACAATGGTGAGTGGCAAGTGTCGAGCAACCCCATTCTGCTGATCAGCAAAATTCTGGGTTTTGCCCAAGCCTTGTCAATCTGCACTGTCTATAGTGAACCGGCGCATTCCCGGGCCGTTCCAAACGGCGTTGGACGAGCGAAAACGACGATCCCGATGATTTTCGTTCTGGCTTGCTCACCCATCGCCACTTGTCACAGGCCACTGTTCTTCTCAGTGACGCAATCCCCATCCAAGCGCCAATAATACCACGCCAAGTATGACCCGGTAAACCACGAAAACCGTAAATGTCCGGCGCTCCAAGTAGCGCATCAGCACGGCAATGACGGCGTATCCCACGACGGCAGAGACGATAGTTCCCAGCAGGAAGGGCATGCGCATATTCGCCGGCATGCCGGAGTGATGGATCTCCAGACCTTTCTTCAAACAAGCGCCCGCAATGAGGGGGGTCGAAAGCAGAAACGAAAAGCGTGCTGCGGTCTCACGGTTCATGCGCCGGAATAGACCTGCCGTCATCGTGGAACCCGAGCGCGAGACTCCGGGAATCACGGCAAACGCCTGCGCCAACCCGACGACAATGGAATCCAACAAGCCCACTTGCTCAAGGCTCAAGTCGCCTCTGCCCACCCGTTCGGACACTCCCATGAGCAGGCCTACCACGATCAGGGCCGTGCCAATCACAAACGGCGAGCGCAGTTGCTCATCGGCCGCACGCTCAAAAAGCCAGCCGGCAATCCCTCCGGGAATAGTGGCGATGACCAGGAACCAGAACAATGGGCGGTTCTCTCCCACCATGGCCATCGACCCCGCCGCCGGAGGCTTTTGGATGAGCGCACTTCGATACGGGCCTTGGACCTGGGGCGGGGGAGGGGCGGGTGGTGCCGCCGGTTTGCTGTCGCTCAAGCCCAGCACCAGCTTGATCATTTCCAGCCAATAGCGCCAGAAGTAAAGCAGCACCGCCGCCAGAGTGCCGGCGTGCAGGGCCACGTCAAAGGTTAAACCCGGGTCATTCCACTTGAGCAGCCAGGGAACGACCCACAAATGCGCGGTGCTGGAAACCGGAAGAAACTCGGTCAGACCTTGCACGATGGCAAGAACAATTGCTTGGTAAACCGGCATGAAGCTCCTTGGAGGTGAGGGGACATAAACCTAAAGTCTAAAGGCTTAACTCCGGATGATAAAGAGAAAGTTTTCGGAGGGGGAATCCGAAAGTAAGCCGGCGAAGGTTGGCCAAACCGGCGTTGGAACACAACTGCTGTGTTTTTATGATCATATCCGCCAGGCCGGGAGGTGGATTCTCGCGTATGTGGCGGTTGTTGCGACATCGGGGCAGGGCCTACTTGGGCCCACCCGGGCGGGCCACCCGCCCGCCGAAAGAGGGGACGGCAAGCCGCCTCCCTACGGAGCACGTCGTTATCAGAGGATTGAAACGGAGGGGACTGGGATTGTTTCTGCCGGGCGAACCCGGTTAGCGAAGAAGTCCGGGCTTTCGAAATCTGCGGGTCCCGATTTGCTCGACTCTGCGCTTCCGCCGGGGTAAATTCGGTCGGGATAACTCCAATGCTCAGGATTGGTAAGGTGCGGGCTCAGCCCGCTGCGAAACTTTCAAGATAGAATCCAGAACATATGAAATCTCGGGATCGATTTTGTCTTTGGGGACGTAGCCCGCAAGCACGTGATAATTCGTCTTTCGCATCGTATTCGGAAGTTTAATCGCCTTGAAGAAGGCATCAAATAATCGATCAAGGAAGTCATCGCTTGCCTTCGTGTCAATCCACCAACGATCACCGGGATCGCGCTGGGCAGCTCGCGGGACATAATCGTCAATACATTGTTGCATGATCTCAACATACTGGGTCTTCTGCGCTTGTTCGAATAGGGGACCTTGATCGTGAGCACATGCAGCAGCAAAGGCGAGGAGCGTATCCTGTGAGCACAAGTAATTCTCGATCTCCCGGCGTGTCCATATATACTCACTTAAGCCCGGTCCCGCTTGTGGAGGTTGATCAAGTCGATCGAACAAAGCGTATCCAACGAGGTCGGATTTGCCCTCGCGGAGACCGTGAAAGTGATCGCGTGCCTTCTGGGGTTGGTTCGATACGTAACTGACGAAGGGGCGTTCGAGAGTCTCGTAGGCCGCATGCCCCAAAGCTCTCGCCAATGCTTGTAGAATAGCCAGATCTGTTGACCCCTCCAGATAAAGCACCCAACCTGTTTGTTCAGCCTGATAATACTGGTCGAAGCCAATCTGCCTCAGTGACTTAAGAAGTTGGTTGCCCCGATCGTCGATTCTATGTGGTTTTCCGACAAATGCCACAACCGTATCCCTGTCCGCAGCCTCTGTAAGGATCACCTCAGAATGACTGGCGATAATGACTTGGCTTTGCTGTTCCTTAGCGGCCTCGGTGATCTGTTGATAGATTTCCCGTTGACGTAGGATCTCCAGATGGGCGTCCGGTTCGTCAAGCAGTAGGACTGACCGGGGGTTAACTTTCAAGTGGGAAAGCAAAAGCAGGGTTTGTTGAAGGCCCCTGCCGGAAGAAGAGATATCCAGCCGAACCCCCGAGGCGTCTTTGTAAGTCATCTCAATCTCACCGCGCTCAGCCACGTATTCAGGGGGATCGATTTCAACTCCAAACAGTCTTTTGATTTGGTCCTTAAGAGCGTCCCACCGAACTTCACCGTAAATTTGCTTGATCTCGCGAGGCACGCTATCCCGGAAGGGTCTCCAGTTTTCGGCGCTGTAAATCATGTAGCAGAGGTTTCGCAGAACCTCAGCCGTGCGTCCTTCTCCCAGCCTGACGTTAATCGCCCCTTCGTCAAGTCGGGTCTCATTGGCAAGAAGTCCTGACATCGGCTGCAGAAATGCCATCCGTACGTTCGCAGCTTCTTCGGGGATAACCATTCGAGCACTTGAGGGATCGTCGGTCACGCGAACTGGCCGGCAATAAAATGACTCCTCGTTTGCGTAATCGAATTCCAATCCACAGGTCCAAGCGGTGCCTTCACTGACCCCATCCACTAGCACTTCAATGCGCACATTGCTAGTTTGTTGACTACCGTCAACCTTTTTCACATCTCGCACATGTAAGTCGTGCCACAGAAGGTTGGCGCCGGGAACGGGGCAAGATATCAAATCGCGCCGGTTAATGGTTACGCCGGGACGCTTTTCCGGCGTCCTCTTGCCAGACCGCTTTTCCGCCCAGAGCTTAAGGCCAATCTCCCACAGGGCGAGTGCCTGCAAAGCCGTGGTTTTTCCAGAGTTGTTCGGACCAATAAAGACCAC
>Ga0335085_10017448_pt1 | contig 10340 bp, 7 predicted proteins | sample Lox_Sample_45_FD_206712 | JGI IMG/M metagenome (GOLD analysis project Ga0335085, IMG submission 206712) | Soil microbial communities from Loxahatchee National Wildlife Refuge, Florida, United States - Lox_Sample_4.5 | ecosystem: Environmental > Terrestrial > Soil > Wetlands | place: USA: Florida...
TGAAGGATTGCGATGGCGCAGTGATCTATTACGGCCAGGCGAATGAGTTTTGGTTTCGGACCAAGGACCGCGACCTGCTGAAAGCTCGAGGCTGGAGAGAGAAAGGGAAGCAGCTCAAGGCACTGGTCGTTCTGGATGCTCCGCCGACCAATGATAAGAAGTCGTACGAAAGTAAGGCTTACCAAGTCTGCCGATACTTCGAGAAATCCTGCGATTGCATTCCACCATTTCTGAAAGGGTTTTGAGACCAATGCCACCGGGGATTAAGTCCAATATCGAAGATCCCTTTCCTGGCCTGCGACCATTTGAACCCGAAGAATCCCACTTGTTCTTCGGGCGCGAGGGCCATGCTGAGGCCCTCCTGGACCGCTTGGAGCACTCTCGCTTTGTGGCGGTGGTGGGCACTTCTGGCAGCGGCAAGTCTTCCCTCGTGAAAGCTGGCCTGTTTCCGGCTCTGTATGGGGGCACGATCACCGCGGCCGGCTCCTCTTGGAAAATTGCAGAGTTCCGGCCCGCCGGCGATCCGATTGGCGAATTGGCTGGCGCTTTGAGCTCCCCGGATGTCTTGAGGTACGACGACAACGGAGAGGTCCCCGAGCGGCTCGTCGTTGAGACAATACTTCGGCAAAGCAGCCTGGGGCTTGTCGATGCTGTCGAAAGCTTCCTGCTCGGAACCTGCTCGAACCCGCTCGAAATGGCAGATCGAGTTGAAGGTACCAAAGCTGAGGCCGAGGATGCGCGCGGCAAGAAACACTCTAACCTCTTGGTATTCGTCGATCAGTTTGAGGAGCTCTTCCGGTTACAGAAGCCCGGCTCGGACGCGAAAGACGATGCCGTCCGCTTCGTTAAACTACTGCTGGAGGCGATTAATCAGCAGTCTTTGTCGATCTATGTGCTCCTTACCATGCGCTCTGAATACCTGGGACATTGCTCGAGGTTTTACGGTTTGCCTGAAGCACTTAACGACAATCAGTACCTTGTTCCCCGCCTCACGCGGAACCAGTTCCGTGAAGCCATAGTCGGACCCATAAGCGTGTGCGGGGCGGAAATTAAGCCGCGCCTCGTAGACAGGCTCCTAAATGATTTGGGCCGCCCCGAAGAGGCCCCCAAGGACGGCGGGGACGAGCCGGACCGTCTGCCGCTTCTGCAACACGCCCTAATGCGTGCCTGGGACTACTGGCGCACCCACCAGCCACTGGACGGCCCGGCCCGGCCCCTGGATTTCGAGGACTACGATAACGAACAAGTTGGTACAATTACCAGGGCCTTGTCCAACCACGCCACGCTGGCGTATGCGGAGCTCCAGGAGCCGTCTGGCAGGCGCCAGCAGATCGCCAAGAAACTCTTCCAGGCGATCACGGAAAAAACCCCCAACCAGCCGGAAAGCCGGCGCCCCACATCGCTCAAGGAAATCTGCGAGATTGCCGAGGCGAGAGAGTCCGAGGTGATCGACGTCATCGACCATTTTCGCGCCAAGGGGCGTGCCTTCCTAAAGCCCCCTTATGAGAGGAAACTTGAATCCAACTCCATGATTGACATCTCACACGAAAGCCTTATTCGACAGTGGGACACCTTGGCAGGTTGGGTGGACGATGAAGCGAGATCGCGCGAATTCTTCAAACGCATCGTAGACGCAGCTCGCCAGTTCGAGGAAGGTGCCGCGGGTGAGTGGGCGGATCCTCAGCTCGAAATTCACTTGAACTGGTGGAAGAGGGAGAAACCAAACGGAGCCTGGGCGCAGCGTTATTTTCCGGACTCCAATGCTGCGCGAGGCCAGCGGGACGCCATCGTGAGCGCCCAGAACTTCCTGGAAAAAAGCCAACAAAAGCGGGACAACGAAAGAAGACTCAGGGAAACCGCGGCCCGGCGGAAAAGGAACCGGCTATATTTGACTACCGGAGTATCCTTGGTTGTCGCGTTCATATTTTTCGTGCTGTTTTGGTTGGCCTACGGGAACTATAAGAAAGCACTAGCTACCACATTCGAAATGAAATTGAGGGGCAGGGTATCTGGTCCGGTCGAAAATGTCATTTTGGCGGAAGTCACAGCCATGAATTTGGATCCGTCGACCGAGAACGAGTGGCCTCTGCGGAAAGCCATGGATCTCCTCCCAACGATTGTATGGAGCATAGGTCCCGGGGATCCGAATCCTGGCAAGTACAGACCGACGCTAGCGGTTACACTCAGTGGCGACGAAAGCTATGTGGCGAGTGCTGGCGCGGACGGGTTGGGGTACAAGTTCAATCTGACAAGTAAAGTATCATCTAATTATCGGGAATGCGAACGACTTGATATGGGAACCCCTGATTCCGATCCAAAGAGCGGGAACTACATTGCAGTGGCCGCGGCTTTCAATCGGGATGGCCGTTACCTGGCGGTGGGGTGCGCGGATAGGACGGTAAGGGTCTTCGACGTGACCACGGGTGATGGAAAAACAATTATCCAGCTTCCACAGGGTTCCGTAACTACCCTCGCGTTCAGCCCGGACAACTACTACCTTGCTGTGGGGTCCTCGGCCGGAAAAGTACTCGTCCAAGAATCAGGGCTTCCGCGTGAACTGGTGTCTGTGCTTTCGTCCTCGCCGGGCGACTCGGTGTGTGGAGGTGTGCAACTCGTCGGTACCTCCCATCCCTCCGACGAGGCGGCAGACGAGTCCTCGCCGCCGAGCCCACACCAAGCAGTTATAACATTAGCCTTTAGCCCCGACAGCCGCTACTTCGCGGCGGCGTGGGTTGACGGCACGGCGCAGGTTTTTGAGGCGGGGACAGGCAAGCCCGCCGGGGCCACCCTGCAGCTCCCGAACCCTGTTCCCGTATGGGCGGTGGCCTTCTACCCAAAAAACATAAATTGCCTGGTAACCGCTAGCGACGACAACATAGCCCGGTTATGGAATTGGGAAAATGGGTTTAGTGTCAAGGAAATCCCCCATAAGGCCCCGGTCCTGACCCTGGCTTTTAGCCCCAATGGAAACGATTTGGCGACAGGAAGCGCCGACGGCATGGCTCACGTGTGGCATTTGGCTACCAACGCAGACTCGTCTCGCTTACCAACCAACTTGCCGGAGGGGGCGAAACCAATTAATTCTGTGGCCTTCAGTCCGAACGGGCATTTCCTGGCGACAGGGAGCGGAGACGGGACAGTCCAAGTATGGGATGTAAACTCCGAAGCTGAGTTGTCCCACCTGACCCATCTTGGAGAGGTCACGGAAGTGACTTTTGGTCCGAAAGGGTCGCATGTAGCCCTCGCAGGAGCCGATGGGGTGGCGCAGGTCTTCGACTTCGAGACCAATACATTTCATCTACGCAGCAACGACAATCCGGACAACCAAGTCAACCCGGTCAGGGCAGTGGACTTTAGTGCCAACGGCCAATGGATCGCCGTGGGAAGTGCGGATGGCATCATAAAAGTGTGGAAGGCGGGAAACGAAACAAGAGGGGACGCCAGCACCGATGTGGATTCGAGGCTTGCAATCGATTTATCTCTCTCCGCTGGCTCGACCAGGAACGTCACGCGAAAGCAGGCTCAGACCTCACAACGGTCGTTCACTGCAATGGACCTAAGCGCAGATGGGCTTCACTTGGCGAAGGGATACGACACGGGCACAGCACGAGTCTACGAAATGCAAGCCGATCCCTCCAAGAATCTGAAGCTCCTCAGCGTTGTCGATATTGGTTCTGACGGACACTGGAGCAGGCGTCCACCAGGTGTGGCAAGTGCAGCGAGTTCCCTCCACGAAACTATGTCTCCACAGGCAGTTACATCTGTCTGCCTTAGTCGCGATGGAAGATTTTTGGCGATTGCCATCGGCAGTCAAAACCCGGACCGAACGGTGAAGACAGGGACGGTAGAGGTCTGTGACTTGAGCACGAACAAGACTAACGACGCCTGCAGACCCATACCTTATCTGCACCAGGTAAGGACTCTGGCTTTCAGCCCGGATAATGAATACTTGGCAATCGGGAGCGTGGATTGGAAAAACAATGGAATGCTGCAAGCTAGCAAAATTGAAGTCTTTGACTCAAGCACATTAAGCAGCGCCCAGGTCGATTGGGGAGATAATGGGTTGGTCAACACTGTCGCTTTTAGCCCGGACAACAAGTATCTGGCGGTTGGAGGCGAAGGCAATAAGGCGGAAGGAGAGTTGAAGGGAGTGCTCAAGGTCTATGACGTAGCGAATGACAAAAAAGTGGTAGACACTTCGGAACTGGAGTTGGGGCCTACAGTGATCGTATTCAGCCCCGATTCGAGCTACGTCGCGACGGGAGACGCTGAGGGACGGGCCCACGCCTTCGAGGTTGGCACTTGGAAGGAAACGAGCGAACAAGCTCAAGGAATGCTAGTCGGCTTGGCCTTTCGCAAGGATGGCGGGAGCGAGAAGATGAGCAAAGACTTGCAGCTTGTTTCCGCCACATTGAATTCGACCGAGCCAAATGTTCTTACAATCAAATATCACGGCAAGATCCAGGACGCTGCAGAGAAGGCATGCACACGCTTGACTCATAATTTCACCAAAAAGGACTGGCGAACGGGTGCTGGTGGCTGGTCGGCATATTTTTATCGAAGGACCTGCCCCAATCTTCCATGGCCTGACGATTGCCAGCACCTGAGGTTTGTGACCTGCTATTAGCTGAATATAGCGCAAGAATGGCAGGCGTCAGGCTTTTCAATTGGTAGCTCCTGCCACGGATCGCTTTGGAAGGTCGAGCTTTCGCTCCAACCCGCTGAGGACAACCTGGATGGGGAGCTGAATTGCGGTTCGGCAGTACATGGTGGTGGTTGATGTAAAACTTCCATTCTCGAAATACTTATTGGACGGCGCTCCGCCCCCACACACGGTAAAGAACTCACAAGTTTTGGCACAGGATTCCACGCCACGCTGCACCTCGGTCGCCACCCGCTGAAAAGTATCAGAGGTGCGAATGGTTTGGAGGTCGTCTTTTCCCACCTGCCCGAAGGTGAAATCGTTGTACCGGGCGCTGGGAATGCCCAGCAATTCGGGTGAAAATGTGGACACCCGGCCGTGGCAATCGACGGAGAGAATCCTAAACGGGATGACCTGGTCGTTTTGTTGGGCCGTTTCCTGCCAGGGCCGCTCCCCTTGCGATGTGAGGATCGCTTTGGCCGCCCTCCGGAATTCGCGGATCTCGACCTTCGCGCTCGAGGCCTCGGACAATTCGTAGAGCTGCTGCCAGAACTTCTCGATACGCTGTGCTGCCGTCTTCCCTTCCAGGCTGGATGAAGCGTGGTCGCCTTCCAACTCCTCGACGTTGAATCCCAACTCCGCGATCCCCAGTTCCTCAAAAAAACGGAAGATGGCCTCGGCGTGATCCAGAGAGTCGGCGGAAATCACGGCAATGACGTGGAAAGGAATCCCGAATTCGCGGAGTATTTTTGCACCGCGCAGGGTCTGAGCGTGTGTCGGCTTCCCCTGCCGGGTTTTCCGATGCCAGTCGTGCAGAAATGCCGGGCCGTCGATGCTCAGGCCGATTCGCACCGGCTGGCGCTGGAAGAATTCGCACCACGCTTCGTCGATCAACATCCCGTTCGTTTGGATGGAATGCGCGATCTCGAATTTTCCCTGGACGGTTTGCTCGACGGCCGCAAAGGCCTCCGCGTAATAGCTCACCGGCAACACCAGCGGCTCTCCCGCGTGCCACACAATGCACAGACGGCTGTCCACCAGGCCTGCGTCCAGCACCATGCCGACTGCCGAACGAATCGTGTCGAGACTCATGCGCTGGGTGGCGCTTCGGTTGGGAAGATAGCAGTAATCGCAGTCGATGTTGCAGAAGGGGGTGGGTTGCAATACCAGGATTTCAAGGGATTGGGCAAAAGGGCCGGAATAGGCGACAGCGCTTCTTGGAGGCCAAGGCGCTACGAACTTTTTCAGCAAGGCCTTTAGTCGCAAATCGCTCAACCCGTGGCTAGAAATTCCGCCAATTGGCCCAATTATTCCAGTTGTTCCAGTTGTTCCAGTTGGCCCAATTAGCCCAGTTGCCCCACTGCGCGCACAACTTTCCCTTCAGAATTTCAGTGTCGGTTGTCTTGATGGCGTTTTGAACGGCGGCAATCCGCTTGGGGATGGAATTAAGCCCGGGAGCAACGGGTTGCGTGGAACGGCCAAACGAGGGAGTTACATAGAGGAGTAATGAGGCTCCAACGACCCCCAGCTTATGGAGGCAGCTACGTAGCCAGAATTTGATTCTCACAAATAACCTCTCGACTAATTGGCGGAATTGTAGACTCGATTCTACATAATGTCAATGACTTTTTTGTGCTTTATGGGCTTCGTCACGCGCCGGGCGATCGGGATCTCTGTATATGTGCTGGGCAAGGGAGCAGTCAGCCCTTTGGTACCCCATGACTTGTTACGATAGGTCCGGGAGCCGATCGCCGCTCCAGAAACGTATCTCCGTCCGGCCGCGAAGTGAATTTGTTAGCGAGCGTCAGTGCAAACCACCGCCGCTTAAGCAGATCCACCACGTTCGCATGATGTGCCCCGGAGTGACGCTACTAAAATGGAGGGCGGCGGGCCAGGGTTGAGCCAGGGGAACGTCGTTCTGTTTTCTAATCATGCTAACTGCACCGGAAGTCGCACCGATTTATTCATCCGTCCCCGTGTAAGTTATTGGAGATCAGGGAGTTCTGGTAATTTGGGGATCCGGACTGAAAAGTCGCCCTGGTGTCCTAAAAGCTATTTGTCGCAAAACGCCCTAACGTTGAATTGCGACGCTTGACTCGCCCGCTTCGAGGAAGTTTGTCTTGGCAGAGCGATTCCGGGAATTAATCGTGGCCAAACTGAATTGCACCCCAACGGATTCGCTACTCATCAATACCAACCCGCAAAAATATGGCCTACGGAATAACCCGATAGGTATTCCAACGCTCGGGTCCATCAACCATGAATTGGCGTTCCGCTGCGTCAACCAACACTCGGCGCGATTCCTGGTCGGGGACCAGGCGCGAGGCCCAGCGTCCAAACCATTCGGTGAGGTATGAGAGATATCGACCAGGCCCGCGGCGATCGTCGGGAGCTTGCCTTTGCGGGCGGCTATCGTCAATTACCTCTTCTGATGTCATATCTCGGCAGCTTTGCCAACGCTGGGCCTCTTCCGTGGAAATCGAATCCGGGTCGACTCGTCCCTTGGCACCTTTCAACCGGAAGAAGAGGTTCCGCACGATCAGTTCGTTTTGAAGTTTGAGGCTCCTCACCCATTCCCGAAATACCGGCACAAACGGTTCCACCTCTGCGCGTTTCTTCGCCGCGGCCTTTGGTTTCGCTGTATTTCCATCGTGAGATTCGCGCGACTTGATCGTGCGAAGAGCCTTCCTGACGCTCATTGATCCCTTGTCCACCTGCTCCTTCTCTTCATGTGTCAGAGCTTGCAGCTTCAGAAGATCACGTACCGATGACTCGCTGCACCCAAGCGTCCGCGCTAATGACCGGCGGCTGTACCCCTTGTCAACGAGCGCCTGCAGTTTCTCCGATCGCTGGACCGGCGGGAGATTTGGCCATGCCGCGCGCAGTGCAGCTAATTCCGGACACGGTTTGCTGTTGGTGCACGCGGAACTTTTTGGAATATTCATGGTGTGTTTTACCTCTTTCCGGTATCGGACATTATGTTCACTTGACTGACAGCATTCTTCATGTTAGCAGATTAATGAACGCCTTGCAGATTGCCGGAAAGGAGGTGTGAGAAGTAATCGCATCGATTGTTGTTTCGATTAAGGTGAACTCATGATTGGGCCGCGCGGAAGCCGGTGGGGTGGAAATCCCCTAAGAACGCGTGAGGTCAGATGTGTAAATGTCAGAAGGCGGAATGCCCGTCCGCGAGTTGCGGAGGAAGTGGGGAATACGCGACATTCGCACCGTCAAGCGTATGTTGGAACTGCCCCCACTCAATCTGATTCTCAAGCACGGGGCAAAGAGTCTCATCAGTTGGCAAGACGTTGAACAGTTCGAGAAGCATTATGTAGCACAGCGCTTCTCAGGAGGTCGGGCTTGACAACCCGACCTCCTCTACCGCAAGGATTCATCCATGATTTCCATCTACTTGCGCGGTAAGGTTTGGTGGGCCCGCGACTCTCGCCGGGATAAGCGGTTTTCGCTTAAAACCCGACACAAGGATGTTGCCGGCCAACGCGCCGCCCATCTTGAACTGGAGCAGGACAGGCACGTTCAGATGATCGCCTGGGAAGCGTTCGAGAATGAGTTCCTCGCCCGATGCCAGACCGAGGGCTTGAAACTGCGGACACTGGCGAAATACCGGTTTGTCTGCAATCGGTTCGGCAAGTTCCTGGGAGATATTCCAACACCGTACGTGACACCGGCAACTATCGCGGCGTACGTGCGAGAGCGGGAAAAAGACAAGCACCCAACGCGTGGGACATTGGTCGGCCCGGCGGGAATAAGAGCGGACCTCCGGGTTCTCAAGCGCGCCTTCACGATAGCGCGCGAGTGCGGGTACATCGAAGCAAATCCGGTGAAGGTGGCAAGGCTCAACGCACAAGGGCGCGAGACTCTGCCGTTCACACAGGAGCAGGTTGACGCCATGCTTGCCGACACGGCCAGGCGGTCTGCCCTGCGGGCTATCGTTTTATTTATGCTGCACACCGGACTGCGCATCGGCGACGTGGAGGCTTTTCCGCGTGAGGCTGTCGATTTCAGTTCCGGCCTGACACGGTTACGAACCGAGAAGAGGGGCAAGACGGTTACGCTAGGGCTACACGATTCGGTGGTTTCCGCGCTGCGCCCCTTCGTCGCATCGTTCAACGATGCTCAGAAGGCGAGCGGGCTGTTGTTCCCAACCAAAGAGGGCAAGCCTATGACCTCGCTGGATGCGTACCTACGACGAATGTTCGAGAGATGCGGAATTCAACGCGGTCACGCGCACCGCTTTCGAGATACTTTCGCGGTAAGATTGCTGGCAAGGGGAGCGTCGATCTATGATGTAGCGAAGATGTTGGGAAACACGGTTGCTGTCGCCGAGCGTCACTATGCGCCGTTCGTCAAAGAGCTGCAAGATCGGGCCACCCAGCTTGCTAGAACCCTTGATTTTGTAGCCTGTACGAGGCGCAGGCGTGAGAGTCCCACACGTTCCTAATTACAAATATGGCACAGCGCTAATTCCGCCCATTAAAATCAATAGCTTGCCAGCACTCCAGATAACGTCAGATTCTCAATCTGAAAACCCGGGTTCGATTCCCGGTAGCGCTACCAAATCTTCAAGTTAGCATTTCATCCGCATAAATAAAGGCGATGGAAGCGACCATGCAGTCGTTCTTTCCTGTCTCTTGGAGTCTCGCAAGTCTCTCCCGTGAGCTATAGAAATGGACAGTAAATGGACAGTAAGATTCCCAGAAACAGTGCGTGGGTGCGCTGCCTACTCGAAGACCCTTGAAGCCATAGATTTCGTGATGGGCTTTGCGGTAAAGAACTAAAACTGCGCGACAGAGCGCCGGACCTTGGGCGAACCCGTTACGTTGGATGGGGGCCTACCAATCTGCCCACTGAGGACCAGTCAATCTACTTATTCCCATCTCCGACAGACGGCCACCGGTCCTTTCGTTCTCACCATTCGTGGAAGTTCGCTCGCGTAGAGGCTTAAGGCAGTTGCCATTTATTCGCCGGATCAGCGGTTGCCACGCCGCCGACCATGCGGTTTCTATAGCAAACGGAAAGGCTCGCGGGAGTTGTGTGCGATAGGTGTGCATGGTCGCGTTTGAGGTATCTCAAGTTACGTTTAGGAACAATAGAGCAACGGTTTCCTAAACCGTGGGTCGGGGGTTCGAAAATCCATCTGTTTGCCATCGTCTGTTGGGCTCCCCGGCTCCCAACGAGGAGTTGTGGGAGGAACGAAGAATCGCGGCCCATACGCTGCTTTGTTAGGGATTTTGCGTTCCACAAATCCCGCACACTGGTAGAGATTGGACTGAATGAACGAGGAAGGAAGGCACGCAGAGCCTCAACGGAGTAGGCGTGTCCGTCATCACCGAGAGCGTCGAGGCCGACAAGGACTCCTTGGTGGACGTCGAGCGTCGTCTCAGTGACTCCGCGGTGCTTGCGCATCCACGAACGGAATTCTCCCAAAATAGGCCATTGATCACTGGCGGATGGCGGGGCTACAGTGAGCGGAAGCACACCTTGCTGTCGGAGGAATCGGATAAAGATCGCGGCAGCCGTCACTGATTGGCGACGAGGTCTGTGGCGGAGATGAGCACATCGTTCTTTCGCCGCGGATAGCCTGCAGGCTTCGAACCCCGGAAGCAGGTCTTGAGAGGAAAATCCTGCGTCGACCATCCAATCTGTCCAACCGGCAAGTGCGATCAGCAAATTGTGG
>Ga0335085_10017450_pt1 | contig 10340 bp, 11 predicted proteins | sample Lox_Sample_45_FD_206712 | JGI IMG/M metagenome (GOLD analysis project Ga0335085, IMG submission 206712) | Soil microbial communities from Loxahatchee National Wildlife Refuge, Florida, United States - Lox_Sample_4.5 | ecosystem: Environmental > Terrestrial > Soil > Wetlands | place: USA...
GCCAGCGGCAAGCTGCTGTGGAAGACGGTGATCGGATCCCCGGCGCTGGGTGAATCCTCCGGCGCCGCGCCGCTCGCCTCGGGTGGGGTGGTGTACATGGCCATCAGCGGCAGCGAATCGGCGGCACGCGGCCGGGTCATGGCCTTCGATGCCGCGACGGGACGCGAACTGTGGCGCTTCAATACCATTCCCATGGGCCACGAGACCGGCGCGCAGACCTGGCAGAAGCCCTCCACGGCCAAGACCGGCGGGGGTGGTGTGTGGGGCGCGATGACCCTGGATGTGAGCACCGGGGAACTGTTCGTGGCGGTGGGCAACCCCTGGCCCGACATCGACAAGGCCTACCGGCCGGGGGCCAATCTGTTCACCGACTCGATCGTGGTGCTGGATGCGCGCACCGGGGCGCTCAAGTGGTGGCACCAAGGCACCCCGGAGGACTGGATGGACCTGGACATGGTCGCACCACCGGTGCTGTACCGGATCGCCGGCGCCCGTGACTTCGTGGCCTTCGGCGGCAAGGACGGCTACGTGACCGCCGTCGACCGCGACACCCATCAGCAGGTGTTCCGCGTGCCGGTGACCACCATCGAGCACATGCCCAAGCTCCCCACCAAGGAAGGCAGGCGCATGTGTCCGGGATACGCCGGCGGGGTGGAGTGGAACGGGCCGGCCTTCGACCGGCTCAATCACACCCTGGTGACCGGCGCGGTGGACGCCTGCTTCATCGTCAAGCTCGGCACCACGCAGTACGTGCCCGGGCAGGCGAACTTCGGCGGCTCGGTGGCCCCGGATGGCCCCACCACCGGCTGGATCACCTCCCTGGACAACGTCACCGGCAAGGTGCGCTGGAAGTATCACACCGACAAGCCGGTGGTGGCCGGCATCACGCCCACCGCCGGCGGTGTGACCTTCGCCGGGGACCTGGGCGGCAATCTCTTCGTCTTCGACAGCAAGACCGGCGCGGTCCTGAACCGCATCCAGACCGGAGGCGCGCTGGCCGGCGGCCTCGTCACCTACGAGATCGGCGGACATCAGTACGTCGCCTTCGCCGATGGCAACGTTTCCCGCAATGCCTTCGGTGCATTGGGCGTGCCAAGCGTGGTGATCATGGCGCTGAACCCGAAGGCGCTCGCAGCCGGTGCGGGCGGCTCCGCCGCGGCCTCGGGAGCGGCCGCCGGACGGCGCACCTACAGCCAGATCTGCGTCGCCTGCCACGGAACGGATGGCAACCTGGTCGCCGACCACGGCCTCAGCGCCGCGCTCGCGCGCATGGACCGGGCGGCCACCATCGCCTACATCAAGAATCCGAAACTGCCGATGCCGAAGATGTATCCGGACCTGCTCAATGAGCAAAGCATCAACGACGTCGCCGACTACCTTTATCAGCAATGGGGGCACCATGAGTAACAGTAACGACACCGCATTCAAGGTCGGCATGCAGCTGCGCCACGACATGTTCGGCGCCAGTGGCGCCGAGGATCGCTATGCCCAGGCCACCGACTTCAACCGTCCGCTGGAGGACATCGTCACGCGCTACTGCTTCGGGGAGACCTGGGCGCGGCCGGGCCTGGACCGCAAGACGCGCAGTCTCCTCACGCTGGCGGCGCTGACGGCGCTGTCCAAGCCCAATCAGATCCGGTTCCACGTCGCCGGCGCCCTGGCCAACGGGGCCACCGTCGAGGAGATCCGCGAGACGCTGCTGCACACCACCGCCTATGTCGGCATCCCCTGCGGCGTGGAGGCCTTCAATGCCGCCGCGGAGGTACTGGCGCGTCACCCAGCCGCCGGAGGCAAGCCATGAATGTCGCGGTCATCGGCGTGGGCAACATGGGCGCGCCGATGGCCGCGTGCATCGCGCGTGCCGGCCACACGGTGACCGTGTTCGACGCCGTGGCCGAGCAGGCACGCAAGGTGGCCGCGGCCCATGGCTGCCGCGCGGCAGCAAACCTGCAGGATCTGGCGGATGCGTCCTTCATCGTGACCATGCTGCCGACCGGCCAGGTGGTCAGTGACCTGTACCTACGCGAGGGCCTGGCCGCGCGGCTGCAGCCGGGCACCATCGCCATCGACATGAGTTCCTCGGAACCGACCCTCACCCGCAAGCTCGGGGCGGCGCTGCGGGAGCGCGGCATCACCCTCATCGATGCACCGGTATCGGGCGGTGTCCCACGGGCGGTGCTGGGCACGCTGGCGATCATGATCGGGGGCGACGACCGGGAAGCCATCGAGCGCGCGCGGCCGCTGTTGCGCACCATGGGCGACCGGCTGTTCGATACCGGCGGCCTGGGCACCGGCCATGCGATGAAGGCGCTGAACAACTTCGTGGCGGCGGCCGGCTTCGCCGCCTGCGCCGAGGCCCTCATCGCCGGTGAGCGCTTCGGGCTTGACCCCACGCGCATGGTGGAAATCCTGAACGTCTCCACCGGGCGCAACTTCCACACCGATGTGGTGCTGCGCGAACAGGTGATCGGCGGCAAGTTCGCCACCGGTTTCTCGCTCGGCCTGTTGGCGAAGGATGTGAAGATCGCCGCGGACCTGACCCGCGACCTGAACTTCGATGCGCCCCTGGTTCGCCTGGTGAGCGCCCGCTTCGATCAGGCGCGCGATGCCTTGGGGTACAACCGCGACAACAGCGAGGCCATCAAGGCCTGGAAGGGTTAGCGATGAAGCACCCGGCGAATGATGCGCAGATCGATGCCCTCTTCGGTCTGGAGCCGGTATTCGAACCGGCCGCACTGGCGGGCGCAGGCGCCGAGGGCAGCGAATTTCACAACATTTCATGCCCCTACTGCGGTGAGTCCTTCGAGACCCTCATCGATCTGTCCGCCGGTTCGCAGGCCTACATCGAGGACTGTCAGGTGTGCTGCCAGCCCATCGAGTTCCGCATCAGCGTCGATCACGCCGGCACGCTGACGGCGCTGGAGACACTGCGCCACGACGCGTAAGTTCCTCTTCAACATACGGGGGCAGCGATGGGCGCTGCGACCAGCCGGCGCAGGCATCTGGCCCTGCAGGGTCTGGATTCTTACTTCCCGGGCCAGTCTAGATGAAACAAGGCCCGCCTTGCGGCGGGCCTCGGTTTTTGGCTGGGGGACTAGGATTCGAACCTAGGTAAACGGAGTCAGAGTCCGTTGTCCTACCACTAGACGATCCCCCAAAACAGGACCTCTCGCGGCCGCTGCCCTTAGCGCTTGGAGTACTGGGTACCGCGGCGGGCCTTGCGGTGGCCGACCTTCTTGCGCTCGACCTCACGGGCGTCGCGGGTCACGAACCCGGCGACACGCAGCGGCTTGCGCAGGCTCTCATCGTACTGGATCAGAGCCCGGGTGATGCCATGGCGGATGGCGCCGGCCTGGCCGGTGATGCCACCTCCGGAAACCTGCACCTTGAAATCGAAGCGGCTCAGAAGCTCGGTCGTCTCCAGCGGCTGGCGGACGATCATGCGCCCGGTGACCCGACCGAAGAACTCATCCAGCGCGCGGCCATTGACGGTGATGGTGCCGGTGCCGGGGGTCATGTAGACCCGGGCGGTGGCGGTCTTGCGGCGGCCGGTGCCGTAGTTCTGACTGATGGCCATGAGTATTAGGCTTCCTGAATCTCGAGGGGTTTCGGTTGCTGCGCGGTGTGCGGGTGCTTGTCTCCGGCGAACACGTGCAGCTTCTTGAACATGCGGCGACCCAGCGGGTTCTTCGGCAGCATGCCCTTGACGGCAATCTCGATCGCCCGCTCCGGATGCTCCTTCAGCAGCTTGTCCAGGGCGATGGACTTGATGCCGCCGATGGCGCCGGTGTGATGGTAGTAGATCTTGTCCGAAAGCTTGCGGCCGGTGACCCGGATCTTCTCGGCATTGACCACGACGATATGGTCACCCAGGTCCATGTGGGGCGCGTAGCTCGCCTTGTGCTTGCCCTTGAGGCGATGGGCGATCTGCGAAGAAAGCCGGCCCAGGGTCTTGCCGCTGGCATCCACCAGGAACCAGTCGCCGCGGACGGCGTCCGATTTGGCGAAAGTGGTTGTCGTCGTAAGCATTTCCGAAACTCCGGCAGGGCCTTCGGCCGTGCCAAAAAAGGCCGGCAAGTGTACTCAAGCGCACCGGTCATTGCAAAGCACCGGGACCGGCCGGCCGAGCACCGCCCGGAGGGCCGGACCGGGCACTCGCCCCACCCTTATATATGCGTGCGCGGATCCTGCCGAGCGCCCCGCCAACGGGCCCGGAATGCTGCACCGCGGGGTGGACTCGGCCGGGGTCCCGGCAGGCTGCCGGGGGACCTTCCCAGGGCATTAGGGCCCCTACGGCTGTTATAGTGCACAGATGCTTACAGGTTGGCAGCCTGCCCATGGGTTCTGAGCGTCTCCTTGACCCGTTCATCGCCGCTGCCGACCGGGCCCTGCGGGCCCTCGCCGCTCCCGCCCACGCTTCCCGCCCCTACCCCGCCCCTCCGGGGAGCCCCGCCCTGGAGGAGACCCACCGGCGCGAATCGGCCGCGCTGATGCGGGTCAACCACGCCGGAGAGGTGGCCGCCCAGGCGCTCTACCACGGCCAGGCCCTGCTGGCCCGCTCGCAGGCCACCCGCGATTTACTCCTCAAGGCCGCGCACGAGGAGGCCGATCACCTGGGGTGGTGTGAACAGCGACTGCGGGAACTGGGATCCGGGCCCAGCCTGCTCAATCCGCTGTGGTACGCCGGATCCTTCGCCATCGGCGCTGTGGCGGGTGCGCTGGGCGATGGCGCCAGTCTCGGCTTCGTGGCCGAGACCGAACGGCAGGTGGAGGGACATCTGGATCAGCATCTGCAGCGCCTGCCGGCCAGTGATGCCGCCAGCCGCGCCGTGGTGGATGCCATGCGCAAGGATGAAATCGCGCACGCCGATACGGCACGCGCTGCTGGCGCGGTGCCGTTGCCGCAGATCGTATGCGCCGTGATGCGCAGCACGGCGCGGGTCATGACCGGCACGGCGTACTGGATTTGAACGCCGCTTTATCCAGCCTGCGCTTACTGCCGGCTTGCAGTTCTTGGGGCTTATGTATAAAAACCTGACCAGAGCGCACGCGCTCGGGGGAATTGGACATGGATGAGAACGTCAAACCGCTCAGCGACATTCCGGCAATCAATCGCTTCCTGAGCTATTGCCGCATTCGCACGGTGCCCTCCAAGACCGTGGTCATCCATGCGGGGGACCTTCCGGACGTTCTCTACTACATCATCAGCGGCTCGGTCGAAGTGATGATCGAGGACGAGGAAGGCAACGAGATGGTGCTGGCCTACCTCAACAAGGGCCAGTTCTTCGGCGAAATGGGCCTGTTCTACGAACAGCCCACCCGCAGCGCCTGGGTGCGCACCCGCAATCAGTGCGAACTGGCGGAAATGACCTATCCGCGGTTCCGGCAGATCGCCGCCGAGAGCCCGGGACTGATCTTCGAGCTGGCGACACAGCTGGCCACGCGCCTGGACCGCACCAATCGCAAGCTCGGCGACCTCGCCTTCGTGGACGTCACCGGCCGCGTGGCGCACGCCATCATGGACCTGTGTGGCGAGCCGGATGCCATGACGCACCCGGAGGGCATGCAGATCAAGGTGAGCCGCCAGGAGCTTTCGCGCCTGGTGGGCTGCTCACGCGAAATGGCCGGCCGGGTGCTCAAGGTGCTGGAGGATCAGGGCCTGCTGCGCGCCACCGGCAAGACCATCGTGGTCTTCAACGCCCGTCCCAAGACCAAGACCCGCCCCGTCATCGTCCCGGCCACCGCCAAGCCTGCCGGCGCGCGCGCGGCGCGTGTCGAGGAGGATGACGATGAGGACGAGGACGACGAGTAGCGCGTCGCGGGCCTAGCGGGCGGCCTCGATGGCCGAGCGCATGGCCTTGAGGGTCGCCGCGTAGTCGGCACTGCCGAACACCGCCGAGCCTGCCACGAAGGTATCGGCGCCGGCCGCGGCGATCATGCCGATGTTCTCCACCTTCACCCCGCCATCGATTTCCAGGCGGATCGGCCGCGACTGCGCCTCGATGCGCGCGCGCACCGCCTTGAGTTTCTCCAGCGACTGGGCGATGAACTTCTGTCCGCCGAAACCCGGGTTCACCGACATGATGAGCACCAGATCGAGCTTGCCCAGGGTGTAGTCCAGCCATTCGAGCGGCGTGGCGGGATTGAACACCAGCCCGGCGCGGCAGCCCTGATCGTGAATCAGCTCGATGGTGCGGTCCACGTGCTCGGTGGCCTCGGGATGAAAGCTGATGTAGGTGGCCCCGGCACGCGCAAAGTCGCTCACGATGCGGTCCACCGGACTCACCATCAGGTGCACGTCGAACAGCGCGTCGGGAGAATGCTCGTGCAGCGCCTCGCACACCATCGGTCCGATGGTGAGATTGGGCACGTAGTGGTTGTCCATCACGTCGAAGTGGATGAGATCGGCGCCGGCATGCAGCACGGCATCGACCTCCTCCCCCAGACGGGCGAAATCGGCGGACAGGATGGACGGGGCGATCCAGCAAGCTTCCATCGGCAAAGTCTACCAGCTCTCAAATACCGCGGCGTTCGCGCACCAGCTCCCAGGCCTCGATGATCTGCTGGGTGCGCTGCTTGGCGTGCTCGATCATCGATTCGGGCAGACCGTTGGCTTTGAGCTTGTCGGGATGATGGCGGCTGAGCTGGCGCCGGTAGGCCAGGGAGATTTCCTCGTTGCTGCTGGCGGGAGTGCACTCGAGCACCCGGTAGGCCTCGGCGAGCGAGGTCTCGCGGTTCGCGCCGGCCGCATTGGCCTCGCCGTAGCCGTTGCGGCGCATGCGCAGCACCGCCTCGATGTGCGCGAACTCCAGCGCGCCCAGGCCCAGCTGCGCGGACAGGTTCTGCAGCACGCTGCGCGCCTGGGGCTGCAGGTCGTTGCCCATCAGCGCTGCGCGCATCTGGATCTCCACGAACGCGCGCATCAGATCAGGACGGCCGCCGCAGGCACGATACAGGGCCGCGAGCGAGGCATCGCGCGAGAACTGCGGGGACTTGCCCTGCGTAAAACAGGCGATCGCCACCTGCACCTGCTCGGGGGTGAGCCGTAGCTGCGCCATGACGGCGCGCGCCGCCTGGATTTCCTGTTCGGACACGCGCCCGTCGGCCTTGGCCACGTGGCCCATCACCTGGAAGGTGGTGCGGAAGAACTGCTCGCCGATCTGCGTCGCCGTGGCCCCGCTGGCACTGCCCATGCCGGGGCGGCGCGTGATCAGTGGATCGGAGGCGCCATCGAACTGGTGACCGATGACCACGCCGATCGCCGCGCCGATGGGGCCACCGGCCAGCGCACCGAGCAGGCCGCCGACTGCTTTTCCGATCCATTGCATACGCTGATATATTAGCAACGACGCCGCTCGGCGCTTGGTTGCGCAGCAAATTCTTCCGAAAAAACGATGACTTCCGGCACCGTGTACCGTACCGCCCTGAGCGGCCTGAGGCTCCTGCACGCCGGTAAGGTGCGGGACAACTATGCAGTGGATGACCAGCACATGCTGATCGTCACCACCGATCGCATGTCGGCCTTCGACGTGGTACTGCCCGATCCGATTCCGCAAAAGGGCTGGGTGCTCACCCAGATCTCCAATTTCTGGTTTGACCGCACCCGCCACATCGTCCCCAATCACCTGACCGGCCGCCCCCTGGCGCAGCTGCCGCTGCCGGCGGCGGAACTGGCGATCCTGGAAGGCCGCGCGGTCATCGTCAAACGCCTCAAGCCCCTGCCCCTGGAAGCGGTGGTGCGCGGCTACCTCATCGGCTCGGGGTGGAAGGACTACCAGCGCAGCGGGCGGATCTGCGGCATCGAGCTGCCCGCCGGACTTGCGCAGGCCGAGCGGCTGCCGACGGCGATCTTCACCCCGGCGACCAAGGCCGCGCTGGGCGCGCACGATGAGAACATCTCCTTCGCCGAGGCGAGCGCGCTGCTCGGGCCGACGCTCGCCCAGCAGGTGCGCGCCACGGCGCTGGCGCTGTACCAGTTCGCGGCCGAGTACGCGCGTGGCCGCGGCATCATCATAGCCGACACCAAGTTCGAATTCGGTCTCGATGAGCACGGTCAGCTCACGCTCATGGACGAGGTCCTGACGCCTGACTCCTCGCGCTTCTGGCCCGCCGACACCTATCGCGTCGGCATCAGCCCGCCGAGCTTCGACAAGCAGTATCTGCGCGACTATCTCGAGTCGCTCAACTGGAACAAGCAGGCACCCGGGCCAGCGCTGCCGCCCGAGGTCATCGCCCGCACTCGCGAAAAATATCTCGAAGCGCTGCAGCGACTCACCGCCTAAGGGCGCACGCATGTCCAACTGGCCATGGGATTACCTGGATACCGTGGTCTTCAGCCGCTCCGCCGGACGCCCCGGCGCGCTGCGCGCGCTGGCGCGCATCGGCCGCTACCCCTATGCGGTGCTGCGCGATTTGGCCGGTGGCCAGATCAACATGCGCGCCACCGCGCTGGTGTTCACCACGGTGCTGTCGCTGGTGCCGCTGCTGGCCTTCAGTTTCATCATCCTGCGTGATCTGGGCGGTCACCACGTCGGGCGCGACCTGCAGCCCATCGTGCTCGAATTCTTCCGCCCCGTGGGCGCCGATGCCGACAGCCTCACCCAGCAGGTGCTGCAGTTCGCCGGAAGGCTGCGCCGCGGTGTCGTCGGTACGGTGGGCATCGCGCTGCTCGCCTGGTCCCTCATCGGCACCATCCAGAAGGTGGAGGACAGTTTCAACTACGTGTGGCGCGTGCCGCAGCCGCGCAGCCTCGGGCGCCGCATCGCCGAGTTCCTGAGTCTGCTGGTGATCGGTCCGCTGCTGCTGGGCGGCTTCATCACTCTCTCGCACACGGCACTGCTGGCCGGCCCGCTGCAGCTGGCGAACTCGCTGCCGCTGTTCAGCCGGCTGTGGAACCTGGGCCTGCACGTGGCGCCCTATGCCATGGTCACGGTGCTGTTCACCTTCCTCTACATGTTCATTCCCAACACCCGGGTGCGGCTGCGGCCCGCCCTGATCGGCGCCGTGGTCGCCGGCATCGCCTGGGCGGCGGTGGGAAGCGTGTTCACGCGCTTCGTGGAATACAGCGCGCGGCTGACGCTGGTGTACGCAGGCTTCGCCGCGGTGATCGCCGTGGTGATGTGGACCTACTTCGGCTGGCTGATCCTGCTCACCGGCGCGCAGCTGTCCTTCTACATCCAAAATCCCAGCTACCTGCGCTTCGGGCTGCGTCAGCTGCACCTCTCGGCGGCCGAACTCGAGCAGCTCGCCCTCACGGTCACCTTCCTGGTTGCACACAACGCCGGCGGCGCACGGCCGCGCTATACCCTGGATGCGGTGGCCACCGACCTGGGTGTCACGGGCCTGGCGCTCGCGCCCCTGATTGCAGCGCTGGAGCAGGCGCGGGTGCTCAGGTTGAGCGGGGATGAGCTGCAGCTGGCACGCAATCCTGCGTACCTGCAGGTCAATGACATCATCGAGGCGGCCCGTCACCTGCACAGCGGCAAGCCGGTCAGCCGCGCGCTCGCCATCCCGGGTGTGAGCCAGCTGGTGGCGCAGGTGGATGCGGCCCGGCGCGCCAGCTGCGCGGGCCAGACGCTGCTGCAGATCCTGCAGACCAGCCCGCTGCAGCGCTCGGAAGTCCCGCCGGGTGAGACCGCGGAACTGCCCGCGCTGGATGAGGCTACTCGCCCGCTATCGTCAGATCATCGATGAGCACCGAACCGGTGTGCAGCGCCCCGCGGTCATCGACGTCCGCGCCGAGCGCCGCGATGCCCTGGAACATCTGACGCAGGTTCCCGGCGATGGTGATTTCGTGCACCGGGTGCGCGATCACCCCGTTCTCGACCCAGAAGCCGCTGGCACCGCGCGAATAGTCGCCCGTCACGGGGTTGACGCCCTGCCCCATCAGTTCCATGACCACCAGGCCCGTGCCCATGGTGCGCAGCAGCTGCGCGCGCGTCGGTGCCTCTTTCGATGAGCGCACGAACAGGTTGTGCACGCCGTCGGCGTTGCCGGTGGTCCGCAATCCGAGCTTGCGCGCCGAGTAACTGTCGAGCACGTAACCCTGCGCCACCCCATCCACCACCAGCTGCCGGTCGCGCGTGGCGACGCCCTCGCCATCGAAGGGACTGCTGGCCAGGGCCTTGGGAATATGCGGCCGCTCCTCGATCTGCACGAACTCGGGAAACACGCGCTGGCCTGCCGCATCGAGCAGGAAGGTGGTCTTGCGGTACTGGCTGCCGCCGCGGATGGCACCGATGAAACTGCGGAACAGGCCGCGCGCCATCTCCGGAACGAACAGCACCGGGGCGCGCCGCGTCGGCAGCCGCCGCGCCCCCAGGCGCGCCACGGCATTTTCA
>Ga0335085_10017451_pt1 | contig 10339 bp, 8 predicted proteins | sample Lox_Sample_45_FD_206712 | JGI IMG/M metagenome (GOLD analysis project Ga0335085, IMG submission 206712) | Soil microbial communities from Loxahatchee National Wildlife Refuge, Florida, United States - Lox_Sample_4.5 | ecosystem: Environmental > Terrestrial > Soil > Wetlands | place: USA: Florida...
GGCGGTCGAGGAGGGCGCGGCGTACGGCGCGGCCCTGCTCGGGGGAGTGGCGGCGGGGGTGTTCGGCTCCGCGCAGGAGGCGGTGGACGCGTGCGTGCGCGTGCGTGACACGGTCGAGCCCGACCCGGAGTGGCAGAGGATCTACGACGAGGGCTACCGGCGGTTTCGGTCCCTGTACCCAGCGATCAAAGGAGTGACATGAGCTTCGACGGCAGGGTTGCGTTCATCACCGGCGGCAGCGGCGGCATCGGCGCCGCCGTCGGCCGCATGCTGCACGACGGCGGCGCCTCGGTCGGACTGGCGTCCCGGCGCGGAGACGACCTCGGGCTCGAGCGCGCGCTCGGGCTCGCGTGCGACGTCCGCGACCCGGACGAGGTCGACGCTGCCGTCGCGGCGACGGTCGAGCGGTTCAGCCGTCTCGACATCGTCGTCGCGAACGCAGGGGTCGGCGCGTACGGGCCGTTCCTCGAGCTTTCCCGCGACCATCTCGAGGAGATGATCGACACGAACCTGAAGGGGACGCTGTACGCGATCCGCGCCGCGCTGCCGCACCTGCTGAAGAGCGACGCGGCCGACGTGGTCACGCTCGCCTCCGAGGCCGGCCGCCGCGGGCTGCCGTACGAGGCGGTCTACTGCGCGTCGAAGTTCGGCCAGGTCGGCTTCACGCGCGCGCTCGACCACGAGCTCCGGGAGCAGGGCGTGCGGTGCACGAACGTCTGCCCGGGCGGCGTCGCTACGGACTTCGCCCTCGAGGCGGGCCGCGGGCGGACGCCCGACGCGCTCCCGGGGATGATGACCGCCGAGGACGTTGCCGAGATCGTCGTGTTCGTCCTGTCGCGGCCGCGCACGCACCGAATCCTCGAGACGGCGATCCGGCCGATGACGGAGACCAGCTGGGGATAGATCGTCACGGAAAAGTTCCGGACCGGTGCCAGACACTAGGTTGCAAACGTCACAAGGCTAGCGCCGGGTTCCCACCGTGATCAGGTAGCCGCGAGGCTGCTCGACGCAGCCGTCGGCGCCCCACGTCGAGTCGGCGAACTCGACCCACGCTCCGTGGTACTCGTCGCGCCTCTCGTCGTCCATCGACTCGAGCAGCGTCTTCATCGGGCCGAGGTTCGCCGCCAGCAGCTGCCAGTAGTCCTCCGCGCTGTCGACGCGGAAGGTCGACGTCCCCTGCTCGAACGAGAGCTCGAACGCGTCGCCGAGCAGCCCCTCGACGTGCTCCGGGCGGCCCCAGTCGAGCGGGTTGCCGGCTCCCTCCGCCGGCGGAGGCTGGTACGGCGCGCTGAACCTGAACATCTCCCCCATCCCGCCCTCCGGCGTCCAGGTCAGGAGCGCGAGGCGGCCGCCGGGCGGGATCACCCGTGCGAGCTCGCCCGCCGCCCGCGCCTGGTCGGGTGCGAACATCACGCCGAAGCTCGACGAGATCGTGTCGAAGCTCCCGTCCCCCACGTCGAGGTTCTCGGCGTCGCCGACGCGGTAGTCGATGTCGAGGCCTCGCTCGGCCGCGAGCCGCTTCGCCGTCTCGATCAGCCCCGGCGCGAGGTCGATCCCGACGACGTCGGCGCCTCCGCGCGCCGCGCGCTCGGAGATCGCCCCGGTCCCGCAGGCAACGTCGAGCCACCGCTCGCCGGCCATCGGCGGCACGGCGGCGACCAGCGCGTCGTAGATCTCGCCGGCCGTGTCGCTGAGCCGCTCGAACGACCCGTACCCCCACATCACGCTCTGCCGCTGCTTCAGCTCCTCGAATGCCATTGCTGCCTCCTCTTTTCGGGACGACCGCGGGAGTATGGCGTCTGATGGAATAGGGACATGGACGCACGGGGGACGCTGACGGTCGGATCCGAGACCTACGAGATCTTCCGGCTCGACGCGCTCCAGGATCGGTGGGACGTCGCCCGCCTGCCGTACACGCTCCGTGTGCTGCTCGAGAACGTGCTCCGGAACGGCGGCGAGGGGGACGCCGAGGCGGTCGCCGGCTGGGTCGCGACCGACGAGCCCAGCCGCGAGATCTCGTTCAACCCCAGCCGCGTCCTCCACCAGGACTTCACCGGCGTGCCGGCGATCGTCGACCTGGCGGCGATGCGGAACGCGATGCAGGACCTCGGCGGAGCGGCCGCGCGGATCAACCCGGTGATCCCCGCCGAGCTCGTCATCGACCACTCGGTGCAGGTGGACGAGTTCGCGACCCGGCTCGCCTTCAGCCGGAACGTCGAGCTGGAGTTCGAGCGGAACCGCGAGCGGTATGCGTTCCTCCGCTGGGGGCAGGGTGCGTTCGCCGACTTCAAGGTCGTGCCGCCCGGCACCGGGATCGTCCACCAGGTCAACCTCGAGTACCTCGCCCGCGTGGTCGAGTCGCGCGACGGCCGCGCGTTTCCGGACACGCTCGTCGGCACCGACTCGCACACGACGATGGTCAACGGCCTCGGCGTGCTCGGCTGGGGCGTCGGCGGGATCGAGGCCGAGGCGGCGATGCTCGGCGAGTCGCTCTCGATGCTGGTGCCGCAGGTGGTCGGCTTCCGGATGACGGGCAACCTGCCCGAGGGCGCGACCGCCACCGACCTCGTCCTGACGGTGACGGAGATCCTGCGGAAGACCGGCGTCGTCGGGAAGTTCGTCGAGTACTTCGGCCCCGGGCTCGCGGGCCTGTCGGTCGCCGACCGGGCGACGATCGGGAACATGTCGCCGGAGTACGGCGCGACCTGCGGCTTCTTCCCCGTGGACGACGCGACGCTCCAGTACCTGCGCCTGACCGGCCGGCCCGACGAACGGGTCGCGCTCGTCGAGGCGTACTGCAAGGAGAACATGCTCTGGCACGAGGCCGACGACCACCCGACCTACTCGCAGGTCGTGGAGCTCGACCTCGGCACGGTCGAGCCGAGCCTCGCCGGGCCGCGGCGCCCGCAGGACCGCGTGCCGCTGAGCGGCGCGAAGCAGGCGTTCGTCGACGCGCTGCCGAGCTTCGGCGCCGACTACGGGAACGCGAGGGACGAGGCGCTCGCCGAGAGCTTCCCGGCCTCCGACCCCCCGGCGCACGTCGAGCCCGGCCACGAGGAGTCGGCCGCGGTCGCCGTCGTCGAGACCGAGGAGGAGCCGGCGCCGGCCGTCTCGGCCGCCGGCGGCCTCCGCCACGGCTGCGTCGTGATCGCGGCGATCACGAGCTGTACGAACACCTCGAACCCGCAGGTGATGGTCGCCGCGGGGCTCGTGGCGAAGAAGGCCGTCGAGCGCGGCCTCCAGCGCAAGCCGTGGGTGAAGTCCAGCCTCGCGCCGGGATCGCGCGTCGTCACCGACTACTACGAGAAGGCCGGGCTGACGCCGTACCTCGAGGCGCTCGGCTTCCACACCGTCGGGTACGGCTGCACGACCTGCATCGGGAACTCGGGGCCGCTGCCGGAGGAGATCTCGGCCGCGATCGTCGAGCACGACCTGGTCACGTGCGCGGTCCTCTCCGGCAACCGGAACTTCGAGGCGCGCATCCACCCGGAGGTGAAGGCGAACTACCTCGCCTCGCCGCCGCTCGTCGTCGCGTACGCGCTCGCCGGCCGGATGGACCTCGACCTGACCACCGAGCCGATCGGGCAGGATCCGGACGGGAACGACGTCTACCTCCGCGACCTCTGGCCGACGTCGGAGGAGATCAGCGAGGTCGTCGCCGCCAGCGTCTCCGGCGAGCTCTTCCGCGGCCGCTACGCCGACGTCTTCACCGGCGACGAGACGTGGCGCACGCTGCCCGTGCCCGCCGGCGACCTGTTCGCCTGGGAGCCCGACTCGACCTACGTCCGGCAGCCGCCGTACTTCGACGGGATGGCGCTCGAGCCGGGCGGGGTCGACGACATCGCCGGTGCGCGCTGCCTCGTCATGCTCGGCGACTCGGTTACCACCGACCACATCTCCCCGGCCGGCTCGATCAAGCTCGACGGCCCGGCCGGCCGGTACCTCGTCGACCACGGCGTCGAGCGGCGCGACTTCAACTCGTACGGCTCGCGGCGCGGGAACCACGAGGTGATGGTGCGCGGCACGTTCGCGAACGTCCGCCTCAAGAACCTGCTCGTCCCCGGCAGCGAGGGCACCTGGACCGTGCACCTCCCCGACGGCGAGGAGATGACGATCTTCGACGCGGCCGAGCGCTACCTCGCCGAGCGGACGCCGCTGATCGTGCTCGCGGGCAAGGAGTACGGCACGGGCTCGTCGCGCGACTGGGCGGCGAAGGGGCCGAAGCTCCTCGGCGTCCGGGCGGTGATCGCCGAGAGCTACGAGCGGATCCACCGCTCGAACCTGCTGATGATGGGCGTCCTCCCGCTCCAGTACCGAGACGGCGAGAACGCCGAGTCGCTGGGCCTGACGGGACGTGAGCTGTTCGCGATCGAGGGAACCGAGAACGCCGAGGCCCGCGAGGTGACGGTGCGGGCCGACGACAAGCAGTTCACCGCGCGCGTCCGGCTCGACACGCCGCGCGAGCGGGACTACGTGCGCCACGGCGGGATCCTCCCGTTCGTGCTCCGGCGCCTGCTCGCCGCCGACTAGCGGCTTCATACTTCCGGCATGGAGACCCGCTGGCGCAGCCTGATCGACGCCGGGATGGCGGTCACGTCCGAGCTGTCCCTCGACGCGGCGCTGCAGAAGGTCGTCGAGGCGGCAGCGCAGCTGACCGGCGCGCGCTACGCGGCGCTGGGCGTGATCGACCGCACCGGCCGTGCGCTCGAGCGGTTCCTGACGACCGGGATCGACGAGGAGACGCACGAGCGGATCGGCGAGCTCCCGCACGGGCGCGGCATCCTCGGCGTGCTGATCCGCGACGCCCACACGCTCCGGCTCCACGACCTGTCCGCCGACCCGCGCTCCGTGGGCTTCCCACCGCACCACCCGCTGATGAAGTCGTTCCTCGGCGTGCCGATCCTCCTCCGCGGCGTCGCCTACGGGAACCTGTACCTGACCGAGAAGGAGGGCGGCACGGAGTTCACCGCCGAGGACGAGGAGCTCGTCACGCTGCTGGCGCAGCAGGCGGCCGTCGCGATCGAGAACGCCCGCCTGTACGAGTCGGCGACCAAGTGGCTGAAGCAGCTCGAGTCGCTGACGGAGGTCGGGAACGCCCTCGCCGGCGAGACGCAGCTCGGCCCGCTGCTCGAGCTGATCGCCACGCGGCTGCGAGAGCTGATCCACTGCGAGCTGGTCGTGATCGCGCTGCCGGTGGCGGGCGGCGACCTGAGGATCGAGGCTGCCGTCGGCCCGGGCGCCGGCGGGCTCGTCGGGACGTTCCTCGCGCGAGAAGGCTCGAAGAGCGGCCGCGTCCTCGACCGCCGCCGCAGTGAGCGGGTCGACTCGACGCTCGACGACGTGGAGGTCGACCAGGAGATCGCCCGGCGGATGGGCTTCCGCTCCGGCCTGTTCGTGCCGCTCATCGTCGGCGACCGGGCGATCGGCGTCGTCGCCGCGCACAACCGGCTCGGAGCCGATCCCCGCTTCACCGACGACGAGCTCCGCGTCGCGGAGACGTTCGCGGCCCGCGCCGCGGTCGCCGTCGACCTCTCCCACCGGGTCGCGCGCGACGCGCTCCGCCGCGTCGTCGAGGGGCAGGAGCTCGAGCGCCGGCGGCTCGCACGCGAGCTGCACGACGAGACCGGCCAGGCGCTGACCTCCGTCCTCCTCGGCCTGAAGCAGGTCGAGGAGGCGAAGTCGCCGGCGGAGGAGCGGGCCGCCGTGGCCGCGGTGCGCGAGCAGGTCGTCGACACGCTGCAGAGCGTCCGCCGGCTCGCCGTCGAGCTGCGCCCGAAGGCGCTCGACGACTTCGGCCTCGTCCCCGCGCTCGAGCGGCTCGGCGAGGCCTGGGGCGAGCAGACCGGGATCGTGGTCGACGTGCAGGCGAACCTCGACTCGGCGCGCCTCCCTGGCGAGGTCGAGACCGCGCTGTACCGGATCGTGCAGGAGGCGCTGACGAACGTCGCCAAGCACGCGGGCGCCTCGCGCGTGAGCGTCGTCGTCGCCAGGCGCGAGGGCGCCGTGACGGCGATCATCGAGGACGACGGCCAGGGCTTCGGCGCCGCCGGCGGCCGGGCGGAAGGTCTCGGGCTCGTCGGGATGAAGGAGAGGGTCGGCCTGCTCGACGGTAGGCTGGCGATCGAGTCCACGGAAGGGTCGGGAACGACCGTCGTGGCCGAGGTGCCGCTCAGATGACCAAAGCGACCAAGCCCAGGATCCGCGTGCTGATCGTCGACGACCACGCCGTCGTCCGCTCCGGGCTGCACCTGCTGCTCGACGCCGAGTCGGACATCGAGGTCGTCGGCGAGGCCGGCGAGGTCAAGTCCGCGGTCTTCGAGGCGCGGGAGAAGAAGCCGGACGTGATCCTGATGGACGTCGTCATGCCCGGGCAGAGCGGCATCGAGGGGCTCCCACAGGTGCTGAAGGAGGCGCCGAAGGCGAAGGTGCTGGTGCTCTCGATGCAGGACGACCCCCGCTACGTACGCGAGGCGTTCAATGCCGGCGCGTCCGGCTACGTGCTCAAGGAGGCGGCCGACGCGGAGGTCGTCGGCGCCGTCCGCACGGTGGCCGAAGGCGGCCGGTACGTCCACCCCGCCCTCGGCGCGCGGCTCGTCGCCGCCGAGGCCGAGGCGAAGGCCCGCGAGGAGGCCGACCCGCTCTCGGAGCGCGAGCGCGAGGTGATGCGCCTGCTGGCGCTCGGCCACACGAACCAGGAGATCGCGAAGATGCTCTACATCTCCGTGCGCACCGCCGAGACGCACCGGGCGCACATCATGCAGAAGCTGCGGCTCTCGACCAGGGCGGAGCTCGTCCGCTACGCGATCGACCAGGGCCTCCTCGAAGAGAGCGAGCCCGAGACCTAGCGCGGAGAGCGCGACAGCGGCGCCGGCACGAAGCGCTCGTCGGTAAGCCAGAGCCCGGCGGCCGCGAATGCTGCGCCGAAGACCGACGCCGGCAGCGACCAGGTCAGGGCGAGGTCGAAGAAGCTCCGCCCGGCCGGCGTGACCAGCACGAGCACGTAGAGGCCGAGCATCGCCGCGCACAGTCCGAGGACGGAGATGCGCCGCGTCAGCCGCCCGCGGCCCTCGAGCAGGTAGATGAGGTAGAGCCCGACCAGGACGAGCGTCGTCGTCGCGACCGTGCGGGCCTCGACGAGCGGCTCGTTGGCGACGTCGAGCGCGAAGAGGTAGCTGGAGAGCACGCCGAGCCCGGCTGCGGTGCCGGCCGGGACGGCGAAGCGCGCGACCGAGCTGAGGAACCCGGTGATCTCGAAGGTGCCGGTGCTCGGCGCGAGCGCGAGGAAGAAGGCCGGGATCCCGATCGTCACCGAGGCGGCGAGCGTCAGGTGGCGCGGCAGGAGCGGGTAGGCGGTCTCCGTCAGCCCGATCGAGAGGATCAGGAACGTCGCGAAGGCCGATTTCGTCACGAACAGCTTTGCCACCCGGGCGAGGTTGCGGAGCAGCTTGCGCCCTTCGGCGACCATCGCCGGGACCGCCGAGAAGTCGCCGCCGACGAGGACGAGGTCGGCGACGCTCCGCGCCATCTGCGTGCCGCTCCCCTGCGCGATCGCGAGGCGGGACGCCTTCAGCGCCGGCACGTCGTTGACGCCGTCTCCGACCATCGCCACGTAGCGCCCGCTCGCCGTCAGCGCCTCGATCACCCGGCGCTTCCCCTCCGGCGTGATCCGGCCGATCACGGTGGCCGCGAGCGCGGCGTTCAGGTCGAGCTCGCGGCCGTCGAGCGGCTCGCCGTCGAGCGGGATCCCGGCCTCGCGCGCGATCGCGGCAACGGTCGCCGGGCTGTCGCCGGAGATCACCTTCAGCTGGACGCCCTGCTCCCGGAAGAACCCCACGGTCGCGCGCGCCTCCGGCCGGAGCTTCTCGCCGATGACGACGATCCCGAGCGGGACGACCCCGTCGGGGACGCCCTCGTCCGGCTCCACCTCGTCGGGCAGCGCGGGCGCGCGCCCGAAGGCGACGACCCGCCGTCCGGACGACGTCTCGTGCTCGGCTCGCTCGGCCAGCCCGTCGAGCGCAAAGTGCTCCGGCGCGCCCAGCACGAGGCAGTCGCCGCCGAGCTCCACCGCGCTCCACTTCCGCCGCGACGAGAACGGCACCTCGTGCTCCGGCTGCTCGGCCTTGCCCGGGTAGGCCGCGGCGATCGCCTCGAGGGTCGCGTTCCGGCTGGACGCGGCGGCGGCGTACCGGCCGAGCAGCTCCTGCAGCTCCGCCTGCTGCTCCCCCACGGCGGGGACGGCGTCGAGCACGAACGGCTTCGGCTCCGTCAGCGTTCCCGTCTTGTCGAGGCAGACCGTGTCGACCGACGCGAGCGACTCGACGGCGTTCAGCTGCTGCACGAGCGCCCCGCGCCGCGACATCCGCACCGCGGCGACCGCGTACGTGACGCTGACGAGCAGGATCAGCCCTTCGGGGACGAGCGTGACGACCGCCGCCGCCGACTTCGAGACGGCGTCGCGCGTGGTCGCGTTCTGGGCCCAGAGCGCGTACCCGAGCAGCGCGCCGAGCGGCACGATCACGCAGACGAGAATGATCAGCAGCCGGTTCAGCTGGCGCTCGAGCGGCGAGCGCGGGTGGCGGAACGCGCGGGCCTCGCCGGTGATCTTGGCCGCGTAGCTCTCCTCGCCGACGGCGGTGACGACGAACGAGCCCGTGCCCTCGACCGCGAACGAGCCGGAGCGCACCTCCTCGCCGGGGCGGCGGTCGACCGTCCGCGCCTCGCCGGTGAGGATCGACTCGTCGAGGGTGAGCCCGTTCGACGCGACGACCTGGCCGTCGGCGACGACCTGGTCACCCGCCTGCAGCTCGACGAGGTCGCCGTCGACGAGCTCGTCGACGTGCACCCGGCGGCGGCGGCCGTCGCGGACGACCGTCGCCGTCGGCTCGATCAGGGCGGCGAGCCGGTCGAGCGCCCGCTTCGCGCGCACCTCCTGGAAGATCCCGATCGCCGTGTTCGCGACCAGCACGCCGACGAAGAGCGCGTCGCGGGCGTCTCCGAACGCGATCACGAGGCCGCCGAACACGGCCAGGATCAGGTTGAAGATCGTGAAGACGTTGGCCCGGACGATGCTCGCGTAGGAGCGGCTGGACTGCTCCTTCGGCTCGCGCGGCCGTGCGGAGAGCCGCTTCCGGGCCTCCGCCTCGGTCAGGCCTTCCGCGGAGAGCTCCGTGCCGGAGGTCGCACGCGTCGCCACCGGCGCAAGGCTACGGCCTCGGCGCCGGCGGCGCGGCGTACGTGATCGGGACGGCTACGGCTGCTTGTGCCAGACGAGCATCCGGCCGCTCCGGTGCCCGTCCTCCTCGCGCCAGCGGAGCTTGGACAGCACCGAGACGACGCCCGGCACGCGCTGGACGAACGACGGGATCATCTCCGCGTCGGCCTTCGTGTCCACCTCGCCGGACAGCCGCACCTCGCCGTTCTCGACGGCGACCTCGATCGTGTCGGACTCGATCCAGAGCGTCCGCCGGAGGACGTCGTCGCGGATCTCCGCGAGGATCTCCTCGTCCGTGCGGACGAACGCGCGCACGAGGTCGGCCCTCGTGACGATCCCGATCAGCGCCCCGTCGCCGTTGACGACGGGCAGGCGCTTGACACCCTGGTCGATCATCAGGTTCGCCACCTCGGCGAGCGGCCGCTTGGGGGTGATCGTGACCGCGGGCGCGGTCATCGCCTCGCCGACCGTCTTCGCCTCGACCTTTGCCTCGTCCGCCGCCGGCTGCTCGAGCCACCGCTCGATCAGGTGCTTCTCGTGCGGGCCGCCGATCTCCTTGAAGAGGATGTCCCCCTCCGAGATCACGCCGACCACGTGGTTCTCCGAATCGACCACGGGCAGGCCGGAGATCCGGTGCTGCGCGAGCAGCGCCGCCGCGTCCTTCAACGTGGTCTCCGGGGTGACCGTGATCGGCTCGGTCGTCATGACGTCCTTGACTCTCATCTCAGCCTCCTTGGGCAACGGGCAGGCGAGCCGCGCGTGTGAGCGCCGCGAGCCTGCCGGCAAGCAGATTTATCCGCGAGGGGCCCGCCCCGACCCGGCTGAGCAGGATCGGCTCGGAGGCGGCGAGCTCGAGCACGATGCACCGGTCTCCCGGACTGCCGGTGCGCACCTCCTCGACCTCGGTGAACGGGATCGACAGCGAGACGTCGACACCGCTCACGGGGTCGCGGCCGGCGAGCTCGATACCGCCCTCCCCGGCCCGCAGGGTGCCGATGCAAGACCTTCCGGTCCCTTGCCGGCCCCACGCGATTCGCTCGACGAGCGCATCCCTCATAGGCGAACTGTGGCCGCGGGACGGGTGCCTCTACATCGGGGGCGGCGCTGAAGGTGTCTGCGGAATTCCAC
>Ga0335085_10017452_pt1 | contig 10339 bp, 10 predicted proteins | sample Lox_Sample_45_FD_206712 | JGI IMG/M metagenome (GOLD analysis project Ga0335085, IMG submission 206712) | Soil microbial communities from Loxahatchee National Wildlife Refuge, Florida, United States - Lox_Sample_4.5 | ecosystem: Environmental > Terrestrial > Soil > Wetlands | place: USA...
CCGGCCCAGCAACCGGAACGGCCACCCGCGGCCTGATTTCCGCTCCGTCTGCTCAAGACCCACGCTGCGAGGCCCTGCCTGAGGCAGCTCATCCGGCCTACAGGATCCCATCGCCGTTTCGGCCGGATATGCGGCGCTCACCCGCCCTCTGATCGGGGCAGCAGCTAGGTTGAGATTACAACAGCTACGGATGGCCAATTCCAGCGATGCAGGGCACTTCGCAGCCGATGGCGGGCATGGCTACCGTGCTGTTAAGTCAACAATGTGGGTTTGTTGCAAGGGGGTCAACGGTCCGTTTACCCGCGCCAACGGCCTGTTCGGGATCCCACTGCCCGTCTATCATCGGCGCCTCCCATTATGCCCGCCGCGCCATGGCGAAGGCTCAGAGCAAGGCCGTGAAAAACTACCTCAAGCCCTCGGTGATGTTGTCCGCCGTGCTGCTCGCCGCCACGGCGAGCGGCGCCCCGCCGCCGAAGACGCTGCACGACAGCGGCGATCCGACGCTGGCGCTGACCCCGGGTCTGCGCGGTGCGGAGAAGGCACCCCCGGGCACGCCCCCGGGAAATCCCGATCCCCACGACCTGAATGGGGTGTGGTGGCTGTCCGGCTACCAGTACCTGCTGGGCCCGGAACCCGGCGTGGCCCCACCCCTGAAACCCGAATACATGGCCATCCTGGAGCGGCGCATCCGCGCCAAGAACCGCGGCACGCCCGAGGCCGATGCCTCCACGCAGTGCCTGCCGCACGGCATGCCCCGCATCATGGAGAGCCCCTATCCCATCGAGATCGTCCAGACCCCCGAGCGCATCACCCTGCTGCATGAGGTGGCCCACAACCTGCGCCGCATCTGGCTGAACCGTGATCATCCCAAGCATCTGACGCCCACCTTCCTCGGCGACTCGGTCGGACACTGGGAAGGCGATACGCTGGTGGTCGACACCATCGGCCTGAACGACCGCACCTTCATCGACGATGAGGGCAGCAGCCATTCCACGCAGGAACACGTGATCGAGCATATCCGCAAGATCGACAACGGCCAGAACCTCGAGCTCATCATGACGGTCGAGGATCCCGTGACGCTGGAGCATCCTTACAGCTACCGCCGCATCTATCACTGGCGCCCGGATGTGCGGCCCCAGGAATACGTGTGCGAAGAGAACAACCGCAATGCGCCGGTGAATGGCGTCACGGTGGCCAAATGAAGGCGCTCAGGGGGGTGATTTCGGCCGCGGCGCTGGCCGGATTGACTGCGACGGCACTGGCGGCGCCACCGGACTTCAGCGGCGTGTGGTTCCTGGCCAGCCATCAGGGGGCGCTGAAGACCAGCGAAGGGCAGGCTCCGCCGCTGAATGCCGCAGCCCAAAGCGTCTATGACGCGCATCGCGCGGCAGCGGCCAAGGGCGACTTTTCCTTTGATGGCGCCACCCGCTGTCTGCCGCCGGGGCTGCCGCGGCTGATGCTGATGAAGGAGCCGTTCGAGATCCTGCAGAAGCCCAAGACGCTGTACTTCGTGTACCAGATCAACCGCCTGCCGCGCCGGGTGTACCTGAATGAGGCGCTGCCCACGGACGTGGACCCGCACTACCTGGGGTATTCGGTGGGCAAGTGGGACGGGGACGCCCTGGTGGTCGATTCGGCAGGCTTCGATGACAGCACGCTGCTGGATAATTCCGGGCTGCCGCACTCGGAGGCGCTGCATCTCACCGAACGCTACGAACTCAGCCACAACGGCAAGCACCTGCACCTGCGCTTCACCATCGATGATCCCAAGACCTACACGCACAGCTGGTCGGCCGAGGCCGACTATGTGAAACGCCCGGGCTATGAGATCCCCGAGGACGTGTGCGCGGCCACTCCGGAGGCGAAGCGGCCGCGCAGCTGAGGGCGTGCCTTGCGGCAGGTCCGTTGATCAGCGGCAGCTGAAGCTCGCCGCCTCGTTGCTGTCGCCCTTGCCGTCATAGACCGCACGGTGCGGGTAGGCGCACAGCGGCCGCGTGCGGTCGGCCTTGCCGGCGCTGCGGTGGGTGGCGACCAGGCTGTCCGGCGCCACGCCCCGCTCGACCCACGCTTCCAGCGCCCCCACCGAATCGAAGGTGTCGGGCCCGGGTCCCCGGCCACAGTGCATAACGCCGGGCGCCAGGAACAGGCGTGCGAAATCCGACACCTGCGCCACGGCGGCCGCCTGGCTGGTGCCGGCCGGTGCCAGATGCCGCGCCAGCCTCTGGTAATAGCCGATGGTGTGCAGTGGGGTGATGAGCGGATCCGACCAGCCATGCCAGAGAATCAGCTTGCCGCCGGCGCGGCGGAACTCGGCCAGATCCGGACTGCCGTCGTTCATCACCGCCCCGATCTTGTCATCGGCGCTCTTCACGTCGCGGTCGTAGTTGATCTGGTGGAAGTCCCACTGCGGATCCTCGAACACCATATCGCGGAAGGTACCGGCACCGAGTGCCGCGACCCGATCGCTGCGCGCCTGGGCGAGCGCAAACTCCATTCCGCGCGGCCAGCCCGGATATACGGCGTTGCCGTTGGCGTAGTGAGCGCCGGCGTAGATCTGCTCCAGCGCCTTCACTTCGCTGGGTACCAGACAGCGCTGCGGATCCTCACCCGCCTTGCATGCCAGCTCGGCCGGCTTGAAATCGCACCCCAGCGGATCTGACACCAGGCCATCGATGACGCCATCCTTGGCATCGCATCGCTTGACGACGGCGGCGGAAATCAGCGCAATCTTCGCCACCGGGATCTGCTGGGCCGCCATGTAGCCCCACAGCTGCCCGGCGTGCAGGTGCACCACCTCCGAAGCCGGTGCGCCGGCGATGATGCCATCGTAGTCATGCGGATAGCGGTGGGCTTCGGTGAGCGCCTGCCAGCCCCCCGAGGAGCAGCCGACGAAGTACGAGCGGCTCGGCGGCTTGGCATAGAAGGCCGCGATGATGGCCTTGGCCTTGACGGCGGTTTCGTGTTGCGCGCGATAGCCCTGATCCTTCACCAGCTCCGGGTGGTGCAGCGCCCAGCTGGCCGGATCCGGATACGTGGCGAGGTGGCCCATGTCGGTGTTGGCCGTGGCGAAGTTCTTCAGCAGCCCGGTGGCGAGTGCTGTGTAGACGATGGCGCCGTTGTATCCGCCGTTGCCGGTGCCCTGAAACTTGCCGTTCCAGTCCTTCAGCGGCAGCCACACCTCAAAGCGCACCGCAGGCCGGATCACCCCGGTCACGCGGCAGAAGGCGGGGAGCCGCGCCAGCAGTGCATCCTGGGCGGCCTTGGCAGCGGCCTGATCCTTCGCGGCCTGCGCATCCTCCGGAGGCGGGGGCGGGGTCGCCGGCGGGGGCGGTGTAAATTTCGAGGCCTCCACCACCTGTGCCGTCAGGGCGCCTGTGTCGGGCAGTTTGAGGCCGGCGAGGCGCGCACAGTCGGCGGCGGCTTCGGACCGGGCCCCCTGGGCTGCGGCCCAGGACACGGCGGCCGCGGCCACCAGCATGGATGCATTGGTTCTCACGACTCCCCCCTGAAATCGCTGCCGGATCAGTTCCGGTGCCGGATCTTACCCGCTACGGGGTGCTTTGCGGGCGGCCTAACTGATTGACCCACCGGCAGTTCGACTGCCTGATCCGCCCGGTCACAGCACCTTGGCGTACCATGAGCGCCATGAAGCGCGCGCTGCCCCTGCTGACCCTGCTCATCGCCGTCACCACGGCCTTCGCCGCGGCGCCCTGGCCGTACGATGAGAAGGCCGACGCGGCCCTGGATATCCAGCATGCGCTGGCGGCAGCGGACCGCGATCACCGCAAGGTGCTGCTGGTGTTCGGCGCCAACTGGTGCTCGGACTGCCGGGCGCTGGACAAGGTCCTGCACGGCAGCGGCCAGCACCTGATCGAATCCGGCTTCGATGTGGTGAAGATCGATGTCGGCAATTTCGACAAGAACCTGTATCTGGCCAGGCGTTACGGCAATCCCATCGCCAAGGGCATCCCGGCGCTGGTCGTACTCGGCGCGGATCATCAGGTCATCTACTCCACCGTCAACGGCGAACTCGCCAATGCCGGCCAGATGAGCGAGAGGGAGCTCTACGATTTCCTCAAGCGCCAGCTCGCCGGGAGGACTTGAACTTATGGCCCAGCCCCATTCCACCGCCGTATCCGCCGAGGACCGCGCCGCCATCATCGAGACCTATGCGCGCTATGCGTGGGGACTGGACCTGGCCGATGCCGACATGCTGCTGTCGGCCTTCGCCGAAGATGCCGAGTTCGACCACCTGTGGCAGGGCAAGGTCAAGGGCCACGCCGCCATCCTCGCCAACATGCGCGAGCTGTGGAACGACCGCCAGCACTGGTGGTTCGGCCGTCAGCACCTGTTCAACCACTACATCATGGAACGCCAGAGCGATGCGTCGGTAAAGGTGCGCTGCTTCTTCCAGATCATGCAGTTCAACGTCGACTACGGCACCAACTTCGTATTCGGCATCGGCACCCGTGAGGACCTGTGCGTGCAGCGCGAGGGCCGCTGGGTCTTCAAGACATTGTTCATCAACGCCTGGCGCTCGCAGGCGGATGTGCCCTGGAAGGGCGAGAACCGGCTGGTGGCGCGCCCGAGTGCCGGCGGCGCCGTGCCGCCCTCGCTGCCACCGGGCTTCAAGGCGGGACGATAATGCCGCAAGGGGATGGCATGGCTGAGGCGGGAAGCCGCGAAATCGCGGTGCGCGATCCGCGCACCGGTAGCACCGAATTTTCCTTCACCGCGGCGAGTGCCGCGCAGGTCGCGGCCGCCGCAGCGCGCCTGCGACGCAACCAGCCCGCCTGGGCGGCGCGCCCGATCCGCGAGCGCATCGACATCATGCGCCGCTGGGTCGCCGAGCTCATTGCCCACGCCAAGGCCATCGGTGCCGCCGATGGCGCCGACACCGGTGGCTGCCACACCTCTCAGTTCACCGCCTTCATCGCCGTGGCCAACATCAATGGCTGGTGCGAGGACGCCGAGGGGGTGCTGGAGCGCGCCCACGTCGGCGGCCAGTCGCTCACCATGCCGACGGTGAACATCCGCTCGCAGCTGGTGCCCTACTCGCTGGTGGGAGTCATCAGTCCCTGGAACGCGCCGATGATGCTCTCGCTGCTGGATGCGGTGCCGGCGCTGTTTGCAGGCTCGGCGGTGCTGCTCAAGCCGAGCGAGGTGACGCCGCGCTTCGTCGAGCCGCTGCTGCACACCGTGCGCCGCGTGCCGGAACTGGCCGAAGTCTTCGACGTGGTGCTGGGCGATGGCCGCACCGGACAGGACGTGGTGGCCAATGTCGACCTGGTGTGCTTCACCGGCAGCGTGCCCAATGGACGCAAGGTGGCCCTCGCCTGCGCGCAGCGCCTGATTCCCTGCTTCCTGGAACTCGGCGGCAAGGATCCGGCCATCGTCACCGCCGATGCCGACATCGACCGCGCCACCACCGCGGTGCTGCGCGGTGGCGTCTATGCCACCGGACAGGTGTGCTATTCGGTGGAGCGGGTCTACGTGCACCGCTCCATCCATGACCGCTTCGTCGCAGCGCTCGTCGCCAAGGCGAAACAGGTGACGCTCAACGACCGCAATCCGCTCGAGGGCCATATCGGCCCCTTCATCTTCGTGCGCCAGCCCGAGATCGTCGAGGCACACCTTGCCGATGCCGTCGCCAAGGGCGCCAGGATCCTCACCGGCGGAGTCACCGAAACCCTGGGCGGTGGCCTGTACATGCGTCCGACGGTGGTGACCGAGGTCAACCACGACATGCGGCTGATGCGCGAGGAGACCTTCGGGCCGATACTGCCCGTGATGCGCTTCGACAGCGTCGCTGAGGCCATCGCGCTCGCCAACGACACCGAGTTCGGCCTGACGGCCTCGGTGATCGCCGGCACCGAGGAGGAAGGTCAGCGGATTGCCGAGCAGCTCAATGCAGGGAGCGTCTTCGTGCAGGACACGTTCCTGACCTTCGCCAAGCTGCGCAAGATCGGCACCCACAGCTTCGGGGTCTCCGGACTGGGCGGTTCGCGCACCGGACCCGAATCCATCATGCGCTTCCTGCGCCGCAAGGCCATCCTCACCAACCAGGGCGCGCCCGCGAGCATCTTCGACGACAAGCCCGGCGATGTGGCCGGTCCGCGGCGCTGATCCTCAGCCGCGCCGCAGGCTTACACCAGCTTCAGACCCCGGGGCACGCGCGGGAAGATGGCATCGGGCTGCTGCGGGCCTGGGTCCCACAGCGATGCGAACAAGCCCGCAAGCATGCGGCGGCCGTCATTGAGCACCGGGTCGGCGCGGTCCTGGCACGGCGTGTCGCGCTCCACCGCCGCCGGTGCGCCGGCGATACGTCCGCGGCTGATGAGCCCGCCGCGCGGGAACTACACCGTGCCGTGCCCGCGGCCGGTGCCGCGATCGGCCAGGGCCGGGCGATCTGCCGGCTGACCTTGGCGCGAAGGGTCTCATCGGCCGCCCGCCGCTGCTGTTCCAGATAGCCGTCGCACCCGAGCTCGGCTCACTGCTCGCGCACCTGGGTATTGACCCCGAAGGTCGTGCGCTGCCGTCAGGCCATATGCGGCGGGTCGGCTCCGGGGCGCCACGGGGACCCAGGCGCAGCCGGCCAGCGCGGCGGTCGCCCGATGACTACCCGTCAGATGGGCTGGTGCAGGAGCTGACCCGCCGCGTCCGAAACGTTGCGGGCCGGGCACGCAGGACGCCTCTGCCTCTCAGCGCAGATTCTTCAGTGCCTCGCGGATGGACAGGCTGTGCAGCCGCTCACGGTTGCGGCGCACGTAGCGTGTGACCTCGGCCGGGTCGGTCCAGGCATGCTGGCGCAGCGCCCAGCCGATGGCTTTGCGCAGGAAGAACTCCTTCGAGTCCAGCGACGGCTCGATGCAGGCATAGAGCAGCGCCAGATCCGTCTCGTGCTTGAAGCCCAGCTGGCAGATGATCGAGGTGCGCCGCTTCCACAGATTCGGCGAGCGGCTCCAGGTGAGCATGCGGCGGCGCATGCCCGCCGGATAGTCCCGCAGGATGGGCCCGACGCGATGCGCGGCGATGTCATCGACATAGTCCCACCAGGCGCCGCTGACGATCAGCTCCTCGTACAGCCTCATGGCGGCGGGGGTCTGAAAGGCTTGCGCGCGCGCATCCCCGGCCAGATGCAGCGCGGCGTAGCGCTCCTCGCGAAACTGCGCTCCATGCCACAGGTCGCGCACCTGCTGTTGCCACTCGCGCGCCGAAGCGAATTCCAGCGTCGCGAAGGCGCGGCGGCACACCTGCCGCAGCAGCGGCATCGGCACGCCGTGATAGGGCATGTCCGATTTCATATAGGCCTGCATGGCCGGTGCCTTGCGCGGATCGGCGACATCGCGCAGGGCCTTGCGCAGCATCGGCAGCATGGCGCGGTTCATAGGAGTGCGCCGGCGCCGCGGCGCGGGCACTTGCAGTTCTACCAGGGCAGCGGCGGGTAGATGTGCACGTCGGCGCTCTGGCCGAGTTCCTTCAGACGTGCGCGCCACGCGGCCTCATTCAGGCCCGACTCAAGCTTGCCGCTGACGGTATCGAGAATGAAGTATTTCGTGTCCGCAGTGCCGGCGAAGTCCAGATCATTGGTGATTTCATGGCTGGGCGGCGGCACCGTCCCCTCGGCGCCGATGACGTACTGCCCGGAGACCGCATAGGCCGCAATGGTTCCGGGGAGCAGACGCGTGCCATCGTGCTTGACGAGCTTGGTCTGCCCGTCCTTGTCGGGCTGCAGGTAGAAGCTGTTCGGCAGGACCACCACCGGCCCGGTGACGGTCCTGGCGAAGGCATTGAACGTGAGCAGCAACAGGCAGGCACAGGACAGGAGGCGCAGCGCCGCGGGGAAACGTACAGACATGGTGAACTCTCGGTGCAGTAACTGATTCTCGGCCATGACGATTGTGGAGGGTCCCCGCGGCGCTGCCGCGGGGACTCGCCACGCTAGGTGCGATAGGAGCTGCGCCTCTCCAGGCGGTGCACGATCTCGCGCGGATAGATGCCCGTGTGGCGGGTGCGCAGCTCGATCGGCAAGCGTTCCGGGGGCACCGGTTCATCCGGGCAGGACTGCAGGATGGCGTTGAAGCGCTCCTCCATGCCGTCCTTGAACTCGGTGTGCGAAATGATGAACAGATCATTGTTGCGGATGCCGTTGAGCACGCGCTCGCCGGCCTCCAGCGGACTCATCAGTCCGGCGCCGAAGGCGGGACGCGGCCGGCCGTCGGGGCCGGGCGGCGGCGGCGGGCGCGAGCCCGGGGGCAGATTGTCCGTGCTGACACCGCCGGGACAGAATACCGAGGTTCCGATGTTGGTGCCTTCCAGTTCGATGCGCAGTCCTTCCATGATGCCCACGGCCGCGAACTTCGTGGATGTGTAGATGCCCGCCGTGACCGCCGGCAGCAGGCCGCTCATCGAGGCGGTGGTCACGAAGTGACCGCCTTCGTTGTGTTCCTTCATATGCGGCAGCACCACCGAAACGCTGTGATAGATGGCGCCGAAGTTCACGTCGATGGCGTTCTGCCACTCCTCCGCCGAGGCCTCGCTCGCCTTGCGCAGCGTCTTGATGCCCGCGTTGTTCACCACTACGTGCAGCTTGCCGTACTTGCCCTTGACCGCCTCCAGCAGCTTCACCCAGCCGTCGCGTCCGACCACGTCGTGCTTGACGGGAAACACCGGTGCATCCTTGGCGAACAGCGGCATCGCCAGAGCCAGACGCTTTTCGTTGCGGTAGCCGATGACCACATTCATGCCGGCATTGGAAGCGGCCCGCGCGATTCCGAGGCCGATGCCATCGGAGGAGGCCGTGATGTAGATGGTCTTGCCTTTGACATCGCTCAGCGGCGGGGGCTGTGACAGCTTCGGCTCCGGCGGCGGTGGTGGCCGGGCCCCGGGCGGCGGCACTGGCTGATCCCCGGCCTGCTGCGCCCGCACCGGCGCGGCGGCGCCGAGCCCCGCGAGCAGCGTCGCGGCGCCCGCGCCGGCGGCCAGCGATGACAGAAACTGGCGCCGGTCGCTGATCGTCGAATCGATCTCAGCCGACCGGGCGGCTGGCTGCTGCGTGCTCATAGGTCCCCTTGCCTCGTGATTGATAGAAGCGAAGTCTAGCCGGCTTGGGGCCGGGACAGACCACCGCGCGCGTCTGCTCTGCTTTTCCCGCCCAGCGGTAACTTCAAAACCTTAGCGCGATCATCAAGTTACTGCGCCGCAGGCGTGCGCCCGAAGGCCTCGCCGCCGGCGCGCGGGCTCGGCGGCGGCATCGGCCTGCCGGTCACCGGATTGGGATAGTGGAACGGCTCGACGTAGTAGTTCGGGAAGGTCAGATAGATGACCGTGGGCGGCAGATCCGGCCAGGGCGGCCACTTCTCCGGATAGGTGTTGAGAATGGTGTTGTCGAGCCAGCCGACCTTGTAGCCCGAGTACATGTTGAAGGGGCCGCGCAGTTTCTTGAACTGCCACACGCCGTTGATTTTGACGAACCGGTCCTCGTAATAGTTGTGGCCCCATCCGCCCGAACTCATGACGAAGGCGATGCAGCGCACCGAGGCATTGACCCCGTCCGGATCAATGGTCGGCAGGCACTGGAACTGCTGGTGATCGATCAGCAGTCCGTTGCGTGGTCCGATCGGACCCAAGCCCACGTGCATGTACTCGAATACCCGGTCGCGTCCCAGGAATACACCCTTGCCGCCGATCTCCAGCGTGGCATCCGGCGCGAACAGGTCCGCCAGATAGTGCCACTGGGCCTTGTCGACGTAGTAACCGTAGGCGTCCTGCACGATCTCGACCTCGGTCAGGTCCTGCAGGCGCTGGATGCGCTCGCCCAGACCGTTCAGCTGCTGCGCAATGCCATCAAGCTCGGTGCTCGGCTGCGCCTGCGCCACGTTGGCGAACGCCACGACCGCCATGAGTGCCGCGCAGCGACCCAGCCAATCCCGCTTCTTGGATATGGTATGCAGCATGGCGCTTACTCGTGTTCGCCGGGCGTGGGTTTGCCACTGACCGGATTGTTGTAGTGATAGGGCACGATCTGCAGCTTGGGGAATGACTGGTACACCACGCTCGGCGGCCGATCGGGCGGAATGCTGGTGCTGGGTGGATCCATGGGATAGGGCTTGGCAGCCCAGCCCTTGTCGTAGTCGCCCCAGAAGGTCACGTAGTAGTGCAGTTTGCTGAACTTCCAGGTGCCGTGCTCGTTGACGTATTCATTCTCATAGATGCCGCCGCCCCAGCGCCCCTGCCCGTCGCGCGCGAGCAGCACATCGCTGCGCCAGCGTGCCTTGGCGCTGCGGTTATCATCCGACACATGGATGATGGGCTGCGCCATGACGTAGTTGTTGAGCTG
>Ga0335085_10017453_pt1 | contig 10337 bp, 11 predicted proteins | sample Lox_Sample_45_FD_206712 | JGI IMG/M metagenome (GOLD analysis project Ga0335085, IMG submission 206712) | Soil microbial communities from Loxahatchee National Wildlife Refuge, Florida, United States - Lox_Sample_4.5 | ecosystem: Environmental > Terrestrial > Soil > Wetlands | place: USA...
TGCTTCTGATCGTCACCCTGCCGATCCAGACCCACGCGGTGAAGCTGGACATGCCCGCGCCCAATGCGACGCCGCCGACGGTTGAGCCGCAGACGGTGGAACTGGGCGTGGACTTTGACGGCACCGTCACCTGGAATGGGACCCCCGTGGACCGTGGAACCATGGACTCCTATTTCGAGAATGCGGCCCGTACCAACCCGCAACCCGAAATCCATGTCAATGCGAACCGGCTGGCCAAATATGACGCAGTGGCCAAGGTGTTGGCGGATGCCCAGCGCCTGGGTGCGACCCATATTGGATTTACCGGGATCGACCAGTATAATTAGGCTGTGAGGTCACGGTCGTGGGTGAAAAAGCGTGCGGCATCCCCGCACGCTTTCCCATTTTGTGAGAACGTAAAAGAGGTCATGTCATGCCCGTCCGTACACTGCGTGCCGCTCTGACGGCCATTCTTCTTGGTACCGCCACTGCCGGGGTCGCCGTGCTGACAATGGCCGGTCCGGCCCAGGCCCTGACTGTCAGCGCCAAGGTTGGCCCGCTGGTCAAGGAAGCCCAATCCATGGCCCAGGCCAAGAATTACAAAGGTGCGCTGGCCAAGCTCAGCGAGGCGGAAGCGGTGAAGTCCACGCCGGACGACACTACTGTCATCAACCAGCTCAAGCAGTACATCTCGGTGGCCTCGGCCGACCCCAACACGCCCGCGGGCGCCAAGGCCAAATTCTCCAATGACTACAATGCCGGCAGGTACAAGGACGTGATCGCCGACGCCGAATATCTGCGCAAGTTCAATGAACTGGGCGCCGAAGACCAGCTGATCATCGGCCAGGCCTATTACAAGGACCGCGACTTTGCCGGCTGCGTGAAATACGCCAAGTCCCTCAATTCCGATGTCGCGCTGCAGCTCCAGGCACGCTGCGCTTATGAGACCGGCGACGAAGCCACCCAGCGCTCGGCGCTGGAACAGCTGGTCGCCCGCAGTCCCAAGCCGGAATATTGGTCTGACCTGCTCAAGCTGGGTGAACGCGCCCGCGGCATCTCCGACCGCAACTCCTTCGATCTCAGCCGTTTGCGGCTTCTGACCAACAGCATGCAGACCAAGGACGATTATGTCGCCCTGGCCCAATACGCCCTCCAGTTCAAGTGCGCCGCAGAAGCCCAAGCCGCGCTGGAGAAGGGCGTTGCCGCCAAGATGGTGAGCGACGATCGTTCCATGCGCCTTCTGGCCACCGCCAAGCAGATGGCCTCTGCCTATGCCGCCAACGAATCCAAGGCGCTGGCTGCCGCCAATGCCGCACCCCAGGGCGACGACCTCGTCGCGGTGGGTAACAGCATGATCGGCGAAGGCAAGGCCAAGGACGCCATTGGCGTGATCCAGAATGGGATGAAAAAACCTCTCAAGGATGCCAATACCGCCGAGATCACGCTGGGCGAAGCCTATCTCGCCGCCGGCCAGAAGGGCGAAGCTGAGGCGGCGTTCAACAAGGTCAAGGCGCCCGAGAAAGACGCCATGGTGGCGCATCTCTGGTCCCTGGCGGCGCACCATTGACAGCCCGATAGAACCAACAAGGGCGCCGGCGCAAGCCGGTGCCTTTTCATTTGGACCGGAACACCAGCGTCTTTGACAGTGTAAAATTGAATATCAGGCCGACCAGCACACCGATGGCCTGGGCGACGAACTTGTTGTTGAAGGGAAATGGCGCGAAATGCACCAGCGCCAGTGCGGCCAGATAATTGGCCAGGGCGCCCACGGAATTGGCGCCGGCGAATTTCAAACCTTCCTGCAAAATGCCGGAAAGGCTTTTGGCCCGGCGGTCGCGGAAGGTGAAATAGCGGTTGCCCTGCCAGGTGAACGTCATGGCAATAAAGATGGCCAGCGCATTGCCGGCGGCAAAATCCAGTTTCAGCGGCCCCGTCGTCAGCGCCAGGATTGTTGCACCCACGACATAGCCCAGGGCTCCGATGATGCCGAACCGGATGAAGGAATGCCGCAGCAGATACCGCGTGATAGTTTTGAGACCGCTCACTGGAGCTCTTGCGGTCCGGGAATGGCAAGATAGGCCATGCGTTTGGCCTCCCAGCGGCCACGCGTCACCGTGTCCAGGATCAGCCCGCAGGTCAGTGAGAGAAAGGCGATCACCATCAGTCCGGTGGCCAGCACCGCGGTCGGCAGGCGCGGCACCAGGCCGGTCTGGAAATATTCCGACACCACCGGCCACCCGATGATGATGGCAACCGCGGCAACAAGTACCGAGATGGTGGAGAAGAACACCAGCGGCCGTTCCTCCCGCACCAGATAGCCGATGGTCCCCAGGATGCGGAAGCCGTCGCGCCAGGTGTTCAGCTTCGACACCGATCCAGCCGGTCTCTCCTTGTAGCGTGTGTCCATCTCCGACATGGGCATCATCAGCCGCACGGCATGAACGGTCAGTTCGGTCTCGACGGCAAAGCCCTCGGCGGTGAACGGGAAAGACTTCACGAAGCGGCGCGAAAAGACGCGGTAGCCGCTCAGCATGTCCGACAGATGCACGTTGAACAGCAGTGCGGTCAGGCCGGTCAGCAGGCGGTTGCCGAAGACATGGCCAGCGCGGTAGGCGGCCGCATCGGTATGAATGCGGCGCCCCGTCAGCAGGTCCGCACCCTGGGCGATCATGCTGGCGATCATGCGTGGAGAGGCTGCCGCATCATAGGTATCGTCGCCATCCACCAGCACATAGATGTCGGCCTCGATATCTGCGAACATCCGGCGCACAACATTGCCCTTGCCCTGGCGTAGTTCGGTGCGCACCACTGCGCCCGCCTCGGCCGCGCGCGCCGCCGTCTGGTCCCTGGAATTGTTGTCATAAACATAGATCGCGGCGCCGGGCAGGGCGGCTCGGAAATCCGCGACGACGGTGGCAATGGCCGCTTCTTCATTATAACAGGGCACCAGCACTGCGACTTTCACCGGCTTCCCGCCCCTTCAGCTCTTTCTGGCCAATGGGCACCATTGGTAGGTGCCAATCAGGTTTGTATCGAATTGCTGGCATTCCGGCCAGCGGATGGCGAGGCGGTAGTCGGCCAGCGCGTCACGGGCGCGGGTCATGTCACCAGCGTCGGCGATCAGGTACAGGTCGCCGCCCGCCGCCAGATGCGCCTTGACCCGCCGCATCATTTCTTTGGTGATCACGGTGCCATCGCGGGGCTGCACCATCCAGCCATCGATCCGCAGCACGGGAATTTGATGCGGCAAGGTGGTGGCGATGAAGCCCATGGGGGCGTCGCCCGTCATCAGCACCATGGTGCGGTCAGGTCGGGGGATGGGCGGCAGCGCGGCCTGCACATAGGGATCTTCCACCGGCGCCCGCTCCAGGAAGTCGCTGCGAGCCGACAGAAGGCAGCAGGCGGCGATCGCCCCCAAAATCAGAAAGCGGCTCTTGCGGGTGGCGGGGAAAAGTCCCACTGCCCCGATGATCAGGAGCGGCGCCAGCATCTCGAACAGGATGATGTAACGATAGATGGCAAAGGTTCTCAGCCATTCGAAATAGGCCAGAGCCGAAAATGCGAACAACATGGCCGTGACGCGATTGTCGAGCAGCGGATCGCGGCTTTGGCGTCGTAGGATCCAGACAATCGAGGCCGCGATCACCAGGATATAGGCAAGGCAGACGCGAATGTCCTGAAAGCCTAGATCGTCTGCAACATGCCAATCGAGGGTAAACAGAATGGGGAAGAAGAGCGCGCGCCAGAAGTGGGTCGGCACAAAGCGCAGGTCGCGATAGGAGGCCGGCAGCGCCAGGGGCGAGCGCCAATATTCGTTGAAATAGGGAAACAGGGGATTGCCCGTCAGCTCATAGATGTAAAGCATCCAGGGACCTGAAAAGATCAGAAAGCCCAGGATGCCGGCGATGCCGCCGGCCGCCAGCCGGACCACCTGATGCCGCGGGCTGCCGCCCAGCGCCACAAGGGCGCCGGCAAAACCGATGCAGAAGGGCATTTCGGGCAATTTCAGGCCCATGGCCATGCCGGTGATTAGGCCCGCCGCCGCAGACAGCGCCGCGGCCTTTGCCAAACGACCGCGGGCGAGCGTCTCGCGGTTGAGCACCAGGATGGCCAGGCCCAACAGCACCAGCACGCTCATCACATTGTCGTAATAGGTGCTGCCGAATTCGGTGAGGGTCAGCGCCCCCACCAGCCCCAGGAGCGAAAGGGTCCCCGCCATGATCTTGCGGTCCGCCTCGCTGGCCTCGACCTTCAGCGCCGACCGCGCCATCAGGTAAAGCGGGATCAGGTTGGCGCCCTGCACCGCGCCTAGAACCGCGAGCGCGACCCAGGCATGGGTGTGGGTGGCCAACCAGTAGAAGGGAATGTCGAGATAGGGATTGTAGTAACTCGCCTGATGCGCCACCGCCACATCGATGCCCATGCGGTGGTTGAGCAGGGCGTAAGGGGCGTACCAGTGGTAATTGCGGAAGTCCCAGCTCGTGTCCTTGCCCACAAGGACCACAAAGCCTGCCCAGAACAGAAGCCCCAGGCCAAAAAATGCGTATTCGCGGGCCGTCAGGCGGGCGTGGTTCATCAGAAGCTTTGTGGATACCAGGCTTGCAAGGTTCCTTCTTAGACCAGCCGCGCTGTTCCGATAAAGCCGTTCGCAGGAAGGATTAACTCTTGTTAGATGCAAGCCCGGTCTAGTCCAGGTCGGGCTCGACCGCGATATTGCCCAGAAATTGGAGCGTGCAGGCCCGCCAGGAATGGCTTTCGGCAAAGGCTCTTGGGGTCGTTGCTTTGGGTTTGCGGGCCAGTTCCAGGGCGGCCAGACAAGCCTGGCGCAAGTCCTCGTCCAGCACCGCCACGTCGCTGCCGCCAGGCACGTCCGGACCCACGACATCGCGGGGGCCCTCCACCGGATAGGCGGCGACAGTGAGACCGCAGGCCAGCGCCTCAAGGGTCACCAGCCCGAAGGTGTCGGTACGGCTGGGAAAGACGAAGACGTCACTGCCGGCATAGGCCTTGGTCAGGGCTTGCCCCGACAGTGGGCCCAGGAACTTTGCCTCCGGATATTTTCGCAACAACGCGGCCCGGGCCGGGCCATCCCCCACCACCACCTTGGTGCCGGGCAGATCCAGGGCCAAGAAAGCCTCAATGTTTTTCTCGATCGCGACCCGCCCGACATAGATCCAGATCGGGGCTGCGTAGGGCAGCCTTTCTCCGGTAATGGGATGGAATTTCTCTATGTCCACGCCCCGCGCCCAGATCCTGAGATGCCTGAAGCCATGCTCGGCAAGTTCGCGCTTCAGCGTCTGTGTCGCCACCATCACGGCCGTGGCGGGATGATGGAACCAGCGCAGCCAGCGCCAGATCACGCGCTCGGGCACCATGCGAAAGCGGGCATGAACATATTCTGCAAAGCGGGTGTGGAAGGCGGTGGTGAAGGCGATGCCATGCTTGAGGCAGATGCGCCGGGCGGTGAGCCCCAGCGATCCTTCGGTGGCGATATGGACCGCGTCGGGCGCGAATTCCCGGATCTCGCGGGTCAAGGCGCTGCGCTGAAACAGAGCCAGGCGGATCTCGGGATAGGTAGGCAGCGGGAATGTGCGCCGCCCCAATGGCGTGATGTAGCGTACCGTATGACCCAATGCGGCCAGATCCTTTCCAAGCGTCTCCAGCGTGCGAACCACGCCATTGACCTGGGGACTCCAGGCATCGGTGACGATCATGATCTTCAAATGGGCCGCCACGCCAGGGAGCGGACCCGGCTCCAGGCGCCTGGATCTACGCGGGTACAGGCGTGGCCGCCGGCGTTCCGGCAGCCACAGTCGCAATACCGCCTGCCGGTTTTGCGGCGCGTCTCTGTTGAGGGTCTGCCCAGCGAAGAATCTCCATATTCCCCTGGGCATCTTCGACAAGGGCGCTGCAGCTTTCAACCCAATCTCCGTCATTGAGGTAGAGGACGCCGCCGATCCGGCGGATTTCGGCGTGGTGGATATGGCCGCACACCACCCCATCCACACCCCGTATCTCGGCTTCCCGCGCCACGATCTCCTCGAAGCGGGAGATGTATTCGACCGCGTTTTTCACCTTGTGCTTGAGGAAGGCCGAGAGCGACCAATAGGGCATACCCAGCCGGCGTCGGCACGAGGACAGCAAGTCGTTGAGCCTGAGCGCCGTGCCATAGGCCCAGTCGCCGACATGGGCCAGCCACTTCGCATAGGCGATCACGCCGTCGAAACGGTCGCCATGCAGAACCCACAGTCTCCGGCCGTCCGCCGTCTCGTGGATTGCTTCATGGGTGATCTCGACACCGGCAAACAGCCTGCCGGCATAGTCTCGCGCGAACTCGTCGTGATTGCCGGGCACGAAGATCACCCTGGTGCCGGCATCCACCTTGCGCAGGATCTGGGCCACGACCTGGCTCTGGCCTTCCGTCCAGTACCAGCGGCGCTTCAGCTGCCAGCCATCGACAATGTCTCCCACCAAAAACAGCGTCTCGCAGGCATTGTGCGCCAGGAAATCTGCCAAGGCCTCGGCCTTGCAGCCGCGCGTGCCCAGATGCGTGTCGGAGACGAAGATCGTGCGGTGTCGTCCGTAACGGGCTGTGTTTATGGCGACGGCTGGCGGCGATGCGGCGAGGGCGGGATTGAGACTGCCGAGCACATTCTCGAACCACGCAACTTCGGCCATCGTGTGTCTCCAGCCTTTGCTGCGTCGGGGGATAGCTGACCCGCGCGAATCTTTTGTTGCGCGCGTGCGACGGTGTAATGAATCTGCCTCGTTAACTGAAATCCGCAGCGCTGCGTTGCAATATTGCCGAAGGAGGCAGCAAATGAGGAAAAATCAGGCAATTATGACATATTTTTCCAGGGTTTCTGCGGCGTTTTGTCTAGAACGGTTATACATTGTGTCTTGCAGACATGCCGGAACTTGGTCATATTGCTGCAGCGCGGTATCGCGATCCTCGATTGCGAGGCCGCCGCCCTTCCTGGGCGTTTCCTCCCTGAACTTGGCCGCTCTTCGGAGCGGCCATTTTTTTCGCCGAGCTTTTGGCCCGTGGCGGCGTTGCTCGTCGCTCATGGGCGTCAAGCCCACGTCGCTCCTCGCGCCTGGCCACGGACCAAAATCTCCGGCGCAAAATGGTGTCTCGTTCATGGACGTCTAAGTCCACATCGTTCGCGCGCTGCTCAGGCTACAAATCCCTCGCGGAAAATCGCGCAAGGAATGCTCGTGGCTCCTGGCCAGCCCGCAAATTTGCTCGCGCAAAACATGCCAAGCCCACTTCGTTTGGCGCTCCTAGCCAGAGACCAAAATCTCTGGCGCAAAATTGCACTTCGCGCATGGACGCTAAGTCCGTCCATAGCGACAGCGTATGGACGCTTCGCGCGCCTCGAATGATCGAAATCACTTTGCCGCGGTGTGCACCCCTGAAAGCGCGGCGATTTGCGGCTGGTCGTCGCTGGTGACCAGGACATGGCCGTCATAGCCCGTGGCCGCGGCCGAGATCACCACCGTGCTACCGTTGTTGGCGCGGAACGAAAGTGCTGCGGGCCGCCCGTCCTGATCGGTCTGGATACGCAAGACCTGGCCTATCACTTCGCCTCTTTGGTTCATCACGTGGAGTGAGGCGGCATTGGTCGGCGCTTGCGAAAGGCTGTTGAGTGCAACCGGCGCGAGATCATCTGCGCTGGCCATGGCCGGGATGGTGAAAAGCCCACAAAACAAAATGGCCCGGAATCTGGACATGCCGGAACCTCAATGATCACCCGAGAGACAAACGTGGGAAGCTGGTTGCGGGTTTCAAGAACGCAAAAAGAACACTATTCCGCAGCTTCGGGCAGGCAATCCGGGGCCCCCAGCCGGGACAGGGGCACGGCCACGACCGCCTTCAAGGCCCGGGTCAGGCGCTCGCGCACAGCCTCGAAGACGGGCTTTTTGACGATCCTGTCCTCGTCCAGGTAAAGCGCCCGGTTCACTTCAATTTGCAGTGCATGAGAGCCGGCTGCCACGCGTCCATGCAGCACGGTGGAATGGCCGCCGGCATATGGGGTGTTGCGCGCGACCGAAAAGCCTTCGCGAGCAAAGGCCGTCTCGACCAGCGCCGTCAGGGCCGGCGCCGCACTGACTCCGTAGCGGTCGCCCAGCACAATGTCAGGTACCGACAGGGAGGAGGGCATGGAATGGCAATCCACCAGCACCGCCACACCAAAGCGCAGATGCGTCTCGACCATCAACGTCGCCAGCGCCCGGTGATAAGGCCGGTAAAGCTGAGTGATGCGCCGATCGGCTTCGGCTGCATCAAGCTTGCCGCGATAAATTTCCGCCCCGTCCCGGACGATGCGGGGGATCACGCCCAGCCCCGCCGCCACCCGCGGACTCGGCGCATCCACCGGCAGGCCCAAAGGGGCGCTGAACATGCCGGCGTCTAGCTCGCTACTGCTGCGATTCACATCCAGAAAGGCGCGGGGGAACTGGGCCGCCAGCAGCGGAGCGCCCAACCCCACCACGTCCGCGAACAGCTCGTCCACAAAGGCGTCCTCGGACCGGCGCAACGTAATAGCGTCCAACCTGGATTTTTCCAGCAGGCTGTGGGGGTAACAGCGCCCGGAATGAGGCGAGGCGAACAGGAACGGAACGGTCTGGCGCGCCGGGCGGTCCAGGTGGAAAGGTCCAGGGTCAGGTTGGGCAGCCATCAGGGTCTAGACTCGTTGGGCCGCCAAAGGTTGCACCGGGACGGGAGGCTGGCAAGCTTTCTCGTTAACCACCGTTTACGCTTTGCGCTGTATAGGGTTTTATAAAGGGACGGGCGGGCAGGCGGCATGGCGCATATCCTTCTAGCGGAAGACGACGAATCCCTGCGCAAGTTCCTTGCGGCGGCGCTGGTCAAGGCTGGCCATGTGGTTACCGATTTCGGCGATGGCGACGAAGCCTGGGAATGTATCCAAGGCTTCACCTTCGACCTTCTGCTCACCGACATCGTGATGCCGGGCATGGATGGAATCGAACTGGCCAAGCGCGCGGCCGAACGCAACGCCGCCCTCAAGATCATGTTCATCACCGGCTTTGCCGCCGTGGCACTGCACCCGGCGAGCGGCGCGCCTAAACAGGCCAAGGTCCTATCCAAGCCGTTCCACCTGCGCGAGATCGTGGTGGAAGTGGACCGCATGCTGAAGGCGGCGTGAGCCCGCAAATTGAAGTTTAAGTCCGGACAAGCTTGAAAGTCGCGCAGCAGATCCGCGAACAAAAGCTTCGCGCGCGTTCCTCGAAGGCGAGCCGCGACCCCAAACGCATCCGTTCAGCGCACCGCTGGAATCGCAGCGGTCCCTTCCATTTTATCCATATAAATCGGGCAAAAACAAGCGTAACATTTTACGTACTGGAAGCTTTGCCCGCAGCCAAAAGGAGGAAGTATGGAGCGTCCTTCCCAGATCATTTTCGAGAAGCATCAATCATTTTCGCGCCGCGCATCTATCATCGCCGTGGCAATCGGTTTGCAGCTTGGGGGGTATTGGCTGTTCACTCATGGCTTGGCGACTCATGTTCGGGACATCGTCGCGCCCATCAATTTTGTGGATGTCCATGACAACGACAAACCGTCTTTGCCGCCTCCGCCCGAACCAACCATGAAACAAGTCGAAGTCCCCAGAGTGCCACTGCAGGATTTCACCGTTGCGCCGCCAGACGACAATGGCGGCATCACTGTAGTAACGACACAGCCACGATCGACCGGCAATACGGGTGCGAAGAACGCGGCCGGCTTGGACCGTGCGGCTGTGGGCGTTCTTTCCACCCATACCGTGCCTCCTTATCCGCCGGTCGCCCGGCGCATCGGGGCGGAAGGCAAAGTGACCTTGCGGCTGACGGTGTCGGTCGAGGGCCGGGTCACAGATGCGGAGATCGTGAGCTCCAGCGGCCGCGACGAGTTGGACCATACAGCGCAAGCCTGGATCGAGGCGCACTGGATCTACAAGCCCGCCCTGGAAAACGGGGTTCCGGTGATCAGCCATGTCCTGGCCACGGTCACCTTCAGCCTGGCTGCCGAACGCTGAATCCAGCCGTTTGCCGGGACCGGCTCACACCCAGCTCGGGGCCGGTCCCGGCGGGGTCACCGGCAGCCAGTGATTCTGCCCAGGGTTGTCCAAGGCTTGCCCCTCGCATACCCCAACGCTATAGAAGCCCCCGTCCGAATGGTGGGGCGGTTAGCTCAGCGGGAGAGCACTACCTTGACATGGTAGGGGCCGTAGGTTCGATCCCTACACCGCCCACCATTATTTTCAAAGAGTTAAGCCGCCCGGGTCCGGCCTTTGCCGGGCTTCGTGGGAATTTCGTGGGAATTCGCTGCCAGCTTCAGGACTTTTGTAATCCAAGCG
>Ga0335085_10017454_pt1 | contig 10336 bp, 7 predicted proteins | sample Lox_Sample_45_FD_206712 | JGI IMG/M metagenome (GOLD analysis project Ga0335085, IMG submission 206712) | Soil microbial communities from Loxahatchee National Wildlife Refuge, Florida, United States - Lox_Sample_4.5 | ecosystem: Environmental > Terrestrial > Soil > Wetlands | place: USA: Florida...
CCTAAATCCGTGTTGCTGTTCTGTGCACATGAAGACGACGATGGAACCCAGATGGGGTTTATTCGCTCCCTGGTGGAGAATCAAATTCCGTTGCACATGGTTTATTTAACCAGCGGCGATGCCGGTTCCTGCGACCGGTACTTTCAGCATTCTTGCGGACCTGCTGAGGCTCTGAACTTTGGAGCGATCCGCATGCAGGAAGCGCGAGCGGCGATGGGCCACCTGGGCGTGCCGCCGGAGAACATCTTCTTTCTGGGATTACCTGATGGCGGCACAGGTAAAATCTGGTTTGACCACCCGCAATCACGCAATCCTTACCTTGCCGTGCTTTTAGCCAGCGACCATGCCCCGTACGAAGGCCTCTTCCGGTCCAATCTGCCCTTCGCGCGCGATTCCGTGGTCGAAGCCACGGAAGAGATCATCAGAAAGTTTCAGCCAGAGGTGATTTTCACTGTCCACCCTCCGGCGGAGGGCCACATCGATCACATCGTGAACAACTATTTTGTGGTAAAAGCGCTTCAGGCTTTGCTGCGCGCGGACGCCATCTCACCCAATGTGGAAGTGCGCGTGGACCCCATCTTCGACCCCCGAAGTCATCCCGCCACTCCTTACCATTATGAAGATCGCGAATTCTACGTCTCTGGCGAGGCCATGGCACTGGGGCAAGAGGCGGGATGGTTTTACCAGTCGCAGGGTGGAAACCGCGGGCAAGGAAATTTGCGCACCTGGGATCAACTGCCGCGCAGCCAAGGTTACCGCAAGGTGTTAGACTGGAAGGAGCACGAAGGTTGGAACGAGAAAGAGTGAGGGATGGAAACACCAAGCGAGTGGGCAAAAAGGTTTAACCAGAAAAAGGCGGGCGAAGAGACGGGACCGCCTAAGCCGGAAGCCGAGACTGTCAATAGTCCTGCTGCCGTTGCCGATTTCCCCAACGAGCCGTTTCAATGTCCGGCCTGTGGACAGTTGCTTGCTCCCGCCTGCCGGGTTTGCGTGGCGTGCAAGCACACCATTGATCCTGCCGAGATTGCCCGGCCACGAGATGTGGCGTTGCCTGTGGCGCACGCGCCGAGCACCGAGCGGCGGCCGGAACCCGTGCGTTATCCGTGGCAAATTCTTATTGCCGTCATTGGGATCGGCGTCATGTTTGGCCTAATCTGCCTGGCACTCTTCGGAGAACAGAAGGGCCCGTTGGTGATTCAAGCCCTGCCGATTCTTACCGGCATCTGGGTGTTTCTGGACGCGTTTCGGCGCCGCATCCCCCGGCCGATGCGCTGGGCGGTGGGCACGATGCTGCTGCTCGCCGTAGTCTTTCCTTGGTACCTGGCCCGGAGGGGTAAGCCAGAATCACCCGTCCCGTTTGTGGAAGCGGAGGTGGGGCCGGTTACGCGGTTCCTGCTTTTTGCCTTGCTCCTATTATTCCTGATTGGTTTGATTATCAATATCGTGAAAGGTCCGCCTCCCTCGAATACGCCCGCTCCCACACCCAAGGCCCAACCCTCCAGCGGCAGTTCCCCCGCCAGGATTACCGACCTCCACATGCTGAAAATGGGCGGCTGGCGAAAGTGGCAGGGTGAGGCGTTGCCCGGTCTCAGGGACACATTGGGTACTTATGCGGAAATCAACGCACCATCTGATGCTTGGCAGACGTAAGTCTCGCTCTTGAGGCCCACCACTTTTTCATAACCATCAGCCACAGCTTGCGCAAAGCTTTCCGCGGCGTCGGCGCGCACCAGATTGACAGTGCAACCACCGAAGCCCGCTCCCGTCATCCGCGCGCCCAAGATTCCACGCTGCTGGCGAGCGAGCACCACGAGCGTGTCCAATTCTTTGGAGCTCACTTCGTAATCATCCCGCAAGCTTTCATGGGATTGGTTCATCAATTCTCCGAAGCGCTCCACGTTGCCGCCTTGGAGGACCTCGACGGCCTCGAGCGTGCGTTCGTTTTCTGATACCACGTGGTGGGCGCGCCGCCAGAGCAGATTGTCCATCGTGCTCTTCGCGGCCTCGATATCAGAGGGCTGCACATCACGGAGCGACTTCACCGTGCGGCCCGTGCCGGCAGCAATCTTCTCCACGGCCTCACGGCATTGCTTCAGGCGAACCTCGTATTCGGACTGCGCCAGCGCGCGCTTCACCCCCGAGTTGCAGACCACAATCTTCACGTCGGCCCGCAGTGGCACGTGACGATAGGTGAGGTCGCGACAGTCGAGAAAGAGCGCGTGGTCCCGGCGGCCGAGTGCGGAAATGAACTGATCCATAATCCCGCAAGGCACTCCCACAAATTCGTTTTCTGTGCGCCGTGAAAGTTTGACCACATAGACGGGGTCAAGTCCCAAACCCAGGAGCTTGTTCCAAAACGCGGTCGCGCCCACTTCCACTGCTGCGGAAGAACTTAATCCCGCCTCACGCGGGACGTCGCCCCCAAAGGCAATGTCAGCGCCGACCAGGCGATGTCCATCCGCCTCCAGAAATTTCGACACGCCGCGGAGGAAATTGCTCCAGGTATTCTCCCCAGCCTTTTGAATGTCGTCCAGGTCAAACTCCACGGACGCTTGGAAATCATTGGAATAAGCGCGAACGTGGCGGTGCGCGCGTCGGCGCCCGGCATAAGTGATCGCCCGGTCGATCGCAGCCGGAAGTACGAAGCCATCGTTGTAATCCGTGTGCTCGCCAATCAGGTTCACGCGCCCCGGCGCGCGCACCACAACCTCGGGCGACGAACCGAAGATTTGTCGGAATTTTTGTTCGATCATAAGTCAACCCCTTATAGGAAAGAATGACAGTACCCATGTGACGTCCAGTCATCCTGAGCCCCGATGTACTTCATCGGGGCGAAGCACCTCGGTAGCTTATAGCGGGGCAAGGGGAGAACGAACTACAGAGGTCCTTCGCCCAAAGTGCGGGCAAGGGATGACAGTGGAAGCAGTGCTCGCTCAAAATGAAAGCGCCCTCATCACCGATGCAAATACGCCAAGTTGAGGTCGCAATTTGCGACCTCAAACGCAGTGACTCTTTAGGTCACGTAATGCCTTCCACTTTCCGCCTACTGCCCGACGCCTTCCGTCAACTCCTCTCGTCGCACCGGCGGAACTGCTCGCAGCTCCGCAGCTTTTTCTTCCGCCAGCGAATCGTTCAGGAAGGTTCCGGCGCCGGATTCCACGCCGGCCAGGTACTTCAGCTTATCCTTGCTGCGGTGAGGTGGATAGAACTCAATGTGGAAATGGAAATAAGGATACTGCCCGCGCGTGGGCGCCTGGTGCAACAGCATCATATACGGGAAGGACATATGATAGAGGTTGTCATACTTTAGTGTAACCCACTTCAGGATTTCTGCCAGCGCGCGCTCTTCCGAGGGCCGGAAAGCCTCCAGCGACCCCAGATGGCGTCGCGAGAAGATGTGAACCTCAAACGGCCAGCGGGCATAAAAGGGAATGAACGCGGTGAAGGCATCGTTCTCCGCGATGATGCGCCTGCCGTCACGGCGCTCTTTCTTCAGAATGTCGCAGTACAAGCAGCGCCGATGCCGGCGTTGGTGATCGCGGGCGGCCGACAACTCTTTTTCGAGCCGCGGCGGGATGAAGGGAAACGAGTAGATCTGCCCATGCGGATGCGGCATGGTGACCCCGATCACCGCGCCCTTGTTTTCAAAAACCAGAACATAGCGTATCCCCGGCGTGGCCTTGAGCTCCAGGAATCGGCTTCGCCACAGGCGCACCAATTTGACGAGGTGATCCACAGGAAGCTGCGGTAAGGAGGTTCGATGATCCGAGCTGTAAAGCACCACGTCACATTTGCCGTGGGAAGGCCGGACCTTGTAAAAGTCATCGCCCTTGATCGCCGGAGGCGGGGGAGGAATGGTGAAGGCCGCAAAATCGTTGGGGTAGATGTGGACGTCGTAGTGGTCGGGCACGCGCCCGGAGCCGGGGCAAAAAGGGCACCACTCCTCGGGCATCTGCGGGCGCCCCTGCCGATGAGAGGCGGTTGAGACCCATTCGCGAACCGTGGGATTCCAGCGCAACTCCGTCATGGTTCACTACGGCGCGAAGCCCGGAACGCCAATGCTCCCATGAAGACCCCAAACACCAGCATCGCCAGTCCCCACCACAAATCGATGTTCACTCCCAGGGACTTCTCCTGGAAGATGGACGCGTCGGCGACCGCCCCATAAATCAGCAGGACGACCCCGTAAATCGAGAAGATGATGCCAATCGGTAATCGAATATCTAATCCCATCGTCACCTACCAGAAAATGATATTCAAAACCGTGCAGAGGGCCAGAATTCCAATCGCCCAAATCGACGGCCGTTCATACCAGGGAAGGCCTGAAGTCTTGGGCTTGGGGGTCAGGGAATAAACCAAGCCCACCAGTTCCTCTTCCTTGCGCGGTTCCGTAAAGAAGGTTACCACCACCGTAACGCAGAAACAGACCACAAAGGCCCAGATGGCCTGGTAGAAGTTTGCCGCCATATCGCTGGGATAATGGATGTAATGAAAGTGGTACAGCGAGTAGTGCGTGGCGGCCGCCAGGACGCCGCACAGCAATCCCCAGAACCCCGAATGCGCGCTGGTGCGCTTCCAGAACATTCCCAGCAGGAACGTACCAAAGAGCGGCGCATTGAAAAATGCGAAGAGTAGTTGGAGATAATCCATCAGGTTGTTGAAGCGCAGAACAATGAAAGCGGTCCCGATGCCTACGATCACCGCAAACACGGTGGCCATGCGGCCCATGGTGAGATAGTGCTGGTCATCCTTGCCGGGATTGATATGCGTTTGGTAGATGTCGAACGTCCACACCGTGTTGAACGCGGTCACGTTGCCGGCCATCCCCGACATGAAGCTAGCCAGGAGCGCCGTCAAGCCGATGCCTAGCAGACCGGAGGGATAGAATCGGCCCAGCATGGCGGGCAAGGCGTTATCGTACCGACCGCCCATCATCAGCTTGGTGGTGGGATCAAGCGCAATCGCCACTAGGCCCGGCAGGACCACCAGCAGGGGGAAAAACATCTTCGGAACCGCGGCGATCAGGGGAGTGCGCTGCGCCGCCGCCATGTCCTTGGCCGCTAGGCCCCGCTGGATCACCAGGAAGTCCGTACACCAGTAGCCGAATGACAGCACGAAGCCCAATCCAAATATCGTTCCAAACCAGTTAATCCCCATGGGATTGTCAGAGGCGTGCCAGATGTTCGCCCAGGTGTGCGCGTATCCCGGGGGGAGCTTGGCGTTCAAACCGGCGAATCCGCCGACGGCCTTTAAGCCCAGGATGGCAAGCGGCAGGAAACCGAAAACAATGAGGAAGAATTGCAGCACCTCATTGTAGATGGAGGACGTGAGCCCGCCGAGGTAAATGTAAATGGCCACCACCAGGGCCGACGCCACAACGCTGGCCCAGAAGGGCCAATTCAGCAACCGCTGAAAGAGGATGGCCATGGCGTACAGGTCCACGCCTGAGACGAGCAGCGTCATTGCGGCGAAGGAGAGGGCGTTCAGAGTGCGCGTCTTCTCGTCATAGCGTTTGCGCAGAAATTCTGGAACGCTACGTACCTTGCTGCCATAGTAAAACGGCATCATAAAGACGCCCACGAAGCACATGGCCAGCATCGCCGCCAACCAATAAAAGTGGTTGACGAACATGCCGTATTTGGCGGCGTTGGCGCAGTGGCCCATCACTTCCAGGGCGCCGAGGTTCGCGGACATGAACGCCAAGCCGGTGATCCAACCCGGAATCGAGCGCCCTGAGAGGAAAAAGTCCTCGCTGGTCTTCATGCGCCCGCGAAGCGCGAAGCCGATTCCCAAAACAAAGACGAAATAGATCGTGATAATCGCGTAGTCAACAAAATGAGGATGCATAGTCTCCCACCAATCGGCGCATACTTATCACATAGCATCGTAAAAGTAAACGTGAGACTGTCCAGGCGCGTGCGAAGTGTCACAGCGCAGCAGGGATTCCTCCCGTCTCTGTGAGTGCATGATCGAGCTTCCTCGCCCCTCAAATTGCCTGAGCGTCCAGTGTAATGGTTTCCAAACGCGCCTCAGCTCGCACGGGACGCCGGATTGCCCCGCGAATTCGGCCTTGAACACCGGGGGACTGATTGTTTAGCTATCTGCTGTTCCCGCGGCAGTCACGCACGTTCGGGGGAAACCGCCGCAACTTCGAATCGCACCTGCTGCTTGCCCAGTTGCGGGTGTGTTGCCGAAAGCGTCACCGTTCCGGGTTGTTCTTGGGCGCGAATCCAGATGGCGCCCGTGCCGCCCACCAGGGCGAAGGGATTGTCGCCGATAATTTCGGCAGGGCCATCGACTTCCAGCTTTATCGCGTCATTCGCAAATGGCCGGATCGCGCCGAATTCGTCGGTCACTCGAAAGACGACACGGGTGGTGTCGGCCCCGTCGGCGTCTAATTGCGTGTCGTCCGGAAGCAGGGCAAATTTCTGGTCTACGCCCCTTCCTGACATCGTCTTGGAGATCGCCAACTTGCCCTGAAGGAAACCGTCAATGCGCAAGTCTCCCCAGTGTTCAACCGCTCCCGACAAATTAGCGACGAACGGCGCATTGCGGAGGTGCGCGAAATTCTTCCGGTCGGGGTCAACTTCCGCGGCAAGCTTGCCGGCAATATAGAACTTAAGGTGATCGCAGTTGGAACACACGAGGGCCTTGGTGAAGCCGATGGACTCATCGCCGCGTGCCCAGTGGAAAGCCGGTTCGAGCACGACTTCATCCGAGGGATCGCACTGCGATCTGTAGAATCCGGCGGCGGGCTTGGGTTCGCGGAAGATATCGGCAACGCCGTGATAGCAGATGCGATCTCCGCTGCCAAAGTCAGCGTGCGTGTTGTAATCGAATGCACACCAGCCGATGCCGCCGGCATATTGCGGACTGGATGCAAGCTGGTCGTGGATACGTGCGTGCCGAAGGGTATGTTCCCTCAGGCGTTCCACCTGGTCGATGGTCTTGGTGGGGTAGGTGTGTCCGACAAATTCCGTGTTGAGATAGCGCGGGTGGTTGGGCGGTTTCAGTGGGAATCCGAAATCGTTCATGGTGAAAACATCTTCGAGGAATTCGGAGGATTGGAAGTAGCGGATGCCGCCAGTCTGGCGCGTGGGGTCGAGGCGATGAGCCAAGCCGTTGGTGCGCGTGTAAAAGCTGTGGTCGTCCCGGGATTCATTGATGCGTACCCCCCACAGGACGATGCTGGGATGATTCCAGTCGCGGCGGATCATGCGGCTGACGTTATCGATGGCGAGCAATTTCCACGCCTCATCCCCGATGTGCTGCCAGCCGGGAATTTCTTCCAGCACCAAAAGGCCGAGTTCATCGCAGGCATCGAGAAAATGGCGGGATTGCGGATAGTGTGAGGTGCGGACGATGTTGCACTTCAGGTTGCGGCGCAGAATGGACGCATCCTGACGCTGGACGCGCCCGGGCATGGCCTGCCCGACGAAGGGGAAGGTTTGATGGCGGTCGAGGCCGCGCAGCTTGACGATTTTGCCGTTCAATTCGAAGCCGTGATCGGTGAATTGCGCTTCGCGAAACCCCACACTGCGGGTGTCGCTATCCACCAAATCGGTCCCGCGCAAAAGACGGACATGCACCGAATAAATATTCGGGGTGGAGAGGTCCCAGAGCTTGATGGCGCCGAGTTTGTCCAAGTGAATGGTGTGCGTCACCGGTTCGGCGGCGGCTTCCGAGGGTGGGACAGGCAGGGAGCCGCTGGCGACAACGTGATCACCGTCACGAACATCAACCTCCAGGGTAAGGGGGGCCTGGGAGGCTTCCAGGGACATGAGGAAACAATCAACGTCGAGAGACGGATGCGGGGTGAGAACGCCTTGGGGCCTGGCAAAAATGTTTTCGATGAAGGTGCCGGGAACAATGCGGAGGGAAACTTCGCGATAAATCCCCCCGAATGTCAGGTAGTCGATTTGAAAACCAAAGGGCGGGATATCGGGCCGCTCGCGGGAGTCCACGTCGACCGCCAGTACGTTCTCTCCATGGAAGTCGAGGTGGGGGGTGAGGTCAAAGGAAAAGGGTGTGTAGCCACCCTTGTATTCGCCCAGGCGAACGCCGTTGATCCACACGGTGGAGGCGGTCATTACGCCTTCAAAATCCACGAAGACGTGCCTGCCGTTTGCTTCTGCCGGCAATTTGAAGCGGCGGCGGTAGAGGGAGATGAACTCATAGGATTTGTCGTCGAAGCTGTGCCAAGGCAATGGGAAATTGGTGTGAGGAATCACGACACGCTCAAATCCCGAGTCGTCGAACTCCCGTGCGTGTCCGCCTTCGATGACCGATTTGTTGTACCGCCAATTGCGGTTGATGGGAAAAACCAACCGTCCCTCAGAACTGGAGCCGGCCGGGAGAGGGGGAATGCCCGCCCGTGAGTGGGGAGCAAAAGTGGCGCCCGCGATCACTGTGGTTGTAGCCTTCAGAAAGTCGCGTCGTTGCATGTTTTTCCTTTCAAACGTTGAAGAATAACCGGCTGAACCAATTTCGGATGAAGCGCGCGACAAAGCCGCGACGCGGCACAATAATACAGCGCTGTTGACGGGTTGACCAGTCTGGCCACAGACCTCTTAACCCTATTTCAAATTGAATTCTGACAATCAGGGGTGGTACCCTCAGGGCGCATTAAACCTGGAGGGACCCGAAACGCGTCGGCGGCTGGAGTTGCAAATCGCATAGTTGCCCAATCGCTCGCGATACAAGCCGAAAGTGTAGTGCAGCCTGAGACCTGGAGCATCTGTGAAAGGCCTGTTGTACCGGCGCCGATTTCTTCACAACTCCTGGAGCTGCGGGCAGGAGGCTGAGGCTTATAACTACGATGAAAACAGGACGAATCAAACATCGAACGCACGATCCGCAGGTGGCGCTGATGCCCCTGTTGCAGGGAAAGTTGCCAACTCTCAAGCGGGCGCAGCGACGAATCGCAGAGGGGGTTGTGGGCGACCCCGAGCAATTCATCTCCCATTCGATCTCGGAATTGGCGACGGCTTATGGCGTCAGCGCCGGGTCCATTGTTATCTTTTGTAAGTCGCTGGGGTTGAAAGGGTTTCCCGCGCTCAAAATTGCTTTGGCGCGAGAGTTGAGCGAACCGGTCCTGCTTTCCGGGGAGAAAAACCATCAACCGACTGGGCTTCCTGCAATTCTGCAAAGGGTGTTTGAGCGGCACGTGGAAAGCCTCCACCAAACCCAGAAGCTGAACCCGCCCCAATCCTTCGAGGCCGCCGTGAAGTCCCTCCTGAAAAGCCGGCGCATCGTCTTATTTTCCATCGGCCTTTCTTTCCCGATAGCGTATTCTCTTTACGCGCGGCTTCGTTTCATTGGCTTGCCAGCCTTCATTGAGTTCGACACTCATCTCCAAATCGCCGCCGCCGCGGAGATCCATCGAGGCGATGTGGGATTTGCAGTTTCCGTTTCGGGGAACACCCGCGAGACCGTGGAATGTCTGCGCATGGCCAAAGAACGCGACGCCACGACCCTTTGCATTACCAATTCCATCGGCTCTCCCCTGGCCCAGACCGCCGACATTCCACTCTATGCGGCACCCAGCGCAGTGAAATACTTTCAAGCCCCTCTGGCCTCCCGCGTGACCCAGTTGGCGCTCGCCGATGTCCTCCTGGCGATGATCGGACAAAGGAGGAAACGACAGGCCCTCTCTCACATCCAGCGCGCTGAGGAATTTCTTCTGAAGCACCGCATGCCCAGCAGTGGGGCCAACGGTGCACCACGCCAGAGACAACGATTCCGAACCACAAAGCCCGCGAAGCGAAGTTCTTAGCCCAAGGAACATCGGCTTGCTTGGGAAGAATGTCGGCGGAAGAATCCGTGCTCGAAACTTGCTATATCGGGCTGATGAAAATGGGTGCAGCGGCGGCTTTATGCGGCCATCGTCCGGTACAATCATTGGGGAATTGGCGGGATAAACCCGCCGCTACCTCGCGCCCGATGGCTTTTTCGTCAGCCTGTTCCGGAATTGCTCCCCCTCAAGGGAGCGTGTATATTCACCCACTCCGGGGCAGCCGAAGACCCCACCCGCCCATGAGCGGTCCGCCCAAAACGCATCCCCGGAGCACGAATCCCTGTCAGGAGGCAAACCTGTGTGCAAGCTTTTGATGATTGTATTCATAGCGTCGTGTTTAGTTTCGATTGCCCACGCACAAACGCCAGCCCCAGCAAAGCCGCGACCCAAAGACTACACCGCCCACGTGGTGGGTTACGCCCACATGGACATGGCGTGGCTGTGGCGCTGGGAGGAGTCCATTCACGACATCATGTACAACACCTTCACCAACCAACTCCGGCTGATGGATCAGAATCCGGACTACACTTTTGCGCAGGA